>Ga0209284_10000407_pt1 | contig 70084 bp, 48 predicted proteins | sample FRY03_FD_187211 | JGI IMG/M metagenome (GOLD analysis project Ga0209284, IMG submission 187211) | Freshwater microbial communities from Lake Fryxell liftoff mats and glacier meltwater in Antarctica - FRY-03 (SPAdes) (version 2) | ecosystem: Environmental > Aquatic > Freshwater > Ice > Glacier...
CTGCAAAGATCTCACGCCGATTCACTCGTGGCATTGTAACTCTCCTCACCCAAAGACAACGAACTCATTCAGCAAAACAATGTAGACGACGCAGTTTCCTTTGTCAAGGTGACTGGTACCTGCTGTCTCTGCGAATTGAAGGAAAACGCGAGGTTTCCCGCGAAATCGAGCACTATGACCTGTCAGCTATTCTTGCAGTCGGCTTTCGAGTCCGATCGGCTCGCGGTACACAATTCCGTCAATGGGCCACCGCCCGCCTGTCGGAATACCTGGTGAAAGGATTCACCATGGACGACGAGCGGCTGAAGAATCCGCCCGGTCCTGGTCTGCCTGATTACTTCGACGAATTGCTGGAACGCATTCGAGATATTCGCGCCAGCGAACGACGAATGTATCTGCGAGTCAAAGAAATCTTTGCCCTGGCATCCGACTACTCAACTACCGAATCGCACGCTCAACTGTTCTTCAAGACGATTCAGAACAAGCTGCACTTTGCCGCGACAGCCAAAACTGCGCCACAACTCATCACGGAATGCCAGATTTCGGCAGATTTCGGTGCCATGGGCAGATTTCGGTGCCATGGCAGATTTCGGTGCCATGCACTCCAGATTGTTGTGAGAAGCCACCATCACGCCATCACCGATCCCGACGGTTCGGTTCTGCATTCGAAATCGAAACGATTCAAGAATTGCGACGTTCGGCGTAGACTATCGACTATCACGAATCCACGATAAACTGAATGCCAAACACACAACGCCGAGACTCTCAACGAAACTAAAAATTGCATGAAGAACGAAGTCATTGCCTCGCATTTTGAATTGCTGGCAGATCTGCTCGAAATCCAGGGAGCAAATCCATTCCGAATTCGAGCATACCGCAACGGCGCCCGCACCATTTCTTCGACGTCTGAATCGATGGACGACATGGTTCGTTCAGACCGCGACCTGACGGAAATGACTGGCATCGGCAAAGACCTGGCTCGGCAGATTGTCGAAATCGTGACGACCGGAAGACATGCAGCGCTTGAGGAACTGAAAACTCAAATTCCCAACGGCGTGCTGGATATGTTAAGAATTCAGGGCGTTGGACCGAAGAAGGTTTCCATATTCTTCAATGAACTGGGCTTGAAGTCGCTGGCGGAATTGAAAGCGGCTTGCGAAGCGGGACGATTGCGAGAACTGAAAGGTTTCGGAAAGAAGACAGAAGAATCCATTCTGGCGAATATCGATCTGGCAGCCACGCAGGGCGAACGAGTGTCGATTGCTGATGCTCGAGCTGCAGCCGAAGCGATCGTTGAAGACCTTCGTCAACTTCCCGAAGTGGAACAAGTCGCCGTCGCTGGCAGTTGCCGTCGCCGTCGAGAAACCTGCGGCGATCTGGACGTGCTGGCGACGTGCTCTGATCCAGGCCCACCGATGGACAGACTGGCCGCGCATCCGCTTGTTGAAACGGTGCTGCAACGCGGCGACACAAAGCAGCGTGTCCGTTTGAGAACGGGTATTGAACTGGACTTGCGTGTCGTTCCTCAGTCATCATTCGGTGCGGCAATGCAGTATTTTACGGGGTCAAAAGAACATAACATCGTCGTTCGGCAGCGGGCCAAGGATCTGAATCTTAAGGTGAACGAATACGGCGTGTTCCGAGGCGAAGAACAAATCGCCGGCCGCACTGAAGAAGACGTTTATGCCGCGATTGGTTTACCGTGGATTCCCCCGGAGCTGCGGGAGAATCGCCATGAATTCGAATGGGCTGACGCGGGCAAATTGCCAAAGCTGATCACCTGTGACGATATTCAGGGTGATCTGCACATGCACACGACGGCCTCGGACGGTGCGGCTACGATTGAAGAAATGGCACTTGCCGCCAAAGCTCGCGGATTGAAGTACATCGCCATCACAGATCACAGCAAACGTGTTTCCATGGCGAACGGGCTGGATGCAGGTCGGCTGAGGGAACACTGGAAGAACATTCGCGAAGTCCAATCCCGCGTCTCGGGGATCGATATTTTGTGCGGCATCGAATGCGACATTCTGGAAGACGCGACGATGGATCTTCCAGATGACGTACTTGCCGAAGCCGACTGGGTGATTGCGGTACTACACTATGGCTTGAAGCAGCCTGGCGAACAGATTATGAAACGTTTGCTGAATGCAGTGAAGAATCCGCACGTCGATATCATTGGACACTGCACCGGTCGCATGATCAGCCGTCGTGAAGGAGCCGACGTCAACTTTACGGATCTCTTAAAAGCTGCCGCCGACCATCGCGTGATGATGGAAATCAATGCTCATCCAAGTCGTCTGGATCTGGATGACATTCATGCGGCGGCGGCGAAGGATCTTGGCATTCCCATCGTCATCAGCACCGATGCACACCGTGTGAATGGATTCGAAGTCCTGGAATACGGCGTCGATCAGGCTCGCCGTGCGGGTTTGACAGCGAATGATGTCGCGAACACAAAGTCGTTGAAGGATTTTCGAAAGCTGTTGAAATAATCGTTCTTTGCTTTGCGGCGTTTTTCAGGAGCCCTCTGAATGTTGAACCGACTTTCCAAATCTCTCTTTGCAGCATTCACGATCATGGCAACAGGATTTTCATCCAACGCAGGGCCAGCCCGTGGAGATGATTTGCTGCTGGAATTGCGTTCGCAGCAACGCGAACCTGGCAGTGACGCATGGGAACACCAGACGAAAAATGCACAATGGCAAACTGCGAAAACGGCGGTCATCGTGTGCGATGTGTGGGACAAGCATCATTGTCTCAACGCTGTCCGCCGACTTGAAGAATTCGCACCTCGCCTGAATGATGTGTTGAAAGAAGCACGGCGGCGTGGCGCGATAATCATTCACTCGCCAAGCGATTGCATGCCGGCATACATCGATCATCCGGCGCGAAAACGGGCCGTGAGCGTTCCGCGTGATAAAGCCACGCCGGCGGATGTTGAATTCTGGTGCTTGAAGATTCCGGCCGAGGAACAAGCGGCCTATCCAATCGACCAATCTGACGGTGGCGACGACGATGATCCCGCAGAACATGCGAAATGGGCGGCCGAACTCACGGCACTTGGACGTAACCCTGGTCTGCCATGGAAAACACAGTCACAAATCATTGAGATCGATGCAGCGCATGACTTCATCAGCGATAAGGGTGACGAAGTCTGGAACATCCTGCAGTCACAGGGCATTGAGAATGTCATTCTGACGGGCGTGCATACAAATATGTGTGTGCTGGGCCGTCCCTTTGGTCTGCGGCAGATGGTGCGCAATGGCAAAAATGTTGTCCTGATGCGTGACATGACTGACTGTATGTACAACCCGAAAAGCTGGCCGTTTGTTGATCATTTCACCGGCAACGATCTGATCATTTCTCATGTCGAACGCTATATCTGCCCCACAATCACCAGCAATCAGATTCTGGGCGGTATCGCGTTTCATTCGAAATTTGATACTCGATCGCTCCCGACGAAATCTGCATCGAATACCAATGACATGCACGAAGAGACATTTCATCAACAGTGGACAACGGCAAACATCGGGACTCCGTGGCACTTAGCGACACAGGGGAAAATTCAGCAACACAGCGGCGTTGTCTGGTTGCGTTGCACTGTGCGTTTGCCGAAAACCTGGATCGCTGATGATGGTGTCACACTGCGGTTACCTGCATCAAAGTCCACTGCGACAGCCTGGATCAATGGCGTGCCGTTGCTTCAGAATCAAACGACTGATCCACGAGAAGCCACGATTCCTGCAGAAGCAATTGTTGCCGATGACATCAATCTCCTGGTGCTTCGCATAAATACCCCTTCGAATGTTGAACATCTTTATTCAGCACCGGTACTGATCAGCGGTCAGCAAAAACTGCCACTCGAAGGACGCTGGCAATTTCGTCTTGGCGACGATGAAACATGGTCCAATATTCCTTTGCCTGCAAAATTCGGCATGGGATCGGATGTTTTGTTTGAGCCGCGTTGAAACCAGCAAAAATTGCCGCGCGAAACTGTTCCAGCTTTGCCAGCGGTAGTCCTCAGAACTTGTCAGAATTTCACGACCAGCCTCACGATGGAAAGCCAGAGCGACGATCGAACTCATGTGGTACGGTCACAAGTTCACTGACTCATCATCAGCGAACTGGTCAAGGATGGCTCTTAGTGCGAACGGCGAGGATGGCCGTGGAAAATATTATCAAATTTCTCCCTCGGGATGCTGTGGCGTTTCTGCGAATAGCAGACAGCGATGCACGTTTCCCGATCCGACCAATTTCAGAGGGCTCGTTCCTCATTGGTCACGGGTCTGCTTGTGATCTGCGCTTAGGCGATCACGAGGTGCCGGCTCTGCATTCGATTCTCCGTGTCACACGAACCTCGGCCTCCATCACGCTGATGGCAGAACGGCCGGAATTGTTCGTCAATGGAGAATCCGTGCCACGAGCCGTATTGCTTGATGGTGACCTTGTTGAAATTGCCGACGTGCGAGTTGTCTTTCGCTTCGTCAACGAAGAATCAATGCCGGAGTCACTGCCCACAGCAGTATCCGCAGCACAGGACGATCATTCTGCAATCGAATTGGAGAAGGTAGAAGAATTGACCGTGCCGGATCTCGTCACTGGCCTTGAAATTGAATTTGAACTGCTTCGCGATCTGCAGAACACCAGCACGGAGACGATGGATTTATTGATCAATGCCGCTCGAAGATCAGCCGAAGGAGCTTCCATCAAATTGGCTCCGCCGTCGTTACGTTTAGTTGGACAGGAAGAACGATTCGAAGCAGCAGACCGTGAAAAGCTCCAGGAAATTGCGTCAAGAGTCAAACAACAGGAATCGCGTCTTGGCGACGTCTGTCATGTGCTGGAGCAGATTGTCTCACAGCAGCAAATCATGACAACGGCCCTGCAGACCATGGCGGATCGGCTGACCGAACTTCGCAATTCAGCCACTGGCGAACTGGCCACTCGCCGAGCCAGTGCGTAGCTGAACTCGTCGAGAGTTTCGGCGAGCCAGCCATTTGCCGAAAGTCTTGACGACTTTCGCTACATATCGCCCCGAAATCCAAGCTGCTTCTAAATGCTGGAAATCCAGGCACGCATTTCATCGACGGTCGAAAAAACCTCCAGATGTCGACGGCAGGCCGTTGAGAGAAATCCTGTTTCCGTCATCTTGTCCAGCATAACGACAAGCCCGTCATACAGGCCACCGATGTTGAGCACTTTGACTTGTCGCGTGTGTAGTTCCAGTTGTGCCCATGTCACCGCTTCAAAAAGTTCCTCAAGCGTTCCGTAACCGCCGGGCAAGGCAATGTAAACATCCGCCAGACTGTGCATCAACGCTTTTCGTTCGTGCATATCGACGGTCACCCGCATCTCAGCAACGCCGCTGTGCATAAGTTCCGGGCGAGCCAGTTGGCGGGGAATGACACCAACGATGCTGCCGTTTTTCGCCAGAACGGCATCAGCAATGACACCCATAATTCCGGTGCTGCCACCGCCGTAGACCAGCGTATGGCCGTATTCTGCAATCAATGAACCCAATGTTGCTGCCGCATCGGCGAACTGTTGAGAGTCACCAGACCGTGAACCACAGAAGACGCAAATGTGAGCCATTTGCGGTTTACTTCTTTCCTACGGCAAGTTCGCGTTCAATGGCCTGACACAAAGTCTTCACGGAGTTCACTTCCCCCTGCATCGTCGTGGTTGGGAAGATCAGCTTTGGTACTTGTCCTGAACCAACTCGCTTATACAAATCGACGTGACGACCGATGTACTGATTCGGCACCCCAGAAGCCATTTCCGTTTTCAGCCGCTCTTTATCGACTAGTGTCTCGGCGTACTGTCGAGCCGCAGACTCAGTGCGACTGCTTTGGAACATCCAGTCGTGAAACGTCTGGAATTTGGAAGGATCAACACGCCACACGGCAATCGCGATTCGTGCCAACTCACAGGCACCGGGATGCCCACCGCCGGAAGCGGCTGGATTGCACTCTTTCTCCAACGGGACCGGCAGAACAAATATCGCCAGATCGTCGCCGTAATGTTTTTGAGCTCCAGCAATTGCTTGATGTGTATTTCGGCAATGCGGGCAGGTGTAATCGAACATCTCGACGAAAACGTACTTCGCGTCTGTCTTGCCGAGCAATGGCCATTGTTGCACATCCAGCGTGAATCGGTTTCCCGCAAATGTCAACAATCGTCGTGCCGGAACCACTGGAGCAACTGCTTCCGGAACTTCAGGCGTTACCGGGGCTGACTTTTCGTCTGCGGGTGTCGATTTGCTGGTTTCAGACGCAGTCGTTTCATCTTTCTTTTCAGTGTCGGAACTCTTTGCATCTTCGTTTGATTCTGGCGTTGCATCGTCCTGCACTTCGGATTTTCCTGACTCAACTGCCACTGCCGTTTCGTCATCCGCAGAGGCTGGCATAGAAAGCAGGAGGTGAGTGAGCTGCAATAATCGTGGAGGAGCGATGAACAGTAAAGTTGTGGCAACAGAGGGCTGTTCTTCCTTTGGCTTTGCTTGCTGAGAGTCGTCGGTATTGGGCTTAGAAGGAGCGACGCTTCCAGAAGAGGCCGTATCGGATGTCACTGGTGGTTCAAATACTTCACCAGGAGCAGCGAACGCTTCTCCGGGAGCTTCAAAAACACCACCGGGAGCTTCAAAAACACCACCGGGAGCTTCAAAGGCATCGCCCGGAGCCGCGAATACATCGTTGCCATTTTCATCAGTTGTCACTGCATCCACAGAAACCGGATCGTAATGCACAATTTCAAACTGATCAGCTTTGGGTGTCACAACCTGGATTGCAACCAAGGCTGCAATCCCCAGCACGCTGGCACCACCAGACATCAACTTGATGCCAGGAGCACAAAGTTTTGAACTCAACATTGTTGCAGCCAGAACAATGCCGCACGTATGAACCACAAGGCAGTAAGGGCAATAGTGCTTCAGGACAAAAATCTGCAACCCAATAAACCATAGTGCAGCCAAGCCAGCACTGACGCTGCCCAATGTCATGCCGCCCCAAACCATCTGGCGCAAACGTTTTGGACCCGGGACTCGAGCGAAGGCGAGAAGTGAAACCAAAGTCGCATACAAGCCGGCGGCTGGAACACTGACGGGAATTCCAAACACTTTGGACCAGTGGCTGGTCAGAACGTGTCCGCAGTCGATCACATCTCCGCCGCTGCAACCAAAGACCTGGCCCATGCTGAAAGCGGTGTACGCGAGGTAGACGGAGATCGAAAATCCTGCGACACACAGGATCCCCAATGTCCACACAAAGCGTGATGCTGGCAAATCAGCCTCCACTCGTGACTCCGCCGGAGACGAATCTCCTGCCGCAGAGGCATAAGGGTTGGACCGTCCAGACGGCAATCCATCTGAACGACCTGACTCAACATTGGACGTCCCCACGCCCGAATTGTCGAAAGACGGCTGCATTTGACAGTTCCCAGTACGATGAAACCAACACAAACTTGGCCTGTACTATTGAGCAGGTAATGAACCGTCGAGCGGCTTACCACAGGAGCCCAAATAAAGGACAGGAGCCCAAATAAAGGACAGGAGCCACGCCACGACTCCCCAGTCCGGCGATAAAGTCAACCTATCCTAGTATTGGAAGTGACCTCACTTCAAAATCGTAGCAGTAAACAAGTTGATGCCAAATACCTTTTTTCCCCACAGTACGTTTTCCCAAATTCCCCTGACTGGATTTCAGTGCAAGTCCGGCTTTGTTAGCAAACAAAACGGAATCAAACGAATCGTTGATACTCGAAAAACACTTGCAAACCTAAAAGTCGAACGTTGGATTCGCGTCCCAATCTATCAATTTCACCTATACCAAAAGTTTATTCCAGTGGTGTCAGAGAAGGTTCGCGGATCTCTGACCACTATCGACTTTTCCCGATCAGACGGCGACGATGCAGGGCAACCGTTGCCTCAGCGACTCCAAGTTCTTCGGCTAACTCTTTGTTTGTCACCGTACCCATCCGCTTGATGATGGCCTTTGTCCACTGAATCGACTTTTGCTGTTGGGTTGCAGGTATTCCGAGTTCTTGACGTTTTGAGCGGACATGTCGACGCCCACGTCCTGTCGCGGCTGAAATCACGGTATCGGATTTCTTCCCCAGCATCGCCAGTTCGCTCTTTGTCCATGGTCGTCGAGGTTTCCCGGTTCCGCCGGACGAAGCTATGCCCTGTGAGTGACGTTTTGAGCTGACGACGGAGTCCGATATGCCAAGTTCTTTCGCAAGAACGGCATCAGGGACCTTTCCGAGTTGTTTAATTTCAGCCGCTTTCCAGTGATGCTGAGCGAGTTCTCGTGATTTCCCAAAGGGCGGTATTCCCAGGGACACCCGTTTCGAAAAAGCCGCGTTGTTCGTCACACCAACGACCTTGGCCGCCTGACTGTCGGGCATCGTACCCAGAATGGCGATCCTTTTCGCGGTCCATTCAACTTGCCGCCACGCCAGGATACCGCGACGTTTTCTTGCCTCTTGAACGAGGTATAGCGAAACTCCGAACTCCGCAGACAGCGATCTATCGGAGACCATTCCCAGCTTTTTGACAAGCGCCTTTGGAGGCGCGGCCGCTTTCTTCACCATCTGTACGATCCTCCGTTTTTTAATAACAATGCGATTCTTCGCGAGATAAACCCTCATGATCACAGCTTGAACCGGACTCTATAAAAACGGTCTTCGCAGTTCTATCGATGGCACATTCTTTGGAGATTGCGAAGGGAAAGAATTCGTCATGCCGTCCGTCTTCAATGCTGGCCGTTAGGCCACCTTCATGGTCAGAGGCAGCCTTCGAAATACTTTTGTTTTGAATCGAAACAGGATAAAATTCGAATTCGCTTCGCTGATCGTCAAGGGAATCGCGACCGCCGTGCTGTTCATCGCGATAATTTTTTAATAGCGTCTTTGCATCGCCTGAGCGTATTGCACTTTCATCAAAAAAAATGACCAGGCAAACCCATTCCACGAATGAGGCATTATTGAGCAAACTCTGTCGTCGCGATGGGACTCAGAGTGACTGGCGGGCGTTCTATTCGCAGTATCAGGATTTGATTCGCACATGGTGTTTGCAGTTCGGTGTCAACGCCAGCGACATGGACGACATCTTTCATGATACGCTGCTGAAGCTGATTGCCAGTCTTCCCACTTATGACGCCGCAAGTGGCCATCGCTTTCGAAGTTGGCTCAAGACTGTCGTTCGAAATGCGTTGATTGACCGATTGCGAATGCTGGAAAACAGTCCGTTTCCAACGCTGCTTGGTGACGGAAGTTTGCTGTCATCGCCAGAGAACAGTCACAGCTCTGTAAGCGAAGGCATCGACGCATTGGCGGATCAGATCACAGAACGGAGTACGTCTGCCGCTGTGATTCTGTCACGCTCGAGATTGCGCGTGACAGAACCGACGTGGGACGCATTCATCCGCCGCGAACTGCTGGGAGAACAGGTTGCAGAAATCGCGACGTCGCTGGGAATCAAGAAGGCCAGCGTCTATCAATCCGTGTCTCGTGTGAGAACGATTATCCGCGAAGAAAGCCGTGATTACTTCGGTGATGCTGGTTCCGATTGAGCAATGGGATTGCGGTGGCGGCAGGAGCCTCCGGCGCAGTGTGTTCCGAGGCGGGAGCCTCGGAACAAGTTTAGAGAGCCTTGGAACAGAAGTCTCAAGTCGCAAGTCTCAAGGGATGTTCGCGGTGGGTTTTTGGAGTAGCATGTTGGCTCGACGCCAGTTATCGGTCCAGACAATTGCAGTTGCCGAAGGCATCACAGCGATCCGTTCTTCATGGACACTGACAAGATCAGGATCCTCGATCGCGCGTCGGACGTCGATCATTGTGTTTTCTTCGTCGAGTTCCTTTTCAAACTGATCTAGCGCCTCGCCGAACAGTTTTCCTGACTGCGTCCAGTGCTGTTCCTGCATCGCGGGGTTATTGGAATTTTCGCCAGCTCGGGCGGCGAATCTGGCGGCACGCATCAGGTAGCGGGGAATTCGAAGCGCGGGATCGGTGTCGAGTTTCCGAACAAGGATGGCCGACGCCACGCTGAACATGCGTTTGCGATAAAACATATCGGACGCATCAATGGCATCTGTCGCGCCCATGGCTTCTGCAATCGCGTTGGCCGCCGAATTTTCCAACTCAATCAGCGGCGCCAGTTCCTGCAAAACTTCGCTGGGTCCATTGAGCGGCTGCTGTTGCAATTCTGCCAGTTCGATGGCTTTCCTGAGTGCCGTTTCAGAGGCCGAGAATTGTCCCAGATGCCCGAGGGCCAGACCGTGCAAAAAATGAGACACGGCGTGATCAGCTTTATTCTTCAGATGCGCTCTGATTTGAAATTCGGCTTCCGAATAGCGGCGCGCGTTCAGTAGCGTGTTGGCCAAATTGAATCGAGCGGCGGGATGATCCGGATCGACATTCAACGCTGATCGAAAGTTTTCGATGGCAAGTTCGATGTTGCCGAGATCATCATAAGTGTTCGCAAGATTGACGTAGCCCCATGCGTTTGTTGGATCGTTTTGCACGGCCAGTTGAAAGTGTTCCTGAGCTGTTTGAATTAATGTTGTCCCCTGATCCATCTCGCCGCTGCGACGATAACGAAACGCGATTGCCGCCATCGTCTGTCCAAGATTGTTGTGACAGAAACTGTAGTCCGGATTGAGTTCCAGCGACTTTTTGTATTCGGCCACAGCAGCATCCAGTTCGCCTTGTTCGTCCAGTAACATGCCGGTGTGATAATGGGCGTATGCGGAATCGGGTGCCAGAGCGACGGCTTCATCGAATTTTACTTTTGCCCCCGCGAAATCTTCCTGCTGTTGCAGCATCTTTCCCCAGTTCACCAGCGGTAGGACATATTCCGGGATTGTATTGCACTCAATCGCCTTCTGAAATTCTGCAATCGCTTCGTCGCTTCGGTTCAGATCACGCAGCACAGTTCCAAGGTTATTATGGGCTGTGGCGTCGTTGGGATCGAGTTCCAGCACGGCCTGATATTCTTCAATTGCCGCCTGTGAATCGTTTCGATTTGCCAGCAGCGTGGCGAGATTCAGTCGCGCCGCAACGCTTTTTGTACGCAAGGCGACGGCGGCTTGCGTGAATCGCAGAGCTTCCGGTTTTCCTGCGACTGCCAGATAGCCGCCCCAGCGCAGATTGAGCCAAAAGTCGTCGGGCCGCCGCGACACGACGGCGGTCAAGGTTGCGACGTCGATAACCGAGACGAGCACCGATCGCAGGCGGCGACGTTTGCGTTCTTCGTTTGCCTGCAATTGTTGCTTTGCATTGTCGATGCGTTCACGTTGCAATTCCTGCTCTATGTTAGTCAGAAGTTGCTGAACGAAATCAGAAACTGCACCGGCGGTTTGAGGCCGTGCGGCGGGATCAGGATCAAGGCAAGTTCGCGCCAAATTGACGATTCGCGGATCGGCGGGACATCGATCGAGCAGATCGTTAGCTGCCTGCAGGTCGGCCTTTCGAGCTTTCATGTCGACCGATATTCCTTCATCAGCCGAGTACGGCGGGCTACCGGTCAACAGAAAGCATAAGATCCCTCCGAGCGAAAAGACGTCTGAACGAGAGTCGGCGGCAAATCCGTTTTCCGCCTGTTCAGGAGGCATATAGGCAAATGTTCCTATCGCAACTTCGGCCGTTCGATCAGCGTGCAGCAGATGCGTAGCGGCGACGGAATCCTCCGGAGCAACTTCGGCCGACGCATCCGCTTCGTTGTGACACAGTTTGGCCAGTCCCCAGTCCATGACCTGAATTTCTCCGTGACGACCGATCATAATATTTTGCGGTTTCAAATCACGGTGGATCACCTGCTTGTCGTGTGCGAAGGCCATCGCTTGACAGATATTTGCGTACGCCTGAAGCCGAGGCATCAACGCGGTTGACGATTCGATCTTCTCAGGAAAGTGTTGCTGGACTGAGCTTGCGCAGGAAGCCCCGGGTTTCACTCGTATCTCGCTCCAACCCCGGCCACCCTTCTCGGCCGCACAGTCATCTTTTAACGCTCCCTCGGCGTCGCGAGCGGCAGGACGGAATTGCTCCGATCCCCTCATTTGATTTTGCAGTGTGAAAACGAGTCACGAGTCACAAGTCGCTGCGTCGGATCGGGCGAATGACGTCGCTTTGTACGTCTGAATGCCCCAAGGAATACGGGCTTTTTCGGGTCCGTGTAGAGATGTTTCGTACCTACTGGTGCAGGGCCAATTCTTCAGTGAGCCGCAAAAAACAGTAGGAGTCGATAATTCATGCGCGGGGTGATTGTCAATGGGGCAGAAATCCAAAAAGTGCGGCTGAGTTGCGGTCTAACTCAAGAGCAATTGGCCAAAAATGCGGACGTAGACGTAAAAACAGTTCGCAAGGCGGAGCAGGGAAAACGACTCGATCTAGGCACGTTAACTCGGCTGGCGAGAGCGTTGGGGACGGAACTGCATCGCTTGCGGATCGCAACGCCGTCCGGCACTGAACTGGAAATTATCCGCCGCGATCGCGTTCTGCAGTGGCACAGAGCGTGGGAGTCGCACGACATGGTGGCTCTGCTGGACGGCTATCACCACGACGCCATTCTGAGCCTTCCTGGTGGGCCGAGTCTTAAAATTAGTGGCATCTGCATTGGCAAGGATGCAATTCGGCAGATGAGCGAATTGGCCTGGTCCTTATGCAAATCCGATCAGGCGCACACTGTCAACCTAATGCTCTACGTCTGCGACGACACTGTGATACTCAAAGGAAAAAAGATCGTGCCGGTCTCTCAGGGAGACGTCGTGCGTTTGTCGTGTGTGCATATTTTTACTTTTCGTGGAACCCTGATCGCCGGGCAACAGGTTGAGTACGACACGTTGGAGTTTGCTCGTTTGATGCAGTGGAATCCAAACAAAACGCAGGAGTGAATGCCGCACAGGGATGAATGGGAATACTTTAATCTGAAAGTTCCCTGTTTCGTCCCTGGACACTCGTTCCTCTGTAGTTAGATTCGAAAACGGACCTGATACGAATTTGATTGGGACTTAAGAATGACTGGAAAAAATAGATTCATCAACACAGGAGATTGCTGATGCTGCGAATTTCATCACTGCGGCAATTATTCCGAAGCAACAGCAGCACACGCCGAAATCGACGACGATCACGAGTCGAATTGTTGGAAGATCGGACGCTGCTGGCCGCAGTATCGTGGGATGGCGGTGCGGGGACGCAAGCTTGGAATGATGCCGATAACTGGAGCAATAACGTCGTTCCGACGATCAGCGACAATGTGACCGTAGGGGCGGTTACAGTTAACGTTTCCGGATCGCTTCTATTGCGTACCTTGACGCTGAATGCTTCGACGGTCAACTTTAGCGGTGGATACTCGATCGGCGCGGATGATGTTGAGATCGCTGCCGGCTCGACAATCAATGCGGGAACCAATCCTTTTACCATTCATGGTCGATACAATAACAGAAGTATCAATGTCGGCGGCTTCGATCCGAAGTCTTGGCAACTTTCCCTGACGGACGCGGAACTCGATCGGATCAATACGACGCATTTGATCCTGGGCGATGACAACGATGGCTGGATTCCGGTCACTGCGGCGATTACTCAGAATAAACATCTGTCGCTGAACAACAATGGCGGAGTGACCATCACAAATTCCGTTACGATGGCAGCCGACAAGAATTTTTCGGTGTCAACTGTCAGTCCAAATGCTGCTTTGGAGTTCTGGTCAAGTGGTGCTCAGATTTCGACGACCGGCACCGGCTCGATCAGCCTGACAGCGAAGCGGAATATCACCGTCAACGGTCAAACCTCACTGACGACCGTCAACGGTGGAATTTCGTTGCAGGCCAATCTTCTGGATGGCGGAATCGGCAACTTCAACGGTGTTTTCGTGCAGGGGTTAATTAGGACGACCGGCAGCGGTGCGATTACGCTGGAAGGGCACGGCGGAAATGATGCGACTGCGTCGAACCAGAGAGGTGTTGTGATCGACATCGGCGGCGTTCTCGAATCGACTTCTTTTTCAAACGGAGGTTCCATAACGTTGGAAGGCACCGGCGGCAGCGGCGCGTCGGTCTATGTGGGCGTTGAACTGCCAGGCACCTTCAGCGCGGGCGGCGGGACTGTCAAAAGTTGGACCGGAGACATCAAGCTGACGGGATACGGACGCGGTAGTGGTGACAGAAATATGGGGGTGTCCGTTTACGGACGTGCTTCAACGGTCATTGCGAACGGGCATGCGAAGGTTGAAATCGAAGGCTATGGCGCCGGATGGGATCCTGGTCATTCCACATCGAATGATGCAGGACATGAGAATCATGGAGTCAACATTGACGCCGGCACCAGAGTGAGTTCGTCAGGAGGGGCGGTCACGATACGCGGCTTCGGGGGCGAAGGACTCGGCTTTAATCAGGGAGTCAGGATCCGTCAATCGACTGTTGGTGGAGGTAGCAACGGCGTGTCGACGATTATCGGACACGGTGGATACGGCGCGGCCGATGGAGCCGTGGGCGGAGGGAATATCGGTGTTTATCTGTACGGTAGTTCTAGTCCTTCCTACATATATGCAAGCGCAGGAAGGCTTTCCATTACAGGAACAGGAGGCGTTTCCAGTGGGACTTGGGCAAGTCAATTTCCCCACAGCAACTCGGGGATAAGCTCACAAGGCACCGTGGGTATTTCGGCTGGTCCAGGTGGCGTCAATTTTGTTGGTTTCGGAGGATCAGGCGAGAACTCACAACCGGGTGTTGAAATCAATGGCAACTCGCAGATTTCCAGCTCCGGAGGACTGCTGGAAGTCGAGGGCACAGGAGGCAACAGCACTGTCTACCAAAGTTCCGGGATTGTCATCGACGATAGGAATTGGTCCTCGATAACGAGGCGTGCGGCATTCATCGCCTCCGGTTCTGCAGAACTGAAAGTCACAGGTACTGCCGGGACCCGCGCGGGAGTGCCAAATGGATCAGGAATTTTTCTTTGGGGTGGTCCCCAGTTCAAAGTCGTAAACGGAAAGATGACGGTCAAAGGGGTCGGAGCAGGAACTGGATCTGGCCTGAGTATCGCCAATTCGAATTCATCGTTTATTCCGCCCGTAATCGTCAGTTCGACCGGCAGCGGAAAGATTCTGCTGCAAGGTGTGGCTGTAGGTGCAACGCCGGGCATGGTTCTGCAGGATGTCAGAATCGAATCCACATCAACGGCTACAAATGCTGGTCGCATCTTCCTGCAAAACGAAACTCCGCCCGGCGACTTGTCAGGCAATACGGAAGTCCGCATACTTAACCAAACTGAGTTTATCGGGCACACTCAAATCATCACCGATACGTTTAATGTGATCGGTTCATACCTGACAAGGTTTCCGGTATCTATTACTGGGACGACACCGATCTCCGAATACGACCAGTTCGTCACAGCCGGCAGTGTGAATGTTGGTGGAGATCTGGTTGTTTCGCGGTTACCGACCTTTAACCCGCTGGTGACGGATGAATTCATCATCGTCAACAATACCGGCAACCAACCCGTGACGGGCCAGTTCAACGGACTGAAGGAAGGCGATGTATTAAAGGCGGGCAATGATTTCTACGTCATCAGCTACAAAGGCGGAGACGGCAACGATGTCTCGCTGCACAAAGCGTTGATTGTTACCAACACGCTGGACAGCGGGCCGGGTTCGCTGCGACAAAGTCTGCTGGATGCGAATGCGATCCCATTGTCCGACGTGATTCTGTTCGACATTCCCTGTCCTGGTCCGCATCTGATTTCCGTCATGGCGGCTCTGCCGGCCATCAACGATGCGAAGCTGCAGATTCTGGGAACCTATATTGATCAGGTGAACGGTGTTCTTGGTCCGCTGCAGGTCGAAATTCGTGGTAATAGGCAGCGAGACTCCGACGACCTGCCGATTGACAGTCTGCGAATTCTTGCCGACGATGTCTTTGTGCGTGATCTTATCGTCCGGAATTTCTCGGGCGACGGCATCAGCGCGGACGTGGCAGAATCACTGACGCTGGGAAGCGTAGTTACGGCAGGAAACTCTGGCAGTGGAATCGACGTCGGTGTATTGGTCAGGAACGTGACGCTCGAGACGGTTTACTCCGGGCTGACCACGGACGGCAGTGCGGCGGATGCCAATGCCGAGTACGGTGTTCGCATTCAGCGGGATGATTCGCTGTTGAGTGATGGCGTTGTGACAATCAGGGGGGCCAGTACTGTATCCGGGAACGTGCTTGGTGGATTATGGATCCACGATCAACGCACGGCAGGAAATGCCGTAGACGTTGAGTACTCTCTGTACTCTTCGCAGTTCGGTCTGGATGCGACGGGCAAGTTTGCCGTCCCCAACGGCCAATTTGGAATCAAGATTCAGAACGACGGTGACGTGGTTCAGGCGCCAGATTACCATTCGAACAGCTACGCAGAGATTCAATATGTCACTGCATCTGGCAATGATGGTGTTGGCCTCTGGATGGAAAATACGCGCGGCTGGGTTGTCTACAACAGCCTCTTTGGGACGGACTTGGAAGGTCGCTATGCAGTCCCCAACGACACGGGACTCCTGCTACGGAATATCAGTTCGCCCGACGAGGAGGGCGTCTCTTTCGATCGAAGCTCGAATGATCTATATGACGGCGGCTTCGGCTCACTCCTCGTGTCGGGCAACCGGGGTGACGGAATTCATCTTGTCTTCGATTCTCCAGATGTCATTTGGAACACTTGGTTCTCACGTTTGTATGTGGGCGGCGGCATCGACGACTTCAGTTCGGGCGTCGCGATTCCTAACAGACGCGGACTCGTAATTGACTACGACGTAACTATTCCGACGATATTGATCGCTACTTCCGCGTCGATGGGCTGTTCAGCGGCAATACTGAAGCCGGGATCGTCGTGAACGGCAGTGGCGACGGCAGCAACTTGTCTATTGGGCGGAGGCCTGGATTTCCGGGCAGTCTGTACTCACCAGTAGAGGGTCGCGATCACGTCCAGATCTACAACAACCAGGGACTGTCCATCGATCTGCAGTCTCCCGGCCCCACGGAGAATTCCGGAGGCAGCATCGATGCCCCAGTGATCACATCAGCAACGTTGAACAACGGCTTTCTGGATATCACGGGCACGAACTCAGCAAGTGGTGGCTACTTCCTGCAATTCTACGCAACCAAGCCCACGGTGTCCGGTCGCGGACAGGCCGATGCGCTGTTCAGTACATTCGGTCAACTCGCCGGAATGTCGATTCCTGCGGCGGTGACGACCTACCTTGCCGACTATCCGAATCCTTTGTACGACCAGGATCTGGCCTCCGATCAGTTCCGCTTTCGGATCAACGTTGGTCCGGAATTCGACGCAAGACTATTGACCGCCGTGATCGTCGATCCGACGCTTGGCAAAGCGGGTGTGTCATTCCCCGGCGTTTCGGAATTCAGCCAGATTGTGTCGATCGGTACGCAGTTGACTCAACTGCCGCCGATTGTTGACGCTGGCGGTGATGAACTGATCTTTGCCGGACAGGCTTTGACGCGAACCATCACGTTTCGCGATGACGATTCGGTCGAATTTCAGGTGGTTGTCGATTATGGCGATGGCAGCGGCTTTGAATATGCTCAGTATCGTCCGGCAGATCGCACCATTTATCTCGATCACGCATTCACCGAAGTCGGAACGTACGTCGTGTCCGTCAGCGTGTTGGACGATTCCGCTCCTGTCGGCCTGATCGATATCGGTACGTTTCTGGTCACGGTGGAAAATACTCCCCCGGAAATTCGTTTCAACGAAGTCGCATTGACGAAACGAGTTCGCGAAGGGGAACTCGTTGATCTGTCAGGATTCTTTGACGATTCCAACATTGCAGACTGGCACACGGTGACCGTCAACTGGGGCGATGGGACTCAAACACAGCAAGGGCCGCGTGAGTTCAGTCAATCGAATGACGCGGGCGACAATCCGTTTAGCCTGACGCATATCTATCGTGACGACGGTGTCTCGCGAGCGAACACCCATCTGTATCGCGTGGTCGTCAATGTGACTGACGAACATGGCGGCGTTGCTGAAACGCCGGTTTTCCTGATTGAAGTCGACAACGTGTTGCCGACCATCGTGAGTAGTTCGTTGAACGCCTCCACTTCGCTGACGTCGCGCACAATCGACGAAGGCGATGCGGTGACGTTGTTCGGCCAATTTACAGATCCCGGAGTTCTGGATTCACATTCGATCTACGTCAACTGGGGCGACGGCAGTCCTCGTGAACGAGTACCTGGCACTCTGATCACGCAGTCAGGAGCCGCACGATCGTTTCAGATGACTCACGTCTTCGGTGACAATCCTGCCGAAGATTTGGAGTTCTTCGTCACATGGGAAGTGGCCGATGACGACGATCCGGAAGAACCAATCAGCAGTGCGGCAACTGCTCTGACGGTCACAGTCAACAATGTCGCTCCAACGGGCGAGCCGTTGTTGCTGAGTCGTCTGACGATTGAAGAAGGAGTTTCTGTCGCGTTGTATGTTGAATTTGTTGATCCGGGAACGGAAACACATTTCGTTTCCGTCAATTGGGGCGACGGCAATGTGCGCGAATACGAAGTCGCCGCTGGGCTCGACTCCACAACGGTCGTCCATCAGTATCTGCGAGACGGCGTCTACACTGTCAGTGCGACTGTGCGAGATCGCGACGCTGCGGCAAGTGCCAGGACGGCAACGGTGACCGTCACCAACTACGCTCCCGTCATCGCGCCGTTGGTGTTGTCAGCGACGGAGATCAATGAGGGCGAATCGGTGACGCTCACAGGTTCGTTCGCCGATCTGTCACCCCGCGATACCCCGACCGTGCTGATTCGTCGGGGCGATGGCACGACTTCATCCGCACGAATCGACAGAGCCGCCGGGACTTTCACCGCCACGCATCGGTACGATGACGGCATTCCGGCCGGTTCCATGTTCACGATTGCCGCCGACGTTAGCGACGGAACAGTCACAACCACAAGATCCACGACGATCACTGTTCTGGATGTCGCTCCCGTTGTGAACGTAGTTCCGGTCGTGGACGTGACGAATGTTAATCCGGTTTTTCGAGCAATCGCTTTCGATCCAAGCCGCGACGATCAAGCTCATCTGACGTACGTGTGGTCCGTGACGCAGGGCGGGACATCTGTGCCGTTCAGTCAGAACGCCAGTGGCACAGAAATCGAAATCTCCGCAGCGTCTATCTCATCGTCAATTATCGTAACCCTCACCGTTTTCGACAACGACGGCGGGGCGAGCGACGAATGGAAGGCACGACTCATTGCCGGAACGTCGGGTAATGATTCGATTGCCGTCACCGATAGCGATTTCAGTTTCAGTGGTCTCTCAGTTGATCAGATCATTGTACTCGGGTTCGCAGGCGATGATGTTCTGAATGCCAGCGGGGTTACGAATGCAAGCCGCCGAGTCATCCTGTTTGGCGGAGCGGGCGATGATCTACTGTTTGACGGAAGTGGACACGACACGATCGTACTGGGTGACGGCAACGATACGCTCAACGATCCAGCGAATGCGTTGAGCATCACTCCCAACATGAGTGGTAACGACGTGGTCTTTCTGGTCCCGAACAGCGTTCTGACAGCGTACGATGGCACCGGGAACAATACTCTGAGCTTCCTGCTGGCAGATTCGACGGTCACTCAAACAAACGGCATCACGTTTGATTTGAGTCTGACGCAGGGTGTCGTCGCAACAGGCACGGTTGCTGTTCAGCAGGATGTGGCGCCGCTGAGTGCCGAATCGGAGACGCACTTCGTGGCAGCGCTGGGACGTTTCACGACTTTGATCGGCAGTGATTACGGTGACTGGTTCACTGGTGCTTCCGGTTCAACCGTGAGTGGCGGATTTGGAGCGGACAACTTTTTCACAAAGGACGATATTGTTGACGCAGTATTCGCTGGCGGGGCAGATGCAGATGTGCTCACAGCACGCGGCAGGCGAGTCGCGAGAATTCGATTTGACGGGGATGACGGCGGCGACGATGCGGATGTGTTCATCAATCGCGGGCGAGTTTCTCGCGTCGTTTTCAAGGGCGGTTCTGACGCTGACCTGCTGCAAAATCAACGAGGTCGCATCAGTCGTATTCGCTTCGAAGGTGACGACGGTGCGGACACCTTTATCAACGAAGAATCTGCGACGATCGACTGGCAGTCTGGCGACGATCCGACTCTGCAAGCCGAACAGGGCGTTGACTTTGATGGCGGGAACGACGCGGATGTGTTCATCAATCGTGGGCGAGTTTCACGAGTCGTATTCAAGGGCGGTTCGGATGCGGACGTGTTGCAGAATCGACGAGGCCGCATCACGAAGATTCAATTCAACGGCGATGATGGCGACGACGTTCTGATCAACGAAACCGACGCCCTTGTCGAATGGCAGACCGGCGATGACACGACATTCTTCGCGGATAACGGAATCTATTTCGATGGGGGTGACGATGCGGATGTGCTGATCAGTCGGGCCAGAGTTGGTCGCATTCGTTTCGATGGCGATGCTGGCTCGGATACCCTGTTGATCACCGGAACGGTCGAGGGTGCCGGAACTGACGGTGGACTCGTGGAATTCAACGGCGGAGATGATGCGGATCTACTTGTATCACGCGGCACGCTTCGCAGGCTTGTGTTCCGAGGCGGGGCGGACGATGACGTGCTGCAGACGACGGGCGGATCGATTCAGGACTTGGAATTCTACAACGATTCGGGTCTCGGCATTCTGATCAATCGCACAGACAACATTCAAAGTCTGAAATACGATGGCGGTGCCGAAGAAGATATGTTCATCAACCGCGGAAACAGCATTCGCAACCTGACATTTTTGGCCAAAGCTGGCGATGACGTATTCGTGAACTCCGGATCGACCAACACAACCGCGCGCGGTACGCTGATGTTCGATGGCGGCGAGGGTTCCAACGCCATGCGTAATGAAGGCATAAACTGGCTGGAACTGATTTACATCGGCGGTGCTGGTTCTGACTTCCTGCAGAATAACGCCACTGACATCGATATGCTCGACTATGATGGCGGCATTGGAGCCAACGCGCTCGAAAACAATGCCGATGGCCTGTCGAACATCATGATCACAGGCAACGCTGGAGATGACATCTTTGCTAACGACGGCAATAGCGTCACAGGGATCACATTCGACGGACTGGACGGACGCAACACGTTCATCAATACGGGAAACTACGTTAGCGACGTTACTTTCACCGGCGGAAGCAACGCGGATCGTTTTGTCAACAGCGGTGACTCGTTTCAAAATGCCACGTTCAATGCCGGAGCCGGCGATGACTGGCTGATCCTGTCTGGTGCTTCCAGTAAAAACATCACCATGAATGGCGGCGCTGGGGCGGACGTCTGGTTCATCCTGCCCACGGCAAACACCAACTATGGCACATTCAATTTTAGTGGAGGTGATGGCGACGATGTCCTCGTGAATCGCGGTCGGACCATCCGCAATGTGACGTTCGATGGTGGCAATGGAAACGACTTCCTGCAACTGGAAGGGCAGTCTACCTGTGCGTTTACATTCAACGGTGGCGATGGCAATGATATTCTGTTGCATGCCAGCGGCTATGCCAGTGACATTCAGTGCAACGCAGGCGCCGGTGACGATGTGTTTGAGAGCCGAGCCGAGCTTGGCGGCTATTTCACAATCTACGGCGGCGACGGAGACGATGCTTACTACCAAAATGTTGGCTACGCAAATGGCATTGATTTTTACGGCGAAAACGGCGATGACACACTGCTGAACTTCGCGAACAGAGTTGGTCAGATTGCCTTCGATGGCGGAGCGGGTATTGACGTCCTGCAGAATACCGGCAACGATATTTCCAGCATCGAATTCACCGGCGGCGGCGGACGTAATACGTTGCAGAACTTTGGGAACCGCATTGCATCCCTGACACTGACCAATGCAGATGCGAGCACCAATTCATCCGACACGCTGCTGAATTCCGGAAGCACAATCGGGTCTGTTATCGTTGAGAGTACTCTGCCGTCAACGCTCATCAGCAGCGGTAATAACGTGACGGCAATTCAGTTCATGGGCAGCCTGTTCAACGACGTCGTGCAGGTCACCGGGTCGAACATTGGACTGCTCACCTTTGACGGAAATTTCGGTGATGACACGCTGCTCGTAGATATTGACTCCGGCGTCGGTTCTGCCGTTTCTTTCAATGGCAGCCATGGACAGGATCTCTTCGTTTTTCGAGGCAACGTGGATGGCCTGGTGTATGACGGCGGGGCCGATGATGATCAGATCGTGTTTGCCGGACAGGCAGACAATGCTGTGCTTCGTGGCGGCAGTGGCGATGATCTCTATCGCTTTGCTGGCGACGTCCGTGGCAACGTCGTCATTGATGAAGTCTTTACCGGGGAAGGCGATACCAGTCGCGACACGATCAACTTTTCGGCCTTCCTGAATGGCCCGATCACGCTCGATCTGGAACTCACAACAGGTCAGTCGCAACTGTCTGCAACGCTCGTGATCACCCTAACAGACGGCATGGGGATTGAAAACGTCATCGGAACCAGTGCCTCCGATACGATTCTTGGTAATGCCCGAGACAACGTGCTGAGCGGGGCTCGGTTCCTGCCAAGTGGGACGGACAGTGGAACACCTGTTGCCCACACGAAGACACAATGGGTCGTGCTGGATTTCTTCACGAAGACATCGCCGGGAGAACTGGTGTATTCGCAAGCCACGGCCACAGCCATTCGAACACGTATCGAACAGACGTATTCAGGCTTCGATGTGCGTTTCGTCATTCGCACCGAAGGCAGCGATGATTACAGGAATTCTCTGCCTTCTGGTATTCGCAATGACGATTCAGCGTTTGTCACGATCTACTTCAACGACACGCCAGGTTCGGGGCGACCGGGTGGTGAGGCGTCCGAAATTGATCCGGGCAACATCAATCCGGGTGGCACTGCCAGCGTGCAGGTCAGCGGTCTGTTGGGCGGGCGTGAAGTTCTGAGTTCCGGTTTGGTAGCCGTGGCTGCGGCATCCGGTGACGGTGATGAAATCCAGGCACCCGATATTTCGAAACCAGCGGCAACTGAAGAAAACATGATCGCGTTGTCGGCCAAGTTGGCAGCGCATGAGTTTGGACATCTGCTGGGAGTGCGACATTATGTCGCCTTCGGCCCGGTCGGTTTTGGAATCCACGCCCCACCAGGAACCGATCGCTTCAAACCGAATTTCGTTGGTGTCGCGGCGGCGTTTGAAACCAGCGATCACGTTCTAAGTTCTCCTGCCAGTGTCGGCACGACGCGATTTAATGATTTGCGGCAGTTGTACTTTGGCGAACGCGAAGCCATCAAACTGGCACTCGCCTTCAGCGACCCGACACAGACGCGACTGGACGAAAACACGGACTTCCATGGCACGTTTGCGACCGCACAACCGCTGAGTCTTATGTCTCTGAGCGTGCCGAATTCCGCTGTGGGCAGCATAAACGAGGGCATGACGTTCCACGTTCAGGCGATCATTGTCAGTGGGACGATTGAACTCGCAGAGAGCGGCGAGGATTCTGGCAAAAGCCAAAGCGATTGGTATTCGTTTGCCGGCAATCAAGGCGACGTGATCACTGTGGAAGTGATGTCGCGTGCTTTGCAACGATATCGCACAGACAACGCAACCAGCATCGATTCTGTAGTTCGACTTTATGATGCCAATGGTCAATTGGTTCAGACATTCGGGACGGATGCCGTAAACGACGACGAATTCGAAAGCTCGGATTCGCTGCTGATGGATATCACGCTGCCCACCGACGGAACCTATTACATCGAAGTCGATACGTTCCGACGCTTGCCTGGTGATGCGTCCTATGCAGCCGCTGTGGCTCTGCGCCAAGACCTGGAATCTCGCCGCGATGACAGCGGTCCGCAGAATGACCTGTCCGAAGACGAAGCTGACTTCCTTACGCGGCTTGTCGATTCATTGGACGACATCGACACGGGCAACTACGAACTTCAGATGTATCGCTCGACCAGCGCTAGTGCCACGGACGGAATTGACGATCTGCAGGGTCACGCGGGTGTGGACGTGCTGAATGGTGGAACTAACGATGACTATTGGCTTACGCTGACGGTTGGCGGCGCTGCGTCGTCGAATGAAGGCAGTGCCTGGAACGGCAGTGCCACATTCACCGATCGTGGCGGATTTACGTGGACAGCGGTTGTGAATTACGGCGACGGCAGCAGCCCCGTATCCTGGTCACCAACGGCTGAAGATCGGGGCACAAACATTTTATTGTCACACGTGTTTGCTGCCGCTGGCGACTACACAGTCACCGTCACATTTACGAACGACGACGGGTTGACTGACACAATGACATTCGACGTTGATGTCAACAACGCTGCACCAACAGCGACGCTGTCTGGCCCGGCCACAGGCTTCACGGGAACTCCTGCGACATACACGGTCTCCGCGAGCGACCCGAGCGGTGGGACAGCTTCTCTGAGTTATTCCTGGACCGTGACTCGCAACGGAACGGCATTCGCCACTCAATCGGGCGGCACAAGCTACCAGTTGAATGCGTCGCTGCCGGGGACCTATCACATGTCCGTGACTGTCAGCAATGGCAGTGGCGGCATCGTGACTAAGTCGATGGACACGGTCATCACCGCAGCGGTTGTGTCGTTTGATGTTGGATCGGGGATGACCCAGAGATCATGGATCGACGCACTCGATGTTGTGTTCGGCAGTCAGCAAATTGCGGCCGATCTGATGGCGAACCCGAATCGTGTCAAAATCACTCGCTTCAGTCTCAACGGACCGAATCCTGACGGCAGTGGCGGAATGAACGTGAATTTCGGTGGAGCCAGCGGACTTGTGCAATCCGGCAGCAACCTGAAACTGCAGTTCGGAAGCAAAGTGATCGGCAATGGCGTGAACTCAACTGCGGCAGACGGCTACTACCGGCTGGAACTGGACTTTGACGGAGATGGAATCACGGATGCGACGGAGTACTTCTATCGGCTGTTGGGTGATGTCAACGGTGATCATAAAGTCGATACGGCGGACGCTAACCTGATCCTTGCTGGAATGTCAAAACCTTACAACAGGAATCTGGATATCAACGGAGATGACGTAGTGAACGGAACAGATCGCGTCTGGACGCAGCGATCGAACAGGAGAAAACTGAAGGACGGATTGTTTGTGGACGATTAATGATCGCTCATTAAATCAACACACCTCTTGCCGGCGGAAGTTCATTCCGGCAAAAACAACTTACAAAATTTCCGAACGGAAAAAACAATGAAATTGAATCGCGTACTTCTGTTCTTGTTGATCACACTCTTTGCGCCGAACGGAAGCTTCGCAGGCATCATTGTCTCCATCGATAACATCGCTTTGACGGCAGGCGGTGCTTCGGGATTTATGAATGTCAATCTCTCGTGGGTTCCTACAGGAATTGAACCAGCCACGACGACGATCGATTTCTTTGCGTCCGAGTTTCAGATTGCTGCGGTCGGGCCAGCAGGCAGCGTGGTTCACTTCCGGAAGTACTTCGATCCCGTTGTTATGTTTAATCACAACGGTGATCTGGAACAGGCTGACGGCAATTATTTGTTTGCGGGCAACAGCCTGAACATTGACCAGTTGCAACATTCTGGGTCCGTGGGCGGCGTCAACGACGCCACATTCAACGGCTCGGACGGACGATTTGATTTTGATCCAATGAACAGTCCCGCTAACGACATTATTTTGGATGCCACACCCAGACTTTTGAACCGCTTTGAAGTCTACGCCACGGGGATGGCGGTCGGCACCGAACTATTTCAGCTCTCACTTCAGCCATCGCCCTCGTCGATGTTTTTCGATAACGACGGCAACGAACTCGACTTTTCAATCCCGGGAGGATTGAATGGCCAGATCTCAGTCACCGGCGGAGCAGCGGCCGTTCCGGAGCCCGCAACGACTGGAGCTCTCGCAGTCCTGTTCAGTTCGTTTGCACTCGCCAGATTCCGACGAAGAAAAATCAAGAGGCAAGGGCCATGACATTTGATTTGACAAAGTAGACGTCACTCTCCGAGTGACGAAGGCCGCTAAACGCGGCGCGGGGCATTCATCACTCGGAGAGTGATGGCTACTATAATCACAAAGTAGACGTCACTCTCCGAGTGACGCAGGCCGCAAAATGCGTCGCGTGGCATCATCACTCGGAGAGTGATGACTACTATAATCGCAACGGGATGCCGCATGACTAATAAACCTCAACCAAACAACTTCGATGACGATCAGACTGTGATTCCTGACAGTCAATCTCACTTAGATTCCGTAAACAACAATGAACTACAGGAGACATTCATCACGCCTGCCGAAGTGCCGCTGAAACCGCACGAAGCGACTCAACTGGGGACTGGTTCCAAATCCGCCGACTCATTATCCGCCGACTCGTTTTCTCAATATGAATTTCTTAAACCCGGCGCGCTGAAGCCACAATCGAACGTAAAAACTCTGACTTCTGTCGGCGACTACGACATTACTGGAGTCCTCGGTCGCGGCGGGATGGGGGTTGTGTATCGCGGCACACATCGCACATTAAAACGTGACGTTGCAATTAAGATGATGCTCGCGGGGGCTCATGCGTCGGATGACCATGCTCAGCGATTTCTCGTCGAAGCACGGGCGGTCGCTCATTTGCAGCATCCGAACATCGTGCAGATTTTTGAAGTCGGCGAATCTGAAGGGACGCCATACTTCACGCTGGAATACGTTACAGGCCAGTCGCTCGACGTGCATCTGCGGAATCGAACGTTGTCAGAACGTGATGCCGCACGATTGATCCAAACGCTGTGCCTCACGCTGCAGTATGCTCACGATCAGGGCATCCTGCATCGACATCTAAAACCTGCCAACATTCTGATGACCGACGAAGGTCGCCCCAAAGTCACCGACTTCGGACTCGCCCGCCGGATTGAAGACAGCGACGATTCGTCGAAGACCAAAGACGGCACGATCATGGGCCCACCGAGCTACATGTCGCCCGAACAGGCACGCGGCGATGTGAATCGGCTGACGCCAGCCACGGATCAGTATTCACTTGGTGCGACTCTATGAAATGCTGACAGGCCGACCGCCGTTCAAAGGGGCGAGAGCCGTCGATACCGTGCTGCTGGTGATTAACAACGAGCCTGTGTCGCTGCGTGAGCTGCAGCCGAAACTTTCACCCGATTTGGAAACCATCTGCCTGAAAGCGATGCAGAAGGACGTCGCGAAACGCTATTCGTCGTGTACGACGATGGCCGATGATCTCGGCAGATTTTTGAGAAGCGAACCGATCCTCGCGCGACCTGTCGGTCGTGGCGAACGACTCTGGCGATGGTGTCTTAGAAATCCGGTTGTGGCGTCACTTTCGGCGCTGGCGGTTGGTGCATTGTTCGCCGTGGCGGGCATCTCCACATGGTCGGCCATCAGGCTCAACGTCGCTGCTGTTGAACTTACGAAAAAGAACGAAACGCTTGAGTCGCAATCGACGCAACTCCGGGAATCTGCTGTCGAACTCGGGCAGAAAAACGAAACGCTCGAAGCCCGCACCACCAGGCTACAGGAATTCGTGCAGTCGATGTACTCAGAGTTGCGGGAATTCAATGTCGATGAAGCTCCGCGAGTCAAGCCAGCCCGTGACCGTATGCTCAGCAGCTTCAACGACATCATGCTGCAGGTCGTGGACGAATTGCCGAAGGAAGGCAATGCCGAACCGGTTTACGCCGCCGTCAAAATGGAGCTGGTTGAATCACTCATTGATCAGCAGAAAACTGACGAGGCGGAAAAGATCCTGGAGGAACTTAGGGAAATCTTCGAACGCCGCATCAGTCTGAAGCAGGGCAGCGATGCTGCGAGGAACAATCTTGTGGTGCTGATTTCGAAAGTCGGAAATCTGAAGCGCGACCTGCGACGTGATCTTCAAGCGAGTTTGGAGTCGCTTCAACAGGCTCTATCGATGGCTCAGGACATCGTCGATCACCCAAAGGCGGCCGCCGATGGCAAAGGATTGTTGCCGGTTTATCTGACTCGCACGTTACTGGCCGATACTCACACAAATCTGGGAGCGACATGGTATCGACTTGGCGATCCGCAGCAGGCGCTGAATCATCTCGAACTGGCTTTGTCGCTTCGTCAGCAAGTGCTTGTCGACTTCGAGCAGGATGCTGAGGTGGCCGCATGGCCGGACGAGGACAAATCCGCCGAACGTGATTTTCTGTTGAGCGATCTTCAATTCAAAAAGCTGGGCACTGGTGCCGCATTCTTTCGAGCCGGTCGATTTTCTGACGCGGAGCCGCTGCTGAAAGAAGTCTACACACAAAGCCGCATGGCACTCGAAGCCGATCCTTCAAACCCGCGACTGCGGAACGACTACGTTGGGGAAGCCGGACTCTGGGCCGAATTCCTGGGATTCACCGGGCGTGGCGAAGAAGCGTTGGCGGTCCTCGAACTGGCCGCGAAGCATGTCGATCAACTGCTCGCCGACGATCCCGCCGGAGTCACGTTTCGTCGCACCGCCTCGGTCGCGTTGTATCGACTTTCGCAATGGCGAAAAGAACTCCAGCACGGCGACGCCGATGCTCCGCTTGCGCAGTGCCTTGAAATCCGTCAATCTCTCGCCGCCAACGAACCAAGCAACGATCGTCGGCAGCTCGATCTGATGCTCGCACTGGCCCGGAGCCACAAGGCAGACGAAGCCATCGCCATCGCCGAACGATATCTGAAAAGTCCGAATCCCGACACGGAAATGCTGATTGAAGTCGCCCGGTCGTTGGCTCAGGCATCGCTGGCTGAGGCATCAGAAAGTACGAGAACCAGCATTCAGGCACAAGCGATGAATGTGCTGCAGATGGCGCGGCAGCAGGGATTCAGAGACGTGGTCTTTTTGAATGGGGAACCCGATCTGAAACCATTGCATGAACTTACGGAATTTCAAGGACACTCTTTCTGATTATAGACGCTAAGTGGTCAAAAATGATGCCTTCAACGGCGATCGCTCCCATGTCCCTTCTCCCCCTGGCAAGGGAGAGACTGTTTGCTCCGCGTCGGCACGGTCTAGGCCGACGCTTGCCGGAGGCCTCTCCCCCCGTGGAACAATTGTGATAATGGAAAATCGAATGCGGGGGAGAGGGGACAGTCGCAAAGACTATCGACAGCCTCATTTCTGACCACGCGAAGCATAACCCGCTCGATCGTAACCCAAATCTTCAGGAAAATTTACCATGAAAAAATTCAGCGACACTCAGTCCCGCACCCAGCACAGTCGCGGTTTCACGCTGATTGAACTGCTCGTCGTTATCGCCATCATTGCCATTCTGATCGCGCTGTTGCTGCCCGCCGTGCAGCAGGCCCGTGCAGCAGGCCCGTGCAGCAGGCCCGTGAAGCCGCGCGACGAACTCAGTGCAAGAATAACCTTAAGCAACTTGGGCTGGCAATTCACAACTTTCACGACATCTACAATCGATTCCCGGCTGCCAACATTATGGAATGGTCGTCGCAACTGGGCAACGACGGCTTAGATCCTTCACCACCTGGATATCCGGACTACAGCAACTCCCCGGATATCGGCCTGCTGCCTCAGATTCTGCCGCAGATTGAACAAGCCAATCTTTACGAAAAAATGGGGACGACCAAAGGAATTGACGACCATTATCTGACGCCCGCCGCCGTGGGATCATACAAGACACCTGGCGCGCCGTGGTTCGATGACGCCGCAACGTGGACTTTGGCTCAAACCCGAATGCCGATGTTTGAATGTCCGTCCGATCCTCAAGTGGGGAAAGATTTTGTGCTGTGGCACCGCGTGATCCCTTGCACCAGCGGCTTTGTGACTTTTGGAGATGACAATCCTGATGACGATGTTCTGAAGCCAACCAATTATGTGGGGGTCGGTGGATTCCTTGCCGGCGGGCGTTGCAACATTCAATGGGATCTGAATGGTGATTCGAATGTTGACATTCCAGACACTTACGACTGGCGTGGCATGTTCCATGGATCGCGAGTCAAAGTGGCCTTTCGTGATCTGATTCGCGGAACCAGCAATACACTGATGATGGGTGAATCAACTGGCGGCAAAGACATGAACTATGCCTGGATAGGCATGAACTTTCTTCCGACGTATTGGAATCAGGCCGATGGGGAACCCCACAATCCCGTCAATACCGACGCAAACTCAGGGCCTTATGCGTTCAGCAGCTATCACACCGGCGGATATCAGTTCGCTCTTGGAGATGGCTCGGTTCGTTTCATCTCCGAAAACATCGACGCGAATACGTTTTGGGCGATTTCCGCGATGTCGAACAATTGGGTCAATAATGAATTTTAAGCGTCGTATTTGTCAAGGAGATGCCAAGTGAGTCGAAGTCAAACCCTCTGCCTGATTATTTCTGTGATGTTCTTCTGCGGATGTGGCGGCGGCGGTCCTGTGGAGCCGGCAAATCCATCAGCTCCGCCAGGCACCGGGGCGCTGAAGCAGAGCGAATCAAACACAACATCGAGAGGCAATGCCAAATCGATTCAACCGTTCAGCGGCAATTGAAGTCAACCATGACGGTCCCGGGTTAGTGTCCGCTGACCCAATCCGATGTTCGGTGAAAGTCGTTTATGCCTGAGCGCGAACGCCGTAACGGACCGACTTAATATGCTCTTCTCCGTCATCTTCATCGATGGAGTCGTCGTCAGGCATGAACTCGCGGCGATGGTAGGCGACCTGCTCGTTGGGCGAATTGTGTCGCATTTCGTCGTCGTTAAGCTGGTAGACGCCCTCTTCGGTCGAAACAAAGAACATGCGGAACCAAAGCATTTGCACAACATTGCTTTGTGGGCAATAGAGTTGTACTTTCAGGCCCTGCTCGTACCACTCAAATAACATCCCGAAGAATCCACTGGGGATGTATTTTACCGGTGAGAGGTCAACGCCGATTGCTCGATAGCCTTCGTTTTCGACGAGATTGGTCAGGGTCTCACGTAGTAGGGCCAAGTCCGCTCCGTCCCAGATCTCCATATCGTCGAGTGCGACGATTGCGAGGTTCTCTTCAGTTCGAACAGTCAGACGGTGCTTTTTTCTTAAACTCATCGCTGCGTATTCCAATTCTGTAGACCCATTGATACATCGTGCTTGAGGGAGACCAGGAGTGTTGCAAAGGGTGAACCGAACGAAGACGATTTGCTATTTGTTTACCTAACAACAGCGTAAGTGAATATGAACAATGGACTTGCAGCGATGAAATATTTCCTGAAGGCCAGCCGAACGCCGACAGTCACGTTGCAGAACCGCCACATTTTGCAATCAGAAATGTGGCGTTTTTGAAACAAGTGCGTTCATGGAATGAACAAACTCGCCGCCAGCGAGCTTTGAACTTACAAATTGCTCGCACCATAAATTCGTTTGATGTTGAGGATTTGGCAATTGCCCAGAGGGTCTCTCAAGTTCAGGCATATTTGGCATCGTTAATTGCCAAAAAGAAACCACTGCGTATCATCAGTATAGAATTGCTCCATTTTTTGGGCAACGACGTTGGCGGTTGACGCTGGTTTTGGGAGTGTTTTTTTATGTCTTCACCTCTGGATACGCGAGATCGCGAGATTCTGGAACATCTGCATCAGGCAGAGGGTGGGGATGTTCAGACGCTGTGCGATGTCCTTGGTGTCACTCGAACAGCAATTCGGCAGCGGATTAGTAGGTTGGAGTCTGCCGGGTTTGTTGCATCTGAGCTACAAGGTCAGCTTCGTGGTCGTCCTCGGAATTTGTATCGCGTCACTGCGGAAGGTTTGCACGAATTAGGCGAAAACTACCGTGAGCTGACGGTTGTTCTCTGGGAAGCAATCGCAGGTTATGAAGACGCTGGTGTTCGAGAAGCGCTGATGGGGCGGGTGCAGAACGCTCTGGCAGAACGATTTCGCAAAAAGTTGGTGGGTTGCGATTCGGTCGATCAGCGGCTGGACCAACTCGCTGAGGAAATGAAATCCAGCGGGTTTAACGTCACAAGTGATCATTCGGGCGGTCTGCGGATTCTGCGGGAATCTTCATGTCCATTTCCGATGCTGGCGGATGTAGATGAGGCAATTTGCCAAGTCGAAAGGCGAGTTCTGGAGCAGGTTTTGGGAGCGCCGGTAGAGTTTCGATCACGTTGCCGTGATGGGCATGGGTGCTGCGAATTTCAAGTGATGGAGGTTCCGGTTGGGGCTGGTCAGCGTTTGGAAAGTTCCGGGGGCGATTGAAAGACAATCTCATGCTGATAGAGTCCGGATTGCACTTCCTGTGATGTGGCAGTTACGGGGTTTCAGTCAGTGCTTTAATGTGTTGTTACTACATTTTTGAAAAGGCTAAAGCGACATGACATGGATTGAAGGTCGATTCGAAGAAAACATGATCACCACGACGATGGAGCAGGCTCTGAATTGGGGCCAACAGTCGAGTATCTGGCCGATGACGTTTGGCTTGGCTTGCTGTGCGATTGAAATGATGGCGGCTGGTGCCAGCAAGTATGACCTTGACCGTTTCGGTGCGGGTGCGTTTCGTGCGACACCTCGCCAGGCCGACCTGATGATTGTGGCTGGGACTGTGACGTTCAAAATGGCCAGTCGTGTTCGACGACTGTACGAGCAAATGCCGGATCCAAAGTATGTGATCGCGATGGGTGCTTGCACTGTTGGCGGTGGCCCGTACTTCAAGCATGGTTATCACGTTGTGAAGGGCGTGGACCTTGTGGTTCCTGTTGACGTTTATGTTCCGGGATGTCCTCCGCGTCCGGAAGCTCTGCTGGAAGGTCTGATGCGAATTCAGGATAAGATCAAGGCGCGAAAAGTGACGAAGGGTGAGACTGCTTTGCCAGTACCGCATCATTCGGGTTACTCGGCGTTGAATGTGTAAATTGTTTAACCCGTGGCCGACAGGCCAGGTCGAAGCGCTGCTTGGCCTGTCGGCCACGGGTTAAACGCTGAGTTGATACAACCCGGCATTGCCACTGCCGTTCTGAATGACGTTGAAACTGACTGAATCCTGTTAAATAATTTCCGCGAATGTTCTGGCTTGTGTCAATACCAGACATGACGTGTCTATGAGGAAGTGCGATTGCAATGAACAGTGTTTTGAAGATTTCGAATCTCCATGTTTCCGTTGGTGAAACGCCTATTTTGAAAGGCGTTGATATGGAGATTCGCCAAGGTGAAATCCACGCCCTGATGGGTCCAAACGGTTCTGGCAAAAGCACACTGGCCTACGCCTTGGCCGGTCACCCGAACTACAAAGTGACGGACGGTAGTATCGAAATCGACGGCGTCAACGTCACTGAGATGGAAGCCGATGAGCGAGCTCGCCTGGGCATGTTTTTGGCCTTCCAGTATCCTGTCGTGATTCCGGGAGTGAAGGTTGCCGACTTCCTGCGACACGCCGTGTCAAATGTTCGAAATCCCGATCGCAAAGAAGGCGAAGGCCTCATCGGTATGCGTGAGTTTCGCAAAGAAATTCGCGATCGCATGACTGAACTTGGCATGGATCACGAGTTCGCTCGCCGCTACCTGAACGATGGTTTTTCCGGCGGCGAAAAGAAACGCATGGAGATCCTGCAACTGGCAATGCTTCAACCGCGATTCGCGATTCTGGACGAAACCGACAGCGGTCTCGACAGTGATGCAGTGCGAGTCGTCAGTGAAGGTCTGGCGAAACTTTCTGGCCCGAATATGGGCGTGTTGATTATCACGCATCACGAACGTTTGCTGGAATTCAACGTGCCGCAGTTCACTCATGTGATGCTCGGTGGTCGAATCGTCGAAACCGGCGATGCCGCTCTGGCACATGACCTTCACGCAAATGGTTATGCGACGGTCAGGGCTCGCCATCCGGTAGCTGATGCGGACAACGCGAAAGTCGTAGCAGCGGCGGCTGTGTAGTTTGATTTCGTAGGACGTTGAGTTCGAGAGCAAATCCAGTGGGACAGTTGTTTGATCGGATTCGAAACCTGGTATTGCAGGACCGCTATCTGATTGGACTTCATGCATCGGAGCGGCTTGATGAGCGCGGAATTTTGGAGTGGCAAGCTGTTGCCGGGTTGGGAGATGGAGAACTTCTTTACGAAAGATCTGATGCGAAACCGAATCCTTCGGTTGAGGTTCTCGAGCAGTTGCCAGATGGCACCGAGTTCAAGGCCGTCTTGGTCGTCTCTGAATCAAAGTGATGTTGCAAAACTTGTCACGGTACATGTCTTCCACAGAAACTAGATATGCAAATCGCTGGCGAGAGAATTCGAAGGACTAAACTGGTTCAGACCGACCACTTCGTCGTTGCCGTTGAAGTGGAAATGGTTATTCCGGATGAAGATCCGAGCGAACCATGTTTCGAACCAGAAACAGTGCAACTTCTAAAGGAAGTGAGAGAACGCGCCACGGAGGGTGATGTCGCATGGCTCAGGGAACATGGAAAAGTCTATGCGGCTTTGGAGAAGGTCTGAGAGGCAACGAGATGTCGAAGAATGGAACGCTGAGGATTTCATGAACGTCAACATAGAACTAATCGGCGAGCAGATTAGACGTCTCGAATGCAAAGCGCTGCAACTTAAAACGTCAACGGAAAGACTGATCGAATCACTGGTTCAGGAATTTGCTGACGAGGAGACAGAAACTAATTTTGATACTGCAGCAAAGTACGTGCTCCGAAAAAACAGGGAACTCTATGAGAGATTGGCTCAATGAGATTTTTGGAATGGGGCGAGTTACTTGCACTGCACGAGATGGTCGCAGAACAGTCAGGCGGCTCATCTGGAATTCGTGATGCGTTTGTTGAATCGATTCGAGAAAGAATTCAACCTTTGAAATAACAAATTCGTTGATAAAGCGATTTTAAAAACTCAATACTGAAAACCTAAACCATGTCCACAGATACGCCGACCAAACCAGAAACCGCGAAATCCGACGTTGAGTTCGGTTCGTACAAATATGGCTTCCATGATTCAATGGATAACTATGCATTCAAGAGCCGCAAAGGTCTGGATGCTGAAATTGTGCGTCAGATTTCGGAGCTGAAAGGCGAACCCGAATGGATGACAAACTTCCGTCTCGAATCGCTTGCGATCTTTGAATCTCGCCCAATGCCCAACTGGGGCGGTGACATGTCCGACCTGGACTTTCAAGACATTTTCTATTACATGAAGGCTGCAAATGAGCAGGAAACTTCATGGGATGATGTGCCGGAAGACATTCGTCGAACATATGATCGCCTTGGCATTCCTGAAGCGGAAAAGAAATATCTCTCCGGCGTCAAGGCTCAGTACGATTCGGAAGTTGTGTACGGTAGTCTGCAGGAAGACCTGTCAAAACAAGGCGTGATCTTCACCGATACTGACTCTGCATTGCGAGACCATCCAGAGTTGTTCCGTGAATACTTCGGTACCATTATTCCTCCCGGCGACAACAAGTTTGCGGCATTGAATTCGGCTGTCTGGTCTGGCGGATCATTCATCTACGTTCCGAAAGGTGTAAAGATTGAATTCCCGTTGCAGGCATACTTCCGCATCAATAGCCAGAACATGGGACAGTTCGAACGCACGTTGATCATCGTCGATGAAGGTGCATCGATTCACTATGTCGAAGGCTGTACTGCTCCAACCTACAGCAGCAACAGTCTGCATTCGGCAGTGGTTGAAATTGTCGTCAAACGCGGCGCGCGATGTCGATATACGACGATCCAAAACTGGTCCGGGAATGTCTACAACCTAGTGACAAAACGAGCGATGGCTTATGGCGATTCGCTGATGGAATGGATCGATGGAAATCTCGGTTCGAAGCTGACGATGAAGTATCCGGCGATCTGGTTGATGGAGCCAGGTGCTCGCGGTGAAACTTTGTCGATCGCCTTCGCAAGCCATGGCCAGCATCAGGACGCCGGTGCCAAGATGGTTCACTGTGCTCCAAACACATCCAGCCGCATTGTCAGCAAGAGTATCTCCAAAAACGGCGGCCGCTCAAGTTACCGTGGCTTGGTGAAGATTCACAAAGGTGCGGAAAATTGTCGTTCCAATGTGGTTTGTGACGCCCTGATTCTGGACCCGGAAAGCCGCAGTGATACTTATCCGTACATCGAAGTCGAAGAAGAAAACGTGGCGATCGAACATGAGGCCAGCGTTTCAAAAATCGGCGAAGAGCAGTTGTTCTATCTCATGAGCCGTGGACTGTCGGAGGTCGAAGCATCGGCCATGATCGTAACGGGGTTCATCGAGCCACTGGTGAAAGAGTTGCCAATGGAGTATGCAGTGGAGATGAATCGATTGATCGAACTGCAAATGGAAGGATCGGTTGGTTAGTTCTTCAGGTGAGCGGCAGGGCGTCAGCCCTCCGAGTGTGATTTGGAATTAAAGTCGCTGTCACTCTCCGGGTGACGAATGAGAACGGCTGCGTTTAGCGGTGTGCGTCATTCAGAGAATGAATTCAAATTTGCAGAACTGAGTATCATCGGGCATCAGCCCTCCGAGTCTGATTTGTGAAAGGTCGTCCAGAAGTGTTTTCCTCGCGATTCAATTTGCCCACGCGGGAACAACAAAAATGGTCAGACTCAGCGAAGAAGTATCTCAAGCGTTGAAAGCCTGCAACGGCGAATCGTTGTCCGTTGAAGCGGCTGAAGGTTCAATTTCAGCAGATGATCCTGATTGAACATCCTTTCGCCACCGAATTCATCGGATTTATTTGTTTGAAAACCACTATGTCAACAACCACCATCGATATCTCCCGCACAGGCTTCTCATCTGAAGTCTTCGAACAATTCCTTGCCACGCGCAATGAGCCATCATGGATCATCGACCAGCGCAGGGCGGCGTTTGAAACGTATCAGAATCTGCTGCAGGAAGATCTTGATCCTGAAGAGTTCAAACGGGTTGATCTGCGTGTCTTCAATGCGGGCAGATTTCGGCCATCGACTGATGTTGCCGAGACGTCCGCGATCAACACATTACTCAGCGATAAAACGGAATTCGGTGGAGCGATTTCGCATGTGAATGGCAACTGCACGCAGTCAAGCGTGTCTGACGAGATCAAAGCACAGGGCGTTCTGTTTGGTGAACTCACGACATTGCTCGCCAGTCATCGCGAACTGCTTGAACCATATTTCATGAAGAAGGCCGTGCGTCCGGAATCCGACCGATTTTCTGCATGGCACGCCGCTTTCTGGACCGGCGGAACACTGCTTTACGTGCCACGCAATGTTGAAGTTTCACTGCCATTGCACAGCCTGATCGCCCACAGCCGGAACGGTGTTGCTGAATTCGGTCACACGCTGATCATCCTTGAAGACGGTGCTCACGCCACATTGCTCGAAGAAACAACTTCTGCCACCGAAGACATCGCAGGGCTGCACGTCGGCTGCGTTGAACTGATCGTCGGTAAGGACGCAAATCTGCGCTACGTCCAGCTTCAGAACTGGAATCAGAATTCATGGCATCTCGCCCATCAAGCCGGTGTCGTGGGTAGCAACGCGTCTCTGCAATGGACTGTGGTTGGTCTTGGCAGCAAGTTGTCACATATTCATCAGGACATTAACCTGGTCGGACGAGCCGCCACGGCCGAAGTGAACGGCGTAACCTTTGCCAGTGATCGCCAGAAAATCAGTTACTATACTCAGCAGCATCATAAGGCTCAGGGAACTCACAGCGACCTGCTTTATAAAGAAGTTCTTCGCGACGAAGCTCGAGTCATCTGGCGTGGCATGATCAAAGTTGATCCTGCTGCTCAACAGACCGACGGATATCAGCGCAGCGATGCGTTGATGCTCAGCGACCACGCTCGATGTGATGCGATCCCAGGCCTGGAAATTGAAGCTGATGATGTCCGCTGTACGCACGGGGCGACAACAGGCCGAGTCGATCAGGACCAGATCTTCTACTGCATGAGCCGCGGAATCCATCGCCACGAGGCAATGCACATGATCGTGGAAGGCTTCTTCCAGCAGGTCTACGACCGCATCCCGGTCGAAGTCGTGCGCGAAACGCTGAGCCGCACCGTTCAAAGCAAGCTTGGCATTGAGGCAGTCTCGATCTGAGTGTAGATAAACTTCTCACGCTCCGTCATGAGGAGCATTCGTCGTACCTGCGAGCGAGCGGCAGTGCTTCGATCGACCAAACACATAACCACGCCAAAAGGAATCCGACCTGGGACTGGTCGGACTACGTAAGCAGATCTGTCCCAGATCTGCATCCTGTCAGCACGGTTGTTCGTAAACGGCCACACGGTCAATTCGCCTGGTGATGGTGATCTCTTTCCTGCCCGCACCCAAACTCGGGATTCCGTCGTCCTCGCGCGTAGAAACAGGGAACCGTGGAGACTACAATCGGTCTGATTAATTGCGGGGCGTCCTTGTCACTCCGCTGTGAGCCGCTTTTTGCGAGGCGATTGAATTCATGTCGACGTCTAATGTTTTGGCATCTCTGGACCACCCGATCAGTGCTGTTCCCGACGAACGTGGTCGCTTTGGCGAATTTGGCCGACGCTACGTCCCTGAAACCCTGATGTACGCTTTGGACCAGCTCACCGCCGCATACGAAGATGCGCAGCAGGATCCGGCATTCGATCGACAACTGCGGGATTTATTGAAGCACTTCGTCGGACGCCCGAATCCGCTCTATTTCGCGGAACGACTGACGGAAAAATGCGGCGGCGCGAAGATCTACTTCAAACGCGAAGACCTCAACCACACCGGTGCCCACAAAATCAACAACACCATGGGTCAAGTCCTCTTGACTCAGCGCATGGGCAAGACACGCGTCATTGCCGAAACCGGGGCAGGGCAACATGGCGTTGCGACAGCCACCGCCTGTGCCAGATTCGGACTACCCTGCGTCGTCTACATGGGCGAAGAAGATGTACGCCGTCAAAAGCTCAACGTCTTTATTATGCGAACAATGGGTGCAGAAGTGCGACCGGTGACGACAGGCTCACGCACGCTGCGTGATGCCATCAATGAAGCTATGCGAGACTGGATGGCCTCCGTTCGCGACACGCACTACATCATCGGCAGTGTAGTCGGACCACATCCTTTTCCAATGATGGTTCGCGATTTTCAGTCCATCATCGGTCGCGAAGCCCGCGAGCAGTGCCTTGACCAGGTCGGACGACTTCCGGATGAAGTCATCGCCTGCGTTGGTGGCGGCTCGAATTCCGCTGGCATGTTCTATCCGTTTGTGGATGACGCTAGCGTCGCGTTAACTGGTGTCGAAGCCGGTGGTCGCGGAGGAAAGCCGGGAGATCATGCAAGCACGCTCACCTACGGCAAGCCTGGAATTCTACACGGCAGCTATAGCTATGTCCTTCAAGATGAAGATGGCCAGACTTCTGACGTGCATTCAATTTCGGCAGGCCTGGATTATCCGGGAGTTGGTCCGGAGCACAGCTACTGGAAAGAAACGGGCCGCGTCGAATACGTCAACATCCTGGACGATGAAGCACTGAGCGCATTCAGCATCATGGCAAAGACGGAAGGCATTCTACCGGCGATTGAGACGTCTCATGCAATTTCCTATGCGATGAAATCTGCAGCCAAACGCAGCCCGGAAGATGTCATTGTCGTGTGCTTGTCCGGCCGTGGCGACAAAGATGTGAACGAAGTTGCTCGGCTTACGGGCCAGGACATGTAAATCTGGGCTACTTTCGAGGCTGACATCGCATCATGGGCGGAAAGGAACTAAAGCCCCGCACTCGCCGCCCGATGACGCCAGCGACAAAGGCAATATTTCTCTTTGCCTTGCTGATGGTGTTGAGGCTCGCGGTTTTTCGTCCGGAACTCGCCAGCGACGGCAAGCCTCGCACAGATGTTCTTGTGACTCACGTCATCGACGGTGATACGTTTGACCTGGACGATGGCACTCGAGTCCGGATGCTGGGGATTGATGCACCAGAAGCCGGGTTTGGCGACAAAACTCCGCAACCATTTTCTGTCGAAGCAACGGAATGGCTGAAAGACCGCATCGAAGGCCACGAAGTCGCACTCCGTATCGACTATCCCAAAACCGACCGCTACGGTCGCACACTTGCGTGGGTCTTTGAACCAAACGGTACTCTGGTCAATGAACTCATGCTGCGGGAAGGCCGCGTGAAACTGCTGGCCGATTTTGGCCTGCCTGCAGACTTGGAACCGAATCTCCGCAAAGCCGAAGCTGAAGCCCGCATTCGGAAGGTCGGCATCTGGGCTCGGAAGAGCAAAAAGTAGTAAAAAAAGAAGCCCGGCGTGTCTAACACGCCGGGCTTCAATAGGTTTTCCGGTTCTGCGAGAAATAAGGCGGGCGGTGACGCTTGCGCAGAAAATGCCTTTGCGTAGATCGACGAACTTGGTGCTGCGATGGAGCCTGAAAGGCTCGGGCATATCAGCCTGGGGCAAGAGAATCCGCAAATACGGATGAACGCCGCCCCAGGTTGATGTTCCGTCTGAACAAGAACCCTGACAGGGTTCCGCAATGCAGGTTTGCGTTGCCCTTTCAGGCAACGCCGTGAAGGATTTTTAGCAGCATTTTCAAAGGGCGAGCAAAGTTGTGGTTGCGATCAATCAAGGCTTATCCGGAATGATTATTTTTGATCTGTAGACAAATTTGCGTTCAGGCCCGGATGGGCCGACACAGCCTCTGCCGGGGCCGTGAGGCCCCGGAATTCGACTCAAAAGAACCAAAGGCCCGGAGGGCCGACACAACAAAAACTGCGAAGTGCACCGGATCTGTGTCGGCCTTTCAGGCCTTTGGTTCATCATTGCCTGCCGCCGGTGGCTCACGCCACCGGCAGAGGCTGTGTCGGCCTCCCAGGCCTGAATCGCATTCCTTTTGTTTCCGCTCCCTGTGTTTTTACTGCGAAAAATCCTTCACGGCGTTGCCCTTTCAGGGCAAAATGCGTTAGTGCCGTTGAATCCTGGGGCGTTGCCCCAGACTGACTTGCCAAGGCCCGTTGGGCCGAATCGCAGTCCTTGAGCGCTACATGCACGGATCAACGCGATCGGAGTGCGCCACTTCTATGTCGGAACTCTTTATTTCGCGCAGAACCGGTTTTCGTAGGACGGGACTGGAGTCCCATCCTACGCTACCACTCAACACTCATGCAGGCTGCATAGCGCCGATGACTTCCCGCAGACGGCCACGAGCAGTGTGCAGTCGTCGCTTGATCGTTCCGATCGGGCTTTCGAACTGCTCGCTCATTTCCTTCAGCGAAGAACCTTCAAAGTAGAAGGCCCACAATGTTTCTCGGTCCATATGGCCGAGTTGGTTCAAACCCTCGCGAACCTGTTCGATGTTTTCCTGTCGAATCATTGCAGCAAACGGAGTATCTTCCGTCTGCTGAACTCCATCGAAGGATTCCGGTTCAAAGCAGGTTTCGTTCGGTCGTCGAACAGCTCGGTTGATAGACAATCGAACGGCGATCTGGCACAACCAGCCACCGAATCGTTCGGCTTCCTGCAACTGAGGCAGCTTACGGAAGGCACGCAGAAAAACTTCCTGCACGACTTCATCAGCTTCCGCAGTGTTACGCAATCGCTGCATCACGATTCCGTAGATCCGTGACTGGAAGAGAACGACGAGATCGCTGAAAGCGTCCCGGTCGCCGGCCTGAGCTTGCAAAACAAGTGGTGTCAAAGAATCAGTGATCATTAGAGTCAGACTCCAGTCTGAAAATCACGTCGTGTCATTCGAAGGAGTTCGCCAGTGGCGGAAATCGAATGTCGCGTGAAAGGGCTTCGCAGGAACAGCCGTGAGTCGTGAGGTATTAACGCCAGGAAACGGCGAAGACCTCGGAAACTCACACGAAGAACATGGAAGGCACACCGTGTGCGATCCATTTCGAGCGGTTCGAGCGGAAGAAGTTTAAATTTCGTCCAGAGGACGGGAGCTTGGTGCCCCTTAACTTCTGCCGCTGATACCGGTCAGACAACCCTGGCCTTGATAGGCCCGCTCCGGGTTACCGAGTAAACTCGATAGGGAGCGACTGAGCGAATTTTGACAGCGTTCGGAGATTCCTCCGCAAGGCTGTTTCGAATCGCTCGCCGGATGTCCGTGCTTTGAACGCCAGCGCATATCGCGCATGGAGTCTGCCTGCATCGGTACCACTGCAAATATCGCGGGTGAGGCAGAACGGACGAACAGCGCGGCAATGACATTGGCCGCAATGGCCTTTGTAGATGCGACGATGGCGTTGATCGTTGTGTTCAGAAGCATTGCTCTGCCCTCAGAATGAGTCCCGCGCCCTTTGCCGATCACTTTGCTGTAAGTGAATCTGGCTCTGGTCTTTCGGTCCATATAATCCGTCGCACGGTAGCGACGCAAACGTGTCGGCAACAACAATTGCTGCCAACAAAAAACTTTTCAGTGCCACCAGTTTAGTTCGGCTGCGGACTTTTACAATATCTTCCGCACCGTCTGGCGAACCTTCCAATGCTCCATAGACACTGGATCGTCAAAATTGGTTCGGCAAAACATTTGAAGTTCGTAGAGATTTTTTCGAAAATAGCAGAAAACCTGATTTTTACGCCTGTCGTTCGCTTTCCATTTTAGAGCCCGGTAATCCTAAACCGCTTGGATTTGGGTCTTCCAAAAACCAAGAGCGAACCGCAACAACGAAAACGTTGTCACTTCCAGTGAAATGCAGCCCAGCTACTTGGCAGTAGGACATTAGATCGATAAACTGCCTCCACCGCTCCTATAGCTCAGTTGGTAGAGCAACTGACTCTTAATCCGTAGGTCGAAGGTTCGAGTCCTTCTGGGAGCACTGAACGCCACCCCTCAAGCCATTGCTTGGGGTGGCGTTTTTCATTGGTTTCGCTGGAGAAACAGGGGGTTTTGAGTCAATTCCCCCCTTCGCTGTGTCCCGTTCTGTCCGGGCCTGTCCAGTGTTGTTTTGCACCACTTCGGGGACATTTGCACCACCCGGCGCACCACCACCGATGGCTTGTTCAAAGTGTCCATCAGTAACGCGGAGATAATGGCGGCTGGCAACGGTGGGTGAATTTCCGAGCCATGCACAAACTACGTGGGTTGGGAAAGAGTTCTCCAATTCTGTTTGGCGAGTCGCCCGGCAGTTTCGCCACAAGTTCGGCCACGGCTCGAAACCCGCTTTGCGGATGATTCGGCTGAACTCCGTTCCGAGGTTGCCGGAATCCAGACGAAGGATTTCCCAAACGCGGCGGTTAATCTCTGAGCTTGATGTTGCCCTTGTGAACGTCACCCAGGTAGATGCCGATTCGTCGAAAGCAACTGATGACCCGTTCGACGATCTCCCAATCTTCAGCCCCATAGATTTCAATCCTGGATTCTTCCCATTCGGCAAACTCATCCTCAGTTTGATCCAAGGTGGCTGCTGAAGGTCGATCGAGTGTCGCCCCTGAAAAGTCGAGCGCATACGGAGGGACGACCAATTGCATTTCGATTACGAGGAGTTCCGGATGAAAATCCAGCATCTTCGGGACATTAAAGCCTGCGAAATCGTTGTCCGAGTGGATTTCCAGTCGTTCAAAGACTGCCCGTTCCTTTTCAAAGAGGCTCTTTCCCCGATGTGCCTTGACTGCCGAACCCTTGTTCGTCGAGTATACTAGTCCATCGAACCCCGATCCCAGTCGTTCAAGCAGGTCGCATGCTTTCCGTGTGACGTACTTTGACAGTCGATCAAACTCTTCCGGATAATTTGGTTCCATGATTCTTCCTAACAAGCAATCCTATAGCCACTCCGCGACGGTTGCCGCGACTCTGATCATCGGTGAACAACAAATCCCACTCGCAAAGGTAAGTCCTGAGAAGCTCTTTTTTGCCAGAGGCGTTTCATTTGAACCGGGCCCGGCAACAATCGAATTGCAAATTGATGGTAAAGTTCGAAATCTGAAAGTTCGCGTTCTTCAACCGGTCCTGCCGTTTGATGATGCAGTCGCCATTCGGCAAGTTTAATCGTACTCGGGTGTTTTCAGAATCTGCACTTCCCGAGAACGCTTTGGAGGTTTATTGACGGCTAACCCGCCGACACCTTCCGACTTTGCCAGCGCATTGTGGCACTCCCGCAGCGGAACCGCGAAACCGTGCGTCAGCCTAACCTGTCAGAACTGTGCATTGATGGTACGCGAGTTCGAGCCAACGCCAGCCGTCACAAGACATGGACCGCAGACCGCGTCGAAAAGCTGTTGAAGGAACTCGACGGTCAGATCGAAACGGCGATGGCCGAAATGGAAACCAACGACAGCATCGACGAGATGTTCGACGACGGCACATCGCCCGCCAAACTGCCGCCGGAACGTGATCACGATCATTAATACCATCCGCGAAACGTATGCGGATGACATCAATGCATTGTTCGCCGATTCTGCGTTTTCAACGGGGATCAACATCTCGGCGATGGAAGAACGGGGCATCGAATTTCTGTCGCCGCTTTCCGAGGTCAAGTGTGAAAACAATCCGGCTCTGCGTGCTGATCCGACGGTGCCGGTGGCTGGCGAAGATGTCAAACGATTGCCCATCAATCCGCAGTCCAAACGGTTCGACAAGTCGGCGTTTGTGTACGATGCTGAGGCTGATCAGTTTCACTGTCCGGCAGGGAAGACGCTGTCTCGGGCGGGCACGGAGACTCGTCAAACGGCGGGTGGCCCCGTGCTGCATGTGATCTACTTCGGCGACGCATGCGAGGGCTGCGATCCGGCCCCGCAGTGTCGCAAGAATCCGGAGTCAGAACGGGGTCGCAAGGTGACTCGCGATGAACACGAAGAGGCTCGCGAACGCCACCGCGATCGCATGAACAAACCAGAATCGGCGGAGCGTTACAAGCAGCGTCAGCACTTCGGCGAGATGCCATTTGCTGTCATGAAAGTCTGCTACGACATGCGTCGTTTCCTGCTGCGAGGTCTGGCGGGTGTCCAGGCCGAATGGCAATGGTGCTGTACGGCGTTCAATTTGAAAAAGTTGATGAACTTGATTGCTGCATCGCGCGCCAAGCAACGCAAAATGGCAAAAAATGAAATATGATGCGAATCCTGGGCGGTCTGCGCAGAGTTGAATCCGCTGTGGTGTAGGTCTCAGTGTGATGCAATCGAATTTTTCCATCGTCTCTCATCGTGTCGCGGCAACTTTTGAAAATTTTCGATTGGGTTCAACCAGAGGCTCTGCCCTATGAAGACAGCCTGCAAGCCCGAAGGTAGGCAATAATGACGTACTCTTTCAACGATTCAATTTCGCGATACTGCCTGAACTTCTCGCCGCGATCATAAGACTCTGTCGATACGGTAGACATGCCAAGCGTCCGTTTTACGAAGCGAGTTTTTCGAGCTGTCTCTATTATCGCATCTCGATTGCGCGACGCCAAGTCATCAATCGACGCGAAAAGCAGCTTCTGCTAGACTGGATAAGAAGGAGATCAGACGATCATGCCGCTCTTAGATCATTTCCGACCACCACTGCTCAACACAACATCCTGGGAAGGCTTCCATGGCGGATGGCCGATGGCCATCGTGCAGGAGTTAAATAAGGTTTTACCGGATGAGTTCACGGCCGAACCGCGTGTTCACATGGGGCCGTATTTCGAAATTGATGTTTGTGCTTTCGAGCCGGATGCTTCGTATGCTGCCGCAGGAGGCGACTCGGAAAATTCGGGAACCCTTGCGACAGCGACTTATGCACCGCCCAAAGCAACCTTGGCAACCGATGTGGATTTCGGCGACCAATATGCCTACGAAGTGCTGATCTTTGATGAGTCCAGGGGGCGGCAACTTGTAGCTGCGATTGAACTGGTCAGCCCGGCAAACAAGGACCGACCGAAAAACCGTGAAGTGTTCGTGACCAAATGTGCGGCGATGCTGCAAAACAATATCTCTGTTTCGATCGTGGATTTGGTCACTATTCGTCAATTCAATTTGTACTGTGAACTGCTGCAGCGAATTGAACGCACCGACCCAGTGTTTGCACCTGAGCCGCCGTCGATCTACGCGGTGACCTGCCGCACTTGCAAGGTCAACGAACGTCCGCGATTCGAAAGCTGGGCATTCCCTCTGCAAATTGGCCAGCGATTGCCGACGCTGCCGATCTGGCTTACTGACATCCTGCCGATCCCGCTAAACCTCGACGCATCGTACGATGCCACCTGTCAAGCGCTGCGCATCCGTGGTTGAATAGTGGCGCAAGTTGAAGTCTGTCAATGATCGCTGCGTTCAATAAATTTGATCAGCACCTGCAAGTCCTGCTGCACCAATCGAAAAATGGAAATTGCCGTGGCAAAGCCGATTGTTCCGCCAGCCGCCAGAGCCACCAGCGCGAAGCGGCGTTCATGTTCACTTAACAACGCAAGTATCAGAACTGACAGCATCGGGACTGATGCCGCAAGCACAAGATGAAACCACAAGTTGCGTCCAAGCTGCCTCAATGCGGGCAACTCGGCTTTTGACATTGAATCCCACTGCACCAGTGTCGGATAAATGGTCCGCACGGCAATCAATGAGACACCGAAAAATGGATATGCGGCTGCGATGAGTCCACACAGTGTCAACGACACGACAAAATGTGCATAGATGGACAAGGGCACGGTGCCGCGAAACAGATGTAACAAAATCGGATACGCGGGAGCGGCGATCAGCCATAGAGTCAGGCCGACGATGACCGCCAAGTTGCCCAATTGCAGGCATTGACGGCGTCGCTCCTGAAGCTGGGCAGCACTCAACTTTACTTGTTCATCTATTCGCGTGGCGCGAGTGACGGATCTGGTCAAAACCGCCGCGCTGAGAATTCCGGTGGGAAACGTAATCATATTGATGATCGACATGATGCGCATAAACGTGGGTTCGGCATCCGGCATGGAAGCTTGAATCTCGCCGAAGTTGTACATGAAGTTGAAAAATGCACCCACCAGATTCGGGACGACAGTCACCGTATTAATCGTCAGTAACGGCCACCGGCGAACGAATTGTTTCCAGGGAGTCACGTCGTCGCACAATAATTTACGCGCTTCCGGCTGCAGGCAAAGATCCAGGGCACTTGAGAGCGCGTTGCCGGTCGGAAATCGCATTTCGGGATAGGCGGCCAAACATCGCTTGAATACATGGCCAAGGCCGCAGTCCTCAGTCACGCACAAGGTCTGCAGATACGAATCCGAAAGACCTGAGCGGCGACCTTCGACCATCGTTTCCAGGCGTTGGAGTCGAGGCGCATGGTGACCTCCATCGTCAAACGGACGACGTCCTGTCAGTAATTCGCACAGGACAATCCCCAGCGAGAACAGATCACTCCGGCCATCCATTTCGGATGCGGTCATGCTGTGCCTGGGGTTGCAGACTTCCAGATGTTCCGGGGACATATACGCCAGACTTCCGCCCAGACTGTCGTCGGCCGAAACTCCTTCCAGCGTTGCACCGAAACTGATGTTGAAGTCCGCGAGTTTTGGTACACCTTCGGCTGTAATTAAAACATTTGCCGGCTTGATATCTCGATGCAGAACTTTTGCCCGGTGCGCATAGTCCAGGGCTCGCGCGAGTTGATTTCCGATCCAGCAGACCAGTTGAGACCATGACATTTCAGCGATCTGACGACGAATGGTAGATTCAGTCGGCCGAGATTCTCCGTGATCATCAAGCTCGGCATCAACGGCCTTCAGATAACTGCGGCCATTCCAGTCGCTGAGCGGAACGGCTTTCATGCGATGAATGACGTCAGCCAAAGTGCCACCCGCAGCATATTGCATATACAGCAGCCGCAGGGAACGTTGTGGCAACAGTCGCTGGTCGTAGACGCGAATGATGTTGTCGTGATCCAACTGAGCCAGCGTCTGCGCTTCGGTCCCTTTGTCAGCAGACACCTTCAACGCAACCAACCGTTGCATGGATTTTTGTCGCGCTAGAAAAACAGTCGCAAATGCGCCGCGACCGAGTGTGAGCAGCAGATCAAAATCATCTATCGTCTGGCCGGGAGAAAGATCAATGATTGCCGCCGGAGCATCATCTGACAAAAATGTCGATCGCAATGCCGGATCAAGTCGAAACAGTCCATCCAGTTCACGGGCCAACGCGGGAAATCGTTTGAAGAATTCCGTCGGGGAAACGTGGTCTCCGGCCGTCTTCCGAATGTGGTATTCTTCGAAGACAAGATCCACAGTGACGATGGCATCCAGTTCCGGAACATCGTATGAATAATCTTCGACTAGCTTTCGCAGGCCGCGCTGCCAGCGTTGTTCAAGATCCAGCTTGATGAGTTCCGGAATCAACTCCTTGCGAATCCCACTTTCTGCATCCGGCAAAAAATCGGCGAGCGATGGTGGATAGGGAGACGATTCCCATGCCGCTGCAAACGCCTCCAGCGTGTGCGTCAGCTTCGACCAGTCGTCTTCGGTTAATGGCGAGGGAAGGGGCACGTTGACTCAAGACTGCAATCGGGGAAATAATTCAATCAGTCTCGTCAAACTAACGGTTTCCGGCACGGGAGTCCAGTGGAGACAGTTGCTGGACTTGAGGCGAACGCAGTCGAGGATCATCGCGAACGTAGGTCCTTTCTGCCGGAAAGGACTTCGCGACTTGTCGCGACCTGCGACCAAACCCACGTGGATTGCAGGGCAACGCGACGCCGTTGAGCGGACGTCCGCCCTCGGGTTCGCCTTACGGCGAAAGTCCAGCCCGGCAGGCTGGACCTACGTTGGTCCTTTCTGCCGGAAAGGACTTCGCGACTTGTCGCGACCTGCGACCAAACCCACGTGGATTGCAGGGCAACGCGACACCGTTGAGCGGACGTCCGCCTTTGGGTTCGCCTTACGGCGAAAGTCCAGCCCGGCAAGGAGGACCTGCCGAAATCAGCGCGGGCACTCAGCAGGAATGATAGCGCCTTGCCGGTGAAGATAGTCACCGGTAACATTGTTTGGTGTAGACTTTCGAGTTCCGTCAGGAACCACAGCAACGTTTGTACAATTCGCCGCCGGTTCCCCGGACAGAATCGCGTCGCAAACGCAGAATGAGATTCCCTATGTCAAGTTCAGATCCATCGCCGCCCATTTCTACTTCCGAAGAGCTCGCTGCTTTCATTGAATCACATCGACGGCAATTGTTGGCCTATGCGGATAGAAATATCGGCCCGGCGCTGCGTTCGCGAGTCGAGCCGGAAGATATTGTGCAGGAAGTTGTGGTTTCCGCATTGTCATCGATCGATCAATTCCAGATTGAAGGTCGCGACCCGTTTCGATTGCTGTGTCAGCTTGCCGAACAACGTATTATTGACGCGCATCGGCATCATGTAGGAGCTCAGAAACGCAGCGCTGCACGCGAAGTTTCTATGGATGCGCCGGTAGCCGGCGGTGACGGATTTGGATTTATCAACATGCTGGTTGCCAGTATCACGTCGCCGAGTCAGGCATTCTCTCGCGACCAGAAAGAGTTTCAACTGCAACAGGCCATCGCGGAACTCAATGACGAGCAGCGTGAAATTCTGAGACTGCGTTTTGTGGAAGGTCTGCCAACCAAAGATATCGCAGATCGAATCGGGAAATCTGACGGCGCGATCCGCGTCACGCTGACTCGCACGGTCGCACATCTGCAAGAGATTCTGGCGATTGACAGCTAGCAGGTAATCACTGCAACTGTCCAGCCAGACCAGCGAAAACTCCGTCAATCACATGGTGGTTGCCGAAGTGCCGATCGTTGATGACCGAACCAGCAATCACGGTCACATTGGAATTCGAAGGCGAATACAGCAAATTTGGATTCAGGTAAACACTACTGGAGAGTTGCGCTATTTGAGTTCCGGCCACGTGGCCTCGGGCACCACCGCTGTTTTTATCCCATTTAAACAGCGTCCCGGTCGGCGTGATGTAGAACCATGCGTTCGTGCGATCTTTTAGCCAGCGTTCGTTCAAATGACCAAAATTATAGTAGTCATTTGTTCCCGGATTGAAACCGTATTGCGTCTGTAGGCTTGCGATTGTTGGTTGTGTGCTCACCTGAGCCGGAGACACCTGAATCCAACCGGGTTGCTGCACCTCGCGAATGGTATAATTGCCGGGCAATATGCCTTCAAACAGATACCAGCCACGTTCCTGATCAACTTCGATGGTCGTATTCAGATTTAAGTCTCGATCCGCCGTGACGGAGGTTGCGATCACAAATCCGCGATCATTGAGTAGCTCAAAAGTCCAACCATTCAACCATGGCTCGTCTGCATAAAGAAATTCAGCCACTGCTGTGGGGTCGGACCCCACGATGATCGGCACGCTGGTCGTTCGAGTGGTGCCGCTGGAGGAACTGTTGCTGGTTGTATAAGTTGTGACGCGCGTCGCTGTATTTAGAGTGTAAGTCACCTGCTGTGAATTGCCGGTTTGAGAATCCTGTATCCACAAATTGTAGGTTTGCGAGCCACTGGATCCACCAATGGTGCCTGAAGTTGGATCAAGAGCAATCGGTCGACCGGGATCATAGACATACGTGTTTCGAACGCCGTCTGGATTTTGATCACTCCATTTGCGACCGCTGATCATTGCTGGTTGAAAGTTTCCGAAGTCACCGCCTCGCACGACAGTACCGGCCGTTACTGTAATTGTCGGGTTCGCCGCATTCCAGATGAGCGATGGATCGTTGTAGTAGGCCATTCCCAATGAGCCAATGATCGTCCCCTCGACCAACGCCGTATTACTAGCTGCGACACCATTCCATTTGTAAAGATCACCCGCTGGCGTAATGTAGTACCATTTAGATCCCGGATCTTCACGTGTACCCCTAAGCCAACGCTCACCGCGTCCGCCATAGTTCTCGAAATAGTTTCCTGTGAATCTCAGTCCAAAAGTCGTATCGATCGAATACGCAATCCCGGCCAGCGGCGACGTTGCCGATGCGCTTTGTGTCCAACCAGCAGTCAGCAATTCGCGAACACGGTAGGTACCAAGACCAACGTTTGTGAATTGATACCAACCGCGTTCGGTCGCTTCCTGAATGATGCCGTCTTGATTACGGTCGAGATCCCGAGAGGTTGTTGTTGCAACGACAGATCCGAATGCATCCACCAATTCAAACGTAAAACCGTTAAGCCACGGTTCTGCCGCTGCGGGGTTGCTGGAGATCAACACCGATGGCTTTTGCCAAACGCGTGAATCCAGCGTTGCCACCAATGTTCCCGACAGGCCACGAGGCGTCTGGTCCCATTTTGTCAAATTGCCGGATGGAGTGATGTAATACCATGAACTATCAACTTGCGATCGATACCAATACTCCTGACCACCGTAGACGTTGAAATAGTTTTTGCCGAGATGAAACTGCAACTTCAAAGCAGCCACTGTCGGCGAAAGTTGAATGCCGTCAGCATTACGATCATAGAACTTGCGACCTTCGACAACAGAAGGCAGCACGGGTTCTTCGTACGTAATTTCCAATGTTGGACGCAGAACGGCGTTAGACGAATCTTTGCTATCGAACGCTTTGACGTTGTTGGCAACTTCAGCGCCCCGCATCAGCCATCCGCGATTCAGAACAGGATTATCAAGCCACTCCTGCACATCGGCGATCAGGCCACCACCGATCCATTCGTAGACACCCAAGGAATCGACTGACACAGTTGATGACGAGCCTGAAAAATCACCGCCTGCATTTGCCCAGGCAGTGCCGTCAAACATCGAAAACAGCCACGTCGCATCAAACTGTTGAGCCGCCGCACCATCGAATTCATTGCCAGGGGCATTTGAGCCCGCTTCGCCCCATGATTGCAACAGTTTGTGAACTCCCACACTGGCGACGCCACCAACCGATTCGGCAAGATTCATGCTGAGCACGACATCCAGAATTGTTGCACCCGCTGGAATGCCAGCCGACGCCACGTCAAAGGAGACTAACCCTCGCCGCGCGGCTGCGGTGCCGGTTGAGCCGCCAACAACGATGTAGTCACCAGCACCATTGGAAACATTGCCAGGCAAGACGTCGTAAATGGTGTTGTCGTGATCGGCCGTCAATTGCACCGTTAGCGCGCTGAGTAAAGCACGTTGTTCGAGCGACTCTGTGGATTCAAATTGCAGGGGACGAGTAGCAGTACGTCGGCGGGCGTCTCTCTGCAAAAATCGTCTGAACCACATTTTTATACCTAACTCATGAATGAATGCGTACGAATGCTGGAAGTACGCAGAATTCTCGGATGTTTGACGCGGAAATCAATCTTCTTCCCTGAAAAGACTTGCCGTCAAAGAAATTACGCCATTCGAACGCCATCATTATTTGATCGCAATCCTGAGTTAAATGGGGACGAACTTGCCTGTGAATCCCAACATTTTTTTCGGAATGGCCGCAAATTTGCGAAATTCATGATTCCACAACGTGAGAACACTTCTATTTGAAAATTGAGCGCAGTCGTTGAAGTGGCGATGGCGGTGCCACAGCTTTAATTCTGTAAGCAGACTTCTCTTTGGCCTTTCCACAATCATGGCAAGGTGGCCTGGCCGGCGGCTCCGGCTGTTGGTCCGCTTGCACCGTGTGTGAGACTTGCTGGATTCTTGATGCCGCTCTATTCGGGATGGCAGCACGCGGAGTGGATCGACTTGCAAGAGCGCCGCTGTTGAACGGCGGATCGGTTGTGCGCTTGGTCCATTGCAGCCCAGGTGCGGTCAAGTCTGGCAAAACCGGAATCTCTACAGTTTGAGGTGTTGACGTCTTCACGTCAGGTGTGGCGTTCGCCGTCGATGTCGCCATTGATGTCGCCGTTTCAAATTCAGGCTCCGGTAGGAATATTGACAGTGCAACTGGCTCAGCAGCTACGGATGGCTCCGACTCGAACTCAATCAAACTCACAACTTCTGGCGTGACGGGAATCGGTGATGGAACCGGCAACAACTCCGTTGAGAATTGGAACTCCGGCACGCTTTGGAATTCAATAGTTTCTGATTCCGGCGAAGGCAATTCAAATGAAGGCACATCGGGAACAGGTGTCTTCGGTTCCTCTTCGAATTCGTATTTAGGTGTTGGCTGAACTAGCGTTTCTGGATGAAATTCAACGGGCGGCACTACTGGCACTCCAACCCGCACCGCAACAGGCTCCAAACGTGGCGCAGGCTCCAAACGTGGCGCAGGCTCCAAACGTGGCGCAGGCTCCAAACGTGGCGCAGGCAGAACTTCGCGAGTCAACACGACCGGTGGCTTAGCGATCTTCAATCGTTCGACCGTTCTCTGTGGCGTGTCTTTAGGCGAAATTTCGGCAGACGACAATACGTCATTGAAAGCCATCCTGGAGTTCACTTTCGGGATGACTGGGGTTGACGTTGAAGTCTTCGCTGAATCAGCGTTTGCATGGACTTTATCGTGCGAGACAACATCGTGTCGTGGAGGCGGGCTGTGAACTTCAACTGGAGTTGGGCGATGAACTTTAACTGGAACCGGGCGATGAACTTCAACCGCTGACGCGGGTGCCGCAGCCTTTGAAGACGCGATTTTACCTTCCTCAATCCTGGCCAGTACATCTTTTTCGAAACGTGAATTTTCCGCAGCCAGTGAATCAAGCCGTTCGTTAACGCGGGAGATTTCTTGAATGATGCCAGAGTTATCAATGTTCACAGTGACCGGATGAACGGTGACGGGTGCGTAGAAAAGTGGGCCTGAACCAACAGGCGATGTCGACTGTTGCGTATGCCGATCAACAACTGTGGATTCAATGAAGTTACTACTTGCCGTTTGAACAGATCCGACTCGACCAAAGCGATGCGATTCAGACTGCGTAGTTGACGCAGCGCCAGATCCAGTATGCTTTTTCAATGGTATCACGGAAGAGACTGGTACCCACGTACGCCGAGTCGGCGGCAGTGGCTGATCCTGTTCGGGGGCGGCAGTTGGCTGGTTCACGTGAAACTCGGCGAGATTCAATTGCAGTTCACCAACCGCCGTCGCATGATTCGCGTATCTCGGAGGCTGGAGGTATCTCGGCAGCAGCAAGACGACCGTAGAAATGCCGCAGATAAGGCACGCGACCGTCAGCAGCATACTTGAGATTCGAAAAGGCGATTCGTCGTTCATCCCTGACCTGCTTCCATCAAACTTGGGCAGCGACCACATTGCTGGTCCGAAGACGCCGTTCGATCAGCAAAGGCGCAACGCCGTTTAATCAGGTATCGACAATCGGCAAAGTCAAACTAAACGGAAAAACCGGAAAAGACCGCCAGAATCACCTATTTTGAAGTTTCGAATCTGAATCTTGTGGCGGGGATGCGAAAATCGCGTCGGTTTTGAGAAAGCTTGCTCCCAGCAGGAGCGCACAGAAAAACAGCGCGGCAAGGTCCCCTCAAAGCTTCCAGCTTTCCTCACCGCGCTGTTAATTTCATCTTCTGTGACAGAAGAGTTGTAGTCGTTGGTTCGTTGCGAGCAGATTTGCATCCGCGTCAGGGGGTAGTTGCAGAAACATAGGTCGCGTCTTGACCGCGTCAAATTAAATTGAGAAAAATGGTGCGACTCGTCTACCAAAAATACCCAGACAACCAAAACGAACATGACTCGTTTCTAGTACTGACTGGCTTCCAAACTGTCTCAATTCTGCATTGTTCAAACAAAAAAAAGTCTTTTTCCGCCATAAAACAAGTATACGCAAGTTCATTGTTTACAAAAATCGTTCGATTGGATGACCCTTTTGCATCGGGTTTGTTAACTTCTGAAAGTCTAAGTCCCCGCCGACGGAAAGCTGGAAGTTCGCTGATAAGATCCGCAGCAGTGTCGAACGAAGGTCCGAAACAAAAGGAAGTTGGAAAGTCCAACGAGACGAAGTCTTCTGAATTATTTTTTCAGGCGACATGTGTTTTTTGTTCTGAATGGTGTTCCGTGAAGTGGATTCGATCGCAGTTGTTCTGGAAGATTGTGGGGCTTTACGCCGTGCTGTCGCTGCTTGCTCTGATCGGACTTTTGGTCGCTCTTCATGCTGGACAATCGGCTGAAGCCGTTGCCCAGCAGACCCAGGAAGTCCAGCGTCGACTCCGCGTCATTCGTAACGAGCTGCAAGCAGGCGAAGATCCCCAGATTGTGATCACATCATGGCAGACTACGTTTCAGCGGGACTCTCAGCGATTATGGCTCGTTGATAAAGAATGCAAGGCATTGACACTTGGTGAAGATGAGCTGCCTTCTGAGATCACTCTGCAGTCCGTCGTTCAGTCGGCTATCCGATTTGGCGAATCTTCAAGGCGTATTCGTCTGGGAGGTGGCTCCCCGGAAACGCTGGCGTTCGGTCTGGATGCTTCAGCCGATGCAGACAATATCAGTGTCCTGCTGACATTACTCTCGCCTGATGAGCTGCTGGGGAAACATCCGGCAATTGCATCCGCTGCTACAAGATCTGCGATCTTCACATGGATCATAGGAGTGATTTGTGCGGCCTTCGTGACCATAGGTGTGGTTGAACCTCTGCGATCGATGTCAGCGAATCTTGATCAGTCAATTCAGCGACCTCAACGGGAAGACATGTTGCTGTCAATTTCCGATCGACATGACGAGCTTGGCCAGGTGGCCACATCCTTGCACCGTCTGGAAGGCGAGCTTCAAGTTCGCATCACGGGGCTGCAGCAAGCCGAGCGAGAAGCCCGTTCATCATCAGACTTATTGTCGGCCGTTCTGGATTCCATGGAGGAAGGCGTTGTTGCCATCGACCGCGAACAACGGATCGTCTTTCTGAACACCGGTGCTCGTCGTTTGCTGGGGATCAGCAAAGTTATCGGTATCGGCCATCGACTCTACGAAGCAGTGCGCGTCCCGGCATTTCGTGATACCGTTCAGGATGCCTTAGAGTCGCAAAAAATCGAAACCACGGAGTATCGAAAATCCCGCGAGCAGCCCAGCTTGGTTCTCGTCGTTATTCCGATTCTGAGTGGACCTCATGCAGGTGCGGTGGCTGTGGTGCGAGACGTCTCCGAAATGCGACGTCTGGAAGCCATGCGGCGAGACTTCGTCAGCGGTGTGTCGCACGAACTGAAAACTCCGCTGACAGTGATTCAGGCATGTACTGATACATTGTTGGCGGGTGCGATGAGCGATCCTGTGGCGAGCGAACGCTTTCTGAAACAGATTGAAGAACAGTCTGAGAGATTGCTGCAGTTAATTCTGGAAATGCTGCAACTCGCCCGCGTTGAATCGGGCCAGCAGGTTTTGCATATTGAGTCCGTCGATGTGGTTACAATCGCTGATGATGTCTTGCGAGGCTTTCGAACTGTTGCTGCGACGAAATCGCTGACTCTGGAGCTGTCTGGAATTGATCAGATGTTGATCGAAACGGATGACCAGGCAGTCCAGACAATTGTCAGCAATCTGGTCGATAACGCTCTGAAGCACACTGATGCGGGCGGCACCATTACCGTGGAATTGAAGATTGAGAACTCCGTGCCGACGATTATCGTACGAGATACCGGAAGCGGAATTCCCGAACAACTTCTGGGGCGAATTTTCGAGCGATTCTACCGTGTCGATCGTGGCCGTTCTCGTGAACGTGGCGGATCGGGACTTGGCTTGGCGATCGTCAAACATCTGTGCCAGGCATTGGGGGCAACAGTCTCAGTAAAAAGTGTGATGGGACGCGGCAGTGAATTTCGCGTGCAGTTTTCAAAGTCATGATCACTGTTGCTGTCCCCGGAAAACTTGCAGTCGAACTTTTCCGATTCTACCGGAATCTATGGACTCGATTTTTGAACCACGAATTGCACGAATGACACGAATTTTTGAGGGTCTTCATTCGTGAAATTCGTGTCATTCGTGGTTGTCTACCTTCAAATGAGGCTTGGATCGCCCAGAACATAGAAAACGGTTAAGTCAGAAATTTTTTTCATTCAGTGTGTCGGGACATCAAGAAGAGGTGTGTCAACGTCGCCCGCAAAAAGCCAATCCGCTCCCGCAAAAACCTGCTACGGCCCACCGAAATATATGCGCGGACATTGTTTTCCAGATGTGCGGAACGTAGGCTGCACTTGATCAATCCAATTGATTTTTCATCATTTTGCATTGAAAAAACCTATGGATGAGGGGCGTTCAGGGCTGCAGTTTCGGAACTAAGTTTCAGCTTCCGAAGTCTAATCTGCGTGAGCACTTCGAATTCCCTGATCGTCGTCTCCTGCAAGAGGAATTGGTCATGTCCACCATTGATGCGTCTGCCCGCGTCGCGGGAATCCGCCGCGTATCTTTTGGCGACGAAATGCTGTTAAACGCCACACCGATCTCAAAAAATGCTGCGGTCTGGAACATCGCAGTGATTTCTGTGGCTCTGTGGGCGAATGGTGCATTGCTGGTTGCCCAACAGGTCGCGTTTCGTCTGCTGGCACCATTGATTGGATCATCGCTGGAGACGTGGTCGGCCATTATCAGCGTATTTCTGTTGGGGATTGCCATTGGCAACGGAGTTGCAGGCAAATTGTCGGACCGATTTTCTTCGCTGGCACTGATGACCGGCGGACTGTTTGCAGGGGCCATTTCCCTGTTGCTGATGCCTTTGATTGCAAATTCACTTGGTGCATCCCAGTATTTTGGATCACTTCCCTTAAAGGTGCAGATCTGTGTTGCGGCAACTCTCGTCTGTCTGCTGCCCGGGATTCTGCTGAGTTTCGTAACTCCACCGTCGATTCGTAGTCTGGTCAAGGATGCGAATGACGTCGGCCGCGTGTCCGGCCGCATTTTCGCATGGGGTACTTTGGGAAGTCTGATCGGCAACTATCTGACGGGCTTCGTTCTGATCGCCTTTCTGGGAGTTCAGTCGATTGTGCTGATGTGCAGCGGCTCGCTAATGATTCTCACAGTACTACTGCTGATTGTTCGGCGATACCAGCCGAGTTTCAACCTGACGCAGCCATCTGTCCTGACGCAGCCATCTGTCCTGACGCAGCCATCTGTCAGTGCGACAGTCAGTGCCACAGTCAGTGTTCGAAGTCCACAGAGCATTGCCGGTGATACCAGCGTTTGTGATCCAGCATGGTATCGACGGGCTCTGCTTATCGTGATCGCCTGCAGTTTCACTTCAGGAGCATTAGAAGGCGCGGCCTTCCGGATTCTGGCACCGCTCGTTGGTGTTTCGATGTTTCTTTCCGCTGGAGTTATAGGTGTTATCCTGGCCGGCATGGCATTGGGGAATTTCCTTGGCGGACACCTCGCAACACGCCATGGTTCTCATGCGATGTTGAAAAATTCGCTGCTGGCCTGTGCGGCCGGGACTCTGGCCGTGGCTCCGTTCTGGAAAATATGTGTCAGCACTCAAATCTTCCAGTCGATGCCATTGATCGCTCAAATCATTGCGTGGTCATTCACTTTGTTTTTCCTGCCCGCGTTGGCGCTCGGAACAATCACACCACAGGTAATCCGACTTTCGGTTACTGATGTCCGACGAGCCGCCTCGATTTCAGGCCACTTGTACGCATGGTCTACTGTGGGGTGCATTGCTGGGATTCTGTCCGCCTCATGGTTTCTGATTGAGACTCTGGGCGCCATCAGGACGAGCCTGTTTTGCGGTATGGTTCCGCTCGTTCTGATCGCTATGCTCCGAACCGCGTCCACGAAGAGCAGCACCTCCGAGAATCGTATGATGGCCCCAGCTTTAGTCGTGACTGCAGTCTTTCTTTTTTGTTTGTGCAAGTCTCCCTATGACCGCGAGAGTCGCTATTTTAGTTTGGCTGTCACCGACGATGTCATCGATCAACGTGAAGTAAAAATGCTGGTTCTGGATCGTCTGGTGCATTCCGCAATTGACTTGAAAGATCCCTCTTTTCTGCACTACCCGCACGAACGCATTCAAGGTGATCTCACTCGCTCAGCAGCCGCCGAAGCCAGAAGCCATCACCGATCTCCGCGAGTTCTGGTCATCGGTGGCGGAGGCTACTCGTTTCCTCGCTGGATCGAATCTCAGCCGGATCTTTCAGATGTCGAAATTGATGTGGTGGAGATTGACCCGGCTGTGACTGAGATCGCCTATGATCAACTGGGCTTATCGCGTGCGACACGCATTGTTTCCATCAACATGGACGGTCGACAATTCGTCAAGTCAGCACCGGCTGCATCATATGATCTGGTCATTCAGGATGCCGTCAACGATTTTTCCGTTCCTTATCATTTGCTGACGGCCGAATACAATTCCCTGATCTCGCGACTGTTGCGGCCTGACGGTGTGTATCTGCTGACTGTCATCGATGCGATGGATTCTGCTCGATTTTTGACCTCTGCCGTACGGACAATGCAGAGCTCGTTCGCCGATACCAGACTGCTGGCTCCAAAGGAAACCGCAATGATCACGGGACGCAGTGTCTACGTGATCGCAGGCAGACCACTGGATCCTGAATCAACGCAGCATGGTGCAGACGACTCACTGGCATGGTGGAATCAGCGTTCAGTCGCCCACGTCTATCCAAAGCAGCAAGTTCAGGAAATGCTGACTCGTGGAAAGTTGACTTCACCCGTCTTGACAGACGACTACGCACCCGTGGATCTTCTGATGACAAGCCACTTCCTGGACAGCGTTAGATAAAGATTGATCAATGCGTGAAACGCTTTCTTATTCTCGAACCAACGGCGAGGCGTTCCGTCGCTGACGGGCCTCACTGACCAGCCTCCCCTTCGCATCGACCAATTGATGGCTCAGGATTTGAAGTGCGCAACTTCAAGATTGTCGGTCGGGGTTCCAGAGTTCCAGAGTTCCAGAGTTCCAGAGTTCCAGAAACGTTCAGTTGATGGGTTAGCCTAAACTGTGGCCACATGGATTTCTGGTGATCTCAAAGCTGCTGCGATCCTGAATGCCGAACGCAGTGTTACACGGATTCAGTGAAGACGACCAAAGGTCATGATGGTAATATCGTCGTTTTGCTCGCGGCCATCGGCATGAATGCGAACGTCCGCCAGCAACGCTCTTCCCATTTCAGTGGGATCTGGTGAACCCGCTGCGACAAATTCGTGAACACGTTCTTTTGTATAGAGTTCACCGTCCGGATTCATCGCTTCGTCAACGCCGTCTGTAATCAGAACAAACATATCGCCAACGGCAATATCCCGTTCAACGATTTCGTACGGATAGCCATCCATAATACCGACCGGAATTCCGATCGTCTCCAGATTAAATTCTTCCACGCTGCCATCTGCTTTGCGAATCAGTGGCGACATATGTCCCGCATTTGCCATGGTAATTCGGTTGGTTTTCAGGTCAATCACACCAAGGATATATGTCACAAAGCGACCTTCAACCATGCTGTGGCACATGTGAGAGTTGATGCGCTGAATTGCGACCAGAACGTCATCGGTGAAGCTCATCGTGTTCTGCACGACACTTGCAATTCGCGACATAATCAGTGCGCCAGGAACGCCTTTGCCAGCGACGTCACCAAATGAAACGCACACCTTGTGCTCACCAATCCGGAAGCAGTCAAAGTAGTCGCCGCCGACAGCTTGAGCTGCATCGTACGACGCAAAGAAGCGGTAACCATCGACGTCGGGAAGTTTTTCAGGCAGCAATGCCTTTTGAACGTTGCGTGCGATCTTCAATTCTTTTTTTTGCTTTTCGTTATCGAGATGGCTCTGCAACAATCGCACATTTTCGTACGAATGAGCCGCCTGATTGGCCACCGCCAGCAGCAATTCCAGATCTTCTTCCGTAAATCGTTTCATCGAATTCTGAGTGTCCAGGCTGATCACTCCGAACACTTCTCCTTCCATGTCGATCATCGGAACACACATCATAGAATGAATTGTCAGACTGGAAATCGATTCGCTCGCGCTGAAACGCGAGTCGCTTGCCGCATCGGCGGACAGAATCCCTGTTTTATCATTGATCACTCGTTCCAGCACCGTGCGACTTAAACGTACGGATTCGTCTTCGTTTTCAACTCGCTGTTTCTGAGCCACCGGAATGAATTTTTTGACCCCCGAATCCTTCATCAGAATTGCGCCACGATCCGCTTGAGTAAAGATTTCGAACAGCGTGTCCAGAATCTTGGGAGCAATGCTGCCGACTTCAATCATCCCTGCCAGACTCTGATTGATCTTCAGAATCCCGCGTAGTTTTTCTTCCGGACGCACTTCGAAAACGCCAAAGCCCCGAGCCGACGCGCTGCCCATGATCGTTGACGACGCGCCGTCGTTCAGATCGACGCCCATCGTCATGCCCTGTTCGGCCGAACTGTCATCGGCGTCATCTTCAAAGCGGAACTTAATAGGTCCCAGTTTGATGCGATCGTTGTGTCGCAATGGCAAAGGTTTGTTCTTTTCCAACTGCCGACCGTTCAGAAATGAACCGTTGCCGCTGCTGAGATCTTCCAGCAGGATCTTATTGTTGATATTCACCAACTGTGCGTGGAAACGCGACACCATGTTGGAATCGACCTGCACGTCACAGTCCGGATGCCGGCCCAGTTTGGCTGGGAAATTTGTCAGTTCGTAGGGAAACGATTGACCGTCTTTTAGAAGAACAATGCGTGCCATGAATGAATCCAGTACCTGTCATCCAAATCAACATAAGGCGCAACGCGCGGGCAATGAATAACTGTCCGATATAAAGAGCGGCGAGGCGCTAGCCGCCGGTATTCTACAGTCTCTATTACCGGCGGCTAGCGCCCAGCCGCTCACGAATTGTTCGAACGAACCCTAACCGAATATTGCCTCAACGTTGCCCCGAAGTACAGTCTTACCTAATGAAACGGCCTTCTCAACACTCCAGCCGCGTTCCACCACGAAATCCTCAGCTAAAACCTTCGCCAAAATCCGGCGATACATCGCAAATTTCGGCAAGGCAAACTCTAATTTGTACATATCGCTGTAATAACCCACCTGTTTTGTCCGTGGAACCGCTTGCAATCGGCCGCGAGTGTCGCGTTCAATGTACACCGGAATATTGGAATACCACCAGTGGCCACAGGTCACAACGTTTGGGAAAATCCACGAAAAACTGACCAGTTCCTGATTACATGTTTCTGACAACACAGAAATCGGAAACACAACGCTTGGGAAGGCATTCAAAAGAGCCTTGTACTGAATCAGTGAAACTCGGCGATCAAACAAGTCCTGGCCCTGAAAGACGCCATCCTCGTAGACTCGACGATTTACGCCAATCATCAGATCGAATGGCAACTGATGTTCGGCACAGAATTCCGCCAATGACCAAAAAACAAATCGGCTGAGCGTGTTAGATTCTTCGGCAGTCAGTTCTTTCCCGCCAAACACCTTTGCAATCACCGCATCCGCTGCTGAAGGGGAAACGGCCGCAGGCGTAAAATCCGGTGGCAATGAAATCGCACAAGCCCCGACACCATGTGCCTGAAAATGATCGAACAGCATTGCGATCGCCTGTTTCAACGTCACGGAATTGCCGGGATGAATCCCTGTGGCTTTTTGAAGTCGCTCACGCACCGCAGGCTTGGCAAGGTGAAACACAAGGTCGTCAGTTCGAAGGCAAGGAACGTACTTGCGAATATCAAAGCCCTGCAGTGGGTCATCAAAATCATTTGTCAGATACACCTGATCCAGCCCGGAGCGTTCAAGGACGGTCTCTTCCCAACCTGGAGCCTGCATCTTCTTCAGTGAGTTGTCGTACAACGACTCCCAGTTCGCTTCGGTGATGCGATCCTCTTTGAAGTCAAAAAAGACCTGACACATTTCCAGCAGCCAGGCGTACTGCGCGGTGTTCTCAATTGTGGACAGCCATGGCACCAGACGGCTGACTTTTTCCTTCGGCAAAATCCCCGGTTCTTCAATTTGTGACTTTGACAGTCCGGCAGAATGGGCAAGTTCCGTGTAGTAGTGGTATCCAAGAATATCGGCCAGCGTCGATGAGGCCGCTTGCAACGGATTGATGTGCGTGTGTGGATCAATGAGTCGCATTGACTGCAATGGTTCAAGGATTTCAGCGATCAGGTTTTGCGTCATCGTGGTTTAACTTTCTAAGATGGACTGTCACTCAAGGACGTATCCTAACACGATCTCCAGTAGTCCTTTCAATTCCGACGACGATCGCTTGCGTTTTTACGAACAATCATTCATTGTTTGTATCTCCCAGGAACCCCCTGTGTTATTTCCCCCGGCAATTTCCATGCAAGCAGTTGATTATCTGAAGGAACTGATTCCGTTTCCAACGGTTAGCAGCGAATCGAACAGCGACATCAGCGACCAAGTCGCCCGGTGGCTCGCACAGTTGGGATTTGAAACAGAACGCTTAGATTATTTCGACGCAAACGGCGTCAGGAAATCCTGCATTCAGGGCCGCAAAGGGCCCGCAAGCGGCTGCGGACTTGCCTACTTTTGCCACACAGACGTAGTGCCGGTGAACTCGTGGAGCTTCCCAAAATCCAACCCATGGACTCCCTACATTGCCGATGGAAAAATCTATGGACGTGGCTCATGCGACATGAAAGGCTCCCTAAGCTGCATGCTGGCCGCCGTGGAGGCTATGCAAACGGTATCACTCAAAGCTCCGCTTTATTTTGTGGCAACGGCGGATGAAGAAATCGGGATGCCGGGTGCTCGCAAGGTCGTTGAGCAATCTGCCATGTACCGGGAAATCGTCGCATCGCAAACTCGATCCATCATCGGCGAACCGACGCGACTTCAGATTGTTCACGCTCATAAAGGCGGTCGAGCCATCCGCGCCACTTCTATCGGCCGAGCCGCACATTCCAGCACTGGATTGGGATTGAATGCCAACTTCGCATTGATTCCGTTTCTGAATGAGATTCGTGAGATTCATCATGAAATGGACACATCGCCCGAGTGGCGAGATGATCGATTTTCGCCACCGACCCCCAGCTTGAATATCGTGATCAAGGATACAAACACCGGGTTGAATATCACTTCCGCGAAATCAGAATGTCTGGTTTATTTTCGGCCGATGCCAGGCCAGAACGCTGACGGCATGGTTCAGCGATTGAAGACATTGGCTGAATCCTGCGGCCTGCAATTTGAACTGATGTTTTCGGGTACGCCACTTTACACCGATCCTGACACGCCGTTTATTCGCGAGCTACTGGAACTGACGTCGCTGACTTGCTCCCGCACAGTCGCCTACGGTACCGACGGAGCCGTGTTTACCGAGCTTCGTAATATCGCAGTCTTCGGCCCCGGCGATATCGCTCAGGCTCACACAGACGATGAGTGGATAGATCTAAAGCAGTTGGAATTGGGCACAGGACTTTACGAAAAGGCCATTCGTCGCTGGTGCTGTTGAGGAAACACGTTCTCACAGACCCTGCTTCGACTGTTTCCCGACCATGATGCCATGACGCCGCGATGAGAACGCAATGAAATAACTTGACACGTTCCGCCCTGACTGATAACTTTCGCGACGTCCTGACTCAAAGGACAAATCTAGGGGGATTAGCTCAGTTGGGAGAGCGCTTGCATGGCATGCAAGAGGTCATCGGTTCGACCCCGTTATCCTCCACTTGTTGTAAGTTGTTGCCGTTCCTTGACTTAAGGAAACCTTCTTCGGAAGTGCGGCTTCGAAAAATTGGTTGACTACATGTCGACTACATGATTTTCGGAGGTGCATTGTGCTTGAGAAGAAGAGAAAAGTCCCGAAGTATTCGCTGCATAAGCCGTCCGGGCAGGCCTGCGTTCAGATAAATCGCAAGATTACTTATTTGGGGAAGCATGGCACCCCAGAGTCTCGCATCCGCTATGAGCAACTGCTCGCAGGATTGCTGAAAGACGCTCAGACAAAGCCCGAGGCGGCGTCACTGACTGTGAATGCTCTTTGTGTGATGTACGTTGGGCATTGCCGGGGGTTCTATCGTAAGAATGGAAAAGAAACGTCGGAAGTTGGCTGTGTCCAACTGGCACTTCGCCCGATGGTCAGCTTGTACGGCGGAACCTTGGCTGCACAGTTTTCACCAATCTGCCTGCGGCGGGTTCGAGATGAGATGATTCGACTGAAGTGGGTTCGAACATCCATCAATCGACAAATCCTGCGCATACGAAAAATGTTCAAATGGGCGCTGTCTGTGGAGGCACTGACGTCCCCGGATATTCTGGAAATGCTCAGAGCCGTGGATGGCCTTCAAAAGAATAGATCTGATGCCAAAGAGTCCAAGCCCGTCAAGGCAGTAAAGAGGGCCGCAGTCGATGCTGTGGAGCCTCATATCAAGCCCGTGCTCTGGTCAATGATTAGCCTGCAACTGGTGACCGGCGCGAGGCCGGGAGAGATCCGGTTGATAAAAATGGAGGATATCGACCGAACTGGCGACGTTTGGGAGTATCGACCGGCCGAGCACAAGCTGGAGCACAAAAATATTGAGCGAGTCATCTTCATTGGTTCTGAAGGCCAGAGGCTCCTGTTGCCGTACTTCAAAGCAAATCCTGCGCAGTATTTGTTCGAGGCAAGACCAGGAAAACACTACACGAAAGACTCCTATTGCCGTGCAGTGTCGCGAGCTTGCAAAAAGGCAAAAATCGAATCATGGTCTCCGAACCAGTTGCGACATACCGCAGCAACCGATATTCGAAAAAGGTTCGGCCTCGAAGCAAGCCGCGTGATTTTGGGGCATTCATCAGCAGACACCACCCTTGTCTACGCGGAAAGAGACTACGAGGCGGCTAAGGCGGTCATTCGGCAGATGGGCTAGTCGCGAACAGGTGCCAGCAGTTTGGATGCTGCTGTGCGTCTGATATGTATGACTTTGCAGGGCTAGATTAACTCTCGAAAAGCGGTTTACAAGAGCCGCCTGCCCTGCATATTTGTGACCTTCGGATGATGACTTGCGAAAATTACGCAGATGGCTGTGTAAACGGCGGTGAGGAATCTGGCGCACGCGACCAGACTCGGCAGCATGGCCACCACGTCCGTGACCACGAACGGTGAGAGTGCATACGGCGATTGAACCACCTTGCAGCAAAACGGACAGCCAGATCGAAGACCCACGTTCCTGCTACCGACCTGCCACTTGGACGCAGCATTTGTTGTGCTGGTATGCGTAACCGATAAACTCCGTTACCCGACCGGTAATGCAGCTCCACAAAGATGACGGCTTTCGCATCGACAGCACCATTATTCTCGCTCGCAGCCCGCAACCACAGAATCTGGGGGCAAACTCAGTCCGCCCAACCCTAGGAACCCGGCTTTCAGGAAACCTCGCCGAACGCCCGTCGCAGAAGGACGATTCTTCACTGGTGATGGTCAGCATGGCGATCTCCCGCAGGTCATCATCCTGTCACAATACTGGGTGGCCGAGTCACTGAATTCTATCGTCGTTCCAGCGGCAATGGGACGGCATGTCCACCGACCGCGCTCCGTGCAACCGCTTCTGTGAATTCCATGTATCGCACGCCTGTGGCAAAGTTCGTAAACTCGACCACCCTGTTGCCGCGAATGGCGTCGATGAAGTCGGCTTCCACGCGCCAACCACCTTGCTTTTCTGTTGGAATCGGAATCTCGTGCAGTTCGCCTTCGCCACGGCGAGCACCCAGCAACCGTTCATCATGATCGAATACGCATTGCAGCGTGCCTTCACTTCCGCAGATGCGAATCTGCATGGGAGGTGCATGATGGATCACGCCACTGAGATGATAGATGCCTCTGGCTCCACCGGGGAGTTCCGTCAACACGTGGACGCTGTCTGGCGTACCAACCTCACGCAGTTCGCCCGTCTCGGCGTCGACTCGCTGCGGTGTGAAGATCTGTGTTTCCGCGAGCACACGCACCGGGCACCCAGCGGATCAGTGTTTCGTGAAGAATTCCCAGCATGAGCATGTTCAAACCGCTGAACTCCGCAGATTGCCGCCAATGCAACGGTGCCGAAGGATCCGCGCACCCGGCATTACAGCCTAGGACAACGACTTCACGCAACTCGCCTACGTAGCCGTCGTCCAGCAGTTCCTTCATTGTCTGGTGAATCTGGAGGCCCAATGGACTGGGAACAATCTGCGCGACGAGCTTGCCATTCTGCCGACTCGCCTCGAACATCAGATGGGCTTCGTCGGCGTTTCGAGCCATCCGAGCTTCCACCAAGACGTGTTTCCTGGCTTGTATTGCGGCGACCGTGACCGCGCAGTGCAGATACGGCCATGTCCCGATCACCACGGCATCGATGTCGTCATCGGCGACGAGTTCCTGCCAGTTGTCGAAGGTTTTTGGAATCCCATATTCATCAGCGGCGCGTCTGGTCGATTCTGGTCGGCGGTTACAAACGCTGACGATCTGGACGTTGTCGCATGCCCGCAGCCCCGGAACATGCCGCAGCCGTGTGTTGGCACCGAGCCCGACAATTCCCACACGAATCATGTTCATCGTTTCATTCCTGTCGTTTCTGTTGTCATGGAGTTGCTGTCGATCAGAGCGGTGAAGCTCGTCTAGGGTATTTTACATCGACTGCAATCGCTCTGGGCCCTTAGAATCGATCGCGTTTACGGCGATTTACCAGTACAAAGACCGGAGGCGGCATCGTCGCATCGCAGTCGGCCTTCGACCATGCCGACCTGCTGACCATCACGCACGGCGATACGGTCCGGTACGAATTCGAGCAGGCTCCGGACGGAATGCAGATCGACAGTCTGGGCAGGATTTCCTGACCAACGACCATCTGCAAGATCGGGACGCAGCATATCGTCGTGCGCGCCATCAATGGCGGCGGTCTGTCATAGCTTCCTCACGCATTCGATCTGAACGTGGTGGCCGATACACAGGCTCCTGCAGTGCTGATCCGGTTGTCACGGAGCAGAATAGTACCCCCCGCGTCCCGCTTCAACGCCGCAGTAAAGACGACGCTCAGGGACCACGTCGGATCGGTAGCCAGAAACAGAATGTTCGTCATGCAAAACGCACGACCGTTGTCTCGTGAACTGCTCACCCTCTATTTGCTCAATACTTTGGATGGCCCCAGCACTCACCCAGCCGCAGCACTCGCCCAACATCCGAGCCGAACACTATTGGCTGCGTCCCTTGACCTCACCGATCACTTGAATGAATTTTGAGTTTTGATAAATTCACACTGCAGTATTGATTTTCAAAATCCAGGAGAGATGTGTTACCTCAAACTCAGTTGGAGATACTGGGTTTTCGGCGAAGAGAGGCGGATGCCTCAGGGGGCCTGTATGTCGAAGAAGTTTGTGCGTGTGTTGACGATCGCTCTGTTCGTCGGTGGGCTTCTGGCCTGTACCACCTCGCCCGTCGAAGCGAATGACGACCCGCTCCTCAACCAACTGTTGAAAGACCGGAATTACGGTAAGCTCAACAAGTTCATCGCTGATGAGGTCGGCTCGTCGCTCTCAGCACAGAAGCTCGGGATGAAAATCCACATATTGAACAACTTGGCGAAGGAAGCCGAGATGTCGGAGGACAAGGTTCTGGATCTGTTCAAGGACGACCTGAAGGACGGGAAGCGAAAGGGTCTCCATTCGCTCTTTGCGCTCGAAGCTATCACACAATCGATCGCCTTTGCGCTGGCACTTCGACCTGAACCTGATACGATCACGAACAGCATCGGCATGAAGCTGAAACGTCCTTCGGCTGCCATGTCGCGACCCTCGTCGAGCGACACAATCACAAACAGCATTGGGATGAAACTGACGCTGATCCCGGCGGGCGAATTTCTGATGGGATCTCCTGCCGATGAGGCGGATCGATCTGAAGATGAAGGCCCGCAGCACACGGTTCGGATCACGAAACCGTTTTACATGGGCGTGACAGAGGTGACGCAGGGCCAGTGGTTCGAGGTGATGGGTACAAAGCCGTGGGCTGGCAAGGAGTACGTCCAGGAAGGCGACAATTATCCGGCAGTTTATGTGAGCTGGGAGGACGCAGTGGAGTATTGCAGGAAGCTAATCGCAAAGGACGGGAATTCCTATCGATTACCAACGGAAGCAGAATGGGAATATGCGTGCCGTGGCGGAACCACCACAGCATACAGTTTTGGTTCGTCATCGGGTCAATTAAAAGACTACTGTTGGTTTGAAGAGAATGCGTATAGCATCCGTGAAAAGTACGCGCATCATGTACGGATGAAGCAGCCGAATGCTTTCGGTCTCTTTGACATGCACGGGAACGTATGGGAGTGGTGTGATGACGTCTACGACGCAAAGGCATACAGTTCTCGCAGCGGCACGACATCCGATCCCATGTCTAAGAGTGGCTCGGAGTATCGTGTGGCGCGTAGCGGTTCGTGTGGCGCCCTTTCCGGGAGCACTCGCTCTGCCTATCGCCTCAGGAATCAACCTGTCGACCGTGGCAGCAGCTTCGGCTTTCGGGTAGTTCGTTTGCCCTCAGTGGCAGGCAAGGATGTTGTCACGAACAGCATTGGTATGGAGCTGAAGCCCCCAACGTCAGGCAAGGACATGATCACAAACAGCATTGGGATGAAGCTGACGCTGATTCCGGCTGGCGAGTTTCTGATGGGTTCGCCGGCGGACGAAGCGCATCGCCGTGACGCCGAAGGTCCCCAACACAAGATTCGTATTACTAAGTCGTTTTACATTGGTGTAACAGAAGTCACGCAGGGCCAGTGGCTTGCCGTGATGAGGACGAAGCCGTGGGCTGGCAAGCAGGACGTCCAGGAAGGAGACAATTATCCGGCAGTTTATGTGAGCTGGGAGGACGCCGTGGAGTATTGCGAAAAGCTAAGCACAGAGGACGGCCGGGCGTATCGTCTGCCGACCGAGGCCCAGTGGGAATATGCGTGTCGCGGGGGGACGAACACGGCTTGGAGTTTTGGTTCGTCATCGGGTCAATTAAAAGACTACGGTTGGTTTGGTGAGAATGTGTGGAACATCGGTGAAAAGTATGCGCATCATGTACGGATGAAGCAGCCGAATGCTTTCGGTCTCTTTGACATGCACGGGAACGTAGGGGAGTGGTGTGATGACGTCTACGACGCAAAGGCATACAGTTCTCGCAGCGGCACGACATCCGATCCCATGTCTAAGAGTGGCTCGGAGTATCGTGTTTCGCGTGGCGGTTCGTGGAGCCTCGATTCTGGGCACTCACGCTCGGCCTATCGCGGCGGGAATCGACCTGACTACCGTTACTACAGCACAGGCTTTCGGGTGGTTCGGTAGTTGTGCAATTGGACACCGGAGCGGGGGCGACACCGGGGCTGGTCTGACGATTTTCTCTAAGTCAATACCAGTTATGTTGTTGCGCGTTTGATGGCTTTTCGGTGTTCGGCGTAGGCGGCACGGCGTTTCGAGATCAGTGTGCGGCCCACCTTCGCCGTGACCCACTCGGCAACTTGCTTCTTCGACACCTCGGCAAACGACTTGCGAACTGATGTGGGC
>Ga0209284_10000412_pt1 | contig 69792 bp, 60 predicted proteins | sample FRY03_FD_187211 | JGI IMG/M metagenome (GOLD analysis project Ga0209284, IMG submission 187211) | Freshwater microbial communities from Lake Fryxell liftoff mats and glacier meltwater in Antarctica - FRY-03 (SPAdes) (version 2) | ecosystem: Environmental > Aquatic > Freshwater > Ice > Glacier...
CGATGGAAACTGGGGGTCGTTCGAATCCATCCGTGAGCGCGAGATTTATCTTGACACGGCCGCGAGCCATCGTGCGTTTCAATCGGCGACGACGGCGATTGTCGCGTGGTCCATGATCGAACCGGCTCGCACCGACGATCGATGTCGTGTGGCACTTGAGAGCGCGCTGAAGCAACTTTCCCAGCAGGGCGCGCCCGGACGAGCCTCGGGCAAGACCTTTTACAGTGTCTGGTCGCATAATTTTCTCATTCAACTCGCCGCGGAAGTGCAGAGCGATTCCTCGCTGGCGCAGCATCATGCAGATTGGAAGAAAATCGCGGAGCGTGAAATTGCGATCGTTCGCCGCGAGCAAGGTGCCGAAGGCGGATGGGGCTATTACGACTTTGAGTTCATAGGACTGCAACCGAGCGGCAACGAATCAACCAGTTTCAACACCGCATCGATGGTGATTTCGATGCTGGCCGCGCAGAAGCAGGGCGCCATCATTCCCCCGGGGACTTTTCAAGACGCCACCAAGGCAATCCTGCGCATGCAATTGCCTAGCGGAGCCTTTGCGTATGGAACCTATGCGCAATTGAATCCTCGCGCCGATTACAACAAAGTCAGTGGCTCGAGCGGTCGATTGCAGCCATGCAATGTCGCGCTCTATATGGTGAACGCTGGAAATGTCACCCAAGCGACACTGCTTCGCGGTGTGCAGCATTTGCGCGACACGCATCAATACATCGAGATTGCACGCGGTCGCGTGATGCCGCACGAATCTTTCTATCGCAACAGCGGTTATTACTATTACTACGACCACTACTACGCCGCGCTCGCCCTCGCACACGCCGCAGCATCGCCCGAGCGATCCGAACTCGTGCGTTGGCTCGCAGAGGACATGGTGCACGATCAGAACCCCGACGGAAGTTGGTTCGACTATCCACTCTATGGATATGGCAAGGCCTATGCGACTGGATTTGGTTTGCTCACGCTGGAGGTATTGCGTCCGTTGATTGACCAGATCGACGCGAAGTGAAGCAACTACCAATTAAAAGTGATGCGCGAAACCGCGCGTGACTTCGGTGCGGCGACGGCGGCCATCACATCGCGGATGGCATCGATCTTGCCGACGCAGTTGCTCCACTCCCTTCAGATATCGCTGCTGAAGTTGCATCACTTCTGCATGCGGAATCCGGCCGAGACTTCGCAAGGGAATACCCGTCGATTCGATCGCATATCCCAGCGAGTTCATGCCTTCGTATTCGCCGATGCCGCTGATGTGCGAATGGCCGTCGAACATCTGTTCGAGCAGACGGTTTGCTCAGGATGGGTTCAGTAACAAACTCGCGGTAGGATTGACGCATGCTCACCCTCGCCGAAGTCCTTGCTGACCTTCATCGCCTGCAGCCCCAGCTGGCGCAGCGGCATGTTGCGCGCATCGGGGTCTTCGGCTCCGTCGCGCGTGGCGACGCTCGCCCCGACTCCGATATCGATGTCCTCGTCGAGATGACCCGAGAAGGCGACCTCTTCGATCTCGTCGGTATTAAGATATTGCTCGAGGAGGCACTCGCAAAGCGCGTCGATGTCGTTTCGTTGGGAGGACTGAAGTCGGACGCCCGCGATTCGATCCTGCGGGAAGTGCGCTATGCCGCGTGACGATAGGGCACGGATTTGCGACATTATCGAAGCCTGCGATCGGATCACGCGCAGCACTTCGGACTTGAGCGAGTCTTCGTTTGCCGCGAACGACCTCGTGGTGCGAGCCGTGCTCTACGACTTTGCGGTGATCGGCGAAGCCGCCAAGGGCGTTTCGGCCGAGATGCGCCGATCGCACCCCAATGTGCCCTGGGCCGATATGGCTGGCATGCGAGATGTCGTCATACACCAGTACTTCGGCATTGATGCCGCGATTGTTTGGCGTGCGGTGACGGTGAGCGTGCCGAGCGTCGCCGCGCGACTTCGGCCGCTGGTGCAATGAAAGCAGGCGCCTCGGAGCGCGCTCTCATCCTTGCAAAGGCAATCACTCTCACCATCACGAAAGTCCCGGGCGTTGGGCTGGAAACGCACATTCATCAAGGCAAGAGAAAAGCCCCCGCGGTTTTTACCCGCGAGGGTTTGGGAGTGGACCGCCGTGTTCGTGCGTGGCGTTGGATGCAAATTAAAGTGAAGTGATTGAAGTGAGTGAGTAAGTGACGATCCAAATATCAGGCGCCATCCAGAAAAGTTTTTATCAAGAGTCCATGTCGCACCCGGCCGCCGCAGTTGCCCTACTCCCTTCAGGTATCGCTGCTGAAGTTGCATCACTTCTGCATAAGGCATCCAGCCGATATTTCGCAATGGAATTCCCGTCGATTCGATTGCGGATCCGAGTGCCGTCATGGTCGTCGCAGTCAAGCAACGACCTAGAAATATTGTTCGCACGCATGAGTGATTACACTGCGCCGTCATGCCCGCGTCACATCCGCGATCAAACCTGTTGGATCTGCTGGCGAAGCAGTCCTACGGCGAAGTGCTTGCGAGAACCACTTCGATGTCAGGCTCAATGGCCCGAGACCCGATTTCATGGCATGCTCGCGTGCGTGCGGCCCTGGCGGTAGGTCAACTTCGCGTGGCTGATGATGCTGCATCGCGCGCACTGGCCCTTGGCAGCATGGATCCGGACTTGATCCTGGCGCGTGCAATCATCGACCACCGACTCGGCCAGAGCGACGCGGCGGTTAATCGTTTGCGTGGGTTGCTTGCCAAGAAGCCGCCCAACGCCGTGGATGCCAACATGGTGCTCGCCGAGGTGCTGCACCGCGCTGGTCGCTGGGATGAACTGCACGCCCTCATGTCAGCTGGCGGTGCGTGGCTCGCCGATGAACGCGCGGCGCTCTTTGTTGCGCGTGGTGTTGCGCGCACCGATCCACAAGCCGCCATCGCCATATTGGAGACCTGCGCCCGTGGCCAAGGCTCCTCGGTGCTGCGACGCATCACCGGATTCGAGGCCGTCAGAATGCTTGATGCCCAAGGCGAATATCGACGCGCTTATGACTTGGCGGTACTGGTGCATGCAACCACCGGGGCAAGCTTTGATGTGGATGGAATGCTCATGGATGCGCAGGCACAGCATCGCCTGCTTGCCCGAGGTAAGCCGTGGTTCACGCCACGCGCGCCTGCTGTGCAGGGGGTCGCACTGGTTGTGGGTATGCCTCGCAGCGGAACCACCCTTCTTGAACAAATGCTCGACCGCCATCCGCAGGTCTCGGGAATTGGTGAGTATGGCGGCATTAACACCTTGGGCAATGCGCTGCAATCGGTGGACGCTTGGCCCGCGGGCATGGACATGCTGGACACTGCCGCTGTGCAGCAGATGCAGCAGACCTACTTGCAGGGCGCGAGCATCACGCAGCGTCCGGGCACTCGGTGGGCGTTTGACAAATCACTGCACACATGGCGCTGGCTTCCTGCCGTCGCGGCGGTGTTGCCGGGCGCGGTGTGCTTGCACATTATGCGTGACCCCCGCGATACCGCCATCAGTCTCTTTCTTTCCAACTTTCACCCAAAGAATTTCGGATGGACTCGATCGATCCCTGACATCGGTCGAGTGATTGCCGCCGAACGGCAACTAGCCCCCGAGGCACTGCATACGCTTGGAATACCGCACGAATCAATCATCTACGAGGAATTGGTCGATCGGCCCGCCGAGCATATGCAGCGCTGCCTGCGGCGGCTGGGCCTTGATGTGGTGCAGTCGGTGCTGCAACCAGAGCACAACCCCCGAACCGTGCTGACTCTCAGTCACGAGCAAGTGCGCCGTCCGATCCATCGCAATTCGATCGGCAGGTGGCGTAATTACGCTTGGGTCTTTGATGGCGCATGGGATCGCCTCAGCGAATTACATGCTGCGCGCGTGCTCAGTTGATGAGCGGTCTCATTCACTGATCGGCACTGGGTCGCAGTCAGTCCAAGTGCCAGAAGTTCCCGCACCGCCATATCCATTGCCGACATAGACGGTGTAACCATTTGATTCTTTACGCATTTACTCCTAGGCTCCTTTCATGTCGAAACGGTCTGCTTTTACGCTCATTGAAGTCCTCGTCGTCCTTGGGATCACCACCGTACTGATAGGCGTCTTGTTGCCGAGTATCGGCCTCGTGCGCGGCGCGGCGAACGCCACCAAGAGCCAGTCGAACCTGCGTCAATGGGGTACGGCGATGGGCACTTGGACCATGATGAATCGCGATGCCTTTCCATGGGAAGGTAGTAAGGTCGCTGCAGACATGGGGAGCAATCTCGCAGTGCGTGAGTTCTGGCCGAATGCGCTTGCTTCGATGATGGGTATCGAGAAGTACGCCGATATGTGCGAGCGCGCGTTTGTGGCGCAGACGATGATCGAGGTGTGGGACAACTCGAGCAGCGTGTGGAACGATCCGGCCGCGAAGCCAAATCGCTTTGAGCCATACACCTTTGGGAGTGCGGGAACTGACGGCGTGTTCCATCAGTTCTTCTTCTCGTACGCAATGAATTACCGGATGAACCAGACCCTTCTTAGCAGGGCGGGGGTTCCGGAGAGTTCGCGCAAAATCCTGCTGCGCATGGCGCATATCGGGCAACCTGACAAGACCGTGTTCATGTTCGAACTGCGTGCAAGTGAGTCTGAACTTTCATCAACTGACCCGCACCGAAACGGCACGCTCGACCGCGCGATCGGCGGATGGAAGAAGTTCGCCGCACGCCACCAGGGCGGCGGTCACATCACCTTTTCCGACGGCCATGTGGCTTGGTACTCAAACGACGAAGTCACCACGAACGCACAGGGCAGCCGCGACCCCGCAACGCCCGACGGCGATTGGAACACCAGTAAACTGATTTGGGACGCGGTGGGCCCAGCGAGGCATTGAGCGCGGGGGGCTTGCTGCGCGCGTGCTCAGTTGATGAGCGGTCTCATTCACTGATCGGCACTGGGTCGCAGTGCCACTGGGAAGTTCAAAATGAAAAAAGGGGACGCCTACTTGGCGTCCCCTTTTGAAGACTGAATGTTCAGATTGAATTTTGAAACAACTCAGCGTCGACGACGACCGATCAGGCCAGCGAGTCCGATGAGTGCAATCGCTCCAGGAGCAGGCACGGCATTGACTCCGTGGAGTGTGATCGAGCCAGTAAATGTGCCGGCAGTACCAGCAGCGCCGTAACCATTACCGACCCACACGCTCAGATCGCTTGATGTGCCAGTGAAGGCGAGGGCCGTAGTGAAATTCACGGTTCCGACGGAGGTTGTGCCAGGTGCGGACGATCCACCATTTGGCCAAGAGTAGCGCTGCGATGCTTGCATATTGCTATAGCCACCGACTTGCAGCGCACCGCCGAGGGCAAGTGGGGTTCCTGCCACATAAATCGCAAGATCGTCGGCGTATGTGTAATTGGTCGACGCATTCAGCGTGACATTGATGGACGCACCAGTGAGCGAGCCCACGAGGCTGCCAGAGGCGAAGGCTTCGGTGAAATTCCAGCCAGTCCAAGTTGCGTTGTCGAAGGAATAGGTCACATCAGCCGAAGCGACGGAACCCACGATTGCGGCGAGCGATGCGCCAAGAAATGCAGTCTTCATTGTCAGAGTCTCCAAGGTAGGGAACGGACCAAACAAAATCGGAATAATCGTCCGATACACAATCCCTTTACCGAGTCCTCACAAGTTCAATGTGTACCGGATTTCGCGGTTGTCAAATCAAAGAGCGCATAATTTGCACTTTTATTCATGCGCACGGAGCGCTAACAACGGCTGAAGCTTGATAATTTTCAAAAAAACAGCTTGTTCAGCGAAGCCGGTCCATTCGATTGGCCCAAAGCGAGGCAATTATGCCGACTGCCAAGATGCCGAAGACGAGCGCGAGCAAATAGAGATTGAATTGTGGGCCAAGTTGGGACTTGATCCAGTCCGCGAAGAACATCTTTATCCCAACAGTAAAGAGAATCGCCGCAAGGGAATACTTGAGATAGCGGAACTTGCTCAGCATAGCGGCGAGCACGAAAAACAGTGATCTCAGCCCTAGAACTGCGAAGATATTGCTGCTGAAGACGAGGAATGGGTCTGCGGTGATGGCGAAAATTGCTGGGATCGAATCAACTGCAAAGATCAGATCTGTCATTTCGATCGTCACGAGAGCGACCCCTAGGGGGGTGAGCAATAGCGCGCCCGACTTGGCGCGTGCGAGGGCCGCGTCAGGTTGTGCGCTTGCGATCGACGCGCTGGCATCCGCGGCATTGTGGCGCGGGGCCCGCACGAAAAAATGATTGCCGTGATAGTGATCTGTGACTGGGAAGAGGCGCCGGACCATTCGAACCGCGATGCCCTTGGATGGATCGGAGTGCGCAACATTTGAAAACAGCATCTTGATCGATGTGATGATTAAGAACGCACCAAAGACATAGATGATCCAGTGAAAGCGAGTGATGAGCTGCACGCCGATGCCGATCATCGCGCCACGCATGACGACCGCTCCCAGAATGCCCCAAAACAGCAGTCGATGCTGATATGCGGCCGGGACGGCAAAGGCAGTGAAGATCATTGCGATCACGAAGAGGTTGTCGACGCTCAGCGACAGTTCGACGATGTATCCAGTGAGATACTTGCCGGCCGCGGCAGTACCGTTGTTGACGGTGCCATCGATCAGATCGACCGCGGTGCCAAGTTCCATCCAGTGCCCTTTGTATGCGAAGTAAATCACGACTGAAAAGGACAGACCAACCGAGATCCAGACGATCGACCAGCGCAACGCTTCCTTGAAGGTGACGACATGCGCGTTGCGGTGAAAGAACCCTAAATCCAGCGCAAGAAGCAGCAGGATCAATCCAATGAAACTGGTCCACAGCAGCATTAGGTCAGGGCCGTCTCGTTATTGAATTGTGCGTGTTGTGCGATCATCAGAGGGGCGGGAGTGTAGGAGAAAATGTTCGCTACGAGGATTGCGGTGGCCTTTTTTTTGGCGCTTTTGGCGGGGACACCTTCAGAGCGCACACCTAGTATCGTTACAGCACGCGATCGCCGATGAACCGACTTCAATCAATTATTGAAATGTCCATGACGCCATCGGGTCAGTTCAGATTCGCCGCAATCGCTGAGGCCTTTTCGTGGATCGGTCTGTTGATTGGCATGTATTGCAAATACTCCACGATTGCAAATCCAATTGGAGTTCAGATCATGGGACCGGTCCACGGTGGATTGTTCCTGGTCTATCTCGTCGCCGCGTTTCGGGTTGCCGCCGCGCACAAGTGGAGCACCACGGTCACGGTTGTGGCGATCGCGGCCGCTGTTCCGCCGCTGGCAACATGGCCGTTTGAGAGGTGGGCGCTGAAGCGAGGCTTGCTTTGATCGACTATTAGGTGAGTGCGATTGCTGAGTCTGCGGCTGCGGTTGTGGCTGCGGCATTCCAAAGCGCTCGAGGAGATTGGCTAGGATCGCGGTGACCCAGCCATCAATGGACAATCTGTCGCGCTGCGCTGATTGATTGCAACTTTTTCAAAGCATGAAACCCTCGGCTCATATTCTCGGCGCGGGTGGCATCGGCATTGCCGTGGCGGCATCGCTGGTGCAAGCTGGCATCGATGTGACGGTGGTGGAATCCAATCGAGTGAAGGTCGCGGCGGCTCGGCGGGATGGGATGAGTTTGAACGGACGGGTCATCGAGCCGGTGCGTGTCATGCACTTTGATGAGTGGCAACAGCCTGCGGGCGCAACGGTTTGGCTCTGCACCAAGACATTCGACAATCAGGCGATCCTGGATCGCATCGACGAGCCATGCAATCTCGTGCCGATTCAGAATGGATATGAACCACGGCTCGAGCGGATGGATCATCCCGCAGAGGCGATCGCATCGTTTGTCTCGTACTGTCCAGCGGATCGGCCAGTTGCGACGATCACGCGTGCCGGCGCAATTCACATCGGTCCACGGCGTGCCACAACAGCGCAGGAGACCGAATCGATTCGCGCGCTCGCTACCGCGCTGGCGGTCGGGCGAAACTTCCTCGTGCATTACACGGAGGATGTTCGTCCATTTAAGGCGAGCAAGCTGATGTACAACGCCGCGATTTCGCCGCTGGCGGCAAGCGCAGGAGTCGACAACGCACAACTCATCGTTGATCCTCTGGCACGGCGACTCTTCTTTGCGCTGCTTCGCGAAAACTTTGCCATCCTGCAACACGCTGGGCAATCGCTTGAGACCATCGGTCCATTTCATCCACGGACTGTGATGCGTATCTTGACCGCGCCCATGTTGGCCAATTGGATGGGGATGTTCTTTCGGCCTTCGTTGCGGGGCACATATTGTTCGATGAGTCCCGACATGGGAAGTGGCCGCACCGAGATTGATGCATACAACGGGCATTTGACGCGTATCGCTGGTGATTTTCCCTGTCCACTCAATCGCGCGGTGATTGAATTGGTCGAGCGGATTTCACGCGAGCGCCTCGCGCCTTCGCGTGAGCACTTGCGTGAGATGGCCAACGCGCTTGCGCCTGAGGCTCTCCAGTGAATCTCGTCACGGGCGGTGCAGGTTTTATCGGTTCGCATCTCGTTGAGCGATTGATCGCTGGTGGCGAGCGCGTTCGTGTTTTGGAGCATCCCGCTGCGGATACGAGGCATTTGCCAACGGCCGCAATCGAGATCATGCGTGGCGACATTCGAGATCAGGTTGCCGTTCGCGCCGCGGTTGCGGGTTGCACACATGTCTATCACCTCGCGGCTGATCCAAATTTGTGGCGGCGCGATCGAAGCGAGTTTGACGCCATCAATCATGTTGGGGCGGTGAATGTGATGCGTGCTGCCCTCGATGGTGGCGCACATCGCGTTGTCTATGTCAGCACTGAGAGCATCTTGACATCGCGCACACCCAAGCCGATCGACGGCAGACCCGCCGCGGTGGAATCGGCGCGGTTCGAGGCGGCTGACATGATTGGGCCGTACTGCCTGAGCAAGTTTCGCGGTGAATGCGCCGCATTCAAGCTTGCCGAGTCTGGCGCGCCAGTCATCGTGTGCAGTCCGACGCTGCCGATTGGTCCAGGAGATCGCAATCGCACGCCGCCGACGCGACTGGCCGTGGCATTTTGTCAGGGAAAGATTCCCGCATATCTCGACTGTCGGCTGAACTTGATCGATGTGCGCGATGCTGCGCATGGCATCATGGCTGCAATGCAGCGAGGTCGTCCTGGTGTGCGATATCTCATCGGCGGCCAGAATTGCAGACTGATCGAGTGGCTTGCTGTGCTTGGTGAATTGACCCAGCAGCCAATTCCTCGTCGGCGCGTGCCGTATGCGCTCGCGCTTGCCACGGGATGGTGGAGTGAGCGATGGGCCGACCATGTTTCACATCGCACGCCGATGGCCACGGTGACGGGCGTGCGTCTTGCGCGGCGATCGATGTATTTCGATCCCTCTGCCACTCTGGCGGAACTCGATCTTCAGCCGCGATCTATCGAAGAATCAAGCCGTGATGCAGTGGACTGGTATCGCCAGCAACGCTGGTTGTGAGTTCACGCCTTCGCGTCACTTCGCCAGCGGCACGGCGACTTCGGCTGCAAAGCTCGCGGTTGGATCGCCGCGTTCTTGAATGGTCTGCGCGATGGTCGCGATCGTTCGTGGGACGATGCCCGTGAAGACAACATCGTCACCGCGTTTGATGATGACCGCATTGTCAAGGTTGCACATCGTGTCGTCGAGTCGCACGCGAAGGTCGCTCGTGCCTGTGGCGTGATCGATGCGAATGGTCTGTCCATCGCGTGTCGCAACGACTCGCGCGCCGGCCGTCGGGGTCGTGGTGGCCAACCAATAGAAGCGCGTGTGCGTGACATCGTCTTGCAACCAGACGATTTTGTTTGGTCGCACGTCGCGCGTGAATGCCGCCATCCACGGCACAGCGCTGGCATCTTCGCGGTCCATCCAGTGGCCTTTGCCCGGATGAACTTCAACGAGATGTGGATAGCCGCCTGGATCATTCGCAGCCAGATCATCGAGCAAGACTTTCCACTCTGCGCCGATCTTGTTGCGATTGAATGGCGTGTCGTTTTCTCCGACATGCAGAGCGAAGGGCAGATTGCGCAGACCATCGGGCTTTGTTTCGTTGGGATGACCAGCCATCATCGCGGCGGCCGCAAGTTGATCGGCCATGCGCGGCGCGAGTTGATAGACGCCATCTCCGCCTGCGCTATATCCCATGATGTACACGCGGTTGGGGTTGACGCTTTGCGCGATCACCATGTTTTCGATGAGCCGTGTGAAGAGGAGGTCGATGTGACCTTCATGCCAGAGATTCCAGGTGTCGGTCGGTGCGCGCGGTGCGACATAGATTCCCTCTTTGGGTTGATAGAGCCTTTTGTGATTCTCCCATTGTTGGTCGTTCACTTCTTTGGGCGCGCCGCCTCCGCCGTGCATGGAGATGAACAAGCTGCGTCCGGTGTCGGGTTTGTCACCGTATGTTTCATACCAAATGGGCATCTTGATTCCATTGACCTCGATCACGCCGGATGCGAGTTCTTTCTTGCGTTCATCTCGAACGCTCGAGGAATAACTCTTCCAGATCATGTCGCGGGCTTTCTGCGCGTCTTGTTTGCTGAGCGCAGTGGATGCGAATGGTTGCTTGGCGATATCGGTGATGCCGTGCTTGGAGAGATATTTTTGCAGTTCTTTGAGAGGCTTTGGTGCGGTGCTCAACTTGACTGGCACTGTGATGAGTTGCTCGTCGCGTTCCACTTTGAATGGGACCGCTGGAGTGTTGGGCGCGGTGAGAGTGAATGAGTCGCCAAGTTTTAATTGCGCCATCAGGTGATCATTGGCATCGAACCCTTCGTCTTTGGTTGTGCCGGTGAAGACAACCGCGCCCGAAGCGTCGGTGATCGAGATGGCAATCGGCTGACGCTCGTCGCCCGCGACGGCGCGCATGCGCACGCGAGCGTGACCAGCGGGAATCGGTTGATTCGCGCTGGATTGTGTGTATCGATCTGTGACATTGATCGCGCGCACGATGCCGTCGTCGTCGTCGCGCCACGCAGCAGGAAATGTCAGCGGCGAATCATTCCATGTCACTGCATAGATCGCATGGGCAAGATCGTCACGCTTGGCCGTCGCGGCGCGATCGGTGAACCACGCTTGGTTGAGTTGATCGCCGGTGGGTTCTGCCGCACCAGTGAAGTGCCAGCCGCCATCCCATATCTCTGTCCATGAATGATTGCCGCTTTGATCGATCCACATCGGTACGCCGGCAAATCGAGCTGGCACACCGACCGATCGACACGCGTCGACGAGAAGAATCGCCAGTCCAGTGCATGAAGCAAGCCCCGATTCCATCGATTCGCGCGGGCTTTGATCGGCTTGCTTGCGTTTGGTCGAATACTTGACGCCAATCAGCGCAAAGAGTTTGTTGTTGAGTATCGCCGCCGCCTCGGAGGGAGATTTCGCATCGGCGATAAGTGGCGCGCACCGTTCGCGCAGCGCCGTGCGCCATTCATCGCGCGTCTCATTGAGGCATGCGTATGGCAAGATGCAGTCCAAGAACATTTCTGGTGAGATCGCATCATGCCAAGGCGCACTACGCCATGCACGGTATGCCTCGTCGCAGTTTTCCAGCAGAAATTGCGCGGAGAGTTGTTCGAGATCGCGCTGCGGCATATGTGTGATGAGCCAGTGCATCGCAGCCTGCTGATCCGCTGGCGCGTCGTGCGCGGCTTTTTCGATTTGCGAACGATTCGCCTTCGCATCCTTGAATGCTTGGGTGAGCGCCGCACTCGATGTCTTGGATGTTTGAGCGCTCGTCGGTGCGGACCATGCCAGAATGCTCGCGAGCAGTGCGCACACAAATGAGCCCAGCGGTCTGAGATTGTTCATCGAGATCACGATACGGGAATCCGCGGTTGCGAATCAGTTGGATTTGTTCGCCACGGCGCGCAAGACCGCCAGTTCGGATTGCACTTCCTTGGCGGGTCTCGTCGAGTGAATCGCAAGAATGAAAAGTCCAATCGAGAGCACGCCGATGATGGCCGAGTCGAGCGAGCCCGGAAGCCAGCCTGATCCGCCAAAGTCCTTATTTCCAAAGACTCCGATGACCAGCAAGGTGATGATGGTGGGGATGAGCCACCGCAGAGGACGCCAGTTGGTAATGATGGGCGCGGTGCCGCGAATGCGTGGCGTGATCACGGCGATCAGCATGATGACTGCGAGAATTCCCATCAGCGGCGCGAACGACCAAATGCCGCTCCAATAAACGATCAGCACATTGGTTGCGAATGCGACCGCGCACATGACAATCCCACCTGGGAGGCGAAAGGGACGATGCCCCGTTGGGTCGAGACGGCGAATGACCGCGACGCTGACTGGCACGGTGATGACACTGAGGAAGTATGCCGCGGTGTTGAGCTTGGCAAGTTGATCCCACTTTGGATAGGTCAGCACAATGATGGCGCTGACACCCCAGCACACCAACAGAGAGACAATGGGCACGCCGCTCTTGGTGAGTGCGAGAAAAATCTTTGGTGCGAAACTTTGCTGAGCTGCGGCATAGCCGATGCGACCCGTGCTGGCGACATACGCGAGGCAACTGCCGCCCGGTGAGATGATCGCGTCTACATAGAGCACCTTGGCAAGCAGCGGTAAACCAGCAATCATCAGGATCGCTATGAATGGTGCGTTGTCTTGCGATAGTTGGAGCTGTGACCAACCTTGCGAGATGGAACTGACATCGAGCGCGCCGATGAATGCGATTTGGACGACCAAGTAGAGGACGACTGAGAACAGGGTCGCAACCAGAAATGCGAACGGAATGTCTTTGCCGGGATTGCGAGATTCCGCGGCAAGATCCGCGATGATGCGAAAGCCGCAGAGTGTGAAGATGATGCCACCCGACGAGAGTGCGCCCAGCAGATTTTGCAGCGTGATGGGATCTCGGTCGATGCCAGATGAGGTGAAATTCTTCGATTCAAATCGTGTGCAAAGAAGGGCAATCGCGACACCGATTGGAATGGCGAGTTTCCACCAGGTGATCCAACTGTTGATTCGTATAAACCAGCGGACGCCGAAGAAATTGAGCACTGTGAAAAATCCCACGAGCAAGATGGTCACACCTTGGCCGGCAAGACTGAGATTCGCCTCCTTGCCGACAATCATCCATGGCAAATAGACGGCGCTATAGGTGACGATGCTCGTCGCTTCGATCGCTGGAGTGGCGACATATGCGAAATAGAGCAGCCACATATTCACGAGTGACATGCCGCGTCCGTGCGTCGCGGTGGCGACTTGCGCGCTCGATCCTGAAACTGGAAATGCGCAGGCGATTTCGGCGAGGCAGAATCCCATGATGAGCATGAGCGCTGCGCCGATGATCCACGCAATCAATGATGCTGAGCCCGCTTGCTTTGCCGCTTCGAATGGCGCGTAGAGCCAACCCGATCCGACGACGCCGGAAATGCCCAGTGCAACGAGACCCCAGCGACCAATGTCGCGCCGAAGGGATGTTGCAACTTCAGCCACGCTGAAAGGCTACAGACGAATTGTCATCGCAATCTCGCCGTATTTCCGTTCGCGGAATCTCTGGCCGCGTTGATCGCAGATTGCACCGCGGTCTCAGAGTCGATTCGTCTGACCGTCGCGAAGTGGCCGATGACGGCGAGCACCAAGATCAGCGCAATCAGCGCGAAGATCGGCCACAGCGCAAGGATCGAAGCGTCGCCCGTGGCGATGCGGGCAGTGCCGTGAATGATGTAGATGAACATCAACACAATCGCCGTCGCGAGCGTTGCCATCATGGTCGTCATTGGTGCGAGTGCGCGGCGCTGGGAATCTGCTGGAAGCGCGAGTAATTGGGTCTTGCGCGGAATATTGACGATGCCGGGCGCGACGCGAAGAAGCCACGGTACGACAGCCATGATGGCGATGAGGAAGACGCCGATGAGTGTTCCCAAGATGGGCAGTCCAAACCAATTGCCAAAGGATGGAGGGCCGAAACGATCAGGAGTGCCAGCAAAATCAAAATGCAGTGGAATGGTCGCGGGAAGCGTGGGATACAGTCGAATTGAGATGATCCAGAGCGCGGCGATGCTGGCGGTCAAGATGGCGATCGCGCATTTGTGCATCGTCACCATGATATCAATTGAATGCCAACGCGCACGACCGTCGACACCACACGGAGCGCTAGCATCTTTGAAATGTCCGGCACACTTGTCATGCAAATCGCATTGAGCGTCGTGATCGCATTCAAGAGTGGGGTAATGTTGGGGGATCCGCCTGCGACGATGCCCGTAGTGCCCGCGCCCGTGGTGCCCGCGCCCGTGGTGCCCGCGCCCGACTTATCAGCGCCGGTTCGCAGAGTGATCACAGTCGACGGACGCAAGCGCACATACCTCGCGCACATTCCCGCCGAACTCGATCCAGCCAAACCTGCCCCCGTCGTACTGGTCTTGCACGGCGCTGGCACGAACGGCCCGATCACGATGATGTTCAGCGGCATGAATAGCAAGGCCGATGCTGAGAAGTTCATTGCTGTCTATCCAGACGGCACAGGCAATGGCATTTTTCTGACATGGAACGCTGGAGGAATCGGTTCATCAAAGTTGGACGATGTGAAATTTCTCGGTGCGGTGCTCGATGATCTTGGACAGATTGCCAAAGTCGATCCGCGCCGCATATTCGCAACCGGAATTTCAAATGGCGGCATGATGAGTTACTTGCTTGCAAGTCGACTCTCGGATCGCATCGCTGCGATCGCTCCCATTGCGGGCACGGTCACCACGAATGATGCCAAGCCGCCGCGTCCAGTTCCAGTGATGCATTTTCATGGCACCGCCGACACGATCGTGCCTGCGAATGGTCCGGGAGCGAACACGCCGAAGTCCATCACATTCAAGTCTGTTGCGGATTCGATCAAGTTGTGGTGCCAGAACAATGATTGCGTTGAGACACCAACGATTACGGCGCTGCCCGACATTGCCGATGACGGCACGACCGTCAAGCGATATGACTATCGGCCAAAAGTTGGTGGCGGCGATGTTGTCTATATAGAGATCATCGGTGGCGGGCATACTTGGCCGGGTCGTAGCCCGATGGTGTCGTTCATCGGTCAGTCGACCAAAGATATTTCGGCCAACGATCTGATGTGGGAGTTTTTTCTAGCGCATCCGATGCCGCAAGCGAGCGCGAAGCAAGATGCAGAGGTCGATGCGCCGCAACCCAAGGGCAAGGTCGAGGTCGAGTCAAAGTAAAAAGCGGGGGATCGACCAGCGGTTAGGGTTGTGTCGGTGCGAGTTCGACTTGGGATTCAGCGTGTTCATGCGCGTGTTCATGCGCGTGTTCATGCGCATGATCATGCGCGTGATCATGGTCTTGCTCCTGTGCGAATCGTTCGCCTTGCCCAAGAATGAGCCAGGCGACAATGCCAGTGAAGAGCATGGCCGCGCCGAAGATGCGAATGCCGCGCGCAAGTCTGAAGAACTTCAGAAATTCTGCCGGCATCGCGGCGGCGCGGTATGCGCGGTCTGAGGAAACAGCACTGAAGACAGAATGCGCAAGAAGCAATCCCAGCGTGATCACGGTCGCGGTGGGCAACCAAGCTGCATTGTTAAGGACCAGCACTACATAGATGATGCCGATGACGATCGGTACCAACAGGTTCAGCATCGATGAATTGCCCGAAATTCGAACGAGATCGCTGCGGTGCGAATCGCCGAGACTGCGCTGTGCCCTGCGCGTGAAGTGCGACGCGCACAAGACGCAGATGACGAAGAGTCCCATCAAGATGCCAATCAGATTGTGCATGCGCGAAGCGTAACGGATCGAGGGTGAGCGATGGAATTATCGCGGCGCGATGGGCTCACTGCGGTTAGATCGCAAGGCTGAGCGACTCGGTACTGTCGCCGAAGCGGTCCGCCTTCACTCCCATCTTCGCCAGCATCGTCACGAAAAGATTGCACATCGGAGTGCCGGGTGCGAAGCTGCGCCTAGGCGTGTGTTGGATTCCCAACGACGATCCACCCGCAAGAATGATCGGTAAATCATCGTGGTTATGGCTGTTGCCATCCGCAATCGCGCCGCCATAGACCACCATGGTGTTATCAAGCAGTCGTGCGCCGTGTTCGTCGCGCGCCTGCATGGCGCCAAGCAAATACGCAAGTCGCTCGCCTTGCCACGCATTGATCGCCGCAAATTTCTTGAGCTTGGTCGCATCCTGCCCGTGATGGCTCACATCATGATGACCGTCGTTAACACCAATCTCGGGATAGGCACGGTTGGATCCTTCGTTGGCAAGCATCAGTGTGACGATGCGAGTTTGATCCATGGTCATACTCAGCACTGCGAGGTCGCTCAGCAGTGTGATGCGCTCTGCAAAGTCGGCGGGAGAATCAGTGGGTTGCTTGATGGCGGGGGCACGCGAATCACGACGGCTCGTTTTCCCGTCATCGCGCGAGATGTGCGCGATGCGTCGTTCGATGGTGCGAATGCCATCGAGATATTCGTCAAGTTTGCGCCGGTCATTGATTCCGAGTTTGGATTGCAACGCACTCGCTTGAGCTCGAACACCGTCAAGAATGCTCGTGCGCATGCGCAATCGCTGTGTGCGATCCACAGCTGTTTCGCCCTCAGGACCCGCGGAAAAGAGCCGCTCGAAGACTCGGCGCGGATTATGTTCCTTGGCGTTGGGTGAATGCGGACCGCGCCAGGAAATATTGCCGCTGTATGCGCAGCTATATCCAGAATCGCAACTTCCAGCACTCATGCTTGGTTCGCCGCCGAGTTCAAGGCTGTCCATGCGCGTGATGCCCGCGAGTTGCGCGGCTGCAACTTGATCGACGCTGATGCCCGCGGAAATATCGCCACCCGAAGTCTTGCGCGGATGTGCGCCCGTGAGAAAGCATGCACTGCTGCGCGCGTGATCGCCGGGTCCGTCGCCGAGGGCCTGTGCGTTGCGATGGCAGAGATTTCGCAAGACCGAGAATTGGCCGGAGTGCTTGGTGAGTGCGCGGGTCGCCGAACCAGGCCATGCCGTGATGTCGACGCCATTTGGCAGGAATACAAACATCATGCGCGTGGGTGGCGCTGCGCGCGAAGCGGCCGAGGCCGTCCGTGTCCAGAGCGTCCTGCCTGGCAGCATCGATTCAAGAAATGGCAAGGCGATCATCGCACCAGCGGCTCGCAAGACAGTTCTTCGCGAGAGATGCGTCAACTCGCGCCTCGCATTCGAAAGGATGGCGATTCAACAATGGCGTGCACGATGTCCGAGATCGTAGGCTTCGCGGAGATGTTCCATACGATCCAATCGATCTCGGCCTCGGCACTCTCCGTCACTTCGCAGCCCGTCGCATAGGTCATGAGATGTTTGACGAGCGAGCGAATAAAGGCTGGGTTTTTCAGCAGATTCGCACGCACACCCGCCAGTCCAAGCAGCACACTGCCGTCGGGCAATTCGCCTCGTGCATCGACGGGTTTGTCATCGACGCGGTCTCGTGGCCGACCAACTGGGTCGTAACCTTCAAATGCCAATCCAATCGCATCCATACGAAGATGGCAACTCGCACAGCTTGTATCGGCGCGGTGTATCTCGAGCAACTCGCGCATTGATCTGCCCGCGCGACCCTCGGCGCTGTCTGGAATCTGCGCAGTGCCAGGTGGCGGAGGAGGTGGCGCCGCATCGAGCAAAGATTCCAACACCCACTTGCCGCGCTTCACGGGTGAGGTGCGCGTCGGATTCGAAGTTGCCGTCAGCACACTTGCATGCGTCAGCACGCCGCCGCCGCGAGATGGATCGGTTGGCACCCGAGTCATCGCATCGGTCGCTGGCGGAGTCATGCCATAGTGCTTCGCCAATCGGGCATCCACAAATGTGTAATCGGCATCGATCAGCGTGACCGCTGGACTTCCTTCACGCAAGACACTGTCAAAGAATCGCACCGTCTCTTGCCGCATCGAACTGAGCAGCGCCGCATCGACACCCGGAAACTGCTTCGGATCAGGCGTTTTTTGAGTCATCGCATCAATTGCAAGCCACTGTGTTGCGAATCGCTCGCCAAGGCTGGCGGATCGTTGATCGGCGAGCATGGCATCGACCACCTTGGCGCGACCTTGCGCGGTGGCGAGTTCGCCGCGCGCCGCCGCCGCCGAGAGATTTTCGTCTGGACAACTCGCCCACAGAAAAAACGAGAGTCGCGTTGCGAGTTCTCGAGGCGTGATTTCGGCGGTCATGCCAGCTGGGGGAGACTTCTCGATGCGAAACAGAAACTCTGGGTGCACCAACAGCGCAGTGATCATCGCTCGCATTTGCGATTCGAAAGAGGGGGATGGTCCAAGAGACTTCACGACTTTCTTGAGCATCGTGCGATCATTCGCCGTTGCATCCCGCCGCAGCAGACGCGAGATCAGCCAGTTCGCGCCCGCATCGATTGCCGCACCGCCGGATTTCTTGCCAATGGCTGCGTCCATCGCGCGTCGCCATGCGGGTGGCTTATAGGGTTCGAGCGGCCCTTCCACGGTGATGCCAAGCACGCTTGCGTTGCGGTCACGCGTCGCAGTCGTCGCCGTTGCTGGCTGAAAAAAATCGTTGACGAAGGACACGGCAATGGTTTGTGGGCCTTGCATCAACGGCATCTCAACGCGGCGAATCCCCGGCGCATCTGAAGTTTCCGTCACATCGAACGATGCGATTCGCACTTCGCCCACCGACAAGGTCATGTGCACGGGATCAGGGCCCGCCTGATAGCCCGCGACTTGGACTGTGACGGCGTATCGCCCCGCGCGTGGAATTTTCACCGTTGTTCGCGCATCGCCCTGCGCATAGAGGAACGCATCGTGTTTGCGCGCTGTTCCTTTGCCCGGCGTGATCAGCATCGACGAGCCTTCGATCTTCGCGGCGAATGGTCCTGTGTCCTGCGGGTCGGGCGATGCGTTTGCCGCGATCGCTTCGGCGAGTTCGAGATATCGCTCGAGCGAAGTTGGTGCGAGGCTGAGGACCGATCCAATATTGTCGAATCCTGCTCCGACATCATCAGGCGGCAGTGATCCAAGTGGTTCGATATTCATTTCGAAGAGGTCGCGAATTGAATTGGCATATTCAGCGCGATTGAGCCGTCGTGGTGGCGCACTCTTGACGATGGTGCTTGGCCGGTGCGCCATCAAATACTTGCGCAGCGCATCCATACCTGCGGCTCGCTCGGCAGCCGTGGGCAGGAGATCGTGGTCGAGTGGCGGCATCTGCTCATCGGTAATTCGTCGCAGTGCCTTGCGCAAGATTGACCAGTCAGCATCTGTGCCTTTCGCGCTTGCGAGGCGATCGATCGAATCGTCGAGCGCGAACTTTCCTTTGGGCTTGGAACCACTATGGCACTCGGCGCACCAGCGATCCAAAAATGCTGCGCTCACGACAGAATCAGCCGCTTCGACTGCGGATTCTGACTGCGGGGAGTTCGTCAGCGCGGCGAGGAGCAGTGGCAGCACGACGAGCACCATTCACTTCACCGCTGCTGCCTTGGCTGCTGTTTGAAGCGATTGGAGCGCAGCCAATCTCACTTCCGCTCGCTGAATTTCTTCGGCGGATTGCGGCGAGCGCTCACGCAAGAGCGTAACGATCTGCGATTCCATCGCTATCGAAGTCTCGAAGTCTTGTTTCAATTGCGCCAACTTCGACCGAAGCGACATGGAGTTAGCAAGGTCGAGTGGTTTGCCAATCTGGCGTCGTCCATTGATCGCCATTCCAACGCTCTGAATCGCTTCATCAAGCGCCGCAACATCGTGGACGACTGTTTGGTCGGTGGGTTCGGATGTCCCCGTTGCCAGCACACAAAGAATCAACGCGAGCTTGTGTCGTGCGCCGGTGATGGTCTGATGATTGAGCCCCAAACGCGGCGCCCACACTTGGATGGCGCGTCGTTGATGCATCGCGGATAGGTCTGGCCGTCCGCGCTGGAATTCGATATCCGCCAGGAGCGCGAGATTCGGCCCCAATCGCCAGTCGTTCGCATCTCCGTTCTTGATCAAGACATCAATCGATTCGTCGGCGAATATTTTTGCATCGTCTAACCGCCCTAATTTTTGCAGTGCCTTGGCTCGGGTGTACAAGAATTCTATGAGTTTTAAACCCTTGTCGCTTTGAATCGTGCGCGCAATCGCAATCGCATCGCTCGCCATCTGATCGCTCTTGCGAATATCTTTCAGGTCGAGATAGACCATGCTGAGATGCAGCGTCGTCTCGGCGACCAGTGGATCATTCAGTTGGAGCAACGCTTTGCGAATCTCCAGCGCTTCCTCATATGCCGCCTGCGAATCTGGAAATCGTCGCAAAAAATAAAGCGATCTGCCCCAATCATGCAGAGTGCCGGCAAGCATGAGTCGCGCCGGTGCGCTTGTGTCGCCAAGATTGCGACGATACTCAACGACTCGTCGCAAGTTGCGCTCGCCTGCTTCAGGATCGGCCAGCGACACCATGATTGGCCCCACCGTTTGTCGAAGTTCATTGGCGATATCTGGATCGTCTTGGAGTTTTTCGTCGACCGCTTTCTCGACCGATCTCAAGAAATCCACCACTTGCACCGCGCTGCCTGCCTGCGATCCAGTGACATCCGATGATTTGAGTGAACTCGTCAGAACATCGAGTGTTTGCTTGGCGCGTTGCTCTTCCTTCACCGCGCTCTTCCAAAGAAATGCCATCGAAACAGCAAAGACGAGCAGGCTGACCGCTGCCACGCCACCCGCCGCCACGGCGATGCGATTTCGCCGCACAAATTTTCCGATTTTGTACCGACGACTTGGTGGACCAGCCACAAGAGCTTCGCCGCTGAGGAATCTGCGCAAATCCGCGGCCAATCCGCTGGCTGTTTCATACCGTCGTGCGCGATCCTTTTCAAGACAGCGCATCGCAATCCAATCCAAATCGCTGCTGAGAATCTTGTGGAGCGTTCGATAGTCCGTCCGTAACGCATCGGTGACCTCGGCGCGCTTTGCTTCGTTCATTTTCGCGAACTTGATGCTCGGCCGAGCGGCCTCCGTTTCAACGATCGTCGCATGCAATCGCGCGAGCCCGGACTTGCGAAAGGTTTCCGCTTCAATTGGAGTGGTGCCAACAAGCAGCTCATAGAGAATCACACCAAGGGAATAGATATCGCTGCGAGTATCGATATCGATTGATCCACCCTCCGCTTGCTCGGGGCTCATATAAACGGGCGTGCCGACAAATTGACCGAACTGAGTTTCGAGCGGCTGATCAACCGTGCTCCCCGAGACTGCCTTTGAAATTCCAAAGTCGATCACCTTGGCGCGGATGCCTTCGTCGGTTTCTCCCACGAGAATATTTCCAGGCTTGAGATCGCGATGCACCACTCCCTTCATGTGCGCATGCTGCACAGCATCGCAAATCTGAGCAAGCAGCAGAATTCGCGCGCGAATATCAAGCCTGTGCTTGTTGCAAAAGTTCCAGAGCGGCTCACCCGGCGCATACTCCATCGCAAAGTACGGCTCACCAGCGGGCATCGTTCCCGCATCGAAGACCTTCGCCAGTCCAGGGTGATCCATCCTGGCCAACACCTGCTGTTCAGCATCGAATCGCGCGCGCATCGATGGCGATGCAAACGCCATCTTCATTACCTTGAGTGCCACCTTGCGGCGAACGGGCTCAGTTTGATCAGCGAGAAACACAACGCCAAATCCGCCCTCGCCCAGTTTCGACAAGATGCGGTAGCGGCTCCCCGTTTGCGGTGCGCCGGGCGAATCAGCGCGTCCAACTGCAGTTCCAACCCACGATTTGGGACTGACATCAGTGCAATCGGCGGCTGCGTTGGATTCAGCCGTCACATCCATATTGTGCTCTCGAGGCATTGGCTTTCCATCTGCCAGCTGCGGTGGGAGGGTTCGATCGGCATCGTCTGGATCAGCCATGGACGGATAATACGGTTGGAATGTCGAATTCACGCAAATTTAAGCGTGGGAGCTCCCAGAAAATATTGAAAATTTTGCGGAGATCATTTGCCTCGCAGTCACTCAATTGCATACTGCTACTGGATCGGTTTTGACTCGAGAGGATTTTAAATTATGAAAAATAGTCTTTTTTTTGCTGTGCCGCTGATTGCTTCGCTCACAAGTGTCACCTTCGCTGGCCCGACTTGGGATGAGGGCGATGGGGTAGGGGCAGGTTCACTTCCTCCAACTTCGCAGCCGGTTGCTGGAAGCACGAAGTCGGCCGTCAGTCGGGTTTCGGGGGCGACATCGGCAACGGGCTTGGTGGGGCCTTCAGATCCGATCGATATGTTCACCGTCAGCACGGGCAGTGATCCATTTCAATTCCGGTTCGATATGAAGATGGGCGCTGGTGGCAACCCTGTTTGGAATGCGCGCCTGTACATCTTCAAGAAAATGACAATTACTTGCTACACCGAGACGGGGATTTCATTTCCACTCGTCGTCGCTCGACCAATCGCAGTTGTCACCAAATTGGATGCAACTCGCTCATATCCATTTCTCGATGGAAGCCTGTTCATGGCAAATGACCCCAGTAAGAGACTTGGAGATTTACTCGAAGCCAACACAGATTATTTTGTCTGTGTGACGGGCAAGGAGAACGAGGGGTTGTTTAATTATGTAGACGGTGGTGGTTGTCCATTGAGTAGCCCGCCAGGCACTGCAAAAGCATTTCAACTGGGCGAGACGACGACCGAGTATGGCATGTATCGCCCGTATTACGGAGCGCCCGGAACCCCCGACATGACTAGCTTTCCGCTGGCTTCGTGGACAAATCCAGAGAACCTCTCGACGGGGCCATACGCCAACAGTACGGCCGGTGTCTTTACGGTCTCCGCAAGCAACTGCTCGAGCACTACGAGGTCGACTGGAACAAGCTTGATCGACTTCGACTTCAACTTCGCTCCTGCGACGGCCGCAGGAACGACGATGTGCGGCGAACCCGTGGGACGGCAATTCTTTTATCACTGGACCAGCGACTGCGCAGGCACGGTGACGGTGAAGACTTGTGCGCTCACAAATCAAGACACACTGATTTCGGTGTACGCGCTCGATCCTTGCAATCCTGTGGCGTGCGATACGGTGACCGGCACGGCGATCGCTTGCGATGATCAAGGTTGTGGCAACAACCAGTCGACAGTCTCGTTTCCTGCTCAGATCGGACAACAATTCATTGTGGTGCTCGGTCGCTGGCAAACGGGGGCTCCAGAGACCTCGGCGATCGGCAGGATTTCATTCTCGTGTGTGTCGCCCAATGGATCGAGCGATCTCAATCATGACGGAATCGTCAACGGCCAAGATCTGGCGATCTTGTTCGGCATGTGGGGAACAAACGGGAATTGACTTGTGTCACGATCGGCGTTGGCGACGACCTCGTGCCATTAACGACGAGAGCACGATCAGCGCAATCGATCCTGGAGCTGGGACGAGTGTGTATTCAATCATGAGAGATGGTCCCATTCCAGCGGTGAGCGATTCGCTTGAGTCAAACCTGCGAGTGGTACCGGCGGATGATTCATCCCCGCGCAGCAGCCAGCCGAAGGAACTCTGTGGATTTGCCCGCCAAAATTCCAAGTCCGCGATCATGCTTGTCGACGACCACGAATAGAAACCAATGTCGCCCACCGATGCGCTTGCGCTGATCACCGAAGCGAAGTCTCCGCCAGCGTTGTTCCAAAAAATGCTCGCGTAAGAAGAGTGCAGCCATGTCGCATCGCCTGTCAGCGCGGCGGCGCCGCTGCCTTCGTTGCCAGTTGCATCGCTGGCACCCTCGCTCCAGTCGCCAGTAGCTCGGTGCAATGTGAACAAATTGGTCAGCGAGGTTGTCGAGGCAACATGCATTCTCAGCGTGACGCTCGTGATGATCGCGTTCTCGGGCAGTGCGGAGTGCACATCGAATGCGATTAGTGCGCGGCGCAATTGAGGCTGGTTGGTCGTTCCAGCAAAGAGGTATTGGCCGGAGCCATTTCCCAGCGCGCCAGTCGCGCTCTCGTACAAAGTCGTGTCACGGTTTGCAGCAATCTCAATCACCGCCGCGGATGCGGGCAGAGCGAGAAAGCTTGCGAGAGTCGTGCTTGCGAAACAGCGGGCGAGCATGAGAGGAGTCTGCCACGGTCTGGGCGTTGTGCAAGTTAGGGCCTCAAAATATCGAAAATGATTGGCTAGGAGATGGTTCATTGCCAAGCGGATTGGCAAGCGCGGCAAACGGTCAGTTCTTCGGTCCGTCCTTGCGTGAGTCACGGCCAGGTTTGTTGTTTGCATGGCCAGCGCGTCCATCGCCACCGCGTCCATCGCCACCGCGTCTATCGCCAGCGTTTCCATCGCCACCGCGTCCATCGCCAGCGCGTCCATCGTTTCCATCACCACCGCGTCCATCGCCAGCGCGTCCATCGTTTCCATCACCACCGCGTCCATCGCCAGCGCGTCCAGCGTTTCCATCACCACCGCGTCCATCGCCAGCGCGTCCACCGTTTCCATCGCCACCGCGTCCATCGCCAGCGCGTCCACCGTTTCCATCGCCACCGCGCATATTTGGTCCGCCTGAATTTCCAGGACCTTGTTGAGGTGGACGAGCAGGCGAGTTGAACATCGGCGCGCCGTGCATCATGTCGCCTCTGGGATTGTTCATCATCTGTCGATTGGCGCTTGCACGACCGAGGGCAAACGAGATGAGTGCGATCGCAATGATGAGTGCAACCCACAGCCATCTGCGCAGTCTGCGAACAGTGCGCTCGAGTTTGTCGAGTCGAGCGAGATCAGTGTGATCGGATGGTGTGGGCTCAGTCATGTGTGTTCCTTTGAAGGGAGTGTGTCAGACGAAGTCATGCTAACTGCAATGGACGCATCAAATTAAATGGCTTTCGACTCAATCGTTCCCCCAATGTTGCGTTGCATTCTTGGAATGATCGCGACGACGCCGAGCGAACGCTCGCGTTGAATGAACGAGTGCGTCAGTAAAGCACTAGCGCGGAGGTGTGGACAGTGGCTCGGACTTGAACTCCGCTAGCACAGAACTTCCAGAGCGCAGCGTAAGTTTTCCATTCACGACTGTGTAACCATCCGCCTTCGCAAGGCTCGCAACAAATGCGCCTTCCAGCGTCATGCTCTCGGGCGGTCCAGCCATCCGCGTGCTGATGAATGGTCCAAAGTGCAGAGCGCCGGGCTGAGTCGATTCAACACTTCCGCCATATTGATTCACTCCAGCAAAGCCACTTGCTCGCGCATCATCAAAGACGATTGTGGGTGGACGCGCGGCCTTGATCGCCACCCCGTTGAGTGATGTGCAAATCCAAGTATGTCCAGCGAGCGCGCTGACCGCGGGCAGAGTTGAGGAGACGGTTTTCATGGGCGCATCATTCGCTAAGTCGATGAAAAAAGCATATTCCAGCGCGATTTGCTTCAAGCGCTCGAATCGACCCGAGTTGCCGCCGTGTCCTGCGTCCATATTGATGCGCAGCAAAAGCGGGTTGCGGTCAGTGCGCATCGCGCGCATCTTCGCAACATATTTAGACGGTTCAAAGTATTGCACTTGTGAATCCCACAGACCCGTTGTCACCAACATCGCCGGATAGGCCGTGCGCTGAATGTTGTCGTATGGCGAATAGGAACCGATGTACTCATACGCCGCCTTCTCTCTTGGATCGCCCCACTGCGTCCACTCGTTGGTCGTCAGTGGGATCGACTCGTCCAGCATCGTCGTGAGCACATCGACAAAGGGCACATGCAATCCGATCGCTCTGTATTTATCGCCAGCTTGATTGGCGATCGCGCCCATGAGCAGTCCGCCGGCGGAACCGCCAGTTGCGAACATCTTGTCTTTGGCGCCATATTTTTCATGCACGAGAAAATCCGTCACATCTTCAAAGTCATTGAAACTGTTTTTCTTGTGCGACATGCGACCGTCCTCATACCAATCCTGACCGAGATCCGCGCCGCCTCGCACATGCGCCGTGGCAAGCAGAAATCCTCGGTCCATCAGCGAGACTTGATTGCTGCTGAATTCCGCGTCGGATGAGATGCCATACGCGCCATAGCCCTCTTGATAGACCGGGGCGGTGCCATCTTGTTTGAAGCGATCACGCCGCCAAGCGATGGAAATTGGAATCTTCTTTCCATCGCGTGATGGCGCCCAGACGCGCGCGGTCGAATAGAGATTTTGGTTGTAACCGATGACGGGCTGCACTTTGGCAACGGTGCGGTCTCCAGTGGCAAACGCCACATCCCAGATCGTGTTCGGCGTGATCATCGAGGTGTAATTGACGCGAACGCGTTTCAGCGTCGTGTCGAGATTCACACCGAGACTCATTGCGAATGCGGATTCTTCGGGGTTGATCGCAAACGCCTTCGCACACGATGGCTTCGATCCCCACGGCAGAATGCGAACGATTGAATTCGCCGCAGCGCGCTCGACGACAGCGATCGCTCCATCGAAGAGCGTGAAGTCATCGAGTGAAATCTCGGCGCGGTTGGGCAGAATCTCGAGCCACTTTTTGCGATCACTCGCTGCTCCTTCTGGCGCTTCCACCAATTTGAAATTGCGTGCGTTTTCATTGGTGCGGATGACCCAACGCGCAGGCCAGACCTTGCCACTTTCGTCCGTGGATTGCGCAGCGTGCTCGGCGTAACAGCGCACGCCGGGAGTGCGCGGCAAGACGATCGCCGGCGTGGTTGTCGGCTTATTTGCTGGCAATGCACGCAACTCCGTGGTGTCGAAGCCCTCCATGATGATGAGAATCATCTGTCGCGATGAACTTAATTCGACGCTCGTTCCAAGAGTCAAATCTGGTTCGTTGTAAACCAAGACATCGGTGGCAGGATCCGTGCCGACTTCATGGCGATACACCGGACCGGTCTGCAAGAGCACGGGGTCCTGGCGAATATAAAAGACCGTCTTGTTGTCGGCGGCCCACGCTGCGTTTTCAAGAACAGCAGGGATCGAGTCCGCGGCAACCTGCCCCGTGCGAAGATTCTTGAATCGAAGCGTGCTGATGCGACGCCCCGAGACATCATCCGTCCACGCGAGCCACTCGTTGTTGGGACTCACCTCGACGGCACCGATCGAATAGAACGGCTTGCCCTTGGCAAGTGCGGGACCATCGAGCAAGACTTCAACTGGCGCATCTGCGCTGGGTCCCTGTGGAGTTCCAAGCTGGCGTGTGTGAACCGGATATTCCGCGCCGGAATCGAATCGTGTGCAATACCAATAGCCGTGGTCGTATGCGGCGGGCGTCGTGTCGTCTTCCTTGATTCGGCCACGCATTTCGCTGAGCAGTTTCGCCTCAAGCGGTGCGATCGACGCGGTCATTGATTGCGTGTAAGCATTTTCAGCATTGAGATACGCCAGAATCTCTGGACGCTTCGTTTTGGAATCATCATCGCGCATCCAGTAATAATCGTCGATGCGATCGCCCTGTGGACTCTTGATCACAAATGGAATGCGAGGCGCAATCGGCGGTGTGATCGGCGGTGCGACGGTCGATTGCGTCGCAGCAAGGCACGCAAGAATGAAGGGCGCAAGAGGTGATGGAATCATGGAATCGAAATGTTATGGCATCGAGAGCAGATCGCATATCGAGGTCTTGTTGCTGTCATGAGTTCAGCCATGATGACGGCGCGCAAGTTCCGCACATAACTCAAGCAAAAACAAAGCCGCGCGACCAATCTGGCCGCGCGGCGAATTTGAGTTCAATTTCAGCGAAATCAGCGGCGTCGGCGCGCAATGAGCCCAGCGAGACCGAGCAGTGCTAGCGCACCTGGGGCTGGTACTGCGGTGCCAGTCACAAAGATATTATCGATGCGATTCGTACCACTTGATGATCCAGTCACAGCGCTGTTGGAAATACGGAAGATCACCGAGCCAGTGTCCGACGCAGTGCTCAAGGCAGAAGCAGTGATGGTGAAACCACTTTGATATGTCGTGGGGTTCCATGACGTCGTTCCTGACCCACTGAGTCCAGCTTGAAGAACATCATAATTATCCAGGACAGTCGAGAAACTAACTCCACCATCGACGCTCATCAGCAGACTGAATAACGCAGGTCCAGTGCCACTTCGAGTCTGATCGTATGCAATGGAGATGTCGGTGTAGCCACTTGTGCTGACATCGACTTGGTAATAGTCGCCGTTTGCCCAGCCGTTACTCGAGAGCGAGTCTGACGAACCGTTGCCAGCAGGCGAGGACCACGCTGATGTCGCCGACACATGCGTGCCGCTGAGCGAAGAGCCAGCGGTTTGGTCGCCCATGTCTGCAATACCCACGGAGTAACTGCTTCCAGTAAACGTGGCACCTAGGTCGCCTGGAATAGTCCAGCCGGCAATGAGCGCGCCTGATGCTGTTGACGCAACGATCATGGTGATCGACATGGCGCCGATAGAACGAATGAGTGAATTCATATTTGCCTCGCTTGGGTGAAAAGGGTAAGGGACCAAAAACCAGTTCGCGGCAGGGACCGCATGCATAATGTAATCCCATAAGAGCATTTGTCAAATAAAAGCACGCTTTATTGCGTTTGATTTGGGTTCAGGGTGCCGCCGACAGCGAGTGAAGCAAGTCCATGCAGATAAAAAGTGCGTTATTTTTCAATAAACAACCGATTGTTGCGCCGCTGGGCAAATCATCAGGCGGATGAGCCGCGCAGGCTCGAGCTCTCTGCGCAGATACCCTATCCCGCACCAGGCCCTCTGCGTCATGACCCCGCCGCGCGAAAAAATTTCCGTGAGCTTCGCGGACGATCGTGATCGTCAGGTGATCTATTTGATGCGGCACCGGGTCTATGCATGCGAACTTGGACAGCATCAACAAAATGATGCGCAGCAACTGCGAGATTCTTTGGATGCGGTCAATCTCTATCTCGTCGCCAAGATTGGTGCAACAATCGTTGGGTTCGTCTCCATCACGCCTCCCAATGAATTTGGCTATTCGATCGATAAATATTTCGCGCGCGCTGATCTTCCGCTCGTCTTCGACGACGGACTCTTTGAGATTCGTTTGCTCACGGTGCCTGCCGAGCATCGCCGCGGTCACATTGCCGCACTTTTGATGTATGGCGCGCTGCGAGTTGTGGAATCACGCGGTGGGCGCACGATTGTGGCGATCGGCCGACTCGAGGTGCTCGAGATGTACACACGCGCCGGCCTGCGCTCTCTTGGCCGACAGGCGCAGTCGGGAATGGTGACATACGAATTGCTGACCGGCGAGCCGCAGGAACTTCGCGCGGCGTTGAAAGATCACGCTCGATTTACCGCGAATCTTTGGAGTCGCGCGCTCTGGAATATCGATGGCGTTCCCTTCCATCCGCCGAGCATCTGTTACCACGGTGGCGCATTCTTCGATGCAATCGGCGACGAGTTCGACCGACTTCACACGAAGGAAGATGTGATCAGTGCGGATGTCCTCGACGCATGGTTTGATCCAGCGCCAGCCGTTCTCGCGGCGCTGCGCGATCATCTGCCGTGGGCGATCAAGACGAGTCCGCCGACGAATTGCGATGGAATGCAGCGCGTGATCGCGCAATATCGGGGTGTCGAAGTCGGCAACATTCTGGCGGGCGCGGGTTCATCCGATCTGATTTTTCTGGGATTGCGGCACTGGCTGCGGCCAGAGTCGCGCGTGCTCATTCTTGATCCAATGTACGGCGAGTATGCGCATGTTCTCGAACAAGTCGTGCGGTGCAAGGTGGATCGACTGACACTCGCGCGCGAGTCCAATTATGAAGTCGATCGCGACGAACTCGCCGCACGCATGGGCAGCGGTTACGACTGGATCGTGCTCGTCAACCCAAACAGTCCAACTGGCCAGCACCTTCCGCGGCACCAATTGGAATCTCTGCTCGCTGGTGCTGCGAAGCACACGCGCATTTGGATCGACGAGACCTATGTTGAATATGTTGGTCCGGACCAGTCCGTCGAGCAGTTCGCAGCCGCGTCGGAGAATGTGATCGTCTGCAAGTCGATGTCCAAGTGCTTTGCGCTTTCAGGAATTCGCTGCGGCTATCTCTGCGGTCCACAGCGCCTCATCGAAATGCTTCGGCCCATTTCGCCACCGTGGGCCGTGAGTTTGCCAGCACAAATCGCGGCGTGCGAAGCGATGCGAAACATTTCCTATTACCGCGATCGCTGGCAAGAAACCGCCGCACTGCGCGAAGAGCTCGCCGCCAACTTGCGCGCTTTGGACTGGCATGTGGTGCCGGGTTGCGCAAATTTTCTGCTCTGTCATCTTCCGGAGTATCAGCCCGAGGCGCGAGCCGTGGTGGATGCCTGTCGCAAGCAGAATCTCTTCTTGCGAGATGTCAAAAGCATGGGAACGGGCTTCGATGCGCGCACTCTGCGCATCGCAGTGAAAGATGCCACGACGAACCAACGCATGATCGAGATTCTCGGTGCAGTGCTGGCGCAATTGATGCACGATGCCGTGGTTGATGCGGTGGAGTGAGCGGACTCGCCTTTCGTCGGCGGCGCATCGATGTGCGCGGGTCCTTGCACCCAAAAACGAAAACACCCTCGGCGTCAGGGACTCCGAGGGCTTTCAAAGCGGGCGAAGGCAGAGAGTCCGCTACTGAGCGAGCGACGGGATGCTCCGCATCCCGATCGATCGCGAAAAGCGGGCGAAGGGACTCGAACCGAACGGAGTGAGGTCCCAGTCCCCGCAGCAGTCGCATCAGCGACTGATGTGCTGACTTCGCTTCCAGCGAAGGCAGAGAGTCCGCTACTGAGCGAGCGACGGGATGCTCCGCATCCCGATCGATCGCGAAAAGCGGGCGAAGGGACTCGAACCCTCGACATCAACCTTGGCAAGGTTGCGCTCTACCACTGAGCTACGCCCGCATGAGCGCAGAATGATAACAGTTTCGGGGTCGCTGACAAGCCGCACAATCAACGCAACTTTCACATATTGCATCGATGATTTCGAGCGAGATGTCAGTATCGTGCGGCGATGCGATGGATGCGAATGTGGTTGGTGGTTGCGGTCAATGTGGGTTGCGAAACGCCAGTCGAGCCGGCTGCGCGCCCTGCGCATGTGTTCGAACATGTGCTACTGATCAGCGTCGATGGGATGCGACCGGAATTGTTGCAAGCACCGATCGTTGAGCGCACACCGACTTACGCGCGGCTGTTGCGCGGGCCTCACACATTCAATGCGCGCACCGATCCGGATATCACCGTGACATTGCCAAATCATGTGTCAATGGCGACTGGCCGTCTCTTTGCTGGACCCAATGGGCACGGTTGGCTTGAGAACAAGGATCCGCCCAAGGCTGGCGAGGGCGGAACGATCGCCGAGATGCACGGTGAATATGTGCCGAGTATGTTTGATGTGGCGAATGATCATGGCTTTGCGACGGCACTGATCGCGTCGAAGAAAAAATTCGTGCTGTTCGATCAGAGTTACGACGAGGTTCGCGGAGCGCTCGACACCCACGGTGTGGATGATGGTCGCGACAAGATCGATGCGTTCATCTTTCAAGAGAGCTCGCAGCAAGTTGCGCGTGCGACACTGGCATTTTTGCGTGCTGCGGGCGCGCGGGGAGGTGGGAGTCTTTCGTTTGTGCACTTTGCAGAGACCGACACGGCGGGGCACACTGCGGGGTGGGATTTCGCAGATGAAACGCTCTATCGCAAGGCCGCCCTCAGCATCGACAGTGCCATCGGAGAAATCATGGAGGGCATCGACGCCGATGCCGCACTGCGCGGTCATGTCGCGATCATCCTGACGAGCGATCATGGTGGCGGCGTACCGGTGCTCAGTCATACGGATGCGAAGGCGGCGATCAATTTCACGATTCCATTTGCGATCTGGTTGGCGCAAGATCAACCGGCGAGTGATCTCTATGAATTGAATGCATCGACTCGAACGCGACCCGCTGCGGATTCGAATCCTTCAGCGGATGCTGCGGCACCGATTCGAAATGCTGATGCGGGCAACGCAGCTCTGATGTTGCTGGGATTGCCGGCGATACCGAAGTCGTCGGTCAATGCGGGGCAGAATCTTCGCGTGACGGCGAGTGGGGGTACAACCAAGGAATGAAAACATTCTCAGCACTCGTCGCAGCGGCTCTCTCGGTGTCGGCTCATGCGCAAATCACGCTTCCTTCTGTGTTGGCCGATCACATGGTGTTGCAGCGCGACATGATGGTGCCGATCTGGGGTCGTGCGAAGGCTGGGCAGGCGGTCACGGTCACAGTGCTGGATGGCGCGGGGCATCAAGTCAGCAGTGCGCAGGCGCAATCCGCGAGCGATGGAAAGTTCAGCGTGAAGTTGCCGTCGATGCAGGCGACGAGTCAGCCGCTGAAGATTCGAGTGACATGCGCAGGCGAAACGATTGAGCGCACGGATGTCTTGGTTGGCGAAGTCTGGTTGTGTGGCGGTCAATCCAATATGGAATTCAATGTTGGAGCAAGCACTGGCGGCGATTCGTTTGCTCGAACATTGCCGTCGACAGTTCGCTGCTTCACTGCACCGCATGAAATGGCGGCGCATCCGACGGAGGATCTGCCTGCGCAGTGGGTCGTTGCCAATCCTCAAGCGGCGCTTGGATTCACCGCAGTTGGCAGTTGGTTTGCGGCCAAGGTTGGTTCGACGCTGAATGTGCCCGTTGGAATCCTTTCGATCAATTGGGGAGGAAGTCCAGGCGAGGCGTGGATGCCGATCGATCACGCGCAATCGCATCCGATGTTTGCGGCGAGGGCCGCAGATCAGCAGAGCGCGGGTCGCATCTTCGAAAACTTGTCGCCTGCGCAATTGCAGTCGGTCAACGAAGGCGCATCGGCGGAGTATCGCAGTGCTGTGGCTGCATACTGGAAGAATTTGCAGGGAAGCGACGCAGGTTTCGAAGGACAGTGGGCGACTCAGCCTGTCATCGATGCAGATGGATGGCGCAAAGCGCAAGTTCCTGGTGTCTTCGGTGCTGCGACTGCTGGCACGGAATCGCTCGCCGACTTTGATGGCGGTTCGTGGTGGCGCAAAAGCGTCACGCTGCCGACAACATGGGCGGGTCGCGATGTGCAATTGAAGCTGGGTGCGATCGACGACAGTGACATCGTGTGGATCAACGGAATTGAGAGTGGTCGAACAACAGGTCTGTGGAACCATTCCCGCATCTATTCAATACCGGGCACGGCCATTCGAGGTGGAGTCAACGAGCTTTCTGTTTTTCTTTTGGATACATCTGGTGCGGGAGGATTCACTGGCGATGCCAAGGCGATGGTGATTCAGTTGGCATCAACCGATGGAGTGCCCGCGGCGGATACAGCACCGATTGCTGTTGCGGGAGAGTGGTCGTGGAAGCGCGGCAACGCGTTCACTGCGCAAGCTCCAAATCCCCCTGGAAAACCAGTTCATCCGCAGGCACGCTGGGAGTCGTTTGGTTCGATGTGGAATGGGATGATGACGCCAGTGATTCCATATGGAATTCGCGGAGCACTTTGGTATCAAGGGGAATCCAACGCGAATCGCGCCGATCAATATCGTGAATTGTTGCCTGCGATGATTCGCGGTTGGCGTGCGAAGTGGGGTGAAGGCGATTTTCCATTCGGCATCGTGCAACTCGCTGGATTCCGCGCAGCGAGTGACAATCCCGTCGAGGGCGAGTGGTCGGATTTGCGCGACGCGCAGTTGAACACGGCGCAGACAGTGGCGAATTGTGGGCTCGCGGTCACGATCGATGTTGGTGAGGCGAACGACATTCATCCACGCAATAAGAAGGCCGTCGCGGATCGACTCGCGGCGTGGGCGCTCTCGCAGGTCTATGCGCGCGGCGGCGAGTGGTCGGGACCGATGTACCAATCATCGCTCGCGCGCGGATCGACCATGGTGGTCTCATTCGATCATGCACAGGGTCTTGCAACTGTTGGCGGTGCGAAGGTTGATGGATTTGCCATCGCAGGTGCGGATGGAAAGTTCGAGTGGGCTGATGCTAAGATTGATGGCACAACGGTGGTTGTTTCGAGTTCGCGTGTTTCGGCACCGGTCGTGGTGCGATATGCATGGAGCAGCAATCCAGTTCGCGCGAACTTGATCAACGCAGTGGGATTCCCAGCGTCACCGTTTGCGTCGGATCGTCCGCGCACGATGCCGATGCAGTGAGCCAATGCAGTGAGATGACGGAGTAAGACGGCGCTGTGATTACTGATCGGCCGTCGGTATTCCCATGCCGTGACGATCGGGATACGGCGGAGTTGGAACAACTTTGAATGGATGATCGATGATCGCTTTTTCCATCAGATCGACTGCGACATCCATTTGTGGATCGATGCCACCTCGCGAAGGTCCACCCCGCATGAGTGCTGGATCGTCGATCACAGGAAAATCTGGATCAACGCCGTGACCTTCAACTCCCCAAGTGCCGTTGGTTTCATAGAAGGCGAATTTTGGAACGCGAACGCGGCCACCATCCACGAGCGCAGGATTGCCAGAAATGCCGACGAGTCCGCCCCATGTTCGAGTGCCAACAAGTGGTCCGAGTTTCGCCTGGCGGAAGAGCCACGGAAACATGTCACCGCCAGAGCCGGCGAGTCCATTGATCAGCATCGCCTTTGGTCCAAAGTGTCCATCGGGTGGCCACGGATTGCTTCGAGTATCGCGTCGCGCCCACCAATTCGTGACGGGTCGATCAAGCATTTCGATGAAGCGCGTTGGAATTTGTCCGCCGCCGTTCCATCGGTCGTCAACGATGAGTGCGTCTTTGCCGCGTTGACCGACGAATTGACGCATGAGATCATTTTGTCCATCGGTTCCAGTGTTTGGAACATAGATGTATCCCACACGCCCCTGCGATTTCTGGTCGACATAGGCGCGGTTGGATTCGATCCATGATCGGTAACGCAAATTAGCGTCGCTTTCGATTGTGGTGACGAAGACTGTGCGGGCTGTCTCGTCGCGGAATGGTTTTTCGCTGACAAGCAATGCGATAGTCTTGCCGCCGAGTCCGACAAACGCAGCCCACGGTGCCTTCTTCATATCGATCGGTGTCGCATTGACCTCAAGGATGTATTGGCCGGTCTTGATGTTCGAGTCTGCCAAGGAGAGTGGGTTGCGTGCATCGGAATCCCACGGCGCTCCTTCGTAGATTCGTGCGATGCGATAGGCGCTGACGATTGTTCCATCGGGTGCGGGTTCGGGCGCGGGCGCGGGCGCGGGCGCGAGTGCGAGCGCGGGTGCGGGCGCGGGCGCAGGCGCGGAGCCGATCTCAAAGTCGATGCCGAGTAGGCCGATGTTCGATGTCGGGCCGCTCTCAATATCGCCGCCGTTGTAATAAGCGTGGCCGACATTCAATTCCGAAATCATCTCGGAGATGATGAAGGAAACATCCTCGCGACTGTTCGCATCATCGACGAGTGCAACATATTGATCGCGAATGGCTGGCCAGTTGACGCGGTGCATATTGGGGTCATAGAAAAAGTCGCGGAAGATGAGCCATGCATCGCGCACCATCTGCCGCCACTCGGTGCGTGGGTCGATCTCGGCCAACATCGGTTGCGTGACAACAGGCTTTGATGATCCATCCGATGCCGCATCGACGATGCGCGCGCCCTTACCCTCTGGCACAAGGATTTTCTTGCCGTCTGGAGTGATTGTGAATCTGCCACCACTGGTCACGGATTTCTCGGATGGCTTCTTCTCGCGCGCATCGATGATCTTGATTCCAGCATTGTCGCCGCGACGCGCAAAGATTAAGTGACCCTTGTCATTGACACCCATCGCACCGAATTCGCCGCGCGCGATTCCTGGAATTCGCACTGCACGCGATTGAATCTTGTCGAAGTCGATCGTAAAGCCCTTGCGCTTGGGAGTCTGCGGATTTGCAGCCGCGGTTTCCCCAACTTCGCTCTTGGAATCTGCGGGCTTTGCATCAGCTGGTGGTGCATCAGTCGGTTTTGTATCGTCGGGCTTGGCATCAGTAGGCTTGGCATCAGTAGGCTTCGCATCCTCAGGCTTCGCATCCTCAGGCTTCGGCGCATCCGGCTGTGGTTCAGCAGGCTTGGCATCAGCTGGTTTCTCATCCGGCTTCGCATCATCCGGCTTCGCATCCTTACCTTCGCCGTCTTTGCCAGCATCAGCCTTCTTCTCTGAAGCAGGAACTTCCTCGTCGCTCTCACTTGTTTGCCACGCGGCCTTGACGCTCGTTCGCAGCGGCAGTGCAAGCATGATCTGGGAATTATCGTAAATCCATGTGCTATCGAGCGAGCCATACTTCGGCGTGAACTCTTGGTCGCTTGAAAAATACATCCACTCACCAGCGCGGTCGAATGTCGGATTGCCAACTGGGAACATCGGCGAAGTGATGGTGTGTTTCTCGCCGCTCTCCATGTCGTAAACCACAATTTCATTTGATCTGCCAGTCGCGTCGGACTTGCGATACGCGAGCCATGATGAATCGTGACTCCACTTTGGTTGCGGTGCGGAGTCGTCCCACTCTTCGCGGTCGATTGTCTTGCTTTCGCCGCTCTCGACATCAATCAGCACGAGTGCATTTTCCTTACCGCCAAAGATGATCTTCTTGGAATCAGGGCTCCAATTGATATTGGACTTGAACGCACCGTCGGTCTTGGTGATTTGACGCTTGCTGCCACTGCCATCGGCCGGCATGACAAACAATTCGTAACCATTCTCATTTGAATCATCGAAGAACGCGATCGACTTTCCGTCCGGACTCCATGTCGGTTCGCGCTCGGCGATGCCATTGCTGTGCGTGAGATTGCGCGGCACGCCATTTTCGGCAGGAAGAGTCCAAATATCTCCGCGTGCATAGACCACGGCTCGCTTGCCAGATGGAGAAATATCCCACGCATCGATGAATCCGCTCGCGTCAATCGTCTGCGGTCGCAGCTTCGCGCGCGCTCCAGGAATTCGTACTTCGACGGCGCGCGACTTCTTGGTCGCAAGATCGAGCACCATCAAGTGCGATCCATTTTGAAAGACAATTTCGCCGGTCGATCCATCATCTGGTCCAACAGACGGCCACTTCACATCGAATTCCGTGAACTGTGTGACTTGTCTTCGATTGCCACCTTGTGCATCGCAAGACCAGATATTCAGGCGATGCCCTGGACCCGCGTCGGACAAGTAATAGAGCGTCTCTCCATGCCACATCGGAATTGTGTCGGTGCCTTCCCACTGTGTCACGCGCTTGGCAGTGTTGGCCGCGAGGTCGTAGACCCAAATGTCAGTGGCCATACCTCCGCGATATCGCTTCCATGTTCGGGTGTCGGTCGAGTGGGGTGTGTAGGCGAGATATTTGCCATTCGCGCTCACCGTCGGATTCGCGCCGTATGGAGTTGGAAATTCGGTTGGCAGTCCACCATCAGCCGATACGGCAAAGATCTGCGGTGCGCGCGGATATGTTCCCATGCCAGTCGCGCTGAAGAGAATTCGTCCATCGCTCATCCAGTCAGCTGGAATTTCACCGGTGGGGTGATAGGTCACACGCTTTGGAATGCCGCCTTCGATTGGCGTGACATAGATATCGCGATTGCCTTCGTAATTACCCAGAAATGCGATCGACTTTCCATCGGGCGAAAATCGTGCGAATGTCTCAGCGCCTGGCGGATCCGCAACGGGTTGCGCAACGCCGCCGTTTTTATCGACGCTCCAGAGTCCATTGGCATATGAGAAAACAATGCGGTTCTGGCTGATGTCTGGATAGCGCAACATCGCCGCAGATGGTGGCGCATCAGGTGGAGATTGTTGAGTGGTGATCGCAACGAGGCAGACAAGCGCAACTGGGAAAAACATGTCGGTGTTCCTACTTGGGGGTGTTCAACACAATTCGATCTCACTGCGCAATCGAATCCGATCGATGCAAAGAACGGTGGGGGTGGGATTCGAACCCACGATGCCCTTTCAGGCATACCGGATTTCAAGTCAGGCGCGTTCGACCACTCTGCCACCCCACCATAGGGACGGGAATCGTAGCGATTTCAGCCATTCGTGAGCGGCGGTGTGGCGCAAATCGCAATCAACTTCGCCCGCCCAACCGGCTTCACCGCATAGTCGTCACATCCCGCTTCGAGGCAGCGATTTCGGTCGCCCTCGCCAGCATTGCCAGTCAGTGCGACGATTCTGCCGTGATATCCGCTGGCGCGCAGTTCTCGAGCCGTCGCATATCCGTCGAGTTCTGGCATCTGCATATCCAAGAGGATGACATCGAACTCGTGCTGGTTGCTGCCAAGTGCAATAGCTTCGATCGCCTTGCGGCCGTTGTCCGCTACGACAACAGTTGCCCCAGCGCGTCGCAGCAGTGTTGCGATGAGTCGTTGACTATCTGGGCTGTCATCCACGAGTAAGACACGGCGGTTGTCAAGACGCACGACTTGGTTGGTCGCATCGTCGCGGATTGGCGGCGTTGCGAGCGAACTCGCCGCCAAAGGAGCTCGAAATGCAAAGGTAAACGAACTGCCTTCGTTGAGCGTGGATTTGACTGTGATGGATCCGTCGAGCAAGCGCGCAAGCCGCTGGGAGATGGCAAGTCCCAGCCCAGTGCCGCCGAATCGACGGGCAGTGCTGGAATCGGCTTGTTCGTAACTTTGAAAGAGCACCTTGATGTGCTCGACAGAGATTCCAATTCCTGTATCGCGAACTTCGACTTCGGCGAACATCGCATTGTCATCGATGGTTGCCCGCATCACCACAGTCACAACCCCGCGCTGCGTGAACTTCAGCGCATTGCCAATCAGATTGACCAAGATCTGCCGAACTCGCAGGGGATCTGTGCGAATAAGTTGTTCGATTTCAGCGCTGTCGTGCTGGACGAGGAGGTCGATGCCTTTGGCATTGGCCCCACCACGCAAGGTCTGGACGACCTCGTCCACGATTTCAGTGAGTTGAACTTCCAGCATCTCAATGTTCATTCGACCCGCCTCGACCTTGGATATGTCCAAGATGTCGTTGATCAGGCGAAGTAGATGTTCGCCATTGTGGCGCACGCATTGAGCAAATTCAGTGCGTTCAGCTGGCGTTGTTGCGGCATCGCGCAGCAAATCCGCATAGCCAAGGATGGCGGTCATCGGTGTGCGAATTTCGTGGCTGACAGTCGCCAAGAACGAGCTCTTCATGTCACTGGCACGATCGGCGACATTGCGGGCGTCGTCCAGCGCGCGCATCGCCGCCTCCCGTTGTGTGACATCGACCGCTACGAAGAGATATCCGAGCAGTTCTCCCGTGGTATCGCGCCATGGATTGGCTGCAAGATTTACTCGTCGTTGACCGCCGTCGGGACGCTTCCATGTCCAGTCTCGTTCATACGCTCGAGAGCCGTTGGCAATTGCAGCGAGCGGTTCGAATCCCAATGTTGTTGCTGCGGAGGGAACGGTCTCATGTAATTCGGTCGAGTCGAAGAGAATGCTGGCGCTTTCGCGGCGGACTAAATCAATCGAGCGCCGCCCAGTGAGTTGCTCGGCTCCATGATTGAAGATTGTGATGAGACCAGCGGGATCGGTTGCGATGATCGCGACCTGGCCAGCACCACGGATGAGCTGTTCAAGTTGAATGCGAGATTGTGCAGCAATATTCGCGCGGTGCGCCGAGGTCTGAGCGAAGTAGGCAGTCAGTCCGAGCAGAATGGATGCGGTGAGCATTGCGGCGAGAAGAAAGTTTGGCAGCGTAGTTCGTTGACTCGTCAGAAAAACAACAGTTGGTTTCACTTTCAGTGTGAGGGTTTCGCCTCCAATCGGGACGGTTTGTCCGCTCGAGCGAATGGTTGGGCCATCAAGAATCCCGTGTTCGTACAGCAACGATCCACGGAAATGAATTTCAGTCTCGAAGGGTTCGGCGAAAGTTTGTTCCCATGGAGCCATGGACCTTCGCATGCTGAAGAGCGCGATGCAGGATCCACGCGATGGCAGTGCGAGTGCGAAGATCAAGGCGTTTTCGTTGGTGTCGAGCGCAAACGGGCCGGCCACGGCAATGTCGCCAGTTTGATGTGCCTTGTCGACGGCACTCTTCAGAATGGATTGATTGATCGGGTTGGTGAGAGTGGGCAGAGTGAAGTCGCTGATGCCATCCTGCCATATGACTTGATGGTCTGGGTTGACCCAGCGCAGTGAGAGAAGTCCCGGGTAGGTACTGCGAAGAAGTTCGAAGCGCTCACTCAATTCGAGGCTGTCACTTGGCGCGGCGCCAGTAAGCGTCGTGTTGAATTGCATCAGCGAATTCAGCATTTTCTCCAAGTTGTTCCGGACAAAAGCGCCGAGAGCCTTCTCATTGGTTGTTGTCTGATGCGCAATCGCCGCACGCGATCCGAAGACGAGCAAATGCCATGCGCTGAATGAGAGCGACATGAAAACCACGATGATCGCAAGGCCAGTCCACCGCGGCATCTTGAGACTGCGCAAAGGTGCATCGCCCCATGCGCGCATGAGCAGTGCGAGTGCGGCCGCGGCGAGGGCGACTGCGGCGTACTGTGAAATATCCGCGAACCGATCGGCGTTGCGTGGGTCAAATTCTGGCGCAACGGGCGCGAGCATGGCGTAGAGAGTGAGTCCCAGCACGGCGCTTGAAGAAAGCGCGGCGGGCCAACGACCAGCTGTGCCCGAAAGCAATGTGGCAACACACGCCAGCGCTGTCAATGTGACCGCGGCGAGAAGTCCCGCGCTGGCGAGCGTGCTTGGAATCACAAACGCGGCGCATGCAGTGGCCAGTAGTGCCATTGCAATTGCCCGACCGACGAGCGTCCACCAGCGCCACGGCGGAAGTGCGACGATCAAAGCGCTGAGGATAAGAGTTGCGACGACGAGCGCGCGCACTGGAGTCGATTGAATACCACCCGTTGGACCGCGCAGCGCGATGGATGTCACAAATGCGATGCCACCAACCACCGCCACGCCCGCGCTCAACAGAGAGATGTGGCGGGTGGGTTGATTCATCGCGTTTGCTGCTCTTTCGTCGAGGCGAACTGTGAGATGAGATGGGCGATCATTGCGGTCCAACCAGTCTGATGGGACGCACCGCATCCACGACCAGTATTTCCGTCAAAATATTCGTGGAAGAGAATATTGTCCTTGAAGTTGGGGTCGGTCTGCATCTTGTGATGATCGCCGAGCGATGGTCGCATTCCGCTTGCGTTGGTGCAAAAAAGATTGATCAGTCGCGATGCCACTTCACGGGCCGCATCGGCAAGTGTAATCATCTTCTTCGATCCCATCGGACACTCGATGAGGAAGTCATTGCCGTAATACTCGTGAAAGTGCAAGAGGCTTTCAATCAATAAATAATTCACAGGAAACCAGATCGGCCCGCGCCAATTACTGTTGCCGCCGAACGCAGCCGTCGTGCTTTCCCCTGATGAATAGCGCACCGCAAGACTTGTTCCGTTGTGCCAGAACACATAGGGTTCGTCCTCGAGTGCGCGCGACATGGATCGAATGCCGAACTCCGACAAGAACTGTTTTTCGTCGAGCATGCGTCGCAGCAGGCACTTCATGCGGTGACCGCGCAGCAGCGAGAACAGGCGTTGATCTTCGTTGCCCCCCTTGTTCCAGTGTGAGACGAGATTGGCCAAGTCTGGACGCTGCTCGAACACATACTTGATGCGTGCGGCGAAGAGCGGCAGACGCGCGATGGTCTCTGGGTTCATGACCTGCACGGCCGTCAGCGGCAACAACCCAACGATGGATTGGACGCGCATCGGTAGTGTCTCGCCGTTTGGAAATCGAAGTCGGTCGTAATAGAACTTGTCTGTGTCGTCCCAGAGTCCTTCGCCAGTTCCGCCGAAATCCGCCATCGCCGAGGCAATTTCAAGGAAGTGTTCGAAGAACTTCATCGCCATGTCTTGATAGACGCCATCGTGAAGCGCCAATTCAACTGCGATGCGCATCATGTTGAGGGCAAACATTCCCATCCACGCCGTGCCATCGGCTTGTTGCAGCACAGCACCCGAGGGCAAGTCGGCGCTGCGGTCGAAGACTCCCACATTATCCAATCCCAAAAATCCGCCTGCGAAGAGATTTCGCCCGTTGACATCTTTGCGATTGACCCACCAAGTGAAATTCAGCAACAGTCGATGGAAAACCATCCGCAGAAATCCGTCGTCGCCCTTTCCAGTCTGTTGCCGTTCAATTTCATAGATGCGAAGCGCCGCCCATGCATGCACTGGAGGATTGACATCGCCAAATGACCATTCATACGCGGGTATTTGCCCGTTGGGATGCATGGATCGATCGATCATGAGATGACTGAGTTGGTGCTTCGCCTCTTGCGGGTCAATGTCCGCGAGCGCCACGCAGTGAAACGCAAGATCCCACGACGCATACCACGGGTATTCCCAAGAATCTGGCATGCAGAACACAAAGTGATTGTTGAGGTGTTGCCACTCGCTGTTGCGTCCGGTGGTGCGCGATTGCGGCGGCGGTGGCATCGCTGAATCGCCGCGAATCCACTGGCGAACATCGTAAGAATATGTCTGCTGATTCCAGAGCAATCCGCTCCACGCTTGGCGCTGGATGTGGCGCAGTTGAGCGTCTGCAATCGCAGTTTGCTTTGACGCGTAAAAGGCGTCGGCCTCGGACTTGCGCTTGGCGATGATGGCCTCGAAGTCGGTGAAGTCGACTGTCGCCGTCGCGGGACTCAATCGAATGCGCACGACGCGCGACTCTTGTGCGGGAATCTCAAGCGTGTAATGCGCAGACATTTTGGTGCCGGTCTTGGCTGGATTGATCGCATCATGGACGGAATTGACGAGAAAATCGTTGATGCCGTCTTTGAAGAATCGCCCGTCTCGTGGCAATCCATCGAGACGCACGATGTTGGTTTCATTTTCGCAGAAGAGCAGTTCCGGAGCACCTTCGAAGTGCAACCGCATTGGCTCGAGCGCGGAATGTTTGATGTCGACGCCCGTGCCTGACGCCTTCATCGACGGGCGGTCGGTGGAGTTGGTCCATGTCCAGGTGTTTCGAAAGAGCGCGGTCGGCAGAAGATGAAGAGTCGCAGCATCTGGCCCGCGATTGAAAACTTCGATGCGCATCAGGATGTCCGATTGCGCGGCTTTGGCATAGTCGACAAAGACATCGAAATAGCGATCGTCGTCGAAGACACCAGTGTCGAGCAATTCAAATTCGCGTTCCGCCTTGCTGCGCGTCGCATTCACCCGCACGATTTCGTCATATGGATAGGCGCGCTGCGGATATTTATAGAGCATGCGCTGCCACGCACCACTTGGCACTGCGTCCAGAAACCAGTATTCCTCTTTGACATCTTCACCATGATTGCCTTGCGTGTTGGTCAGACCAAAGTAGCGCTCCTTGAGGATTGGATCGTTGCCATTCCACAGCGCAACCGAGAGACACAACAGCTGGTCTTGGTCGCAGAACCCAGCGATCCCGTCTTCTCCCCAGCGATAGGCTCGACTGCGGGCATGATCGTGGGGAAATGAATCCCATGCCGCACCATCGGGGGAATAATCTTCGCGCACGGTTCCCCATTGACGATCCGACAAGTACGGTCCGAACTTGCGCCAGTTCGCCGCGCCCGAGTGCGTGTCGTCGATGCGTTGCTGCTCGACGCACTTGTCGCTCGTCGGCTTGGCGCTGGGAGAACTTGCGGGGTTGGTTGGGGTCGGTGGAATTGTGGTCATGCCTTCGTGATTATGTTGCTCATGTTCGATTGTGATGGTGGTGTTGCCCGTGACGCGGACGGACTGGCCGTGGCGAGAATCTTTGAATGCATAAAGCGAATAAGTTCCAAGAGTGCCGCAACGCTCCACGCTTGCGCGATGCAGCCACTGGGTTGATGGGGCGGATCACCGCTGAAGATTTCGCTGACCGAACCCATTCCAGCCTCGCGCAAATGATTTGCGAAAGGGAAGAGAAAGTCGTCGATGGCCGTGCGATCTGCATAGACACCAAAATGAGTCTGAACCATCGGCAGAAAGAGCCATGGCCACACCGTACCTTGGTGATATGCGCCGTCGCGCATCTGCGGATCTCCGCCGTAATTTCCCTTGTAAGCAGGGTTTTTTGGGTCGAGTGTGCGCAGTCCTTGCGGCGTCCAAAGTCGAGTCATGGTCAGATCGATGATCGCCTGACGCTGTCCTTGCGGCAAGAGATTGTTGTCAAGCGCCGCCGCAAAAAGTTGATTTGGACGGATGGAATCATCAACACCATCTGGGCTATCGATCACATCGCTGCAGCACGAGTGCTCGTGATTCCAAAACTGACTAAACGCTGTACGCACTCGCGCTGCTGCCTGCTCGAATACTGGCGTTGGACGATCGAGCGCGACGGCAAGGTCTCGCATGGCGACGAGTGCTTGGTACCAGAATGCATTGACCTCGATCGGCTTGCCGATGCGTGGCGTGATGACATGATCGCCAACCTTGGCGTCCATCCAAGTCAGTTGCATGCCTGCTTCGCCAGCGCGCACGAGTCCATCTTTGGGATCGACGCCAATTCCATGGCGCGTGCCGTGCAGATAGGCATCAACGATGGACTGCAGTGCTGGCCAGATTTCGGCGAGCCACACACGGTCTTGGCCCGCTGCGAAAGTTTTTCCTGCGGCGATGATCATCAGCAGCGGCGCATCGACGCTATTGAATTCCACGGCATCGACCCCGGGATCTGGAAAGCGATCCGGAAAGCGATTTGGAAGCATGCCTTGATCGACAAAGTCCGCGTAAGTCGAGAGCAGTTTTTGCGCGTCTGCGACACGATTGGTCGCAAGCAAAAGACCGGGAATGGAAATCATCGCGTCACGACTCCAGTCTGCGAACCAGGGATAGCCAGCGATGATCGAAAGGCCATTGAGTTCACTCGAACCCTTGCGTGCGCGGCGAACAATGAACTGATCCGCGGCAAGCACCAACTGGCGCAGGGCGACCATATCCTCGGGAATTGCCGCCGTCGCCAGCAGTGCGGCGGATCTGGATTGCTCTGCGATCAACGCTTCGCTGTTGATACGACTCTCCTGCGCCGTGGTCGATGCGGTGAAGAGCGCGGACGCGCCAGGCTCGATCACCACTTCGAAAGCAGCTGCGTTCCAAAGACAGTCAATCGAGTCGTATCCGCGCGCCTGTTCTTCAGTGAGCAGAAAATCGCGCCACCAAGTTCCAATTGGTGTTGGCACTGACTTGTCGCATTGCACAAAGAGTTCAGAACCTTCGCTCGATTTCCCATGCCTCGATGCGGGCCAACTGAGTCGAATGCCGCGGTGCGCGCGTTCGAGCACTGGCGTCGCGGCATCGGTCGTGCCGAGTTGATGATGGCTTCGGTTGTCGACCAGAATTTCCAGATGCAGTTGAATCGGGCTCGAACCTTGCACGAGTGTCCAGTGTTGGCACACCGTGTTCTCTCCTTGAATCATGAAGATGCGCCGCTCAAGTAAGGCGTCGGAGAACGACCAGCGCCATGTTGGAATCATGCCATCAAGATGAAATCGTTGAAGCCACACATGTCCTTGCGGCGATATCGATCCATCTTTCCAACGATTGGCCGAAAGTGGATAGTGAATGCCGCGATAGGTCGCAGTGGGGGCGGTTTCGCCCATCAGCAATGTGCGAACGGCCGGTGGTGTGGTTGCCGCGACGAATGCGGCGTGATAGCGGCGTGTGCGGATGCCGCCGAGCGTTCCGCATGCGTAGCCGCCGATGCCGTTGGTGACCAACCATTCGCGTTGAAAAGCTTCGTCACTGTTGCAGACGGCCCGACCGTAGTCGACGAACCGAATTTTTGATCGATCGCTCATCATCGTCGTTTATGAGATGGCAACGCCATCGCGTTCGCGTCGTCGTCGCTTTAGTTCTGCATCGACGAACGCGCTCAAGTTTCCGTTGAGCACATTCTGCGGATTCGGTTCTTCATAATTCGTCCGGTGATCCTTGACGCGGTTGTCGTAAAAAACATACGAGCGAATCTGCGTTCCCCAGCCGCGCTCGACTTTCCCGCCTTTTGCTTCGTTGATTTCAGCTTCGCGTTTTTCTTGGGCGATCTGTTCCAACTTCGACATGAGAACCGCTAAAGCCTGCTTGCGATTTTGCGACTGATCTCGGTATGTGTTGGCGACAATCTGGATGCCAGTTGGAACATGCACGACTCGAATGGCCGATGCCACCTTGTTCACATTTTGGCCGCCAGGACCGCTGGCGCGAACGAAGGCTGTGATCTCGATATCGCGCTCGGGAATCTCGATATCCGATTCCTCGAATTCGGGAGTGATGTCGACCGTCGCAAAAGAAGTTTGGCGCTTGCCTTCAGCGTTGAAAGGCGAAACGCGCGCGAGTCGATGCGATCCAGCCTCGCACGAGCAATATCCATATGCAAATGGTCCACGAATGGCGTATGACACTTCGGCAATCCCGGTTTCGGTTCCAGCAGTGCGACTCATTTCCTCGACTTTGAAACCCATCGAATCCCAGTAATAGAGATACATGCGCTCGAGCATCTGCGCCCAGTCATTGGCCTCAGTTCCACCGACGCCAGCTTGAATTGCGAAGAAGCAGTGTCGATGATCGTGTCGCTCGGAGAGCAGACTTTGTAATTCGAGCCGATCCATACGCTTGCGGAGTTCATACAGAGACGCGTCGACTTCCGTGAGCAATTCGCTGTCATTGGCCTCGCGAGCGAGCTCGAGTCCAACCTTGGCATCTTCACAGCCTCTGACGATTTCATCGATCGGATCAAGCATCGCGCGGATAACTTTGAGTTCTCCGATTGTTTTCTGTGCACGCTTGGGATCGTTCCAGAAGTCAGTCTCGCCCATCAGCGCTTCAAGCCGGGCTCGTTGCGAAACCTTGTCTGGGTAGTTAAAGAGAGTCGCGGATGGCTAAAATCCGCGCCGAAAGGTCTTCTAGAACTGGCAAGTGTGTCTCGAAATACATGCGGAGAATGTACCGCCCACGATGGCATTACGCTTGGATGATTATCATCGCATGATGCAAAGTGCAGAACCTTCTCCTTCTGAATTGATCGCAGCTCGTCGTGCGAAATTGGCGCACTTGAGGACAGATCTCGGGGTGGAACCATTTGGGCAACGCGTGGATGGTGCCATCTCGCTCGCCGCAGCGCGCGCGCTCTTCGATGCGGATGCGCACGCTGCGTTCAGCGCGGCAAGCGCGCTCTTGAAGGAAAATCCAAACGCAACGGTGACGGACAATCGTGCAGTTGTCATCGTGACAGGTCGAATTGTTCAGCACCGCGACATGGGCAAAATTCTCTTCGCTAGTTTGCGTGATGCGTCGGGTGATTTGCAAGTGAGCGTTTCAAAGTCCGCGATGTCCGCATTGGATTTCGATGTCGCCAAGGGGCTTGATTACGGCGACATCATTTCGGTTGAAGGTCGAATCGGCCAGACGAACAAGGGTGAGATTTGCGTGTGGTCGCAGACGATCACGATGCAGTCGAAGAATCTCGAGCCGCCGCCATCGAAATGGCATGGATTGGAAGATGCCGAATTGCGATACCGCAGGCGCTATGTCGATATGTTCGCCAATCCGCAGACGATCAAGACTTTTCAAGCTCGTTCGCACATTGTCAGCACGATTCGCCACTTCATGGAGCAGCGTGGATTCTTGGAAGTTGAAACGCCGATGATGCATCCAGTGGCTGGCGGCGCGGCGGCGCGGCCGTTCGTCACGACGCATAATGCGCTAGGAATGCCGCTGTTTATGCGCGTCGCTCCAGAGTTGTATCTCAAGCGACTCTTGGTTGGCGGATTGCCGAAGGTTTTTGAAATCAATCGAAATTTCCGCAATGAAGGTGTCGACCGAAGTCACAATCCAGAATTCACCGCGCTCGAGGCGTATGAGGCATTCGGCGATTACAACACGATGCTCGAATTGATCGAGTCGCTCGTCCATCACTGCGCGAGCGAAGCGCTTGCCAAGGGTTGGAGCCCACGGGGCGAAGCTGGCCCGATTCTTCCGTGGACAGAATTGCGCATCGATTATCGACGGCCATTTGTGCAGGTTCGCTTCGGCGAACTCTTCGAGCGTGCGTGGGGATTCACAATGTCCGACAAGGTGAAGGTGCGCGAAGCAGCATTGGCGCATCATGTCGCGCATGCGGCCAATCGAGATCACTGGCTGCTCGTCAACGATCTCTTTGAGCGCAAAGCCGAGGGTTTGATTGATCCATGCCGCCCAACATTTGTGCTGGATTATCCCAGCGCGATCAGTCCACTCACTCGCCCGAGTCGAACCGCGCCAGAAATCGCAGAGCGGTGGGATCTCTTCATTGGAGGCATGGAAGTTGGACCCGCTTACACCGAGCTCAATGATCCAGATATTCAACTTGCGAAATTCACCGAGCAATTGCAGGGTGGCGGCGAGGAAGACACCGTCATGCGCACGCTCGATGAGGATTTCCTCACCGCACTTCGCACGGGAATGCCGCCCGCAGGAGGCGTTGGTTTGGGAATCGATCGTCTAGTGATGCTCTTGACCGACAGTCCATCAATACGAGATGTGATTCTCTTCCCACTGATGCGGCCGGAAGGATCGACCGATGTGGCGACATGAACGGGCGATTGCGGCAGTGATCGCGCTGTGCGTGGTCGCTTTTTTCTCGCTGGCCGCCGAGCGCACCGATCCGACCGTTGCGCGCGACTCGTGGTTTTGTGTCTCAATCGGCGGATCAGATTGTGGATGGATGCACGAGCAAATCAAGGTCGAGGGATCACGAATCCACACCACCAACGACATGGCGCTCACGCTGGGACGGGCTGGATCTCAAGTGACCGTTCGCGTCGCGTGGAAGTTTGTCGAAGACCCAGACGGCAATCCAATTGAGTGCGAAACGCAGCAGATTTCTGGCGCAGAAGTGTCGCGCACGACCTATCACTTTTTGGACAAGGAAATTGAAGTGCAAGAGAATGCGGGCGGTCGCATTCTCAAACGAAAGATCCCTCGGCCTGAGGGCGAGTGGTGGACTCCAGCACGCATTGAGCGCAATCTCTTGGCGCTGCGCACATCCGGCGGCGTTGAAATCTCATATCGCACGGTCGATCCCGCAAGTGGACTGCGCGTTGTCGATATGGTGTCGAAGCGTTCGGGCGCTGGTGAGGCCAAGACGGTTCGGTGGACCACAACGAATAGCGCCGTTGCGATACCAACCGAAGAAGATGTCGATTCCAAAGGTCAGGTTGTCATGTCGCGCACCAACATGGCGATCGGCGACATGGTGGTGCGATTGTGCAGCGAAACGCAAGCGCGCAAAGCGCCAACGGGCGGCGGCGTCGATGTGATCGGTCGCAGTATGGTGCTCCTGCCAAAGCCAGCGCCTGAATTGTTGCGTGGGAAACGGAGTCGACTGGCGGTGCGATCGACCGATTCGCAGTCACTCTCACTGCCAGCATCGGGCGCGCAGCGCACGCAAGCGAATCCTGCGGGAGGTCTCTTCGTCGATGTCGAAGTTGGGCGCACATCCGCGGCGACGGCTGAAGAATTGGCCGATGCGCGTTTCGTGGCGTCGAGCATTCTCATCGATGCGAACGATCCAGCAGTGCAGGCGCTCGCCCAACGCGCTTTGAAAGCAGCGAACCTCGCCGATGATGCGCCTGTGATGCAGCGCGCCGAGGCTCTGCGTGCATTTGTCGTGCGATTCATCGTGCACAAGGATCTGGCAACGGCGTTCGCTGGCGCCAGTGCCGTTGCGCAATCAAAGTCGGGCGATTGCTCGGAACATGCCGTCTTACTCGCGGCACTTTTGCGTGCGCAGGGGATTCCTTCGCGGGTCGCGAGCGGTTTGATTTATGCCGAGGAATTTGGCGCAAAGCGCAATGTCTTCGCATGGCACATGTGGACGCAAGCGCTCATCGCTGGTGCGTGGGTCGATCTCGATGCGACGCTGTATGGGCGATCCTTTCATCCTGGCCACATCTTGATCGCCACGAGCGCACAGGATGACGCGCAACTCGATGCGGATTTTTCTGGACTCCTCACCACCATCGGAGCCGTGAGTATCGAGGTCGTACATGTTGATTGACGCGCTCATCGAAGGCGAATGTGTGGGCGATACTCCGCCATGCCCGTCGATTCCAGCGCGCGAAGCGAGCGGTCATAAGGGAACATTTGGAACGGTGCTCATCATCGGCGGTTGCGTGAAATTGCCGCGAATGATGCTCGGCGGTCCAGTGATCGCCGCGCGTGCTGCGCTGCGAACGGGATGCGGATTGGCAGAACTGGCGGTGCCCGAGCCACTCGCGGCGTCGGCGCTCGTCGCCCTCGAAAGCGCAACGGCGCACGCGCTTGCTGTTGATGCGCACGGCGAGCTTGTTCCGTCGCTGTGCGCCCAAATGCTTGACCCAGTAATTGCGCGTGCGCAATCGGTTGTGCTTGGCCCGGCGCTTGGCGATGGATTCGCAGTCGAACAAGTTGTGGTCCGCTTGCTGAGTCATGTTCGAGTTCCGCTGATCATCGATGCCGATGGTCTCAACGCGCTCTCGCGCCTTCAGCATTTTCACTTGGAAATGCGCGATGCATCGGTCATTCTCACGCCTCACCCTGGCGAGTATCAGCGCTTGGCGCACGCGCTCGATTTGGATCCTTCTGGGGCGATCGACGATGATCGTCGCGGCGACGCCGCAGATGCATTGGCGCGTCGCATCGGATGTGTTGTTGTGCTTAAAGGATCGCGAACGGTCGTGAGCGATGGAGTGCATCGATGGTCGGCGCATGCTGGCAATGCGGCCCTCGCAACAGGTGGCACCGGTGATGCGCTCGCTGGCATCATCGGATCGATCGCGGCGCAATTCACGCGTGCTCCACGACGCATGTCGCTCTTTGATTGCGCACGGTTGGGGGTGGCGATTCATGGTCTCGCGGCGCGTGCTTGGGCGGCGCGCGTGGGTGAAGCGGGATTGTTGGCGCCAGAATTGTGCGACGAAATCCCTGGTGTGCTGGCCGATCTTCGGCATCGGTGCTGACCCGCACAGCCGCTCATTTACAGAGCTTCGCTAGACTCCACTCTTCGAAAGGTTCCAATGAACTCACTACCACATGTCAATGTTCGCGATCTGCACGATGGGGCATTTGTCGACGGGGTTTATAGTTTGGTCAATCCGCAAACAGCGATGACTCGCGGTGGAAAGTGCTATTTCAAATCGATTCTGCGGGATGCGACGGGAGAGGCGCCCGCTCGAAAGTGGGCATTCAACGAGTCTGCTCTCGGTGAAGTGAGTGCGACTGGTTACGCGCATGTGGTGGGCCGAGTCGAACTTTACAACGGTCAAATTCAAATTGTCCTCGACCAAATTCACCCAGTCGAAGTGACCGCAGCAGATCTTTCTTCGTTGTTGCCGACAACCCGTAAGAACATCGACGAGATGTTTGTCCAAGTCGCATCTCTGTTGCATTCGATGGCCGATCAAGGAATGATCGCTCTGGCAGATGCCTATCTCAACGACGAGCCGATGATGGCAGCGTTTCGCCACGCTCCAGCCGCCACGAATGTTCATCATGCATGGATCGGCGGCTTACTCGAGCACACGCATCAATTGATGCATCTGGCAGACCGCATGTTGCCGCTGTATCCCCATCTCAATCGCGACATCGTCTTGCTCAGTCTCTTCCTGCATGATCTCGGCAAGACCGTCGAGTTGGAATGGGAAAAGGGTTTCAATTACACGATGGATGGTCAACTCATCGGGCATATCGTGCGTGGCGCGATTTGGCTGCAATTGAAGGCTGCTCTGGCCGCGCGGTCGAGTGGCATTCGGCTCTCCAGCGAGGTTGTCACAGTGCTGCAGCACATTCTTCTCTCGCATCATGGTCAACTCGAACATGGTGCTGCGAAGTTGCCGTCGACTCCCGAAGCAATTTTCGTGGCCATGCTTGACAATCTTGAGGCCAAGACGACCATTGCGATTCATGCAGTTGCACGCGAGCGACTCCATGCTGGCAACGCGCTCTTTACGGAGCGCGTGTGGAGCCTCGATGCGCGGCTGTATCGACCAGATCCGCTCAGCTCGGGTGAAGTGCATCCTGTTTGATGCTCGCACGGATGGTGTGCGCCATTCGATCGATCGCATCGTGCGGCATCAACAAGAATGGCCATGTTCGGTCGTTGGTTAGTGCTGCTTGCGCGCGTGAGGATGCGCTTGCTAGTTCTGCGGCATGGAGCGCAGCAAGTTCACCAGCGTGTTCGCCGCGCAATTTTTCAATGTGATCACCGAGCGCGCGATAGGCGGCACGACGAGCGGGGGACTTACGCGGTGCGGCTGCAATGTGCGCGAGGAGTTGGGCGCGCGCTGGGTCGTGCAGTCGATTGGGCGAGTGCGCTGCGCTGACATGATCAACATGATCAACATGATCAACATGATCAACATGATCAACATGATCAACATGATCAACATGATCAACATGATCAACATGATCAACATGATCAACATGATCCACCCGATCCACCCGATCCAGCAGCGCAGGATTCCACCACGCCCGACGCCAATCTGTTCGCGCATCGCCTTGAACGATCGATGTCAGTCCCAGCGCACTGGGCGGTGGAAGAATCGTGGCAGTCGCCGATGCAAATGGCGGCAGTTCAAGTCCGAGAAAGTCACGCCACCAGATCTCGCCGACCCGTTCGTACTGCACGCCTCCCGTTCCGTGGAAGTAGAGATCGCACGCAATTCGCATCAAGCCAGAAGCAAGAAATACACGCGGCAGAAGTGGAAGATTCGCTTGCTGACGGCGACGAGCCTCGATGGCGTCGATGCGCTGTCGTTTTCCATCTCGGCCGAGGCCCCACACGGGCACTTCGCTTCGCGCACCATCTTCGCGCAGCGGGCGCGCTGCGCGTGGGTCGATCGCAAGCGAGCGGTTGAAAATTGCTGCGCATTCCTGCGGGCGTGATAGCACGGCGTCAAGGATTGCTTGCCCCGCGTCGCTCGTCAGCAATGCCGTGCTTTCGATGATGGCACACGGCGCAGTGATCCACCGTCTTGCGCACTGGTTCATCGCTCGGGCCATTTCGACTGCGGCGTTTGGTGCGTCTGAGGCATCGTTGAGAGCGGTGATGATTTCGTCGAGCGCCGCTTTGGCCGCGTCCGATGCGAGAGCAGTCTCGTCGAATCGGCGGGCAACTTGTGCTTTTCGCGCGTACGCCACGGCATCAGCAGAAATATGCGGTTGCTCGGGTGCGAGTCGCAGCGATGACTTGCGCACCACACCGCCGAGATCGAGCACGGGCAGATCGATTCTCAGTGGATCAACGACATCTTGATCGCTGAGAAAATGAACCCACCGACCTCGTGATCCGTGCATCGCAGCAGCAGTCGCGGCGGCGATGAACTTCGCCAATATGCCGCAGTGCCAAGCGATCGGTTGATGTCCAACGCCACAGAGATAACCGTCACGAATGCCAATCGACGCGCGAAATTGATCGCGGAAGTCCGCTGCAATTCCAATTCTCTTCGTCGCGGTCTTCCCCGGCTCTGGCAGCCGCACTTCGACGGTCTGTGCGTGATTGTTGCCTTGCAGGCTCATGTCGAGCATGTGATATCAGCCGTGGCCAATCATGTGCGTGCGCACGGGGTCACCCGAAGGTGTGTCAAGCGTCCGTGACAACGGTCGAGTTCCACTCGCAGCGTGTCTTGGTAAACCTGTAATCGCCGCGCGGGATCGTCGAGTCCGTTGCCAAAGGATCGTTTGGGATCGAGGTAAATCCGGGGAACCGCAATCTCACGAACTCGCAAGCGATTCGCCGCGGCCTGAACCCAGAATTGCATCGGGAATTCATAGCCATTTGCGTCAAGGCGAAGGGCGTTGCACGCTGCCGATCGATACGCCTTGAAGCCACAGAATGAATCGGTCAGTGGCGCTTGAAAGGCGCTAGCAAGGTGATGGTTGACCATGCATGTCATGCGCCGATTGATTTCGCCGCGATCGGCCGGGGCAGCATCATCGCTCGCATGCGAGCGCAGATAACGACTTCCTGAAATGACATCGGCATCGTTCAACTCGATCGCGTGAATGAAATCCGGTATGAACCCTGGCTCGTGTTGCTCATCGCAATCCATCGTGACCACCCAATCGAAGCCGCGCATCGTCGACCACGCGAAGATGTCTTGCATCACCCGACCATAGCCAGAATTTTTCGGATTGCGCACAAGCTCGACGGGCCATGCTGCTGCGCGAGCCGCAGTTGAATCGGTCGATCCATCATCGATTAACAAGACCGGGAAACCGTGCGCAAGCACACGGGGCAGTACTCGATCGATGTATTGCTCTTCATTGTGTGCTGGGACGGCGATGAGAATGGATCGCTTAGTGGTCATCGTTGCAGAGTGAAGCCTAGTGGCGGGGCGTGTCTTTTGCGCGAGAAATTGGCGAGATCCGAATTGCGGTACCGCTGTCGCTGGAGATTGGAACTCCCATCACCGTCACTCGTTCTCGCCACTCTTCGACGATTGGCCCGATTCCAGCGGCAATCCAGAGTGTTGTGGTTCGCTCGACTTTGGCAAAGCGCAACTTCGCCTCGAACTTGGTTTGGACTCGTGTGACGACGAATTCACCCAGCGGCGTTCGAATTCGGCTTGCCCCCACGATGGTGGCGGTTCGCTCACCCATTCCGCGATCGCGTTCGCCGCGACCATCGAGCCAGTCGACGCGCATTTCGCTGCGCGATGCGAAGGTCTCGCCGGGTTGCAACTCACTCGGTGCAAGCATGAGCGGGGGAGTGAACACACTGATGGCATTGTCGAGGAGAGCTTCGACAGCAACGAGGCACATCGTGTCGGAAGCATCTCTCGTCACGAATTCGCGGTCTCCATCAATGGTCGGGATCATCCACAGAGCCCCGTGCGATTTCGATTCGGATGTCTTGCAGTTGACCGTTGCCGCGTTGGTCGCGCGCCCCGCTGAATCGACGAGTTGCCATTGCCAATCAACATCGCACGGTGGAATCTGATCGGATGCGCGGAGAGAAAACGGCGCATCGTTTTGGCGTAGTGTTTCGAAGAGCAAAGGCGCTTCGGCTTGCTTCGTCGATAGCGTCGTGCATGCGAGCGGAAGCGCGCAGAGCCAAGCGAAGCGCACGGGCCAAGCGCAGCGCACGAGCCACGAAATGCGCCGAAGCCAAAGGCAAGAAATCATCTGGATTGCAGCCCTTTTTCGCTCCAAATCTGCTGGAGTTGGCGGGGCAGGCAGAGCTCGGTCACGACACCGCCTGGTTCCGACCGGCGCACGCGCAGTCCTTGAGCATCATGCCAGGTGATCTCCGCGGATTCATCGATCCCCGGTTGTGTGATCAACATCCATTGACCATCGGCGGTGCGTGTCCAATTCTCGACGCGTTGCGGCATGCTCATTGAGCGCGGGTCAAATGCATAGGCCGCAAAGTTGAGCGGTGGCTGTCCTTCGATGCGCGGCAAGAGTTCTCCAAGCAGAAGTGTTTCAGCTTGCGACCAGTAAATGCCCAGCGGTACGGTCCATTCCTTTTGATCTCGGGTTCGCGATTGCGCATTGCCCGTGACCACGGTCAAGACTTGGTTTGGATTGCCAACACCTCGCGCAGATCGCAGACCCGTTTGTGCGATGGATCGTTCGGCAAGTTTGCCGCCTCGTTGCGTGACGCGGCTCGTCCATGCCTCGCTGCCGTGATCCCATGCAGACCAGAAGCGCGCATCCATATCCGCGAATCGTCCGCTGGCCGCATCGATGACCGTGCGCCCTTGCACAAGCACCAGAATTCCCGTTGGATTTTCCCTTGTTTTTGGCGGATTCTCTGCCGAAGCGTCGCTCATGATTCCGCTGCGAACTGTGACCCGGTACGAGCCGATTTCCTCTTCCTTGCCGCGTTCGTCGGTGCGCCAGACTCGGTAGAGCCTCGGTTCCTTGCCGCACAGCGCTTGCAGTTTCTCGGGGGTGATGGACTTGAGAAGTTCGTTGCCCTTGCGAAGTCGTTCGACGCGCTCGGCCGAGGTTTGAGCGAGATCGTCAAGTTGAATCGTACGGAAACTCTCCTCAAGAATCGGGCGAATCTGCGGGAAATCAGCGCCGGAAGTGAGCACGCTGAAGGTGATGAATTCAAAGGGTCCTATTTGCAAAATCAACCAGCCCTGCACTGCGACGATGCCTTCGCCGAGATCGGTTTGTGTGAACAAAATATGTCCGTCCGCCTTTGGATTCAGCCACGGTTCATTTAAAATCACAGCAAATTTTTGATCCTGCGTTTTCATCGCAGCGAGATACTGCGCAACCTGCGCGTGCGGGGTGGGCTCGGGCAGATCCGAAACAATTGTCTGGATTTGCAGGTGATATCGCACGGGACTGCGCGAATCATCCACCGTATAAATTGCCAACGCACCAGTGACTGGCTTGGTCACAATCGCCCCAGCTGGTGGACGAAAGCGAACTCCCAGCGATTCAAGAACAGACATCTCACTCTCAAGATTCGTCGAGGAAACTGCTGATTTCACGGGAGAATCCGCCAGCGCCTGCGCAGGATTTTTCTTGGGCAGCGGCGCGGATGGCGGAGTAGTTGTCGAACTTTTCGGCGGGGTCGTCGTTGGTGCAGATGGATTGGACGCACCGGCTGGAGGGTTCACCGCAGTCGGCGCAGCGGGCGCGGGCGGCTGGACTGTTGATGGAATGACTTTTCGAGGCGGGACCTTTTTTGGAGCAATAGGCTGTGTTTTATCGGACTGTCTATGGTTATAGGTCGAGGAATGGCTACCTGCCACACCATGCGCCTCGCTCGAATGACTGACGACCAAAGCTAATCCCGCCGCAACAATCCCGCCGAACCGAAGTGCCGACTGGTTCAGCCAAGAGAATCTCCGCAGCAGGTTGACAGGTTTCAACAAGACGCTAGTATCGCCGATTCGCCCCTGATTGGGGGCTAACACTATGAACGGAACTATTCGCATTAGACTCGAAGCGTACGATCATCAGGTGCTCGATGCGAGCGCCAAGGAAATCGTTGAGCAAACCAAGATCAGCGGAGCACGCGTGGCGGGACCAATCCCGTTGCCAACCCGCCGTGAAATTTACACTGTCAATCGCTCACCATTTATCGACAAGAAGAGTCGTGAGCAGTTTGAAATTCGCACACACAAGCGGATTATTGATATTTCCGATCCCAACGCAAAGACGGTCGACGCATTGAACCGCTTGGTGGTTCCTGCTGGCGTGTTCGTGAAGATCAAAGCCTAAGCGCGACCGAAAGAACCAAGATAAAGAACCACGGAGTCGTCTGAAATGAAAACTGCAATCATCGGTAGAAAAATTGGAATGACTCGCTGGTTCCTTGACGACGGTCGCAATATTCCCGTCACCGTGATTTCAGCTGGTCCCTGCTATGTGACTCAGGTGAAGACCACTGCGAAGGATGGTTACAGCGCAGTTCAGCTTGCGTACGAAGATGTGAAGCCGCGCCGCAGTTCGATGCCAGTCATCGGGCATGATGCGAAAGCCGGAGTCACTCCCAAGCGCATTCATCAAGAAATTCGTCTCGATAACGATGCGGAAGCTGAAGCTTTCACTCTCGGTCAAGTCATTGATGCTTCAACATTCAGCAATGTGAAGTTCGTCGATGTGATTGGCACGAGCAAGGGCAAAGGATTCGCCGGAGTCATGAAGGCGTATCGTTTCAAGGGACTCTGCGCATCGCACGGAACTGAGCGGAAGCATCGTTCCGGTGGATCGATCGGTAGCCACGGAACGGATCGTGGACATGGTGCAAAAATCAAGAAGGGCAAGAAGATGCCTGGCCGCCTCGGCAACGAGCGCGTGACCACTCGCAGTCTCGATGTGGTCAGCATCGACGCTGAAAAGAATTTAGTCATCGTGAAGGGGGCGGTCCCCGGCGCGAATTCTGGTTATCTCACGGTTCGAGCTGCAATTCGGCTCTACAAACCAAAGGCAAGGCTGCAGGCCAAGGCATAGGCGTCACCTGACGCCGTGTCTTGTTGCGAAGGCCCAGAAGGCGAGAGCCCACGGGAACCGCGCAACAGGGACAACTTGAAGAACATCCAAGTCAGAATCTACCCGCCGCTTGTTGTGATTGGCGTCGGGAGATGAAGGCGAAAAAACGGTGGATTTCCACCGAAGGAAGACAGAAATGATTGATTTACCAATCTATTCTCATGACGGTAAGAAGGTCGACTCTCTCCAGATCGACCCAGCCATTCTCGGCGGCGAAGTTCGCTTCGCCCTGCTGAAGCAGGCTTATGTTGCAGTGCATTTGAACCAGCGACAAGGATCGGCTCGCACCAAGAGCCGCGGATCTGTGCATGGTTCGACGCGCAAGATTTACAAGCAGAAGGGAACCGGAGGAGCCCGCGCAGGCGCCGTCCGAAGTCCTATTCGTAAAGGCGGTGGTGTTTGCTTTGCCAAGACGCGCACACGCGAGGACATGCGTTCATCGCTGCCGCGCAAGATGCGACATTTGGCCAATCGCAACGCGCTGCTGGCGAAGTTGGTGGATGGCGAAGTGAAGTGCTTCGACCACCTGAAGTTGCCGTCGGCGAAGACTTCCGAATTCGCAAACTTGTTGCGTGTTGTTGGAATCGATCGAACTTGTCTCATCGCGCTCGATTGCAAGAATGACATTGCACGACAGAGCGCGGCGAACTTGCCATATTCCTCGACGATTCGCATTGATCAACTCAATGTGTTTGAGCTGCTCAATCACCGTTATCTGGTGATTGATCGTGCGACACTGAACACATTCCTCGACGAAACATGTTTTCCAAAGTCAGCTGAGGTGAACTCATGATTCATACCGAAGTCATTCGTCGTCCGCTGATTACCGAGAAGGCCAATGCGGGCGCTAGCGATGTCAATCGTTACACATTTGAAATCGATGGTCGTGCGAACAAGACCGATGTGAAGTCGGCGGTCGTGGCGCTCTATAAGGTTCGCGTGCTCGGTGTGAGCGTGCTGAATCGAAAGGCTGAAGATCGCCGTGGAAAATTCGGTCTCATCGCCGGCAAGTGGGTGAAGCATGCGGTCGTTCGCGTGCATCCCGAGGACAAGATCGAACTCTTCTGATCCATTGATCTGACTGCGAGCACAAATACCATGCCGATTCGCGTTTACAAACCAATCACAAACAGCCGCCGCAATGCGTCTGTCAATCTGCACGCAGAAGTCACCAAGAAAAAGCCTGAGAAGAGCCTCTTGCGTCCGCTGCCAAAGACTGGCGGTCGTAATTGCCAAGGAAAGTTGACCGTCATCCAACAGGGTGGTGGTCACAAGCGTCGTTATCGATTGATCGATTGGCGCCGTCAAAAGGATGACCAGCCTGCCTTGGTCGTTGGAGTCGAGTACGACCCAAATCGCACATGTCATATTGCGTTGTTGAAGTACGACGACGGAAGTCTGCGATACATCCTTGCACCAAAGGGAATTCGCGTTGGGTCAAAAGTTCTCAGCTCGGCCAAGCAGATCGACCCAGATGTCGGCAATTGCATGCTGCTGCGCCACATTCCAACAGGACTCGAATTGCATGCCATTGAGTTGGCTCCGGGTAAGGGCGCACAAATGGTTCGGTCTGCGGGAATGTCCGCTCGACTGACAAATAAAGAAGGTCGTTTTGCAACGCTCGTCATGCCATCGGGTGAAATCCGACAGGTCTCGCTGGATTGCCGCGCGACGATTGGTCCAGTTGGAAATGCGGATCACGGTCTGGTCAAATTGGGCAAGGCAGGTCGCGCGCGTTGGCTTGGTCGACGACCACGAACACGCGGTATGGCGATGAGTCATCATCAGCATCCGCACGGTGGTGGTGAAGGTCGTTCAAAGGGTGGTCAGATTCCATCCAACGCCAGCAACACACCTTCGAAGGGCGGCCGCACGCGTCTGCGCGGAAAAGCCAGCGATGAACGAATTTTGCGTCGGCGATTTAGCCGTCGGTACGGTCAGCTGAAGGTGTAATTCAAAGGTCTAGTTCAAAGGTTTAAGTCAAAATCGAATCGCACGAATCACTCAGGAGATCACCACTATGTCACGATCATCAAAGAAAGGCCCGGCAGTCGACGAGAAGCTCTTCCGCAAGGTCGAAGCATCACAGGGCGCCACGCGCCGCATGCCCATCAAGACATGGCGTCGGGCGTGCACGATTGTTCCCGAATTCGTTGGCACGACTTTCCAAGTTCACAACGGTCGCATGTTCATCGATGTTTTCGTCACCGAAGACATGGTCGGTCACAAGCTCGGCGAGTTTTCAATGACGAGAACCTTCAAGGGTCACACTAATAAGAAGGAAGGAATCGCTGGCGGCGAGAAGGCCCGAGTCTGATTCATCTGGAAATTACCATGGCATATACAGCAACCCATCGTCACTGCCGAATCGCACCTCGTAAGGCGCGCTTGGTCATCGCCCTGATTCGCGGGCTCGATGTCGCAAGCGCAATGACACGACTGGATTTCAGCCCGCGTCGCGGCGCGGCATTTGTCAAAGTCGTGCTGAAGAGCGCGATCGCCAACGCTGAGGAGAAGAACGCCGATGTCGGATCTCTCTTCATCAAAGAAACAAAAGTGGACGAAGGTCCAACGATCAAGCGCTTTCAGCCGAAAGACCGTGGGCGCTCGCACCAGATTCTCAAGCGGACATGTCACATTTGCGTGACGGTCGCAGAGCGCAACTCCTGAGGTTTTCACTATGGGCCAAAAGACACATCCATTTGGTTTTCGAGTCGGTATCACCGAAGCGCACAAGAGTCGATGGTTCGCCCCCAAGGCGCTCTTCGGCGAATTGCTCGTTGAGGATTATCGAATCCGCAAGTTCATCGATAAGCGATTGAATCGCACACCGCCCTTCGCGGCTGTGAGCGACATCCTGATCGAGCGAACCCGCGAAGAGTTGACCGTTGTCATCAAGACAGCTCGACCAGGCCAAGTGCTTGGTCTCAAGGGTGCTGGCAAGGAACAATTGATCAACGAACTTCAAGCATTGACGAGCCGCAAAGTTGCGCTGAATATCGTCGAAGTTCGCAATCCTGAAATCGACGCACGCCTCATCGCTGAAACGATGGCGGAACAATTGAAGAAGCGTGCGAATTTTCGTCGTCTGATCAAGCAGCGTTGCGAGAGCGCGATGCAGAATGGCGCCAAGGGAATTCGAATCTTGTTGGCTGGTCGTTTGGGTGGAGCGGAAATGAGCCGCACGCTCGATATGCGACTTGGATCAATTCCTCGTTCCACTTTGCAGGCCCATATTGATTACGCGCTCGCGCATTCATTCACCACATATGGAGCGCTCGGCGTGAAGGTGTGGGTCTATCGCGGAATGTATTCAGCCGCGGAAACACAACCCGAATATCAGTCGACAGCGGCGGGCGGTCGTGCTCGCGCTCGAGGACGACGCTGATCTTTCAGAACTCCAAATCAATCGCAACCAAACCGCGCAACAAGAACAGTCACAAGACACAGAATTCAGACGAGATTAAGACATGAAACTACTTCCATCACGAGTCAAATACCGCAAGCAACAGCGCGGCAAGATGAAGGGCTGCGCGACACGCGGCAATTATGTGGCCTTTGGAGATTATGGATTGCAGTCACTCGAGACCTGTTGGTTGAGTGGGCGGCAGATGGACGCGGGGCGCATCGCAGCTCAGCACTTCTTGCGTCGTCAAGGAAAGCTCTACATCCGCGTCTTTCCTGACAAGCCGATTTCGAAGAAGCCTCTTGAAACCCGAATGGGTACTGGAAAGGCCGAAGTTGAGTATTGGGCGGCGTGTGTGAAGCCTGGAACAATTCTCTTCGAAGTCGAAGGAGTTCCAGAAGATTTGGCGAAACAGGCTCTTGCCCGCGTTGCGCACAAGATGCCAATCCGCTGCCGAATGGTCGGTCGTCGGTTGGCGGTGTAAGTCAGAAGGAAATACGAGACGGCACTAGTAACAGAATCAAGGAACAGAATCATGGATATGAAAGAAATCAAAAAGTTGAATCACGAAGAGCTTGGAATTGAGAGCGCCCGCATGCGCCGCGCAATGTTCGATCTGTCGTCACAAGTGGTCACCGAGAAGGTGAAGGATTCATCCCAGTTCAGAAAGATGCGCAACGATCTCGCTCGGTTGTTGACCGAGACTTCGTCGCGTCGAGTTGTTACGGCGCCGACTGCGAAGCCAGTTGCCGGAAAGAAGGTGAAGTCTTGAGTCGCAAATCTCCAGTTGTGATCCCAGCCGAGAGTCCTCGGCTTGTCGGCATGGTTGATCGAGCCATTCAGGATCGAACCCGTCGTGTCGTCATCTCCTATTCCGCTCGTCATCCGCGATATGGAAAGTATGTGCGTCGTCGAACCATTCTCCATGTGCATGATGAAACGAACGATTCTCACAAGGGCGATCGTGTGGAGATCGCGGAGTGCCGTCCAGTTTCTCGCCTCAAGCGTTGGGCGTTGGTGCGAATCGTGGAGCGTGCGCCATTGCAGACCGAGGTCGTGTACGGCGAGGCTGTGAAGGAAAAAGCCGACAACGCAACAGCAACGGTTGCTGGCAAAGTTGCTGGTACGGCCGCGGGCAAGACGACTGGCAAGGCGACTGGCAAGGCAAAGAGCAAGAAGTAATTCGAAGAATCATTCGCAAGAAGCAATACAAACAGCAACAGAAGTTTTTTAACGGAGAACAGTGACATGATTCAGAAAGAAAGCAGATTAGAAGTTGCCGACAACAGCGGCGCGCGTGAAGCGATGGTGATCGGCGTGCTGGGAGCGAGCACGGCCCGTGGTCGATTCACTCGCTTGTCGATGTCAGTCGGTGATCGGGTTCGCGTGGCGATTAAGAAAGCGATCCCAAACGGCGATGTGAAGTCCGGCGATAAGGCGCTGGCCGTGATCGTCCGCGTGAAATATCCCGTGCGTCGCAATGATGGCTCGTATGTCCGATTCGACTCAAACGCATGCGTTCTGATCGATGACGATGGAAATCCCAAGGGCACGCGCATATTCGGCGCGGTTGCGCGTGAACTTCGGGAGAAGAATTACATGAAGATCGTTTCCCTCGCGCCAGAGGTGGTCTAATCCCATGCCGCTCCATGTAAAAAAAGGCGATGTCGTAATGGTCACTGCGGGTAATCACCGCGGCGAGACTGGTGAAATTCTCGCGGTCGATCGCAAGGCGATGCGCGTGATTGTGAAGGGCGTCAATGTGCGCAAGCGCAATATGAAGCCCAACCAGCAACAGCCAAAGGGTTTCGTCATCGAGAAGGAACTCTCGATTCATATTTCGAATGTCAGTCCAGTGGTCGGTGGTAAGGCGACTCGAGTTCGATTCGTGCGTAAGACCGATGGATCGAAGGCCCGCGTCGCCGTGCGGGATGGCAGCGAGCTGCACATCATGCGGCGCGTTGCAAAGAAGAAGGCTTGAAGGAGCATCACATGAGCAAAATAGAACAACCAGCATCGCTTCCAGAACCACGACTTCGCCGCGTCTATCGCGAAGAAGTTTCGCCAAGCATTCTGAAGGCATTCGGCATGAAGAATGCGCATCAGCTGCCGCAGATCGACAAGGTCGTGATTAATGTTGGAGTCGGTAAACACCTTGAGAATCAGAAGCTCAAGCCCGAGTACCGCGATGCGGTCATCGGAACACTCTCGACGATCTCTGGTCAGAAGCCGATCATGATCATCGCCAAGAAGGCTGTGTCGAATTTCAAAGTTCGTGAAGGAGCGCCCAGCGCGTTCATGGTGACTCTGCGGCGCGAGCGCATGTGGAGTTTCCTCGATCGTCTGATCAATCTCGCCATGCCCCGTATCAAAGACTTTCGTGGCGTTTCCGACAAGACATTCGATCGTCAAGGAAACTTCGCGATGGGTTTGAGCGAACAGGCGGTTTGGCCAGAGATCAACATGTCCAATGTCAATCACACCCACGGTATGAACATCAACATCGTCTTTTCGAATAGCGATCAAAAGAAGAGCCGCATGGTTCTTGCTGAACTCGGTATGCCGTTCGTCAAGCCAGAAGAGCCAACCAAGAAAGCGGCAGTCGCCGTCTGATTTAGGAGACTGAAACTATGGCAAGCAAGCGCGTATTCGCAAAGATGAAGAGAACACCGAAGTTTTCGACTCGGCATCGCAACCGGTGTGAAATCACTGGTCATGCACGGTCGTATTACCGAAAGTTTAGAATTAGTCGTCACATGCTGCGAGAATTGGCGCTGTTGGGAATGATCCCAGGCATGCGCAAGGCTTCGTGGTGATTCGATCCAAGTAACTACCGAAGGAAACACATATGTCATTGCAAGATCTCACAGCCGATATGTTGACCCGCATCCGAAATGCTGTGTCAATTCGCCGCAAGAGCGTGACCTGCCTCAACAACCGCCTCAACCGCGGTGTGTTGGAAGTTCTCCGCGACGAGGGTTACATTCTTGGATTCGAAGTGATCCCGGATGGACGACAAGGTTTGCTGCGCGTTCAACTGAAGTACGGTCCACGCGGCGAGACGCTGATCAACCGAATTGATCGCGTGTCCCACTCTGGTTGCCGCGTGTATTGCGGAACCGAAGCATTGCCCCGAGTGCTTGAAGGACTGGGGATCACCGTGGTCTCAACAAGCCAGGGAGTTATGAGTGACCGCAAGGCTCGCGAGATGCGAGTGGGCGGCGAAGTGGTGTGCGCGGTCTCGTAATGGACCGAGTCGACGAGAGTATGAATCAACAGAATCGAATCTAGAAAGAAACATCCATGAGCCGAATCGGAAAACAACTCATCCCAGTGCCAGCCGCCGTGAAAGTATCGGTGAATGCTGCGACCAAGACCGTCGACCTGCAAGGGCCGAAGGGGAAGAACTCCTTTACCTATCGCTCGGAAATCGTCGTTGCATATGACGACAACACCAAGAGCATTTCGTGCAATGTTGACGATATGGCGCGCCTCGAAGAAGGAAATCGCCGTGCATATTGGGGAACGACTCGTGCCATCATCAGCAAGATGGTGAAGGGCGTGAGCGAGGGATATTCCCGCAAGCTCGAAGTGATCGGCGTCGGTTGGACATCGAAACTCCAAGGCAAGAAATTGATCCTCGCGATCGGGTTTTGCAATCCAATCGAGTTGATGGTGCCTGAAGGTGTCACCTGCGTGATTGAGAACAACACGAACATCACGCTCTCTGGTGTCGATGCGCAGAAGGTCGGAGCATTCGCGAGTTTGATTCGCAGCCAGCGCAAGCCAGAACCATATAACGGTAAGGGCATCAAGTATTCGGACGAAGTGATACGACGCAAGAAGGGCAAGGCATTCGGCGCCTGACGCGTGCGAAAGGAACTCAAATGGATATCAGCACACAAAAACGACAACGCCGCGAACGACGGCGCATGGGTCTTCGCAAAACGATCCGCGGTACTCCAGATCGTCCTCGCTTGGCCGTCTTCCGATCGCCCAAACATATTTATGTTCAGGTCATCGACGATTTGGCTGGTCGCACGCTCGCCGCCGCATCATCACAGGATGTTGATCTGGCCGGTAAGTCGAGTGGTAATTCCGACGCCGCAACGATGGTCGGTCGCGTGGTCGCTGAACGGGCGATTAAGGCTGGCGTCGCCAAGGTTGTCTTTGATCGAGGTGGATACCTCTATCACGGCCGAGTCAAGGCACTCGCAGACGCTGCGCGCGCTGCGGGGCTGAGTTTCTAATTCAAAGTCTCAAACACAAAATTCTAAACCATACAGAAAACAAGCACTCACCAATGTGAATCACCCAAACGGGTTCAGTGAAAGTTTCAGAGAACAATTATGAATGACAAATTTGATGAAAGCGGAATAGATTCAACGACCGTCAAGGTCTTTCGGACCTCGTCCACGGTGGCTGGTGGTCGCCGATTCAGTTTTGGTGCGCTTGTGGTGGTTGGCGATCGACGCGGCAAGGTTGGAGTTGGTTATGCCAAGAGCAATCAGGTGCCAACGAGCGTTGAGAAAGCTACGCGCGAAGGTAACCGCAAGTTGCACGCCTATCCGCTGCAGGGTCGCACACTGCCGCATTCGGTCGAAGGTCGCTTTGGCGCATCGAAGGTCCGATTGGTTCCAGCAAGTCCTGGTACTGGCGTCATCGCCGGTGCTTCAGTTCGCGCAGTTCTTGACATGCTCGGCGTGCAGGATTGCCTGACGAAGGCATACGGTTCAACCAATGTAAAGAATCTTGTCAAGGCAACATTCGTAGCGCTCGACATGCTCAAGACACGAGAGAAGATTGAGCAACTTCGCGGTGTCAGCCTCGGCACGACGACCGTAGAAGATGCCATCGCTCGCGGTATCGCAGCCATGCCTTCGCAGAAGTCTGGCGAACGCGCTGCGGCTCCAGTCAACACTGTCGCTGATGAACGCCGTCGCGGCGGTGGCGGCGGTCGTCCAGGTGGTGGTGGCGGTGGTGGTCGCTTCGGCGGTGGCGGCGGTCGACCAGGTGGCGATCGTGGTCCGACCAACAACGCATCCGCATCCGCATCCGCATCCGCATCCGCATCCGCATCCGCATCCGCATCCGCATCCGCACCCGCATCCGCATCCGCACCCGCATCCGCACCCGCATCACCAGCTCCCGCCGATCAAGGTGGAAGTTCTGCCCCAGTTCAGAGTTGATTTGAAGTCTTTGATTTAGGAGTATCTCGCCATGATGATCCATGATGTCACAAGTAAAGTCGGTAAGCACAAGCTGCGCATGCGCGTTGGTCGCGGCGAAGGAAGCGGCAAGGGCGGCACAAGCGGTCGCGGTCACAATGGTGCGAAGAGTCGCGCGGGTTGGACGAGTCGTCCTGGATATCAGGGTGGTTCGACGCCGCTGCTGCGACGATTTCCCAAGCGTGGATTTTCCAACGCCGATTTCCGCGTCGATTATCACATCGTCAATGTTGCAGATCTTGCCAAGCATTTCAAGGCTGAAACGACGGTTGATATCGCAGCACTCATTGAAGTTGGACTCGTTCGCGATGCGAAGTTCCCACTGAAGATTTTGGGAAATGGAGACATCACCGTCAAATTGAATGTGACGGCGGATCGTTTCTCTGGCCAGGCCAAGTTAAAGATTGAAGCCGTTGGTGGAACTGCGGTCTTGACGGTCAAGGCTGCCAGGGTCGCTGCTGCCGCTCAAGCTGAGGCCGATGCCGAGGCGACCAAGATCGCAAATGCTGCCAAACATCCGGCGGCGATAGCCAAGGCCAAGGCCAAGGGCAAGGCAGTGAGTGCGAATGCAAGTGCCGAAGCACCAGACGAAGACAAGAAGAAATAAACAAGCGACACCACTCGACCAGCCAACCATGCTTAAAGCATTTGCAAACATCTTCCGAATTCGCGACCTGCGCAACAAGGTGTTTTTCACCCTTGGAGTGTTGGTGGTCTATCGAATTGGTTTTTGGATTCCGCTCCTGGGAGTCGATCAGTCGGAACTTGCCAAGGCGGCCGCGCGCGCATCAGTCGATCAGACTGGATTCGGACGCCTGCTGGAATACGCGTCGATTTTCTCGGGCGGCTCGCTGCAGCAGTCGACGATCTTTGGTCTTGGCATCATGCCGTACATCACGGCGAGCATCATCTTTCAATTGCTGCAGGCGGTCGTGCCAACATTGCAAGAGTTGAAGAAGGAAGGGATGTCTGGACAGCAGAAGATCATGGAATGGACGCGTTATGCGACTGTTGGTCTCTGTCTTCTGCAAGGCTTGATGTGGCTTGGATTCCTTCGCACGCAGAATCTCGTTCAGCCGGAATTCCAAGTCGGCGGCGGGTTGGTGATTTTCTATGTTGCCGGCATATCCGCCTTGACTGCGGGAAGTCTCTTCTTGATGTGGATGGGAGAGCAGGTCGACAAGTATGGAATTGGCAACGGTGTTTCAATCATTCTGACCGCGGGGATTCTCTCGCGCATGCCAAGCGCTGCGACATGGGTCGTGGAGAACTTTGACGCCAGCGTTCAGGGCGGCGATTCCAAGATCGGACTCGTTGGTCTCATTGTCTTGTTGGCGGGATTCCTCTTCGTTATTGGCGGTGCAATCATCATTACAGTCTCCCAGCGACGGATTCCAATTCAGCAGGCGAAGCACACGCGCGGACGCAAGGTCTATGGCGGTCAGCGGAATTACATGCCGTTGCGCATCAATCATGCTGGCGTCATGCCCATCATTTTCTCCAGCACGCTCATGATGTTTCCCGCATCGGGTTGCGCATGGCTCGCGGCTCGCGCTGCGTCGGTCGATGCATCCTCGACTTGGTCAACGATCACCAGTTTCGTCGCGCAGAATTTGCAGATCGGGTCTTATCCATATGTGCTGTTGGACATTCTGCTGATCTATTTCTTCTCATATTTCTGGACGACGGTTCAGCTCTCACCGAGCGATATGTCCAAGCAATTGCGTGAACACGGATCATTCATTCCTGGATTGCGTCCTGGTCCAAGGACAGCCGAGTATTTGGAAACCGTCATCTCAAGAATTACTTATGTTGGCGCGGGAGGACTCGCGTTGATCGCAATCATTCCAACGATCGTCAGTCAACAACTTGGCATTCCATTTTTCGTGGCTCAGTTCCTCGGTGGAACGGGTCTGCTCATCGTGGTTAGCGTCACGCTCGACATTGTCCAGCGACTCGAGGCCAACCTTCTGATGCGCAACTATTCTGGATTCCTCACCACCAGCGGCAACGATTCGGGCCCGCGCATTCGATCGGCTCGAGGTTGATGCAATGGTGACTATTCGAACTACGACTGACGAGGTGTTGACGAGCGAGGATGTACGCCGTGGCGGTGTGGTCGCGACGGTTCGTTTGGGCGATCCTGCTTTGGTCGGGCCTGCGGTCATGGCGGTCATGGCGGTCATGGCGGTCATGCGCCAAGGTTTGACACGATCTTCGCCGCGCGTCGGCGGTGGACGCCAAGTGGAACTGAGAAAGGCGTCTGAAATCGAAGCGATTCGCGCGGCGGCGCTCGTTGCTCGGGCAGCGGTCGATGCGGCTCTTCGATGCGCAGTCGCTGGCACCACGCCAGCATCGTTGGCATCGATCGCATCTGGAATCATTGCGGCTGGACGAGCTGAGAGTCTATTGCAAAATTTCGCTCGTTCGTCATGCGATGCCAGCGTTGGTGTGCAAACATTTTTCCCAGCAGCATGTTGCGTTGCGGTGAATGATCGCCTGATTCACGCTGTGCCAACGGATGAACCACTGCGCGATGGCGATGTCGTCACGGTTGATGTGGCTGTGCGCCTCAGCGGTTGGTGTGCGGATGTTGCGGACTGCGTCGTTGTTGGTCGAGGACAGAGTCGTTCGCATGCGATGGTTGATGGATGTCGTGAGATGCTGCAAGTTGCTCTCGCAACGATGGCGCCTGGTGTGCGCTGGTCGCAGGTTGCGCACCGCATGCAGGAAGTTGCGCAATCGCGAAGTTTGGGAATCGTGACCGGTTATGCTGGACACGGAATTGGCAGAGCTTTGCATGAAGCACCGATCGCGCCATGCGGGGTCGAGCGCGGTTTCGCCGAGCGCGGTGATTTCACGCTGCTTCCCGATATGGTCTTGTCGGTCGAGCCGACGGTTGTTGAGCGACCAGATGGAATTCGCTCGGTCGATGCGGATGGGTATGCCATCGGATGTCGTTTGGTCGCTTGCCCAGATGGTTGGACGATGCGAACCGAGAGCGGCGCCGCAGGTTGCGCCGTGGAGCGCACGGTGGTGGTCACTCGAACTGGTTGCGAGATGCTCGATGAGGCGCCCGCCTCTGCGTCTTCGACCGCACGAAATATATCTCCTGATTCAGGCGTTCTGAATCGATTGTTCTGAACGAATCGACGAAAGGAATTCTGACGATCCATGGCCAAAGAAGAGAAGATCACACTTGAAGCCGAAGTCACAGAGGCTCTACCTGATGCGATGTTTCGGGTGAAGTTGCAGAATGGCCACGAAATTCTGGCCTATGTCAGCGGCAAGATGCGCAAGTTCTTCATCCGAATTCTTCCAGGCGACCGAGTCACGATTGAGATGAGCCCATACGACATGACCAAGGGCCGCATCACTTTCCGAC
>Ga0209284_10000422_pt1 | contig 69199 bp, 69 predicted proteins | sample FRY03_FD_187211 | JGI IMG/M metagenome (GOLD analysis project Ga0209284, IMG submission 187211) | Freshwater microbial communities from Lake Fryxell liftoff mats and glacier meltwater in Antarctica - FRY-03 (SPAdes) (version 2) | ecosystem: Environmental > Aquatic > Freshwater > Ice > Glacier...
GTTAGCTCTGAGCCTTGGGAGATAGCCGCGCTAGCGTCCAGACAGCACCCCGGCAATCCCCCAATCCCTACAATCCCTACAATCCCTACAATCCCTACAATCCCTACAATCTCTGCAATCCCGCAGACCCAGACACTGATAGACAGACAGACAGACAGACAGACGATGGGTGCGGCGGAACTTTTATTATCTGGTTTGGCAAGGCGGACAGAACAAGAGGGCGAGTTGATGGCCAGGATTGCAGTACTCGGAGCAGGTATCGGCGGTCTAGGTGTGGCGCTTGCCGCTGGACGAGCCGGACACGAAGTGCTGCTCATTGAGCGAGACAACACCCCCCTGCCCGCTACGCCCGCTGAAGCATTCGATTGGGACCGTCAGGGTGCGCCTCAGGTTCGTCACTCGCACGCCTTTCTGGCTCGGTTGCGCAACCTGTTACGAGACCGATACCCAGATGTACTTGAAGCGCTCTATCAGGCTGGCGCTACCCCGATGGACTTCATTGCGATGTTGCCCGAAGGCATGGATCGGACCCCGTTGCCTGGCGACGACGACCTAGTGGCGATTGCCTGCCGTCGTACCACCTTTGAGTGGGTACTACGACGCAAGATCAACAAAGAGCCCTCGGTGCAACTACTTCACGGGGTGGGCGTGACAGAACTACTCACTTCCCCCGCGAGGCCTTCAGCCGCAACAGCCGCGCTGGCCACCGAAGGCACAACATCCACCGCAGCCCCGGCAGGCACAAGCACTGCCAGCACTGCAGGATTGCAGCAAGTCACTGGACTGCGGCTTGAAGATGGCACCGAACTAAACGCTGACGTCACGGTAATTGCAGGAGGGCGTCGCCATGACCTAATAGGGCTTCTATCTGCTCGCGGAATTGTCATCAACGAGGCCATCGAAGATACCGGCATTGTGTACTTCTCTAGATTTTTCAAGCTGAAAGAATCTGCCGATTTCCCGGCGCAAACCGGACCAATTGGCGGCGACTTGGGATACCTCAAGTTCGGCGTGTTTCCTGGAGACAACCGAACCTTCTCGATCACACTCGCAACGGCAGTTGAGGATAAGGAGTTGCGCCAACGACTAACTAACCCGGCTGAGTTCATCAAGATTGCTGCACAGATTCCTGCAACGGCTGTGCATGTAGAGCCAGACCGATCAGAGCCAATCACAGGCGTAAACCTGATGGCTGGATTGTTGAATCGCCGTCGATCGTTTCTTGATCAGGATGCAGAACCTGTGTTGCTAGGCCTGCATGCCGTGGGCGATGCTCATACCTGTACGAACCCCCTGTACGGGCGCGGATGCAGCTTGGCGATGGTGCAGGCTGAACTCTTTGCAGAATCCCTTGAGGCACACGGCCTAGACCATCGAGGTCGAGCACTTGCGTTTGAGGCAGCTAGCCGCAGCGAGATATTGCCTTGGTACCTTGCCGCTGTTGCGCAGGATCGTCTCAACTCGGCAAAGCCACCACAGACCAAGGGCACAATCAGCGTGCCAGCAGACCCCGGTCAAGTAGCACGCGAGTTTTTGCGAGATGGCCTGCTACCGGCAATGAGATCTGACCCGGTAGTACTTCGAGCCTTTCTGCGGATGTTTAATCTGCTCGAAGCACCGGACTCTCTGATGACCAACGGCGATGTAGTAACTCGTGTGCTTGCAGTGTTCAACGAGCGCGAAGATCGTCCGCCCGAACAAGCTGTAGGCCCTGACAGAGAGTCACTACTTCAGGCCATCTCATAAGCGCTATCTCATAAGCCCTATCTGGGACTGCTCAACGACTTAGTTGTTGTCGGCAGGATCGCGAATCACCACAATGCTTGCGGCGGGGTTATCAGGGTCTAGAAAAACCTCGATCGGCCGCACCACGTGGTCATCGTTGCTCTGCTGTTCGATGACGGAGCGATGATCCTGCGACGGATCAAGAATTTCTCGAAGCCCGATCAACCCTGCGGCCAGCATGGAAGCAGCCCCGGACTTTCGGTATTTGTGCGGAATGTGGCCGCGATGAATTGGGACTGGCTCGGGTTTGGCTCGGGCAACTGACTCGGGTTCTTCAAACCCAAGAAAGTTGAGCGGGTCAGCCACCTGCCACTGCAGGAATAATGGCGATGGTCTCGCCATCAGGAACGGGGGTGTTGATCCCGTCTAGGTACCGAACGTCGTCGTCGGCCACAAAGACGTTTACAAAGCGACGTAGGCCACCTTCATCATCAAAGAGCCGCTCTTTGAACCCCGGATGAGCCGACTCTAAGGACTGCAAGGCTTCTCCCACTGTTGCCCCCTCTACCTGCACCTCTGAGGAACCGCCGGTGAGGGTACGAAGCGTGGTGGGTATACGAATGCTGACAGTCATGAGGATTCTCCTGAGGTGTGCTGAGCTACTAAGGCTTGGGCGCTACAGAACTCAGCTACTAGCTTGGGTCTGACAAACTATCGTAGCGAATCGGCTGACGAAGTGGGTTCGGGTGCTGAAGCCCGCAATGGCTGCGCACCCGCTACCGTTAAAAAGCAGAGATCAGATCCCCTAGGCCAATTTGGCCAGATGCCTGCCGAGGAGGTGCGAGGACTTGCCCGAAGACCGCAAACCCCCTGCCCAGATTCGTCAGTTCGATCATCGTGAGTTTGACGTTGCAAGACTTCTGGAACACAAAGGCAGCAGAACAGTCTCTGTCTGCCTGCCAGCGCGCAACGAGGGCCTGACCGTTGGCGCAATCGTGGATACCCTGCGGACCGACCTACTGCTCACTACCGTGGTGGATGAAATTCTGGTAATTGATGATCACTCAAGCGACAACACTGCCGCAGTGGCCCGGGCAGCAGGCGCACACGTAGTGACTGCGGCAGATATCTTGCCAGAATATGGCAGCGGTTTTGGCAAAGGCGAGGTGCTGTGGAAGTCGCTCTACGTTGCCGAGGGCGACATAATCATCTGGTGCGATGCTGATATTTCTCAGTTTGGTTCGCGATTTGTCTCGGGGATTCTTGGACCACTTCTCTGCGAACCGGATGTAGATCTAGCTAAAGGTTATTACCGTCGGCCAGAACGAGACCGAGAGGGTGGGGGTAGAGTCACAGAGCTTGTAGCTCGCCCATTGCTCTCGCTCTTTTGCCCCGAGCTAGCAGTTCTTTATCAGCCGCTCTCTGGTGAATACGGCGGAAAACGATCAGTTCTTGAGCAACTGCCCTTTGTGCAAGGGTACGGAGTTGAGGTCGGCCTGCTGATTGATCTAGCGAAGCAATTCGGCCTAGGCGGGTTAGTGCAGGTAGACCTTGACGTGCGCCACCATCGCAACCGCAGCTTGGCCGAACTTGGTCCGCAGGCCATGGCGATTGCACAGACCATCATGAGGCATGTGGATTGGAAGTTAGCTCCGGCAGCCTCTGAATTAGTGCGGCCAGGGCTTGAGCCAGTGTCGGTGGACGTGAGCGAGCGGCCCCCCATAGTTGAGGTGACCTCATATTTGACGCGGGCAATGCAGCTCGCTGCGATTCAGCCCTAAAAACCAGCACGCTCCAGCGCTATCGGGAGGGCCTGTTGCAAGCAGGCCAAGGTGTCACCAAGAGCTCGTTCTCGGCCGAACTGCTCAACTAGTGACACCGTAGGGACGAGCGATTGCGCCGAATCAAACGACTCGCCGACCACAGCCACAACTGCAACTCCCAAACGGCCGGCAAGCTCAGTCACCCCGCCCACTACCTTGCCCTCGAATGAGGCTTCATCCAAAAACCCTTCGCCCGTAATCACAAGATCTGCTGCCTCGATGAGCTCATCAAGACCAAGAAAATCGGCTACAAGATCAAACCCAGAAATTAGCGTGGCGCCAAGACAGGCCAAGCCTCCGGCAAGACCACCTGCTGCGCCCCCGCCGGCCAAGTCTGCAACCGCAACCCCGTAATCCTCGTCATAGACTTGCACTAGACGTTGGAGCCGTCGTTCTAAGAGTTTGACCTGGGCCAAGGTTGCTCCTTTTTGAGGGGCAAAGACCTGAGCTGCCTGCACAAAACGAGTGTTCACATCGCAAGCCACACTGAGTTCAACTCCACGCAGGCGATGCAATGGCTCAAGGGCTCTTAACGCTCCAAGACCGCCGTCTGTCGTCGCCGAACCTCCAAGGCCAACCACAATCTTTTTGGCACCGGCATCAAGGGCAGCAGCGAGTAGTTCGCCCGTACCAAAGGTGCTAGCGGCCACAGGGTCGTTGTGTTGGGCACCACCAACAAGTTCAAGGCCCGAGGCTCGAGCCATCTCAATCACTGCATTGCGCTTATCGAGTCGCCACTCGGCTTGTATTGGGTCTCCTAGTGGACCCGTCACGGTGGTGGTTCGGTTTGCTCCTCCAAGCACCTCGAGAATACCTTCACCGCCGTCTGCGAGCGGGCAGGCAATGCCCTGATGGCCGAGTGCTCGAAGGCCCTCGCAAACCGCCTTCGCTGCCTGGTTCGCAGTGGCGGTTCCTCTGAACTTGTCCGGTGCTACTAGAACTCGCACACCACAATCTTAGGTGTCTTTGTGTAAGTGAGTTCTTTATGCCGACCTAGGGTGATCCCTAATGTCTGATAGCAACGAACGCCCAGTGGTTATTGTGTCGAACCGGGGACCAGTGAGTTACCGCGAGTATCAGGGTGAACTTGTGGGCATGCGCGGTGCGGGTGGACTGATCTCTGGACTTGGGCCGCTGTTAGAGAGCGGCCAAGCAAGTTGGATTGCTGCAGCCCTGAGCGATGCTGATCGTTCGGCGGTTGCGGCAGGTACGGCCACGCCCGACGGACTAGCGGTTCGTCTGCTTGATCTTGACCCGGCCGAGCACGCTCTGGCCTATGACCTGATCTCTAATCAGACGCTTTGGTTTATTCACCACGGCTTGTTCGACCTGACTCGATCGCCGTCATATACACAGCAGTGGCACTTGGCTTGGGATGCTTACCGGCGAGTCAATCAGACATTCGCTCGAGCTGTGTGTGAATCCGCTCCAAACAACGCTGTAGTGCTGATTCAGGATTACCACCTGACGCTCATGGCTCCGAGGTTGGCAGCCGAGCGGCCAGACCTTTCTACCGTGCACTTTCATCACACTCCTTTTGCTGGGCCAGATATGCTGCGCGTGTTACCACCCGCGGCGCGTAACGAGATGTTGTCCGCGCTCAATGCTCATAATGCTTGCGGGTTTCATACCAGCGAGTGGGCGCAAAACTTTGAGCAGGATCTACTTCGCTGGCCAAATCTGACAGCCGACCAATCGCTGCCTGCGAAGGCAAAGGTCTTTTCTTCTTCACTGGCTCCTGATGCCGCTGATCTGCGCTCAACAGCTAGCTCTGCTGGGTGTGAAGAGCATCTGCGTTCACTGGAAGAACAGATTGGCGACTCGCTACTCCTGCTGCGAATAGATCGTATGGAACTGTCTAAAAACATTCTCCGCGGCTTTAGGGCCTTCGACTTGTTATTGCAGCAGCGCAGTGACCTGCGCGGGCAGATTGTGTTTTTGGCCTGTTGTTACCCCTCACGCGAAGGCGTTGCTGAGTATACGTTGTACAAAGAGCAGGTTGAACAAGAGGTCGCACGCATCAACAACCGTTGGGGCAGCAACAGTTGGCAACCAATCTTGTTTGAAACCGATGATAATTATTTGCGCTCCGTTGCAGCATTGCGGCGCTACGACGTTTTGTTAGTCAATCCAATCCGCGATGGCCTGAACCTGGTTGCAAAAGAGGGCCCGCTCGTTAACGAACGCTCTGGTCGACTCGTGTTGTCTACAGAGGCCGGGGCATGGGCGGAACTGCATTCTGCTGCGCTAGGAGTTAACCCATTCGACATTGAACAAACTGCTCAGATGCTGGGTGTTGCATTAGATCTCAGCGGGACTGATCGAGTGGTAAGGGCCGCAGAACTAGCTGAACTTGCGGCAGCGCGAACCCCGGTGGATTGGCTGCAAGACCAGCTCGCAGCGGTGAGCTAACTCGCCGATTTGGAGGCAGGAGTATTTCGAGGAACGGCGACCTGCAGTTGCTGAAGCAGATCTAGCACAGCAGCAGGACCGTCAAGAATCAGATCGGCGCGCTCTATGAGTTCCTCATCGGACTCTTGGCTGTGCGCCAGAATCTTGAATGCCTGAGTCCCGGTAGCTGCGAGTTTGTCTAGTGCATCAAAGGCTGGCAAGTCGCCAACGTCATCACCCAGAAACAGCACCGGGCCGCCATGATCCGCAGCAAGGGCAGACAACGCAGTGCCCTTATCAACTTCAATCGGCGGGTGAAGCTCAACGCTCATACGCGCTGTGCGAGCAACTAAACCAGATGCTTGAGCTAGTTCTTGGGCATAGCGCTCAACCTGCTCGGCTAGTTCTGACTGGCCACGGAAGTGCAAAGTCATGGATAGGCCTTTGAGCTCAACGCGCATGCCCGCAGGGCCTGATTGTTCTGCCGTTGCGGCAAGTTCTGCAACACGCTCAGGCCATGCTGCAGCCTCAGGATGCTGGCTGAGCACACCGTGGCGGAATTGCTCCAAGCCGTAGAGCCCAATCAGCGTCATAGGCGGCTGCTGTGCAGGGCCGTCTGAAGTAGCAAGCGGACTAGGAATGCGATCGAGCAGAAACTGTAGTGGGCGGCCAGAAATTACAGCGAGTTCACCCAAGCTCAGCGACAGGTCCTGAAGAACCTGCAAGCAACCGGGGAGTAGCGCTGCAGCAGTGGGGTCATCAACGATGAGGGCAAGCGTGCCGTCAAAGTCAGTGGCCAGCAGAGTTTTATGAGGTGAAATTGCAACGGCGGCAACAATTTCTTCCGGTGTAACCCGTTGGACGTCACTTTTTGGCATCAGTTGATTGCCCGGGTCCGATCGGCAGAGTTGGCAGAAACTGTCACCTCAGCCAGTAGTGCTCTTGACGGTGGAAGTTGTAGTGGTGATCTTGCCGCCGGCCGAAGGGATCGTGCTAGCAGCAGCACTTCCCGCAGTGGTAGTCACCGTTGAGTTACCAGCCGAGGAACTGCCCGCCACGGTGGTTGCACTTGCGCTTGCAGGGGTGATGACTCCCTCAACATCGGGGCCAAGGACAACTACAACGTTGGTATCTGCACCAACATCGGCTGCCACTTTGCCCAGAACGGTGCCAGTAGGAATCGGCTGCACAGCACCCACACTGAGCAACTTGGCAATCGCCTTGGCGTCACCCTCATAGCCGGGAGCGTAATACACCGTCGTGGTTTGCACTTGAGCAGCTGCAGTTTTGGCGGCAACGTTGGGGTAACCGGCTAGGCCAAGGAAGTTTGCAGCAGTTGCTGCATAACCGGTCTTGCCAGCTCCGTTAAGAACAACCACCTTCAGCGCAGCCGGTGCAACCGAAGTTGAGGAGGCAGTAGTTGTAGGCACCTCGGGCGCGGTAGTGGTGGTCTTATTGCTACCGTCACCAATCTTTACGTCCTGAGAGTCTGTCTGAAAACCAACTCCACCTCCCTTGAGGAGCAGGATTACCCCGAGCGCGACAGCTACTCCAACAAGAATTAACCCCCGTGAAGCAGGATTCGGGCCTTGGGGTGTTGGTCGCGATGGACGCGAACGCTGCGTCGAAGTCATCTCATAACCTTAGCCCTGCCGCCACTTAGGTTGGCGGTGATCCTCATTCGACTAGATCAAACTCAAGCAATGCGGACTTCAATCCATATACAAACGAGTTGGGCATCTCTACTACTGATCCTGGAATAACCCGGATTTGCTCGACCCGTTTAAGTAGTTCTTCAAACATCACTCGGATCTCTAGGCGGGCTAACGATGCGCCCAAACAGAAGTGAGTTCCAAAGCCAAAGGCAATGTGGTTGTTCGGGTGGCGAGTCACGTCAAGGTCTTCGGGATGATCAAAATGGGCCGGGTCACGGTTTGCCGAGGAGTACATCAATACCAGTTGGTCGCCGGCTTTGATGGGCTGACCAGCAACCTCGGTGTCTTCTACTGCCACGCGACACATGTTGTGGATAGGGGTCACGAAGCGAATGAACTCTTCTACGGCAACAGTCAGGTTTGCCCCTGACTTCAGCAGTTGCCACTGCTCTGGGCGGGCGGCCAACTCAAGCAGGCTTCGAGCAATAACTGTGCGCGTAGTTTCTGCACCACCATCGAGAAGCAACAAAGAATCAGAGATCACCTCCTCAACTCCGAACGGGCAACCCGGCACTTCTGCTGTGGTCCACACCGTCATCACGTCATCGGCCGGGGCAAGCTTTTTTGCCTCATAGAGTTCGGCGGCGGCAACAGCAAAATCCATAACCGCAGCAATGTTGTCGTCTTGGTGATACCGCGGACCACCCCCAAGTGTGATGGTGCGCTCAGACCACTCCATCAGCTTGGGCCACATATCTTCGCTAAACCCCAAGAGAAGGCCAATCATCTCTGCAGGCAGCGGGGCTGCAATCTCGCTAATGATCTCAACTGCCCCATCATGGCCAAATGCCTGGTCGAGAAGGCCGATGACAACTTCGCGAACGTGATCCTCCCAACTAGCAACAGCCCTTGGGGTAAAGCGCCGAGCGACCAAACTGCGACGCATCTGATGCACTGGATCATCTAGGCCGATGATTGCGGGATCTGCAGGAATGTTGGGCCTGTACCCGCCCTTGTTCTGGTCCGAGTTGATGAACAGGGCTTTTTGCTTCTCAATCTCGACGATGTCTGTGAGGCGAGAAACACCCCAAAGCTCATTTGTGGAATCCCAGTAAACCGGCGCACTCTCTCGCATCCACGCATAGGTGGAGTAAGGATCGTTTACATAAAAATCGCCGTCTAACAGATCGATTGTTCTCATCTGAGTCATGGTTTCACCGTCCCGTAATTATCCTCAGCGCAATTAGATTGTTGCCAAGCTCGTTTGTCACAGATTGGCATACTTTGAGTGGGTAACTCTTAGCAGCTATTCGATCTACAGTTCAGTCTGTCTACACTCAGTTCTGCGCTACCGAGGAGGCTCAAGATGTCTAGGGTTAAGTGTGAATCAGGTTCTGAGTCTGGGGCAAAGACCAAGCGTTTGGCCATTTCTCTCTCTGCACTTTGTATGTTCGCAGCAGTCACCGGGCTTGCTAGCTGTAGTAGCTCAAGTAAGGACGCAGCTTCCACCTCAACTACGGCGGCGTCAACCTCGACCACCGCTAGCAATGGTGGATCAGTCACCACCGAGGCTGCTGTTGACGTTGGGGTGAACGTCAAGGTGGCATCTAGCGGGATGGGCGATGTGCTCTCTGATGGGCAAGGCCATGTGTTCTACATCTTCACACCAGATGGCACAGGCCCAGCAACCTGCCTAGAGGCCTGTGCAGGAGCATGGCCACCCGTTCTTACTGAGGGTGGTGTAGTTGCTGATGCTGCAGTGTCAGGCGTCAAGCTTGGATCGACTGGTCAAGCAGCTTCAGCACAGCTCACCATTAACGGCCAGCCTGTTTACTACTTCGCAGCAGATACTGAGCCCGGCTCGACTGGCGGTCAAGGCAGTGGCGGCAAGTGGTTTGTTCTCAACACCGACGGCGTAGCAGTTCAGCCCTAGGCGGGTACTGCCCTGAGCACAATGTTGTCTGCGTAAGAATGGCGAGCTTTGCTGAATGATCCGCCGCAGGTGACCAAGGTAAGTACCGGCTCGCCCTGCGCTCGAAAGAGTTCTTCCGTGGGTAACTCGCCCTTTTCTACTTGGAAGCGTTCAGTTATAACAAACGGTCGGGCTACACCAGCATCATCAGTCACGATGACTTGGGCGCCAACCGGTAGTTGGTTGAGCTTTAGAAATACACCGGGCTTTTTGTTGTAGTCCACATGTGCAGCAATCACTGCTGAGCCTTGTGGCTGGCCGGGTCGCTGCCCATACTGATACCAGCCAGCCTCAGAGGCACCCGGCAGACCCATAGAGCCATCGTCTTCTAGTCCCACTTGCACAACTGGTGAATCCACTCCTAGGTCCGGAATGGCAATCTGCACAGGTGCGCCCACAGGCGTTGCAACAGCTTCGGCAGGCATTGTGGGCAATCCAGCTAGATCTACAGCGGAGCTTCCTAGTTCTTGTGCGGCGGCCAAAGCCCGAGACGTGGAAGCCGAGATGACAGATTCTCCTTTGAGGTCCACACGTGGTTCGCCGGCTTCACCCAACAACCAGGCTGGGCCTATAAGCAGCAGAACCACGAAAGACAAAATCAGCAGAACTCGAGCCTGACGGACTTTCATGACTAACTCCTAGAACGTGTTGGGGGAGGAGCAAGTGCTCCTCCCCCAGTACAGGTCATTTGATTCTGAGGTAGTCGGCACAAACCGACTTGGTTAGTTCCGACGACGGGACTTGGCGAGCACCACAGAAGAGGTACCAAGGCCGAGCACTGCAGCACCAGCAACCAAAGCCAATAGCAACCCTGTTGTGCCTGAACTAGTGGCAACTCCAGAGTTACCTGCGCTCACACCCGTAGGCGAGGCTGGCTTAAGAATTACTGCATCAATCACGTGCACAACACCATTGGATGCAACGATGTCTGCAGTCACAACAGTAGCTCCGCCGACAACAAGCTTTTCTCCCACTACCTCAACGGTGACTGGACCGCCAAGGGTTTCTACGGTGCCACCCGCAGCAGCAATCGCAGCTTTGGAATCAACAGCACCAGACAGGACGTGGAGTTTGAGAATATTTGCAAGGTCTCCAGTGGGGTCTGCCAGTAAGGTCTCAAGGGTACCGGCGGGCAGCGCAGCGAAGGCAGCATTTGTTGGCGCAAACACGGTGAACGGGCCCGGCCCGGAAAGCGTATCGACAAGGCCTGCAGCCGTGACTGCAGTAACTAGCGTAGAGAGTTCGGGGTTGCCTTGAGCAATCTGAACGATATTTTGGGCGTCACTACTCTGGGCGCCGGCAGTGGCGCTGAAGCCACCAATAACTACAGCTAGTGCTGTAATAGTAACCAATAGGGATTTGCGCATGATTCTCCAATTATTGGTGGGGGTCAAACTTCGCTCCCCAGGGGTCGGAACTGCTTGCATTGCTCTAGGTATTTCGTTTCGCACGTGTTCTACGGATGCAAATTCCTAAATTAGTTTCGCAAAAAAGCCAAGAAGCAACTTCCGACAAGGTGAGAATCTGGTTTGATTTGCCGACCAGAGCTATTCGAAGGACAAACAGGCCGTACGTTAGACAGTCCCAATAGAGATTCCGACTAGAGATTCCGACTAGGAGCAAGTCTGTGAGCAACAACCAATCTGCTGCGGATTATGCCGACACTGCCCGAATTCTGGTGGCTGATGATGATCGCGCCATCCGCGAGTCTCTTGAGCGTGTGCTACGCCTAGAAGGATACTTAGTAACCGCTGTGCCAGACGGTGCTGCCGCGCTTGAATCTGCAAGATCAGCACCAGTGGACTTGATAGTGCTTGACTTGATGATGCCATCAGTCGATGGCCTAACGGTGTGTCGGGTGCTGCGCAGCGAAAGAGACCGCACACCCATTTTGATGTTGACTGCCCGAACCGAAACCTCGGACAGGGTTGCGGGGTTAGATGCAGGAGCCGATGATTACCTTGCTAAGCCATTCGATCCGGCAGAACTTTTAGCTCGAGTGCGAGCTCTGCTTCGTAGGGCAGTTCCACAAGGTGACAACCGGGCTGGCACAGGCAGGACAGGCGGCCAATCGAAGGTCTCGAGCAGTCAAAGCCCAGGAGTATTGAGCGTTGAAGATCTGCGTTTGGACTCGGCGGCCCGACGTTGCTGGCGAGCAGACAGAGAGCTTGAATTATCAAAGACCGAATTCAACCTGCTGGAGTTGTTGATGTTCAACACAGGCATCGTGTTATCTCGATCTCATATCTACGAAGAGATCTGGGAGTACGACTTCGGGCCAGACTCAAAGAACTTGGCGGTCTACATCAGCTACTTGCGCCGCAAGGTGGACGACGGAGAAGACGTGGCTCTTATTCAGACCGTTCGCGGTGTTGGCTACACACTCCGCCGACCATGAGCTTGCGGATCAAGATTGTCTTGGCACTCGTTGCTCTGTCTGCAACGGCCACGGTGGCAATTGGTCTATTTAGTTACCGCACCACTGCAAAGGTGCTGGGTGAGCAAACCGATAAGTCGCTTGTGGTAGCTGCCAGCCGACTCGCGCCACCTGTAGAGGACCGCCGTCCGAATAGGGAGAACCCGCCAAACCGCGTGGAACTTCGGATTCAAGCTCAAGCCCGGCGCGTTCTGGCAGAGATTGCGGACAGCAGCGATTTTACAGCGCAACTCATTCGCTCTGACGGTTCTGTCATTGCATCACAGGGCGGATCTGTGAGCAGCACTTTGGATGTAAGCCCCTCAGATGTGGCAATTGCACAGTCGAATAGAGCCGAATCTGTATTTCGAACAGTGCCGCTCGACGCAGGCAGCTACAGAATGCTTACTTCTGGCAACGGCTCTGGCCAGGGAGCACTTCAGGTTGCAAGGTTGCTCGCAGAGAATGAAGCCCTGCTGGCCACGTTGCGTGCGCGTATTCTTTTTGCAGCGCTGTTTGTTATGGCAATCGCTGCTGCACTTGGCTGGATTATTGCCCGGCAAGTCACCCTTCGCTTAGTGCGCCTTACCTCTGCTGCGGAACGGGTAACCGAGACGGGCAGCCTAGAAGTTCAAGTGCCTGTGAGTGGGTTAGATGAAACTGGCCGACTTGGTACGGCATTCAATGAGATGCTCACTGCGCTCTCTCGCTCTAAAGGTGACCAGCAACGCCTAGTGCAAGATGCGGGCCATGAGTTGCGAACTCCGCTGACTAGTTTGCGAACCAACGTGTTCACGTTGCGCCGCTCAGAAGAACTCACAGCGGATCAGCGCTCGCAACTGCTTACCGACCTAGAGGGCGAGACTGAAGAACTCACCCGGCTGATTAATGAGGTGGTCGAGCTTGCAACTGATCAGCGCAATGACGAAGTTGTTGTTGAAGTAGTACTTGCCGATTTGTTGGGGTCCATTGCGGAGAAGGCCTCTCAGCGCTCGGGGAGGCAAGTAATTGTTCAAGCAGATACAACAAGGCTTCGAACGCATCCTCGGGGCCTTGAGCGAGCAGTAGGAAATTTGATAGAGAACGCGATCAAGTTTGATCAGACCTCTGGCCCGATCTTAGTTAGCTGCGCACTTGGCCGAGTTGCTGTCACTGACTCTGGCCCTGGGTTTGCCGATGCCGATCTGCCGTATGTGTTCGATCGCTTTTACCGGGCCACAGCAGCGCGTAGCCAGCCTGGGTCGGGGCTTGGGCTAGCCATTGTTGCTGACTTTGTGCAGCGGCAGGGCGGGACTGTATTTGCTGAAAACAGCTTTGGCGGCGGGGCCGAGGTGGGTTTTCAACTCAGACTCGGAACTGACGGTCAAGACTGACGGTCAAGATAGAGATCAGCACTCATACCTTTTCTTAACCTTCACCCAATACGGTTCTCAACTGCGGGTTCGATACTTATAGATGTCAACCCGACAAAGCGTCGAACCGACAGAAGCACGGAGCATAAAGATGAACAAGATGAAGAAATCAATCGTGGCAGCAAGCGTGGCAGTCGGTCTCTTTGCCGGCGGATCAGCAGGAGCGATTCTGGGCACTGGTGGAATCTCGGGAGCCCAAGAAACAACCACCACAGTGGCGGAACAACCAGCTGCAGATGCGCCTAACGCTGAGCGCCCAGACCCAGCGCAACGCATCGGTTCGGTGTTGGCGCCTCTAGTCGAGGCTGGGACTATTAACCAGGCCCAAGCCGATGCGGTGACCCAAGCACTTATTTCGGCAAGGAAAGCTGAAGGCCCCCGTGCTGAGAACGGCGGACCTGGACGAGGTCATCGTGGACCTGGTCTAGAAGCAGCTACCACAGCACTCGGCATGACCAAGGAGGAACTGCGCACGGCAGTTCAGAGCGGTCAGACCTTGGCTCAAATTGCTGCAGACAAGGGCGTGGAGGTTCAAGTAGTGATTGATTCTCTGACATCTGAACTCGCAGCACACCTTTCCGAAGGCGTGTCCTCTGGGAAGATTACTCAGGAGCAAGCTGATCAGAAGCTGGCCAAGGCCTCAGAGCGCATCACCGACATGGTTAACAACGGCCGGCCGGAGCGAGGTGGCCCACAGGGTGCCGGCGGCAACTGAGTCAGCAGGGCTCAAGCGACAACTGAGTCAGCAGCATGGCTGCACTACAACTCACTAGAAAGGCTCGACCCGAGTGGTCGAGCCTTTCTAGTTCGAAGCCAGCCATTTGCTTTGGGTTACGAGAATAATTATCATTCCAGTTATGAACACTGATGCCAATTTTAGCCCCAGCAGCAACAGCAGGGGGCCAAGCAGCATTCGCAGGAGCGCTTTGGGAACTGCACTGATCGGCGGGCTCATCACGTGTCTTGTTGCAGTTGGCTGTAGCTCAAACTCGGAGTCGAGTAGCACCACAGTTGCGGCTAGAGACTGCCCGACTACCCCCATTCAAGTTGTGGTGAGTGTTGATCAATGGGGAGATATCGTTGATCAACTTGCTGGGGATTGCGCCATGGTCACCACTGTCATCGCATCCTCCAAAGTTGATCCCCACGATTACGAGCCCACATCTGGTGACGCCGCCAAGTTCACAGACGCCGATCTAGTTGTAGTAAACGGCATGGATTACGACCCATGGGCAAACAAGATTGTGGCCACACTCAACCCCCAGCCGCCAGTGATAGACGCTGGCCAAGTCGCTGGTTTAGCCGAAGGCCAGAACCCGCACGTTTGGTATGGCCCCGACTATGTCTTTGAGTTTGCTGATGCCGTGACAGCGGAGCTTTCAACGCTTTCGCCCCAAGCTGCGGGGTACTTTGCTGCACAGTCAGAGTCTTGGTCAACAAGCATGCAGCCCTACCGCGATGAGATTGCAAGTATCAAGGCCAACTTCAGCGGGCGAAGTTATGCAGCCACAGAGTCTGTATTCGACTACATGGCAGTAGCTCTTGGACTTATAGATAAGACCCCGAAGGGGTTTGCAAGGGCGGCCGCTAATGAGACAGACCCGGCACCAGGCGAAATTTCAGAGATTGACAAACTCCTCACCGCTCAGGGGGTTGATGTGTTGATCTACAACATTCAGACCGAGGGTGCTATCCCTGAGCAAATCCGTAGCACGGCCAAGAAGGCCAGCGTGGCAGTAGTGGAGGTTACTGAATCGGTGCCGCCAGAGGCTAAGAGTTTTGAACAATGGCAAGTTGCACAGCTTGAGGCACTTTCTGCTGCACTAAGAACCACGCAGTGAACAAAACCGCTGAGGGCGAGCAACCTGAACCGGCCAGCGTTAGGGGCCTTGATCAGAACAGTGCTCCAATCATCTCGCTTCGATCAGCCTCTGTTGTACTCGGCGGAAAGACCGTTTTCTCTGAGGGGAGTTTTGACATCCCTAGTGGTCAAATCGTCTCAATCATTGGGCCAAACGGCTCGGGTAAGACCACGATGCTTCAACTCTTACTCGGCCTGATTCCCCCCTCCACCGGATCGGTGAGCGTATTCGGGCATACCCCTGAGCGCGGAAATCCAAAAATCGGGTACGTGCCTCAGCACTACTCCGAGGCAATCGGCACAGCGTTACGCTGCAAAGATCTGGTCGCACTCAGCGCCACAGGAACCCGATGGGGAATGCGTAAGCGTGTCTCCGACACAGAGGCCGTCAGCGCAGCACTCCTAGCAGTGGACGCTCAGGACTACGGCGACTCGCGCATATCTGAGTTGTCTGGCGGGCAACAACAACGAGTTGCGATTGCGCAAGCATTAGTAGGAAACCCCGACCTACTGCTCCTTGATGAGCCGCTTGCAAACCTAGACCTGCGGAACCAACGCGAGATTGTTGATCTGCTTGCCGAATTACAGCAAGACAGAGGCGTCACTATTTTGGTAGTTGTGCACGATCTGAACCCGCTGTTGGCTCACCTTGGCGGATCGGTGTATTTACTTGACGGCCACGCTCATTACGGCAGTGTGGGAGAGGTAGTTGACGCAGATCTGCTGTCTCACCTGTATGGCACTGAGATCAAGGTAGTGCGCACTGCTCAGGGCGACCTGTACACAAGGAGCAACTAGGTGTTCCCTACCCTTGTCCTGCCTACGCTCGGCCTGCCCTCTCTAACTAGCTTGCCCACGATGGTTTTGGCCAACGTCGGGTACCAAAGCAACTGGATTCAGGTGCTCGGCCAGCCGTTCATGCGTAATGCCTTTATTGCAGGGTCGCTAGTTGCGATTGCATCGGGAATGCTTGGCTACTTTGTGGTGGTGCGAGAGGGGGAGTTTGCTGCCCATGCACTTGGCCACATTGGGTTTCCAGGCGCTACTGGAGCAGTGTTGCTAGGGCTGTCTCCAACTCTGGGTCTGGCAGTATTTTGCGTGGGCGGTGCATTGGTAATCGGCGCTTTAGGCAAGAAAGCGTCAGAGCGAGCAACTGCTACTGGCACTGTGCTTGCCTTCGCAACCGGACTCGGAATTTTGTTCGCCTCGCTAGCTACCAAGTCCAGCACCATCGTCACCAACGTTTTATTCGGCAACTTGCTGGCAGTTTCGGTTGATCAGATCAGAGTCTTTTTTGTCTTCACTGTCGCGCTTTCTCTGGTGCTTGCAGTGATTGCTCGGCCACTTATGTTTGCCTCTGTTAACCCAGACGTAGCTCAGGCCAAAGGCGTGGCCGTGCAGACACTCGGGATTGTGTTTCTTGTGCTCATGGGATTAGTCGTGACCATGGCGGTGCAAGTAGTGGGGACCTTGTTGCTGTTTGCTCTTGTGGTAACACCACCAGCCACGGCGCTCAAGCTAACAGCGCGGCCTAGCCGAGTAGTTGTCTTTAGTACAGCAATCGGATTGGCTTCTGTGATTCTTGGCCTAATCACAGCAACCATCTTCAACCTGCCCCCAAGCTTCTTTATTGTCACCTACTCGTTTGTGACTTGGCTCATAGTCTTGTCAGCTACAAGTGAACGTCATCGGGCGAGCACCTAGGGTGGCAAGTAGCTGTACTAGATAGGGCTGTACTAGATCAGCCCACTCAAAGCCAAAGCTCGCTAACCTTGTTCTTCATAGGGAGCGAAAGGGATTGATGACCATGCGTATCAAACTTCTTCTGATTGTTGGCTGTGCTGCAGTCTTGGTTCTTTCCGGATGTAGCAGTTCGGGGAGTTCTGACAGTTCCGACACCTCGGCGAGTTCAGGCAATTCAGGGAACACAGACGCAGGGAACACAGATGCAGGGAACACAGACGCAGCGAGCACAGACGCAAGCGGCACAGCACCAAAGGGTGTAGATGCATGCGCGCTTGCCGACCCAAGCCTGATAGCCGCACTCGGCCTGACTGGCACGGGTGAGCCAACTGACCGCGGCGGCAAGAACGGTCCGCCCGACATTGCTTGGAACGTCTGCACCTGGGGCTCGCTCACCGAGGACTCCGGAGTAGTCACGGTTCAGGTCCTGACCGCAGGCCCCGACGCCATAGTGAACCCGCTAGAGATTCTGTTAAATAACTCGGGTAGCGACTCCCCCGCGGTAACTTCTGTTGAAGTTGGCACTGATGCAAAGTTGTACGACTTTGCGCTTATCACAGGCGGTGGCGGAGTTGGCAAGACAATCGGATTCAAAACAGATAAAAGTCAACTAGTAGCTGTTTCGCAGACTGGTGCGGATGTAGATGTAGCAGCTCTCACTGCGCTGGCCCAAGGTGTAGCAAGCAAGCTGTAAATCCCGAGGTACTTGTCGCTGAACTTGTATGCTTCTGACTCTAGAATTTCTAGTCACAGACAAGCCCTTAGGAACACCCATGACCATGACATACTTCTCTAAAACTAGAGCGCTAGCAGCTGCGATGATCGCTATGGCGGCATTGTCTGCTGGATGCTCGGGGTCAATCTCTACGGGGGGCGCATCAAGCGTCGACCAAGCCGAGCTTGAGACAGGCGTGGCAACTGAGCTTGAAAAAGTCGTTGGTCAGACGCCTGCCTCAGTCACCTGCGAGGGTGACTTGCCTGCAGAAGTAGACGCCGAGGTGCGCTGCACAGTCACTGCAGACGACGGCTCAGAAGTTGGCGCAACCGTAACTGTGGATGAGGTTGACGGGACCAACGTCAACTACTCGGTTCAAGTAGACGGCTAGCAGCACACGGCCTGCTGTTGCTGCGCACTGGGCACTGGGCACAGGATTCTCGCCCGACCATTCCTAGGACTCGACAGCCACTGCCTCTGCATCGGTGTGGGTCTTGGCTAGGTATATGACCACACCGGCGATTGCGGACAGGAAGATCGCACTGGTCACAGTCGTTCCCAAGCCAAGGCCGCCTTTGACGACTGGTTGCGATAGGTAATCACCGAGCGAAGCCCCGAGCGGGCGGGTGAGCACGTACGCAGTCCAAAATGCAAGGATCTCGTTGAGGTGAAACTGGAAGCGTGCAATGGCCACCGCACCGATAAGCGCAGCGAACAACAGAGCCGATTTCCAGTAGCCCAAGTTCAGCCCTTCAGCTAGTAAGTCGCCGGCGGCGGTCCCAAGAGCAAAGGTAAACAGAATTGCGAGCCAGTAGAACGCTTCGCGTTTTGCCGTGATAATTGTGTGGATTGAGAGAGTCTTCTCGCTCGCATACCAGGCGCCGAACGTAACAAACATTGCGATGGCGAAGAAGGCAGTTGTTTTGCCGAGTGAGAAACCGAAATTATCAACAAGGTTATCGGTGATGAGCGTGCCAACGATGCTGATCAGCACGACCGACAGCCAGTAGATTCCAGGCATATAGCCTTTTGCGCGGAACTGGAAGACCAGCGAAATGCCGAGTAGCACCGTCATCAGCACAGTAGTAACAGTGAGCCCGAGCCCAAGGTTGACGCCAAGAAAGTCGGCTGCTGTCTCGCCAACAGTTGTTGCAAGGATCTTGATGATCCAGAAAAAGATAGTGACCTGCGGAACCTTGTTCAGCACTCGAGCCGTCTGAGAACGTGTGTTCGAAGGAGTCTCGGGGGACTGTTGTTGAGAAAGGTCTTTATTGGGTGTTGCCTTGGCCATACCATCTCGCTTTCGTAGAAGTGAAAGCAGACTAAGAGACACCCAGTTAGAGGCTCCCCCGGCCATGGTGATCTAACGGTTAATTCTTTTTGGCCTACTCAAGGATCAGATCTTCAGATGTATCTGGCAGGATGAGCCTGAACTGCGTCGGGCTAGCAGCTGCCACTACCAAGCGGCCACCCTCACCCTCTGCAAGCGAGCGAGCCAGAGCTAGACCAACTCCGTTACCTGTGGCACCGGGGTCGTAGCGCACGAACAGCTGCGCAGGTTCTCGTTCTAGGCTGCCGGCATCAGTTACTGTCAGAACAAGCGCACCTGAGCGTGCTGCGACCTCAACAGTAATTTCGCCTGAGCCATGCTCTAGCGCGTTACCGATGAGCACATTGCTGATCTCATCGAGTACCTGCGAGCTGACGTTGAGCGAGTCCTGCTCGGCTGCATAAAACTGCGCCAGCCTGCCCGATTCGGCTAGCCGCGCAGACCACCGAAGCCGAACCGTCTCCATCCAAACTGAGAGCTCTACTGGCGAACGGTGCGCCGTTACGCTGCGTGCAACGTCAAGCAGTGTAGCAATCGTGGATTCAAGGCGGTCGATCTCTGTAAGGGATTCGCTCAGCACGACTCGTTGATCTTCACGGGGGTTGAGGACTTCACCCTCTATCGAGAGGCGCAGCGCCGTGAGGGGTGTACAGAGCTGATGCGATGCGTTGGCCGAGAACTCGCGCTCTCGGCGCAACAGCCTTTCAAGCCGCTGAGCGGTGCCGGACAACGCTTCGGAAGTTGCATCAAGTTCTGCCACTCCGCTCACTCGCCGAAGAATTGCAAAATCGCCTCCACCAAGGCGCACCGCGTCGTCACGAATCAGCTCTAGCGGCTCTACCAAGCGACGAGATAAGAACCACCCTGCAGCAGCGGCAATCCCAATTGCGGCTAGGTCAAAGGCCGCCAGAATCAGTACATCGCGCCGAATTCTTTCCTCTGTGACGGACACTAATTCGGCCACCCAGACGACCCCTTGAGGCTGTTCGTCAATCACTAGCGGGCGAGTCACCACCAATAAAGGCCCAGCCGTACCCTGCCGGGTTAAGAGCTTGGTGCCGCGAACAAGGTCGTCAGCTCGGACCGGGCCATCGCCGGCAAGTCGCGTCCCGTCAGGCAAGTAGACCGCTACTGAGACGCTGGACTCGATCTTCGGCAGCGTGATCTTATCGACGCCGGTTAGCGAGGAAACAGAGATATCTGCTGCTACTCGCTCGGCGACCCGTTCCAGTTCTCGAACGGATTCTGAGCGGGCACGCAGCGAGGACACAATTGCGAGTGGAATCGTGAGGAGCGCCGTAGCCAGGACCGTAACTCCGATAATCGCTACCAGAATCCTGCGCCTCATGTGACAGCGGTGGGCTCAGTCACCTGGTTCCCAGCGGTACCCAACGCCACGCAATGCAGTGATGCGACTCACGGTTCCGGCGGCCTCGCCCAGCTGACGGCGAAGCGCTGCGATGTGTACATCAAGAGTTTTGGTAGACCCGAACCAGTGCTCATCCCACACCCGACTCATCAAGTCTTCACGGCTTACGACATTGCCGCGATGCGTCAGCAGCTCAACGAGTAGGTCAAACTCCTTGACGCGAAGCTGCACCTCGTTGCCAGCGACATAGACCCGGTGCGGCCCAAGCTCAACTACAACGTCGCCATCGCTCAGTGTTTCGGGCATGTCATAGATGTTCGGCGAACGGAGCTGCGCTCGTATCCGGGCGAGCAACTCCGCTAGCCGGAACGGCTTGGTGATGTAGTCCACCGCACCGGCGTCAAGCCCGATGACGACATCAATCTCCTCAGACCTAGCAGTGACCATCAGCACCGGAACCCCGACCCATTTAGCAATCAGTTCACGAGCCAAATCTACCCCGTCGGCGTCAGGTAATCCGAGGTCCAACAGCACCAAATCTGGGGCAGATGACAACTCACCTACCGCTGCAGCGGTGAGTGCACGCTCACACTCGTACCCAGCGTTTTCAAGTGCTCGCTGCAGACTTGCACCAATCGCTGGGTCATCCTCGACGATCAATAATCGGTGCTGTGTCACGTCCAACTCCTGAGCATCATCTTTGTCTATCCGTACCGAGTTTACTAACCACTCAGGCTTGGTGGTGAGGACTACTCCGATGGCCGAGGTAGCTCTGTACACATACAACCCTGCGGATCAGCGCGACATCTATATGATCACCCGTAGCGGCCTCAGCCAAGACCGCAGATACGTTCTGCTTGAAGGCTCGAATTCCAACTTCAGAGATGTGCTTCCTGGTAGCGCATTCCTTATGTAAGCCGCGTAGCTCAGCGGGGATCGCGGAAGTACCAACCATCTTCTGACTCGGCGACAGATACACAGTCTCTACCCACACGCCATAACGCAGCACTAACTGGAGTTGAATCAAACCGGTACCACTCTGGGAACGTGGCTGCTATTGCCTCAGTGGCTGCTTGAGCGTGGTAGTGCGGAATGCGATGATCAATGTGATGCGCCACATGGGTAGTGCCGATGCGATGGTGCAACAGATTGATCACCTTTGGGTACGGGCGATCAACAGTCTGAAATACACCAAGCATCCACGACCACTCAGGGTTGGCATAGTGCGGGATTTCTACGTCTGTGTGTTGCAGCCACGTATACGTCACCAGCCAAGCGTTAACCACTAGATAGGGACCGACATAGAGCAGAAGTACAGGAACCATCGAACCGACGTCAATCGACCAGGCAACTAAGAGCGCAAGCACAACCAACACTCCCCCAGTTGAAGCCCACACTCGACTATGCCAGCGGGGCGGAAACAACTCGGTTGAGAATGGTCGAATCGGCCAAAAATGATTTGTTTTGCCTCGACTCGGACCACCGGAAGCGCCCGCAAGTAAATAAGCGGGCCAGCCAACAACTAGTGCCTGTGTAAGTGCACCTACAGCGGCCAGATTTGGATGCTTCGGCTCATGACGTTGGACAGCGGGATCGGAGGAAAAGATGGATCGACCAGGTACGTGAGTCTCTCCTTCATCAAGGTGGTTGGTCTTAGCGTGATGAACGGAGTGACTGCGTTGCCAAGAAAAATACGGAACTAAAAGCGAGGAGTGCAAGACAAAGCCAAGTCCGTCTTGCAACCAAGCCCTGTCAGAAAATGCTCCGTGGCCACATTCATGGGCAACAACCCAGAGTCCCACTGCGGCAGTTCCTGTAACGGCTGCATAGATCACCCAGATTGGCAGCCAAGCCCAGGTCATCGGCAACCACAAAACTGCTACTAAAACTAACCCCGCAACTAGGGCTAGGGAACCACCAAGGTAGGCAAGTGAGCGGGCCGTGCTTCGATCAAAGCAGGCCGCAGGAATTACCTCTCGCACTTGAGATCGGGTTGGAAGAATCTTGTATTCAAGGGTACGAGAATTCACAAAGCTCATAATGCCGCAGCGTGGCCGTTGGGAACAATCGGCCCAAATATTCTGATTTTGCGGCCCAAGGGCAGGCATACTTAAAGGATGGAATCGAGTTTTACACGAATGGATGAGTCCACTGCCGAACAATGGGCAGTCATTGGTGCCGAGACAGCAAAAAATCAGGTGCGCGTCGCAGACAGAGTGCTTGATCTTTTGCAGTCCCTATCAAGCATCACTGACGGGTTTGGCACCGACCAGCTCACCCACTGTTTACAAACAGCAACTTTGGCCGAGCAAGCAGGTGCCGATGATCAGGTTGTGGTGGCGGCTTTGTGCCATGACATCGGCAAGGCAATTTCTGTGCCGAATCACCCAAGAATCGCTGCCGAAATTTTGCGGCCCTATGTGCGGCCCGAGGTTTTTAACATGATCCTGGTGCACCAAGACTTTCAGGGTCGCCACTATTACGCCCACTTTGGCGGTAACCCCGAGGCTCGTGAACAACACCGTGACGCGCTGTCAGAGGAAGAGTTTGCGCTGGCCGCACAGTTTGCCGACGAATGGGATCAGATTGCATTTGACCCCGAGCGTGAGACCTTTCCCTTGGAGCATTTTGAGCCGAAGATACGTTCAGTATTTGCTGCCGCTCAGATGATGTAAGCGTTTTTTACCTCTATGCCGATCGGGCCCTCACTCGGCGTCGCGGTCCGAGAGGTGCTCGACATAGGAAAGAGTCTGGGCGAGGCTCACCAAGTCGGCGTACTTCGCGTTGATATCGAAGAGGTTCGCTTCGTGCGGACCGCTGGCCCGATCACCGACGCACTCTCGCGGCAGCATCGCCGGAAACCCATACTGCAGCAGATCGATAGCTGTAGCCCGGATGCACCCAGAGGTAGTCACTCCGCACAGGATCACGGTGTCGACCCTCTAGCTGATGAGGACCGAGGCCAGGTTGGTACCGAAAAAGGCCGATGCACCCTTCTTCAGGACCACGGTCTCGTCAGTTCGGGCTCCGAGTCTCGGGTCGATGTCCACCCACCTATCGCTAATTTAGAGTTGGGCTAGGGCTGAAATCTGGTCCGAGGGCAAAGTCCGGATCGGTGAACCCACACGAGAGGTCGACGCCAAGCAAGGCCGGGCGCTTTCCTCACAGCATCGGTCGGCCGATCCTGGCGCGCTCATACGTTTCCTGCGCTTTATCTTCACTCATGACAAGACCCTAACCGTCCTGCTACCGAAAAATACCAGTCAACCAACGCTCCGGGATTCACCGACACGGCATAATTCGCAACGGCATCGCAGAAGTCATATAGGTGAGTGCCCGATGATTCGCCGGGGAGGTTTGGTCGTATATGTACGTATCGAGAGCTCCTAACTTGACCCCACCGACGGCGCCGTCAGCGCGGTCGGACCATCATGAGTCGAGGACGTACAGCAGCACAACGCGATTACATTGGCGCGCGTCAGTGACGCGCGTTAGTATGTATTTCGTGAAGGAATCAGCGGGTGTCCGCGAAGAACCAGGCTCGGCGAGCGGCAACCGACGCTCAGCTCAGCGCGAGGCCACTCGGGCCCGCCTCTTCGAAGTGACGGTCGAGGAGTTCAAAGAGCGCGGATTTGCAGCCACCGAGATATCGGTTATCGCTGAACGTGTCGGTGTATCCCGCGGCGCCTTCTACATGCACTTCGCCGACAAGAGCGAGGTTCTGCGCGAGTTGCTCCGCATTGAGGAACGTCGCATCGCCGCAGCGGTTCTCCCCTCCAGCGACCGGGGAGTTCCACTCGAAGAGGTATTCAGTGGCGTCGTCGATGCCGTGCTCGCAGCAGAGCGAAGGCTCGGCCGCCGACTGGTCCGCGAGCTGTGCGCTGCGCAATTCCGGCCCGATTTCGGAAAGTCTGATGATGTCGGAGACCATCCTGTAGGGCTGATGCTCATCGACGCTATCGCCGATCGCCCAACACAGATCGATCCGGCTGACCTAGCCATGACCTTCCTCACCGGCCTGTTCGGGCTGTTGGCGACCGACGAGGCGGCTCCGGCTGCCCGCAGACGCCGACTGGATCTCCTTGTGCAGCTTGCGGCCTCGGGGACGATTGCGCCATGACCACATATCGCTCACAAGGCGCACAACAACGGCGCTACGAACAGCGGCCGACACTGCCGACACTATCCACCACATGAACTCCTCGATCGGAGAGCTCAATGCCAAGTCATAAGCCAACCACCCTGTTCGACCGCCTCGGCGCCTTGCGAGGACTGCTGCGGATCAGCGACGAGGACTACAACGCCTACATGGGCTCCTACGACGAGTTGTTCATCGACTCACCCGAGAACACAAAGTCGGATTACGAGAACGGCGTGCCGATAAAGGGTTACCCACAAGGCAGCAGCAACGAACTGCAGGCGCTGTACAAGGTCATTCACCTGCTGTGCACACTTGGCTCGGTCGAAAAGATGTACATGCCACCCGAGATGGACCCCGAGCAGTCTGTACTGCAAAACCAGATTCTATTTGAGCGCGTCGTGGCAGCGGATTTGCAGCTGAACCCGGGTGACAAGGTGCTCGATATGGGCTGCGGCTGCGGCGCTATTGCGGAACACATCGCCGAGCTGACCGGCGCAACCCCCTATGGAATCAACCTCGACGCCTCACAGATCGAAAAGGCCTGGCGCAACCCAAATCTGCCGAAGAGCAACTTCGCTGTCGGTGACTTCAACAAGGCTTTCGAGTTCGATGACGAGTCATTCGACGCCGTGTACGCCGTCCAGCCGATGACGTATGTGAGCGACCACGCCTTCACCTTCTCGGAGGTGTTTCGGGTACTTAAACCGGGCGGCCGTTTCGTCATCAACGACGTCGCCGCGCTCGACGCATACGACCGCGACAACCCACACCACAAGACCTTGATCCAACACTCCCGAGAACTGACCGTCTTCGGCGGGTTCTGGTACTACGAGTACTGGGAGGACGCCTATCGCGACGCCGGCTTCGAACTGGTCTCCTCTGTCGGACGGCCAGCGGTGGGGATGATCAAGAAGGAAGTCGCTCTGTTTGATAAGTACGAAGCGGCGTTCAAGGCTTTAGCCAAGATCCGCTTGATTCCCAAGAAGACCGACACGCTGATGCAACGCCTGAACGAGAATAGCCAGTCCTACATCCGCGCCGAAGAAGAAGAACTGCTCACCTTGAACTGGCACTGCGTCGGCCAGAAGCCCACCTAACCTCGGTGGGGTCAACGTGCACGAGCCATTCAGGCCAGAGAAGGGCCTATGAGTGCGCGAAAAGATCATAGTTATGACTGACCCCCCCCGTATTTCGTCATTGCCAATCGGCCTCTGCTCAGGGTAATCCGCTGCAATTTAGACCCCCAACAGTGTCTTGTAGTCCTAGAAGTTCTTCAAGTACCTCCGGCTCTTGATATGCGAACCGCCGAGCTCGAAAGACAAAGCGCGAATTGCGCCTCCTACAAGGGCACATGAAGCCCTTTGATGGCTAAAAGTTCGCGTGATCTCGCAGCTTGTGAACGCTGGCTAGTGGGTGCCCGGGGCGCAAGAATACCCACCGGTCCGAGTCCCGAGCTTCGCTCCGCAGTCGATCACTACGGGCTGCTAGCCGACCTTGATTACGCCCCAGGCTCGGATTCGCCTGAGAGTCAGCCCTCTTGCCCATAGTCCTCAGCGCAGCATTGGGCGGTAGCTCTGTATTATCAGTCCCGGCTAGGGCCAAGGATGCTTGACAGTTGGCTCTGCCACCACGAGTCAACTCGCTCTGCCGCTTCATTGAGTTGGCTTTGGCCTAACCAACCACGCACCTGATCGAGTTTTTCTTCGATCTGGACCGAAGTTGAGGCTGAGGTGATGCTGATACTCCCCGGAAATCCTGCCAATCTCGCTAGGCCATCGGCTTTGAGTTGGTAGTACTCAGAATCCGCTACCAAGACCGCTGGGGTGCCTGCTTGAAGGGCCCACAGCGCCAAATGGTAGGAGTGAGTGATCACTAAAGATGCGCGCCCCAGCAGAGCAACTGTGAGTGCAACTGATTGACCCGTGTCAATCACCCGCCAAGGCGCAACACGGTCTACCGATTGGGCAAGGCTTGCAAGGAGTTCAACCTCTGGCGGCGGATTGCTGTTGACTGCAACTCCGAGAACATTCAACTCGGCTCGACCTGCGAGATGATCAACCGCCGCGGCAAGAACAGGCAGATTTGTGTTGCCCACATAAGTTGCCTCACGCGCATGAAAAACCAAGAACTCACCTGATGGAGCTTGTGCCTCAGTTAGTGCGCGATTCAGCTGTTCCTTCGGCGCTGCTTCGGCAGCCATCGCATCGTCCCCAACGAGTTCGGCGCTGCTGCTCAGCTGATCGTTAATCACCTCAACCGAGCCTGAATCTCTGCAACCAAAGGCTTGGGCATGGCTGCTCATCAAGCGAACAAGGTCGAGTTCACCGGGATTACATGGACCAACCCCCTGACCCGAAACAACCACTGGAACTTGAGCAGCAGATAGACACAATGCAAGCGCGGCCCGTGGCCTGAGCAGGTCTTGTGAAAATGCCGAAGCAAGGTTCCCACCGCCAAGAAAGAATGCCGCCTGATAGCTACCTAAATCAAGCAGCTGCTGCACAGGGTGACCACAGTTGTCAGCATTCAAAGGGCTCACAGGGTTGCGAGCCGCAATTTCTTCACCAGAAACACGCCACTCAGACAACGCAGCTCCGCACTCAATTTCGGCACTGCTCAGTCCGGCCCAAGCCTGCAAAACCGTGCCGATCCAAGGAACAGCTAATCCATCCATCAGGGGAAGTCCACGATCTGAAATCATTTCGATTCGAGCATTTGGATATGCCGTGCGTATCCTTCGCAAAGCGCAGGCGCTGATTGCATCATCACCGATATTGCCAACGCCACCAGGTGCCACCACTAAAAGGCGCGGCCCAATAACAGCCGGTACTACAGGCTGCGGCGGCCAAGCAGTAGGCGCACCAACTAGGTCTTGTGCGGTTTGAGAAGCCCAAAGAATGCCAGTGGAACTGTGAGCACCGAACAACGCAAACAGATCAAAATCCGGGTCGTCGTACAAGTAACGCCGGGCAATTCGATTCTTTACGCTCGGAAAATCTGCAGCCGTGGTGCTGTGGCGCAGAACGGACTTTCGGTAATAGCCCAGCACCTCTGGAACAAACGCTACGAGTCTTCCTTGTCTCAAAATTCGCAACAGAAGTTCAAAGTCATCGGCAACACCGGCGAGTTGTGGGTCAGTTGAGTAACCGCCGGATTGCAGCACCGCCTGAACATCAATGATTGCCATTGAGTCAAAGCTCTGTCCGTTGCGCAAACTTTGCGGCGATGGTGCATACGCAAACGCATCCCACTCGGTTCTTCGCCCAGATACATTTTCTGATGAGGCCAACACGTGCCCAAAGGTGATTGCTGGCCGGTACTGCATTGCAACTTCAAAACCCTGGACTACACCAGATGGCGAGAGCCGATTGTCGGCGTCAAGAATCACTGCATGCGTAGTCGGGCATGCAGCAAGAAGAACGTTGCGAGCCCGCGTCAAACTCAGATTCACTGAGGAGCGAATTACCCGAATCTGAGGGTCGCCCTGCAGCGAAGCAAGCAGGGCCGGGGTCTCGTCATTCGAAGCATCATCGAGGATAAGTACCTGGCCCTTGTGCGCCTCAGGGAGTCGGTCAAGTGAGTAGCGTGCCGACTCAATCGCTCTGGGTAACCAGGCCCCATGGTTCCACGTAATGATCATCACGCTCAGGCCCTCAACTCGGCTGCTCTGAGTCGCAAGCCCAGAAATCAGTTCAGCCGTTGCTGCGTCTCGAGTCGCCCCAAGAGTTGCCACAAGGTCTATCCCAGTGCCGTGAATGGCCTGAGTGATCAATGCGGCAAGGTCACTCTGTTGCGCTAGCGAGGCCTGCTCAAAACCCTTGAGCTGCGACTGCAATTCCACCTGAGCTTCGCGAGTCCAGACAATTTCTGTCTCGAGTTTATGGACTCGCTCCAGTAGTGCCTCATTAAGCATGGTCGCCGACCCTGCTGAAGCAAGGAGTGAGTGGCTAGCTGCATCAAGATGCTGCGAGACCTGGTCTATGCGTTCAGTCCGCGCAGGGACGCCCCGCAATCTTGACAGCCATCCGCGCCAAGCCTTCGCTGTAGTCATAGAGCAATCGGCTTTGTGGTTTGGCCTAGAACAACCAGTTGGACTGCGGCAACATAGAGCGCTTGCAACTCGGACATATCTGGAAGCCCACACTCCACCTGATGCATGCTACGAATCAACGGAGACGCCCAGACTGGCAGCTCTGCGCGAAGTAGCTGCAGATGCTGCTCGGCCATGAACTGAATCGGCACGCAACCATGCTCGATGGATTCTAGTAAGCGAACTCCATCTAATAATGGTGTCTCACTAAACCAACAGCGAACCGTTGATGCGGCGAGCAGGCGAGACACTGCGCTCGGCGGAGCACCAGAAATATCGGCGTCAACAATCAGGACTGCACCCTCTGGCCAGTGGTCAGTAAGTTCAGCTGCTAATTCGATTGATCCTGTACCCCAGCGGTCGGCTAAACACCAGTCAATTGAACGCTCAAAATTGGCGCTACTCGCGCATAGGGCATGGCGATCTTTGAGTGACACAGGAATGCTTAAAGACTCCGCACCCCAGCCAACCGACTGATCGGGGGTGAGCACGCGGCCTACGGCAGCAAATCTGGCAGCAGGGTTAAGCCCTGCAAGGCCGCGGCGCTGACCATTCTCAATCCGAGATAGATAGTCTTCCCAAGCCTCTCTTAACACGGCGTGATCCTCATCAATGGCATCAATCACCTGTTGAAGTGCCACGGCCGGACTCGGCCCAGCCAACTGAAAAATCGCTGCAGCGCTAAGCGGTCTTTCAAAGGCTGATTCGATAAGTTCACTAGCACCAAGCAACTCAAAGCACGTCATCGTATGCAAGCACTTCAGACACCTTCCGCAGTTCCTGCGAGTGTCACCTACCCAGCACACTTTGATTGCTGCTGCTAAGGCTGGCATTGTCGCGACCACAGCGGCTTTTTGTACTCGACTCATCTCTGAGTGCACCGCAAGCACCTGTGTTGCGTCCGTTGACCACATCGGATCAATAGAAATATTGCTGCCGTGCGGGACCGAGTCGGAAGCAGTAACAGTTTGAGAGATGCTGAGTGTTCCCAACATAGGGCTTAGCAGCAGAGCGGTTCCGAGTAACACGGCCCCATGAGTTTGACCCCATGGCACAAACATGTCGGCCTGTTCGCGCAGGTTGGTCCTGAGTCGGATCAGCGGCAGGCCAACAAGGTCAGCAACGGCTTGAGTATCTACCCATACTTCAGCCGCAACTTGAGGGGAATGGTTTGGCTCAAGACCATCAATTCCCAACAGGTGAGTGACTGCTGCCGAGGAGCCGTCAAGTGCCGCTACAAGTGATGCAGTTGAGTCGATCCCGCGAGTAAACAACAATCCTGCTTGATCACCGGGGCTACTCACTGACATCTCGAAATCTGACTCACTCGCACCACTAGCGGACTTAGCGGTGATGATGTCTACCTTGAAGTTAGGAACCGACCAGTCCCACCACTCATTAAACAGCGCTGCAGCCGAGACCAGGCCATCAGCCTGTTTTGGCGATAGGGCTTGATCAATCTGCAAGTCCTGCCCTAGATAGCTAGCCAGCAATGTGGCTAATGGCAAAAACGGATCCAAACTTGGTACTACAAATCGGATCAACTCTTTCGGGGCGGCAATCCACCATGTCTGTTCTTCACCATCAAGGGCAACGGTGCAAGAGAGCACAACTTGGTCACCTTCAACGGCGACCTTTCAGTGACAAACGCGCATGGCTGCAAGATAGCAGCCCTCGGTCTAGGACCGCTGCGCTCGCCACCGTTGCCTTCCCTTCACCCTCCCCCCTTCGTTCCCGCCCCTCCGTTGTTTTGTCCTGCGAGGGACCCCCTATAGGGGGTCCCTCGCAGGACAAAACAAGGATTTGGTGGTGGGGGGCCGAGCTAAAGGCCGCTGCGCGCAGCGTTGATCTTGTCGGCCACCACTTGGGGTTCTGGCATCTCAAGAACAAGGCGGGCATATTTCTCATGCTCTAGGTCAATGACCAACACGTTGTCTGCTCGAGCCACATACCAAAACTGCCAAGACTCAGCGTTGCGGAATGATCCCGCCCAAAACATCCCGGGGATTCTGGTTCCCGGGAACTTCGCAGACATGTGTTGGCCGCCCTTGGCCTCATCCACAGTCATGACTTGGGCGCTTGCAACATCTGAAAGTGGGATCATTAGATGCGACTTCATAGCCAAGGCACCGCTCAAGCCAGTCAGGTGAACAGACATCTCGGTGTCAGTGAGTTCGATTTCTACAGTCATATCCGTACCCTACTTGAACAGAGAACTAGTAGACCCCTCGTCAGGATTTAAGCAGTCGGCAATTCAAGCTGAAGCCGATCCAGATTCACAGAACGCCCGTAGCCCAGCGGCTTGCGTATCAATCGTCCGACGAGTTGCCGAACCACCAATCAGAGATGAGATCCCCGCAAGTGCACCCGACTGACGAACTCGTAAGGTGACGATGGTTCCTGATGTGCTCTGGGCGAGTTCGTGATCAACGTCAGTGGTCACCCCCGCTCCGGAGTTTCTCCATGTAAAGCTCTGCCCCGGTACAAGTGCAGAAACCTTCCAGACTGCTGCTTTGAGTTTGGGCTGCTTGATCTGAACTTCACTACCCTCACTCAGCGGCTCATCCTCTACCCGAGCAAGCCAACTCACGGTCTCGGTCCACTTCGGCCAAGTCACGACGTCCATTAATGTTCGCCACACCAGCTCGGGGTCGGCTGCAATCTCTACTGAGGTTTGATATTCCACCCTATGTATCGTTGCGCAGTTCCTAAGCATCTGCACGTTTCAGCTCGCTGTTTCTGCCATGCAGGTTTGATGGTTGCAAAACTCAGCCCGCCTATTTCAGATGTGTCTACTCAGCAGAGTGCGGAAGATCTGCGGCACGCGCTGCCCGAAGACTAATCACCTGATTAGTTGCCGCTGACTCCATTGCAGCGAAGGCAATCCGGTGACTTTCGGCGCTCACTTTGGCCGACACTGCCGAAGGTCGGCCAGTCGAGACGGCAGACAGAAACTCTCTAAAGAGAGGTTGTTCACCACCACCGTGGCCATCGTAGGCAGTGGGAACGCGCTGCTTGCGAATTCGGCCCGACTTGTGATCTGACACGTTTAGCCAGCCGTCCAGAGAGTGAAGCTCACCCCAAGCGGAACCTCTCGTGCCATCAACTCGCACAACACGCATGGATCGGTGCGAGGTTGAGTGCAACGTGAAGTTTGCCAGTACCCCATTTTGAAATTGGATCGAGACAGTTTGGCTAGATGGCTGATCGTTATCACCAACCCGATATGCGCAGCGGCCCCAACGGGTGGTCCGCAAGGCCGTATCAAGGCCCTCTGCAGTGTGGTCGTCGGTAACGGCTGCAACAGGCCAGCGCCACCACTGAAGCTTTGTAGAAACTGCAGGGATCGAAGAAGCCATCAGCTTGGGACGAACCGCCTTGAGTACGGAGGCCCCTACGCCTAGGCCTAGTGGCCGCTTTGCCATAGCAAGGTCACCGAGCACGGGCGTTAAGTCTCTGTAAGTCGCAACTGCGTCGTAGGGGCAGGTCTGCGAATGCGGGCAGCCCTCTATGCAGTACTCGGGCGCGCCCTCAGGTGCATTCTCTTCACGTAGCTCGGTAGGGCGAGCGAACGAGGACACCAACTCGGCCGGAGACCCCGCAAGCCAGGTCAGCAGATCTAAGTCATGGCAGGACTTCTGCAAAAGCCACGGCACTTTACTGCTGCGTGTATGGCCCCGAGCGTAGGAGTGAGCGTAATGCCAGAAAGCAACATTTTCGGACAACTGAATAGTGACAACATCACCAAGCTCGCCCGACTCGATCACATCATGCAGGCGCCCGAACAAGTGCGAATACCGATACACATGACAAACCGCCACTATCCGATCTGCCGCTTCAGCCGCCTCAACGATCCGGGCACAATCCGCGTCGTCTAAGGCCATCGGTTTTTCTAAGAGCACGTGATACCCAGCCCGGAGCGCTGCAATGGTGGGAGCAACATGATGCGTGTCTCCTGTTGCAATGATGGCGTAATCAGCGCGGCGAGGGCCCTCGAATAATTCTTCCCAGCCAAGCAAACAATCGGCAGCGCTCAGGCTGTAGCGCTTTGCAAATCGCTTACGCCGGCCCTCATCTGGGTCGGCAACCGCCACAATTTTACCGAGTTCAGGTTCCTTGAGTAACAACTTTGCATACGCGTCGTAGCCGCGATCTCCTGCACCTACCACCACACCTGTCAACGACATCTCTCTATTCTGGCCGTAAGAGAGAGTGCGAACAGGCATCGGGGGTGTCATGCTGTCTGCGTTATGAGTAGATCATTCCCACAAATACGCCGACTCGAAGATGCCCCTGCGCTGCGAAGCCGGCTAAGCGAGCTTGGCTGCGAGCTTCCCGTGGCTGAGCAGGTTGATCCGAGAGGTGCCCTTGCCGCGCCGTTTGATCACGCGGGCTGGCATTTTGAGAATCGTTTTGCCGTTCTTCCAATGGAAGGTTGGGACGGCACACTCGATGGTCGACCGACTGACCTTGTGCACCGCCGATGGCAGCGGTTTGGAAGTTCTGGCGCTGGACTGATCTGGGGTGGCGAAGCCGTGGCCGTTACCGCAGCGGGTCGTGCTAACTCCCACCAACTCACCATCGGACCCAACAGCGTGCAAGATCTTGCAGGGCTACGTGCCACACTGCTCGAGGCTCACAGCCAATCTGGTCGCTCTGCTAGCGAGTCTGCAACTGCCCCGCCAGCCCCGCCGATGATTGGGCTGCAACTCACTCATTCGGGCAGATGGGCACGACCGCTTGGTCAAGCAGCGCCACTCATTGCCTACCGCCACCCGCTACTAGATCAGCGGGTAGGCGCTGAGCAGTGCATAGTTTTGACCGACCAAGACCTAGATGAGTTAGTCAATGCATTTGTGGCCGCGGCCGTGGTCGCTCGCGATGCAGGGTTTGATTTTGTTGACGTCAAGCATTGCCACGGGTACCTGCTGCATGAGTTGCTGTCGGCTGTGGATAGGCCCGGTCCCTACGGCGGTTCATTCGAAGGACGCACCAAGTTTCTGAAAGATGTAGTTACAGGTATTCGTAAAGAAGCACCCGAGTTGCGAGTGGGCGTTCGGCTATCTGCATTCGACGTGGTCCCGCACATGACTGGGCCAGAGGGCACGGGTATACCTGAGTCAACCGGGCCATACCCTTATGCATTTGGTGGTGACGGAACGGGCCTAGGGATTGACCTGACCGAGACGCATCTGTTTTGTGACCTGTTAGTAGAGCTAGGTGTGACCATGTTGTGCATGACTGCTGGCAGTCCCTATTACTGCCCGCATGTGCAACGACCTGCGTACTTCCCACCTTCGGATGGCTACCAGCCGCCGCGGGACCCGCTGGTTGATGTCTGGCAGATGCAGCAGGTAGCTCATGACCTCGCGTCGGCTCACCCTGAACTGCTTGTAGTGGGTTCGGGGCTGACCTACTTGCAAGAATTTTTGCCGCAGGTTGCTCAGGCCCTGCTCGAGGAGGGGTGGATGCACATGATCGGGCTTGGGCGCATGGCGCTCAGCCTGCCCGAGTTGCCTGCTCAGGTACTTGCTGGTCAAACCCTTGATCGGAAATACGTCTGTAGAACATTTAGCGATTGCACCACTGCACCAAGACACGGGTTGATCTCAGGGTGTTGGCCGCTTGACGAGTTCTATAAGCAGCGCCCCGAACGAGTTGAGTTGGCCCGCATCAAACGTGCCACCAAACAGGCCCACAACCCGTTACCAGCAGATACTGATACTGATACTGATACTGATACTGATACTGATACTGATACTGATGCTGATGCTGCACACGATTCGAGTGCCGAATGACTAACGCTCCGGGCATTGTTCCAAACCGCATCATTAGCGGCGCGTCGGCAGTGCTAATGGCCGTCACTGAAGACGGCAGCATCTCTTGGGACGAGTTTGAGCAACACTTAGAACGAACCATTCATGCCGGGCTGACCCCAGCAGTAAACATGGATACGGGCTTTGGGCCATACCTGTCTGCACAACAACGAAGCCAAGTGCTGACTCTGACGAACAGCTTTGGGGTCAGGTTTATTGCTGGAGTCCACACAGATGATCAGCCCGGAGACGCGTTCAACTCAGCAGAACTGATTTCACAAACTGTGGCTGTCGCCGAGTCCAATGCCGTTCCAATTTTGTTCCCAAGTCACGGCCTCTCTGCGCTCGCAGAGAGCCAAGTGCTTGAAGCCCACGAGTTGGTTGCCACAGAGGTCGATGCATACTTAGGGTTCGAACTTGGGCCGATGTTTCATCCAGCTGGTCGAATCTATTCAGCTGAACTGTTTGAAGGCCTGCTGGGAATCAACGCCGTGATTGGGCTCAAACACAGTTCGCTTCGGCGCAACTTGGAATGGGAGCGCTTGGCGCTCTGCAAACGAGTTCGGCCAGATTTCCAGTTGATGACTGGCAACGACCTAGCAATCGACATGGTGATCTACGGCTGCGATTATTTGCTGGGGCTTTCTACGTTTTCTCCCGCTGGTTTCGCAGCCCGCGACGCTGCTTGGGCAGCGGGCGATACGGCAAGGTTCTGGGAGCTCAACGACGTGTTGCAGTACTTAGGGCAGTTTGCGTTTCGGCCACCGGTACCCGGGTACCGTCACGACGCTGCGATGTTTTTACAGGCTCAAGGTCTGCTGGATTCGGCACAGACCCACCCCCTATCGCCCAAGCGACCAAGCAGCGATCAAGAAGTGCTCGCAGATATTGCAAAGCGCCTGTCTGACCTGCTCCACCCCTAGCCCCGCCAACTCCAACTCCAACCCCAACCCCAACCCCAACCCCAACCCTGTTTTGTCCTGCGAGGGACCCCCTATAGGGGGTCCCTCGCAGGACAAAACAGGTTATTCGGGGGGGGGTTAGCTGATTAGAGCTGGGGCTAGCCTCCGTAGCTCATCGGTTGCTGGAATCAATAGGTCCTCGGTAAGCACTTGGACACACACATGATCAGCACCGGCATCTCTGTGTTGTTGCACCCGAGCCAAAATGGCCTCCTCGTCACCCCAGGCAACTAAAGCGTCCACTAGGCGGTTGCTTCCACCGTCATATAAGTCGTCATCAGTAAAACCGATGCGCTTCCAGTTGTTGGAGTAGTTGGGCAGGTTGAGGTATCCCGCAAGATGGGTTCTTGCCAAGAAACGAGCGCGCTCAGAATCAGTCTCTAAGACCACTGCCTGCTCGGGCGCTACTAGACGACTAGAGCCCAGCGCATCTCTGACTCGCGCTGTGTGTTCAGGGGTGACCAAATACGGGTGCGATCCGGCTGTGCGATCACGAGCGAGGTCCAACATCTTTGGGCCAAGAGCGGCCAGCATCCGATGCTGCAACGGAACAGGTGGGTCAGCTTCATCTAGGCGATCCAGATACTCACTCATACGAGCCAAGGGTCTTTGATACTGACCTTCCTTGAGCATATTCGCCAGCGGCGCGTGGCTCACACCGATCCCCAGCATCAGGCGTTCGCCAAAGCCAGACACAAACTCTTGGTAGCGAGCAGCCGTCTCTTCTGGCGTGTGCATCCATAGATTCAAGATTCCTGTGGCGATCCTCGCAGTCGAGGTCGCGGCAAGCAGATTCTCGAGTGCACCAAACAAGTCACCGCCCACATCAGGAACCCACAGTGCGCCATACCCCAATGATTCAAGTTCGGTCGCAGCTTCTGCTGCCGCTGTGGAATCGCCGTAACGAAGTGCTGCGCTCCAGACTCCGGTGGTTCCTAGTTGTTGGGTTGGATCTGAATCAGACATTTGAACATTCTTGCCGACTCCTCGATACAAGGCAGTACAGGCGGTGACCCATACCGAGAGCCTTGTGTATGTCAGGCTAAGGGAGTGAGTTCGCAAACCCAACCCCGGAGCTCAGCGGTTCAAGAGTCCCAGGCGTGGCAGCCTTGGTGGATTGGAGCAATCGCCGGACTTGCCTCGGCAGTTGCTGGGCTGGCTATTGGCGAGTTATTGGCAGGATTCTGGACCCGTCTTGACTCGCCGATTGTGAGTGTGGGCAACCGAGTGGTGGACAACGTTCCTCGAACTCTGAAGACCTGGGCAATTGAGACTTTCGGTACCAACGACAAGGCTGTTCTGCTAGGCATGGTTGCACTTCTACTGGCAGTTGGAGCAGCGCTGCTTGGCGTTCTTGCAGTGCGTCGAGGAATTCGTTTTGGGCTTATTGGTATCGGCATCTTTTCGACTGTGGGCATGCTGGCCTCGTTAGGGCGTGGCACAAGCGGCCTGCTAGCGCCGCTGCCAACTCTGTTTGGTGGACTCACCGCTGCTGCGACGCTTGCGTTGCTCATGCATCGCGGCAATCTTGATGTTTCTGGCGAACGAACTCAGGCAGAACAGCCACAGCCGGCGCAATCTATGTTGGTCAAAGAGCCAAACCGTCGACAGTTCTTGGGAACGGCGGCTGGGGTAACAGCAGGTGCATTGCTAATCGGCGGTATGGCTCGCTGGCTGCGAAGTCAAGGCGCCGCAGCCGCTGAACGACTCAAGGTTGTGTTGCCTCAACCAGCAACTGCGCTTGCAGACCCGCCACCTGCGGTAGAACTTGGCATTGCAGAGGTGTCACCGTTCTTTACGCCGAACAGCGCGTTCTATCGGATTGACACTGCACTAACCGTGCCACGGGTAGACCTGTCTACGTGGACCCTCGAGGTCATGGGGCAAGTCAGCAAGCCTCTCTCGTTCACCTACGAGCAACTGCTTGACCGACCCATGATCGAAGCCGATATAACTATTGCGTGTGTCTCAAACGAGGTGGGTGGCGACCTGATCGGCACTGCACGTTGGCTTGGGTGCAGGCTGGATGACTTGCTCAAAGAGGCTGGGGTTTCGGCTACGGCTGATCAGATTGTGGGCCGCTCGGTTGACGGCTTTACTGCCGGATTTCCCACTGCTCTTCTTGATGGCCGGGACGCGCTTGTAGCTATCGGCATGAACGGCGAACCGTTACCCACAAATCATGGTTTTCCTGCACGGCTCGTCGTACCCGGGGTGTACGGCTACGTTTCGGCTACTAAGTGGTTGAATCAGATTGAACTCACCACTTTTGAGGAGTTTCAAGGCTATTGGATTCCGCGTGGCTGGTCAGTCAAGGGACCTATAAAAACCCAATCAAGGATTGACACGCCCAGCAACGGGGCCACAGTAAAAGCCGGCAGCACAGTACCGATTGCTGGCGTGGCTTGGGCACCAATCAGAGGCATTGCAAAAGTGGAGGTTCGGATCGATGAGGGCCCCTGGAAGGAAGCCACTTTGGGGCAGGAGTATCAGGCAACCACTTGGCGGCAGTGGAAGCTCGACTGGCAGCCAAGCAGTGGGGAACACACACTTGCAGTGCGCGCCACCGATGGTGAGGGAGTAACACAAACGGATCAGCTCGCCCCAGTAGCCCCTGATGGCGCAACAGGCTGGCACACCATCAAGGTGTATGCCGACTAGCTACAACACAGTGCTAGCTAAAATGAGACCTGAGGAGGAGCGGTGTTGGATTCTGGCGCGTCGTAGAACACGCCTTTTACAACACCAGACATACCTGCAAGTAGTGACCACGGAATAGTCACCAGTGTTCGGTTGAGGGTTGCGCAAGCATCGTTGTAGTACTGCCGGGCGAATGCGAGCAGGTCTTCGGTGCGGCTGAGTTCTACCTGAAGCTGCTGGAAGTTAGCCGAGGCCTTCAGATCGGGGTACCCCTCAGCTACCGCAAAAATGTTTGCTAAAGCCTGTCGCATCTCTCCATCAGCTGCCGATTTTTCTCCGATTGTGTTAGCTGTCTGAGCATCAGTTCGTGCTTTGGTGACTGCCTCAAGCGTGTCTCGCTCATGACCCATGTAGCCACGAACGGTCTCTATCAGGTTTGGAATGAGATCGGCGCGTCGAGTGAGTTGCACATCGATCCCAGCCGCAGCTTCATCCACTGACACCCTCTGTGTGCGCAACTTGTTAAGACCGGTCGCAAAAAACAAACCGATCAATATCAACAACACAACTGAAACCAACACAACAATCAGAATCATGAGAATTGCTTTCTTGTTAAGTAAGGGACTGTAAATACCTGGCCGGCAGATAGAGGCCGGTTGGGGGACAAGCTAGATGAGATACTGCACATCAGGCGCTGACCGACTGGCAGGCTCACCATGAGCCACCGCCACCGCCGCCACCGCCAGAGCCGCCAGAGAATCCGCCGCCGCTACCGCTACTTACCTGAGATGCTGCGTAGGCCGCCGAGGCTCCTGCGATTGCCGAGTTGAATGACGCGTTCATATCATTCATTGAGTAGTTCCGACTCGTACCTGCCCAAAGAATCCAAGGGACTTGCGGGGTTTCAAGGCCCTGGGCTTGGTACCGCTGCGCCCATGCATCAGCCGAACCAAGTGCCAGCGCCCAAGGCAAGTACTTGGGGTACCAGTCGAGATGCTGCGCTGCTTCAAAACGAGACTCAGATGAGTCTGTGGTCAAGAACCGCGCAAAACCACCGGCCCTTGACCACACTTGGCGGCCAGACTCTGTCCGTGTTGACAACACCCCCGGGTCAAACAGAATACCAAGAACAACTAGCGCAAACACCCCTAGGCCAATCAGCAATGGCCAAGGTGGCGATGAGTTGGTATCTCCGAAGAAGTAGGAACCAATCAAGAAGAAGCTTCCAAGCATGGCAAGCCAACCCAGCACTACTGCGATTAAACCCTGAGTGGATTTTTTCAAATAGCTGACCGAAGCCTGACCTACTTCGGCTCGCAATGCTTTCCGGGCGGCGGCAATCTGCTCACCGGAACGCTTTGACTTTGACACCTTGAAGCTTTCACCTTGGGTCCTGAGGCCTAGGGCCAAAAGCATCGAGCTTTCGGCAGGCCATTGTGGGATGGCTGCTGGGCCTGTGGGATCTGCAACCAGAGTAACGGTCCACCGGTCATCGTCTCCAGCAAGTTGTAATAAGCCGCGCTCAGCCAGATCAAAAAGTGTTGCCTGCAAGTCTTCTGAGGAATTCTGCTCATCAAGTATGCGTACCCCAAGCGCCGGAAACATCCCTTCGGGCGGTTCAAACAAAACCGGAAATCCGGGCTCTGACTCTCGGGTCTTTGAGATCAGGTAATAACCCAACCCAGCGGCAAGTAAACCAGCAATCACTGACAACCCCAGCGTGAGCGCCACCGAGCCTGAGCCTGAACTTCCAGCAGGGGGAGCAGGCAAGGCACTACTTGGGAATGAGACCCGAACAGTGACTGGAGTAAAGGGCTCAAGTGGACCAGTTTCGATGCGTAAACTCGTTCCCTCAATACTTGCGGTGCAGCGGGTGTCCTTACCCTGAACGCACTCAACGCCATCTGGTTTAGTTGGCAACTGAGCAGAGATGCTCACTGATTGCATGGGCATCTGCCACCCTTGGCCAACAACATCCCACCACCACAGGGTCTCGCCCTTTTTGCCGGGCTCGAGCACCTCAGTAGTAGTGGACTTGATCTGATAGGTGTGTTCGCCAGGAGTCAGAATGACATTGGGGTCGCCAATCCTTGCAGTTGTAGTGCCGGTTGCCCCGGGCACAATTGTGTACGGCTCTTGAAGGCCATCACGAGAGATTGACTCAATGCTGACCGGGTGTTCAATCCCGTCACGGCGCGGATCTGCAGTATCAAAAATTCTAAAGATACCCCGCTTGTTTGGTGGCATCTCAGTTGTGATGACTTCTTCAGAATTCAGATTTCCGTCTTTAGAGAGAAGCATTGACGCTTCATAGTTCGTGATTGTCGCTGTGTCTTTGGCCTGTTCGGTCGAACTAGAAAGCGGCGGAAAAAACAGCACGGCGAATAGCCCTAGCAGTAGCACGGCACGCAGTGCCCAAGCCAGAACCTTTAGACCACCCGAGGATCGGTTCATGAAAGCAATCGCCTTGTCATAGTTGTCTGTATTTCCTCCACATCAGGCGGCTCGGCTCGTGCATAATTCCGCAGCAATCAAGAAGCAGTAAGGAGCGGGCCGATTCGACTCAGACCAGTCAAGAATGCCAATTGCGCATCATCATCAAGCGCCAAGTAAGCCGGCAACACAACCTCGTCAGTTAATAATTCCGCCTCTTCGCGCTGCTCCCTGTGGTCATCAGTAATTTCGCCTGCGGCATCATCTGCCCAGCCAAACATGGCCATGTCGTTGGGCCGTGAGATGGCATGAGCCGTCAACGAGTCCAATCCAACTGCCCGCAGAGCCAGAAGGTGAGCACTGCCACGAAACTCGCGAAGTAGCGAGATCAACTGCATAGCGCGCCCCGGTGCATCCTCTGCAAGTGGCATGCAGCGTGCCCCAGCGTAAAGAGTGAGCGCTGTTGGGTCCGCGGCATCGTTTACCTGATCGGCGGCGGCCACAAAAGCCTCTAGGCCCTCAACTCCGGTCAGCTTGCGTCGACCATGCTCGGCCGCACACTCCTGAAATACCGCTGCTGCCAGGCTCGGGGCGACAATCTGGCTACCGGCAGTCCACGCATTAGAGAGCACCGTTGGTTCGAAATACCCAAATGCCGCCTGTACCATGGAGGCATCAACATTGCCGAGTACGCCCCCGCGGCCAAGAAAATAGAATTTAAATCCATCGAGGCCTAGTTCGGTCCCGCGGCTCATGGTTTCTGCAACGAAGTAGTGCGCCCACCCAAGGTCTCTTATCTGGGGGCAAGCCGCAGCTAGTAGTTCATCTTCAGTCATGCGCTTATCTTTGCATCTAGGGGGCAGAGGCACACCGGAAATTTAAAACCTTGGAACTCTTCGGAGTAGGAGGGTAGTTTTTCTAACACTGCACAGCAGGACGCTGCAGCTAGCAACTAGGGGATACATGCACGAGATTTCTGATTCAACAGTTGCAAAAGATGGTGACCTGTCGGCTCGGGCTGCTTCGTTACGGTCGAGATCCGCAGTGCAAAATCAGGATCGTGAAGCTTGGCTTGCGCTCTTTGCAGAGGATGCCGTAGTTCAGGATCCAGTTGGCCCCTCGGCATTTGATGAAACCGGTCTTGGCCACCACGGCGCTCAAGCAATCGCTTCATTTTGGGACACCGTGATTGCACCCAATCCGATCAGCATGAGCATTCATGGCTCATACGCTGGAGCGCAAGAGGTTGCCAATGTCATCACCATCACCACAGCGTTTCCCGATGGGTCTCGTGCTCAGGTGCCCGGCGTTGCGATTTACAAGGTCAACAATGCGGGCAAAGTCGTTGCGTTACGGGCCTTCTGGGAGATGGAACAGCTCAACTTCATTGCCGCACCCGCGTAGGGCACTTGCGCTCTAGCGAAGCAGTCATTTGCTACGCAGGCGAGCAACCTCATAACAGGCAATTGCGCCCGCTGAAGCAACGTTGAGCGACCCAAGACGCCCATGCAGAGGGATTGACGCAGTCAGATCACAGCGCTGCCTGACAAGTCGAGACAGCCCCTTACCCTCGGCGCCCAGCACAAGACAAACCCCCGACTGGGCAACTTCAAGATTGTAAATCGCACTGTCTCCGTCCATGTCGAGTCCAACTGTCCAGATGCCAGCGGCCTTCATAGTTTCAATTGCAGTCGGCAAGCCGCCAACGAGCGCCATTGGCAAATACTCAATAGCCCCGGCGGCAGTCTTGGTAACGGTGGGAGTGACGTGAACTGCGCGGTGCTTCGGCAGAATCACACCAGTCACTCCAGCGCACTCGGCAATGCGCAACAGTGCCCCAAGGTTGCCGGGGTCAGTGACTCCATCCACCGCCAACAAAAACGGAGCCTTTCCATCCAGAGTCTCAAACAGACTCTCGAGCGGGGTTTCGGCAATCTCACCTGCTCTTGCAACAATGCCTTGAGGCGCATCGGTATGACTGACCGAATCGAGTTTGGTTCGACTCACTGGCGTCACTGGGACACGGAGTTCATCGGCTAGATCCAAAATGTCAGCGATTATGTCTACCCGCTCAACCTCATTCGAGATGACAATCTCATACGTTCGGCGCTCACCCGCTAGCAACAGTTCGCGCACAGCTTGGCGACCCTCCACCTGGGTTCCACCAAGTCCGCGGTCTTTGTTTACGGGGCGAGCCGCATCACGGCCCCCAGGTCGACCACCAGTCCGGGTACCAGAACTGCGGGCGCCGATACTGCGCGCCCCGGTGGCGCCGCGCACTGTAGTGGGTTGAGCCTCTGATGGCCCTGGCGCACCTCGGCGTTTCGCTCCAGTCGGACGAGCGTTCGGGCCGGCTGACTTACCGCCACCTGACTTACCGCCACGGGCCGTGCCACCCGGCTTACCGCCACCCGACTTACCGCCACGGGCCGTGCCACCCGACTTGCTGCCACCCGACTTGCTGCCACCCGACTTGCTGCCGTTCATTGCTGCACTCCTCGTTGTTCACTGCTCAGTTTCAACCCATCGCTACAAATCATGCAATAGCCGATTCGATCAAAGCCGATGCAAGGCATGCAATCCCCTCGGAGCGTCCTAAGCCACCTATCCCCTCGGCGCGCCTGCCCTTAATTGTTACCGGTGCGCCAACTCGGTCAGACAGAACTTGCTGCATCTGCTCACGCCGAGCAGCCAATTTTGGTCGCTCTGCAATGACCGAACAATCGACATTGACTACTGACCATCCGTCGGCACGAAGCATACGCAGAATCTCATCAAGCAACTGCAGACTGTCGGCACCGCGCCATCGGTCATCAGTATCAGGAAAGTGAGCGCCTAAATCGCCAAGGCCAGCGGCGCCGAGCAGCGCTTCGCCAACTGCATGGCTAATCACGTCAGCATCTGAATGACCTTGCAGTCCAGGCTCGCCATCAAAGCTCACACCGCCAAGCATTAACACCCGCTCGGGGTCATCCGAAAACTTGTGGATATCGAATCCATTGCCGATCCGCAAACTCATATTGCTCAGTCTCCCCCACTCAGCCCCCTCAAGGCGATTACAACCTGCCTGACCCATGGCAACTCGGATGTTTTTGGTCGGTAATCGACCAGAAACATCCACTTTGGCTCTCTTGCCTCACTGGCTTAAGTCGGGACAAGCTCAAGTCAGAACAGGGCCTCTGCGAGTAGTGCTCCTGACGAAACCGCGAGTGTTATCAGCACAAGTCTTTGGAAAGTTGGGCCAGCCAATCGCGCGCGCAGACGTAAACCAATCGGCGTAACTACAGCAACTGCCAACGACGCAACAGCGGCACCTGCCACCCTGGCCGATGTCATCTGTCCGTTCCACAACAGAATCACCAACTGCACGGCCCCAGTCACCCCAAAGATGAGCGTGATTGAATGGATGTATGCACGAATGCTCAGCTGGTAGATATGAGTCCAGGTAGCCACAATCGGCCCCGAAACGCCAATGGCTCCCTGCATGGCACCTGAAACCAGGCCGACTGCCGGCGACCAGCGCCGCGTGGCTGCTTTAGACAGCGACAGATTGGGTTTGCGGAAGAATTGAAAGATAAACCCAAAGATTGACAGTGCCAAGAGAATCAACATTGGTTCTTCTGGCAGACGAACCAACGCAACTGTGCCGATAACCGCCCCTATCATGCCGAAACCGCATAATCGGCCTAGATCTCTGGTCTGCTCACGAGCATCTCGGCTCTCCCAACACAAAAAGATGTTGGATGCCAGATTTGGTATTGCAACAATGACTACCGCTGACTCAAGGCCGAGCACTAATGAGATCACTGGCACCGCAAGCACCGGATAGCCCAAACCGGTAACGCTCTTGACGAGCGCCCCCAACACAGAGGCTAGTAATACCACCATCAGTTGCGTGCATGTCATGTTGGGCCGGTCACGGGGCGGACTGCAAAGAGATCAGTATCGCCTCGGCAATAATTCGGTCGGCTGATTCAGTGAGCTTTAGATTTGAACGCTCGCCCTCTGTCAACAGGATTTGCTGGCCGAGTGCTTCAACTAATCCTGCATCGTCCGTGGCTTGACCTTCACCCATATATGCTTGGCGTAACAGATTCGCCCTGAAACCTTGCGGAGTTTGTAACGAGCGCAACAGGTCTCGATCAATGACTCTGCCGGCTGAACCCGCGCCGCCTGAACCCATGCCGCTGAGATCAACTGAGCGGATTGTGTCTACTACTCGAACTGCTGGCACTACAGCGGGAGCACCGGCGCGAACCTGCGCAATCACGCGTTCAAACAGTTCTGCACTAGCCAAAGGCCGCGCCCCATCATGAACCAAAATCACAGCGGCATCAGCAGGAACGGCAACAAGGCCAGCCCGCACCGACTCCGATCGACTCGAACCACCAGCCACAACAACGCTTGCAGCCGGCACTGTGCCATCTTCGGTTGCGAGTGAATCAGCCGGAAGCACAACAACCACCCCATCGCAGACGGCCGCTGCTGTGCTCGCGGCATAATCAATCACTCGATGACCTGCTATCAAATCAAACTGCTTAAGAGAACCAAAGCGTTGACCCGACCCGGCAGCAAGCAGCACGCACCATACAGAACCAACTGGTTCTGTCGCAGTAGACGGGTTTATGCCTTCAGGGTTGCTCTGATTTACGGGCTCAGACATCTCTTCAAGCTACTGCCCAGAACAAAGAACTACGGACTGCGACAGATGGCACATACTTTGTCGGTACGATGACGGATGTGACTGACATGGACCTACTGCGCGGCGTTGAACTCTTTGACCAATTTGATGAGGACGACCACCGCCAATTAGCTGACGCCTCAGAGACTGTGGTGCTTACCCGCAGTGACGTTGTGTTTGTTGAAGGGGTAGAGGCCGACGCCTGTTATGTGGTTATTAGTGGTCGGGTAGTAATTTCAAACAGGTCGTTCGACGGTCGCGAATCAATGATTGCGATGATGGAGCGAGGCGACTTGTTCGGCGAGATGGGCCTATTTGATGGCCTCGGTCGGTCTGCAGAGGCACGCTCGCTCGAGCCCTCTGCTGTGATCAGGATTCCCTACGATGTGTTGCGTAGCATTTGGGAAAATAAGCCAGAACTGCTGTGGTCAGTAGTTCGGTTGTTGAGCCAACGTATCCGATCCACTGACGAGGCATTAGCCGACGCTTTCTTCTTGGATGTGACTGGTCGCACTGCCAAGCACTTGTTAGAACTTGCCGGTGACCTTGAGGAGTTTGAGATTCCAATTACTCAAGAAGAACTCGCCGGCCTTGTTGGGGCATCTCGTGAGCGTGTGAATAAGGCAATCGCTAGCTTTCTCAAACTTGGCTGGATTGAACAGAACGACCGGTCCTACAAGATCCTCAAGCGGCGAGAGCTTGAGATTCGCTCGCGCTAATCGCTCAGAAACTTAAGTGCTTTGTTCCATGCATCCGCCGCATCATCTTCTCGGTGCGTCGGACGAGATGGGTCATGCACGAACCCGTGGCCGGCTCCCTCGTACTTCTCAACTCGGACTCCAGCTTCGATCAGTTCGTGCACATCTTGGTCAGGGGTGTAGCTATCTTCTGATCCGATAACCGCCATAACATGGCCGGGCTGCGCTGCACGCACAGCCTGCAGGGGGTCTCCTTGGCCCGGACCATCCCAAGCTTCTGGCACGTGCACCATGCCGTAAAATGCAACTACCCCGCTAAAGCGGTCCAAGCCAGATGCCTTGAGTGCGTACATTGCTCCCATGCAGAACCCGATCAAGCCAACCTTGTCGCAACCTGTGGCGTCGGCGGCCGCCAGAGCATCACCAAGAAGTTGAGTGTCTACAAGTTGAAACAGCGCATCGTTGCGGGCACTGAGAAAATCGGGATCAGTAGCTCCCGGTAGGGCTTGGCCGGGGAAAGGCTCAAAGCTAGAGACAGCCCATTTTGTTCGAGCGGACAGTGAATCGCAGAGGTCGGTGAACAATGGCCGCAGCCCTAAAATGTCTGGAATGATCACCAGAGCGCGACTCGCGGATTCGGGCTGGGCAAGATAAGCCGAAGTACCAGAAGGCAGTGAAAATTGCATCGACGTAAAACTCCTTGCCGGTTGTCGGTTCAGGCGTAGCGATCGAGAATGCTGGACTCGGCGATCCGCGCAAGTGCATCTTTGATAGTGCCAGCCCAATGCTCGCTAACGCCATCTACGGCGGTGAGCTCAGCCACGGTTGCTCTCGAAAGTTTATTCAGCGCGCCGAACTCCTGAATGAGGCTGTCGATAATGTCATCAGGAAGCCTCGGGATTCGAGACAACATTCGGTACCCGCGTGGCTCAATAGATGCATCAAGATCATCTGTTTGCCCAGACAAATGTGTGGCCTGAACCACTTCTTCGGCATCGAGAAGCGCATCAACTTCAAGATCAGAGAGCGTCTCGATTGCTTGTTCAAGATTCCATTGCATATCTGACTGGAAGTAATCGCGCACTACTAGGCGGCGCTCATCTTCAATTCCTGCCATGAGTTCTCGAAGCTGCAGCCCAATCAACCGGCCATCTGCGCCTAGCTCGGTAAGGTACTGGTCAATCTCTTGAGAGATCCGCGCTACTAGCTCGGCACGCTGCAACAACGTAACGACATCACGAAGGGTGACGATGTCTTCTACTTCTAGTGATGTCAGGTTTGAGGACCCCTCATCTAGGCGAGCCTTGTAGCGCTCAAGTGTTTGCAGCGCCTGGTTACACCGGCTCAAGATAGATGGGATTGGCTCTAGCTGATACCGGTCATTTCTTGTGTAAACCGTCACCACCGCCATGTCTTCAGACACAGAGAGCACTGGAACTCCGATTGATCGCGCTACCCGCTCGGCAGTTCGATGGCGGGTACCGGTCTCTTCTGTGGGCACGTTGGGGTTGGGTACAAGATGCACATTTGCTCGAGCGATATAACCCGCATCTGGTGTCAGAACAATTGCGCCGTCAGTCTTTGCCAACTCAGACAGCCTTTGCGGAGAAAAGGAGGCGTTAATCAAGAAGCCGCCAGAAGAAATGTTGAGTACCTCCGGGCCATCTCCGATGACAATAAGCGCGCCCATGCCGGCTTTCAGAATGCGATCCAGACCTTCTCGCAAAGGACGCCCAGGAGCAACGGCGGCTAGAGCACTCAGAAGTTCTGCGCTGTGACGCTGATCTTGACGTTTATTCACTACACATCCCTTCCATGTTTAGCCATATGTAGTCCAATCAACCTTCTAGGCAAGCCCGAGAGGCGGAAGGTGTGGAACTTTGCGCATTCTAGTGGGAGAGCAGCAGTTTGGGGCAGCAGTTTGGTTTGCTCCGCTTAGCTAGGGCCCTCTGGGTATGGGCTAGTGCAAGCCAAGAATCTCTACTGCTGCGGCCAAGGAGGGCACGCGAATGAGTTCTATCTCTGCATCAGTTTCTGGTGCAGAGCGAGGGACAATAGCGCTAGTGAAGCCCAATCTGGCTGCTTCGGCCACACGTCGTTCGATGCGCCCAACTTGGCGGATCTCTCCGCCGAGGCCTACTTCGCCGCAGGCAACCATCGATGCTGGGATGGGTACTCCCGCCACTGCCGAGGCTAAGGCTAAGCAAATGGCAAGATCGGCGCCAGGCTCGACAACTTTGACTCCGCCAACTGCGTTTGCATACACATCGAGTTGTTGGACCCGTATCCCTGCGCGACGCTCAAGCACGGCGAGCAGTAATGCCAACCGTCCGCTATCAAGGCCCTGGCAAGACCGACGTGGCTGGGGCAACTGCGAGGAGGTGACTAGCGTTTGCACCTCTACAAGCAAAGGCCGGTGGCCCTCGAGAGCCGGAGTGACAATAGAGCCCGGTATGCCTGGGCGACGGTCACCGATGAACAACCCAGACGGGTCTGGTACTGGCTCAAGGCCCGAGGCCACCATGGCAAATAGCCCGAGTTCTTCGGTGGAGCCAAACCGATGCTTTTGTGCACGCAGCAAACGAAGGGCATGGTGGCGGTCACCCTCAAATGAGAGCACCGTATCTACAACATGCTCAAGCACGCGAGGGCCGGCCAACTGCCCATCTTTGGTGACGTGGCCCACTAGCAACACTGTGGTTCCAGTGGTCTTTGCCGTTTGCACCAAGCGATGAGCGCATTCCCTGACTTGGGTGACCGAGCCTGGAGCCGAGGTATATGCGGGGTCATGCAGGGTTTGTATGGAATCGACCACGCAGATCTCTGGGCGAACCTCGTTGATGTGATAGATGACGTTGGGCAGCGAAGTCTCGGCGGCGAGCAACAGATTTGTTTGTAGCGCACCTAGGCGGTCGGCCCGAAGACGAACCTGATCGGCCGATTCCTCGCCCGTGATGTACAACACTTTGGCGCCAGCAGCTGCTCGGGCACCCATGAGCTGAAGCACTAACGTTGATTTACCAACACCTGGTTCGCCGCCTACCAACGTGACGCTGCCAGGTACGAGTCCGCCGCCGAGCACGCGGTCAACTTCGGGGATACCTGTGGGTACCGGTTGGCCATCTTGGGAACGAACTGCTGTGATTGGAACTGGGGGTACTGGTGGAGTTGAGAGCCCGGAGATGCTTGAGGGAAGGTCGAGTTCCTCGGTGAGAGTGTTCCAATCTCCGCAACCTGCGCATTTGCCGGACCACTTTGGGGCCTCGGCCCCGCAGGACATACATCTAAAAACTGTGCGGGTTTTAGCCATGTATAAACCCTAGAACCCAGTAGTGACAGTCTTGGTGCAAGTCAACGCCTGCGGCCCCATCAACGCCTTTGGCGGAGTATCCCGATACTAAGAAAGATTCCGGCAAGAACTAGTAGTGCTACACCTACAGCGACCAACCGCAATGGGGTTGTTTGAGCATCAGTTGATTCTGCGGTCATGTTGGCCGAGGATGCGGTACCTCCGCTCATAGGGAATTCCCAAACTGCGGTGTCTCGCTCGATCTTTCCTGTGGACTGCGAAAGAGTTCCGGGTAAGCGAACGCTCACTTTTAACTTTGCTGCCTGTGGGTCTGTCAGTCCCTCGGCCTGAAGTTCTTCAGGAGTGCGAGCTAGGGGTAGGCCACCTAGCGCAGCAGTGAGTTCTGGGTCCGAGAACTGCTCAAGAGATCCGGTCAGATTGATGCGGGCAGAGAAGTTGTAGCTTGTTTTGGCAAAGCCGTCGCTCAGCCCAAGCTGGACATCTGAAAATACTGGGTTGGCCTGGTCGGGTGTTCCACCGATTTCTGCGAGCACCTGAGACAGCTCCTCTGGGGAACCAAACTTTCTGCGCACAACAAAGCTCACTCCTCCTTGCTGCGGACCATCGGACAGTTTTTTGGGCGCCTCTACAGACCATCCGGCAGCCGCAAGATCTTCAAATCGCACAGCAGTTGATGGTTCTCCAAGTTGCTGAGCAGCCTCGGGATCAAGGCGAACCGTTACGGCTACGGTTCCTGACCCGCCCTCATTGACAGTGATCGCTATTAGAGAATCCACCTGGCAGCTAGCTAGGAGCATCGCCGTTAATGCACCCAAGATGAAGAGCCAGATAGTGCGCACGAGGCGCAAGGTTAGCGCGCGCGGAGGCCAAGGTTCTTCGCTCAGAACCCAAGTTTGTGAGCAGGGCTAGCCTGTTTTCGTTCGGCGGTTTTCGCTACTCGCCGCTGGTAACTGCGAGTTCTTCGATCGGCGGCGGGGTGAATCCCTCTACACCGTTAAAGGTGAAGATTTGCTCGCCTGGCGCTTCAGGGTCTGGTGCAACGTCAACCATGATGGTCTGGCCAGCAGTGAACTCTTTGTAGAGCAAGCGTTCAGAGACTGGATCCTCCACTAGGCGCTGAATTGCTCGACGCAAAGGACGAGCGCCCAGAGCTGGGTCATAGCCACGATCGGCCAGCAAGTACTTGGCCTCTTGGGAGACCTCAAGACCCATGCCCAAACCAAGCAGCTGTACGCCCACACGCTTGATCATGAGATCAACAATGACGGTGACCTCTGCTTTAGACAGCTCATGGAAAACAATCACATCGTCGATGCGGTTCAGGAACTCAGGCCGGAAATGTGCCTTAAGAGCATCGTTGACCTTTTCCTTCATACGCTCATAGGTAACGGCCTCGTCACGCTTAGAGAAGCCAATATTAGCCTTGCGTAGATCTGCAGTACCAAGGTTTGAGGTCATGATGAGAACAGTGTTGCGGAAGTCGACTGAGCGTCCCTGAGCATCTGTTAGGCGACCCTCTTCAAGGATCTGTAACAGTGTGTTGAACACATCAGGATGTGCTTTTTCGATTTCGTCGAATAACACCACAGAGAACGGCTTGCGACGAACGGCCTCGGTAAGTTGACCACCCTCTTCGTAGCCCACGTATCCAGGGGGTGAACCAACTAGACGACTCACTGTGTGCTTCTCCATGTACTCAGACATGTCAAGGCTGATCATTGCGGTCTCATCACCAAAGAGGAACTCGGCCAAGGTCTTTGCAAGTTCGGTCTTTCCTACGCCCGATGGGCCCAAGAAGATGAACGAACCCGATGGACGCTTTGGATCCTTTAGGCCAGCGCGTGTGCGACGAATTGCTTGAGACACAGCCTTGATGGCTTGCTCTTGACCAATGACGCGACGGTGAAGTTCATCTTCCATGCGCAATAGCTTGGCGGTCTCTTCTTCGGTGAGCTTGTACACGGGAATACCCGTCCACAGCGACAGCACCTCGGCAATTGCCTCTTCATCTACCTCATCAAACAGGTCGACTCCGGCGGCTTTCATCTCTACATCTTTGGCTTCTTTGTTAGCCAGGAGGTCTTTTTCTCTGTCTCGCAAAAGACCAGCGGCCTCAAAGTCTTGAGACTCAACAGCCTCTTTCTTTTGGCGCACAACATCGGCGAGTTCGTTTTCGATCTCTCGATAGTCTGGCGGGGTTTTCATGCGGCGAATCCGAAGACGCGATCCGGCCTCATCAATCAGGTCGATTGCTTTATCGGGCAAGAAGCGGTCCGAGATATAACGATCGGCCATATTGGCCGCAGCAACAAGTGCCTGATCTGTGATGGTGACCCGGTGATGCTGCTCGTAGCGCTCACGGAGGCCTTTTAGGATTTCTATGGTGTGCGCAACAGAGGGCTCATCTACAACCACTTTTTGGAAACGGCGCTCAAGTGCAGCGTCTTTCTCTAGGTGCTTACGGTATTCGTCCAGCGTCGTGGCACCAATTGTTTGCAGTTCACCACGAGCTAGCATTGGCTTGAGGATGGAGGCTGCATCTATGGCACCCTCGGCCGCACCAGCACCAACCAGAGTGTGGATCTCATCGATGAAGAGAATGATGTCTCCGCGTGTCTTGATCTCTTTGAGCACCTTCTTCAGGCGCTCCTCGAAATCTCCGCGATAGCGAGAACCGGCAACAAGTGCGCCAAGGTCAAGCGTATAGAGCTGTTTACCCTGCAGAGTCTCTGGCACGTTGTCAGAGGCAATTGCTTGAGCAAGACCCTCGACGATTGCAGTCTTGCCAACGCCGGGCTCGCCGACAAGCACGGGATTGTTTTTGGTTCGGCGAGAGAGCACCTGCATCATGCGCTCGGTTTCTCTGTCTCGGCCGATCACGGGATCGAGTTTGTTATCACGCGCTAATTGCGTGAAGTTGCGACCGAACTGATCAAGTACCAGCGACCCCGACGGGGTATCTCCAGAAGACCCGGTGCTGGCACCAGCTTTTTCTCCTCCGGCGCCCGGTTGGGCAGTAGAGCCCGGGTAGCCCGAGAGTAATTGAATGACCTGCTGGCGAACTCGTGAGAGGTCGGCGCCAAGCTTGACAAGAACCTGAGCAGCAACGCCCTCGCCTTCTCTAATGAGGCCAAGAAGAATGTGTTCAGTCCCGATGTAATTATGGCCAAGCTGCAACGCCTCTCTCAGCGACAACTCAAGAACTTTTTTGGCTCTCGGCGTAAAAGGAATGTGACCGGAAGGTGAGGACCCTCCTTGACCAATGATCTCTTCTACTTGTTGACGTACTGCCTCAAGTGAAATGCCCAGCGACTCCAGAGCCTTTGCAGCAACCCCCTCGCCCTCATGAATGAGGCCGAGAAGAATGTGCTCGGTTCCGATGTAATTGTGATTGAGGAGTCGGGCCTCCTCTTGAGCTAGCACGACCACCCGTCGGGCTCGGTCAGTGAAGCGTTCAAACACAGTGGATCCTCCAAGAGAGATTGATGTAGATAAGTGTAACTCTGTCGGGGGGTAACTAGTTCCCGGGTCTCTGGTGAAGTTGCTGTGTTACCGAAGTTTCCTCACAGTTTGGCGATGCCAGGACCCGATTTGATGGATTTATACCCTCCAAAAGCCTGCCCTGGGCCAAAGAACTCCTCCTCGCGACATGGGCTATCGCGCGGCTGGCCACTATGTTCTGATGCGTGACAGGTTCAAACCCCATGCAAGTCATGGGCTCCATGGCGGAAGATCTTGAGCGGCTAGAGACTGAACTTATAGCTTCGGTCTGCTCAGAGAACCCATTTCTGACTGAGATTGCTACACATCTGATTGCAGCTGGCGGCAAGCGCGTAAGACCAGGGTTCACTATTGCGGCTGCCGCAACCGCGCTGAGCGTTGATGCCCCGGCCTCTGACCAAGCAATAACCGGGGCGATGGCAATTGAGTTGGTTCACTTGGGCTCGTTGTATCACGACGACGTGATGGATGAGGCAGAGGTTCGTCGAACGGTAGACAGCGTCAATGCCCGATGGGGCAATCACAAAGCAATTCTGGCGGGTGACTACCTGCTTGCGAAAGCCTCTGAGCTTGCAGCCTCGCTCGGGGTAGAGGTGGCAGCGCTGCTAGCCAACACAATTGGTCAACTCTGCGAGGGGCAGCTGCTTGAACTTGAACATTCGTTTTCGATTCTGAGAACAGAAGAGCTCTATTTGAGATCAATCGACGGTAAAACTGCCTCACTACTTGCAGCGAGCTGCAGGATTGGTGGGATCGTCGCTGATCTGCCACGGCCCGAGATCGACGCTCTCACTACGTTCGGTTTCAGCTACGGGATGGCATTTCAGATAGTGGATGACGTCTTGGATCTGGTCTCTACTGAGGCCGCAATGGGTAAGCCGACTGGTCATGATTTAGAAGAAGGCGTCTACACATTGCCAGTACTACTTGCTCTGTCAGGGCCCGAGGGCGCAGAGCTTGCAGCGATGTTAGGCGGGCCTATAGACGCAGCGACGCGTGACGCTGCGGCGAATCTCATCCGAGACGGCCAAGGAGTTGCGCAAGCTATTGACCGTGCGCGTAGCTATGCAGACACCGGGCGTGCGGCGCTTGATGCGCTACCAGCTAGCCCTGGCGTAACTGCTTTGAGTGCTGCTGCTGACTATCTGCTCGACAGCGTCGAGGCTGCAGCTACATAATCCGTGTTGAGCCAGTGACCACATGCTGATGCAACTCTGCACCGCTCACCCCGACGCTGGCCATTCCCTCTAAAAACGTTCCCATATGCGGCGTTCCCATATGCAAACCAATAGCATCTTCTGACTCCCATTCCTCATAGGCACGCACGCTGCCGGAGTCGGCACCATCGAACCAGAAGCCATAGGTGATGTTGCCAGACTCAGCCAATGTGGCCTCTACTAGCGGTACGGTCAGCGCAATGAACTCGGCCTGCTTGGACGGATCGAACGAGATAATTCCAGAGATGATCAACATGTTGCTCACCCTATCTAAATAACGCCTGCAGGTTTTGTACCCGTCGCGCAAGGGAAAACTAACTGGGCTCTGCTGAAAGTGGGTAGGCCACTACTGGACCACCGCAATAGCTCAACTGCGCAACTGCCGAGCGCTCAACAATCGGTAGAGAAGCACGCCGCACCCGGAGTTGCAAGGACTCAGCGCGAACCAGATACTCAGTTCCATGCCCGAAATACTCCACTAGCTCAACCGCCGCTAGCAGCGAGGGTCTAACGCCTGCAGAACCTGTGCCGAAAGGATCTGTGCCGAAAGGATCTGTGCCGTCAGGATCTGTGCCGTCAGGATCTGTGCCGTCAGGTCGAATGTGAAGATCCTCGGGGCGAATCAGCACATCCACGCTGCCATCAACCTTTGAGTGCAACGGCAACTGTCCAAACATTGTCTGGACGCTGTTGCCCTGAGCGATGCCTGGAACAAAGTTGGCATCGCCAACAAATCCAGCTAGCCAGCGCGATACCGGATGCTGATACAACTCGGCGGGTGGTCCGGCCTGCAACACTTTGCCCTCGCTCATCACCACTACTTTGTCTCCCAATACAAAGGCCTCGTCTTGGTCATGGGTAACAAATACTGTGGTCATTCCTAAACCCAACAGCAGTTGATGAACCTCAGATCGGACCTGTACTCGCAAAGAAGCATCAAGGTTTGAAAACGGCTCATCGAGTAACAACACAGCAGGCCGAGGCGCAATCGCTCGAGCAAGCGCTACTCGCTGTTGCTGCCCGCCAGACAAGGTAGAAGGAGAACGATCGCCAAACCCGCTCAGCCCGACTAGCGCCAAGGCTTCGTCGATTCTCGAAGACTCCTTACGCTCTGCGCGAGGCAACCCAAAACCCACATTTCGGGCGACAGTGAGATGCGGAAACAGCGCCCAGTCCTGAAAGACCATGCCAATCATTCGCTGCTCGGGCGGCACCATGACGCCCGGTCCGCTGACACATCTATTACCTAGCAGAACTTTTCCGCTGTCGGCAGATTCCAAGCCAGCGATAATGCGAAGTAACGTGGTCTTTCCACATCCACTCGGACCCAATAAAACAACTGTTTCGCCCGGAGCGGCAAGTAGGTCTATGCCGTCAAGAACCTTTGTCTCACCATCGAATGACTTGCTCGCCCCCGAGACAGCTAACGACCCAGATTCACCCAGCGACCCAGATTCACCTTGGCTGCTAGGCACCGGGTTCCTGCTCTGGTCTCAACGTTGGAAAAAGCACGATATCTCGAATGGTCTGCACATCAGCAAGCAACATCGCAAGGCGGTCCATACCAATTCCAAGCCCCACTGTCGGGGGAAGTCCGTACTCCAAAGACCGCAGATAATCATTGTCCATCAACATGGCCTCATCATCGCCAGCAGCATTCTGCGTAGCTTGTTCCTGAAAGCGTGTGCGCTGTTCGACGGGGTCGGTGAGCTCAGAGAACCCGTTGCACAATTCTCGCCCAATCACGATGCCCTCAAATCGTTCAACTAGACCCGGCTCGCTGCGATGCTCCCGTGACAGTGGAGATACCTCAGTGGGGTAATCAATCACAAATGTTGGATCCCACAATTGGTGCTCTGTGGTTTTTTCATACAACTCCAACAGAAGTTTGCCAGTGCCGTATGAGTCCTTCCACGACACTGAATGCTGATCGCATAGCTTGCGCAACTCTTGAATCGGGGTATGAATGCTGACCGGTTCGCCAATTTGTGCCGAGGTGAGATCTGCCATTGTCTCTCGACGCCAAGGTGCAGAAAGGTCTACCTCACGGCCGTCAAAGGTAACGGTGGTTGACCCACAGAGTTCAAGCGCAAGATGCTGCACGAGTTGCTCAACTAAGTCCATATGCACGTGGTAATCACCATAGGCCTCATAGGCTTCAAGCATGGTGAACTCGGGGTTATGCCTAGTAGAGGTGCCTTCATTGCGGAACACACGCGCAATTTCAAAGACCTTCTCAAACCCGCCGACAATAAGTCGCTTTAAGTACAACTCTGGAGCGATGCGCAAAAACATCTGCTGGTCTAAGGCGTTGTGGTGAGTCTCGAAAGGCTTAGCTAGTGCCCCGCCAGGAATGGGATGCAAAACCGGGGTCTCTACTTCTAAGTAACCACGATCTTCCATGAATCTGCGAGTCATCGACATCATGGCCGAGCGAAGCTGAAAGGCAAGTCTGGCTTCTTGAGTTACCCACAAGTCAACGTATCGCTGCCGATACCGAGTGTCGGTGTCTGTCATGCCATGCCACTTATCAGGGAAGGACCGTCGAGTAGGCGCAAGCAGCGTCCAAGAGTCAACTCGAACCGACAGCTCGCCGCGACGCGTGGTCATCACTTCGCCCGCTACCCCAATCCAATCCCCCAGGTTGAGTTCGCAGAAATGTTCAAACTCTGGCGTAGTCGCCGCCGGCGCAAAGAGTTGTATGCGCGCACTCGAATCCGCAAGCGTGCCAAAGGCCAACCTGCCCTGCACCCGACGCAACATCAACCGTCCAGCGACGCTGGCCTGCTCTCCGGTATGCGCTCCTGGCTCAAGGCCCTTATGCCGCTGCACCAGCTCTGCTGCGGTGGCAGTCACCTGATAGGTGTAGGGCTGGTCAAAACCATAGGCGCGGGCATCATCAGGCGAGCCCTGTACGACAACTAAATCCTGTGCTGGCTGATCCTGTGCTGGCGTATTCTCTTGTTCGGTCACGGCTGGTTCTTCTCCCAGATTAAGCGCAGACCATGCAAGGTCAGCCACGGTTCTTCATGCTCAATCGATTCGGCAATTGGCGAAATCAGACTGGCTAAACCACCAGTTGCAATGATGGTGGATTCTCCGAGTTCTTCCTCTATTCGATCACACATGCCATCGACCATTGCCGAGTAACCAAAGACGGCACCCGACTGCACCGACTCCATCGTGGTCTTACCAATCACGCTTCGCGGTTCGACGAGCTCTACCCGGCGCAGTGCTGCAGCACGACCAAAGAGTGCATCCATTGAGATTTCAATTCCTGGGAAAATTGCTCCACCGAGATACTCACCTTGAGCCGAGATCACATCAAATGTGGTGGCCGTTCCAAAGTCAACCACGATTGTTGGACCGCCATAAAGATCAAACGCCCCGACTGCATTCGCAATCCGGTCTGCGCCAACCTCACGCGGGTTGTCGTACAACACCGGCATTCCCGTCTTTACTCCAGTACCCAAAACCACTGGTTCAATCTGCAAGTACCGCTCGCACATTCGGCGAAGCTCATAAGTAATGCTAGGTACGCCCGAGCAGACTGCAACTCCCTTGATGTCCTCTTTCAGATTCAGGTCTCTTGTGGCAAGCAGATGACGAATAAACAGGGCGAGTTCGTCACTGGTTCGCTCAGCTCTGGTAGCCAGTCGCCAATGATCAATCAGGTCGTGGCTTCGCTCACCAGCGTCATAAAGGCCAATCACTGTTTGGGTATTGCCAACATCGATCACAAGCAGCATGGGTTCACCCGTGGTCGAACTCGAGCAGTTTGCACTTGATGTTTACACAGAACATTGCTCAGCAAGGCGGCCTCCGCAACAACATGTCAGAGGAAGTAGCCCCCCAGATGGTGGAGCCTTCCTGCAACTTGGGATCACTAGATGATGGTCTGCCGCCGGCGAATCTGCACGTTTATAAAAAATCTTGTTTCAGCCGAGCTAGCAAGGCAGTTCAGAACGGCTCAGTTTAGGTCCAGTCCCAAATCAAGAACCGGAGCCGAATTAGTAATAGCACCAACTGAAATCATGTCTACTCCAGTACCAGCGTAGCTAGCGATGCTCTCTAGTGTTATGCCGCCAGAAACCTCTAACAAGCTGCGGCGTAACTGTCCGCCTTGGCGAACCTCGGCAGCTGCCACGCAGGCCATGACTTCCTCGGGAGTCATGTTGTCTAACAAGATTGCGTCTGCTCCTGCTTCGAGCGCCTCGATGCATTGATCAATATGGTCACATTCAACGTGGATGGTTCGCGCCGGCCAATGATCTCTGCCGCGTTTCACAGCCTCTGTGACTCCAATACTTCCCAAGTGGTTATCTTTAATCAACAACCAGTCAGAAAGGTTGCCTCGGTGGTTGCGACCACCGCCGGCACGCACTGCTGCTTTAGCAAGCGAGCGCAGCCCAGGAATGGTCTTACGCGTGTCCCAGACTTGAGCACTACCCCCTTCACCTGCAGCTGCAACAAAGGCTGCTGTAAGCGTGGCAATACCCGAGAGATGCCCCAAAAAATTTAGTGCCGTGCGCTCACCTGTGAGAATAGATCTGAATGGCCCGCGGAGCAATGCAAGTTGTTGCCCTGCACCAATCTGATCCCCCTCGTCTACTGCCCAAGACACCACAACCTCGGGGTCGAGCTGAGCAAAGGTTTGGGTCACACACATGGTTCCAGCAAGACGACCGGGTACTCGTGCAACCAACCGGGCCTCTCCTAACGCAGGCGGCAGCAAAGACGAGGTTAGGTCTCCTAGTGGAGACAGGTCTTCTGCAAGAGCACGGGCTACAGCTTGTTGTACCTCGAACAGCGGCGGGTTGAACCAACGGGAATCTGCCTGTAGTGAAGTCACGAGTTATGAGCTTTGCAGATTCACTGCTGCTGGGCATTGCCCTACTCAGCATTGCCTTGCTTCTGGTTGCCCTACTTCTGCTTGCCCGGCAGTGCATCCCGCAGCTGAGAGCTAAATTTTACCCGCTAGGACTTTCCCGGCTATCAGTCGGTGGGTTTGCTCTGGGTCAGTCGCTGGGTAATCGAGCCGGGCATGGGTGCCGCGGCTTTCTGTACGAGCGAGGGCCGCAGCTACCAAAGTTTGGGCTATCTGCGCCAGGTTTCGAACCTCGGCCACTTCAATGTTTTGCGAATCAAGTAGCTCAAGATCTGCCAAGGTCTGCCCAATCACAGCCCAGACTTGCTGCAAACTGTCTTCGCTGCGCTGCACACCAGCATCACTACTCATTGCCTGTTGAATCGAGCGGCGTAGCTCCGCTGGCTTTGACCCGCTTCTGGCTGTAGCGCCGGCCGCGCTTGAACCAACTTGCAGTGACACCCCACCGATGCTCAGCGTTGAATCTGCTGAGTCGGCAAAGCCAAGCACAGACCTCATGGCTCCTGTGCGCTCTGGACCAAACGCCCCAGTCGCTATTGACTCGATAGCGCGCGGCCCAAATACCATGCCTTCAAGAAGAGAGTTTGAAGCTAAACGATTTGCCCCGTGCACCCCTGAACAACTCGTTTCTCCTGCAGCCCATAAACCCGGCAGCGAGCTAGCTCCCGCAAGGTCAGTCACAATACCGCCGCACTGGTGATGCGCTGCTGGGGCAACGGGAAGCCAGTCAGTAACGGGGTCAAGGCCAGATGCAACAAGATCTGCATAAATAGTGGGGAACCGATCAGCGAAGTGATCAAGGGCAGTTGCGTCAAGCCACACGTGATCAGTCTGCTGCTGCAGCATCTCGGCCAAGATTGCCCGTGATACAACATCGCGAGGCAGCATCTCATCAACAAAGCGTTCGCCAGCAGTATTGCGAATCAATGCGCCGTGGCCTCGGAGCGCCTCAGATAACAGCGGCCTCGGAATGCCGGGGTGATAGAGCGCAGTTGGGTGAAACTGAAAGAATTCTAAATCTGCAACGGCAACTCCAGCCCGAAGGGCCATCGCAACACCATCTCCTGTTGCTACTGACGGGTTGGTAGTGATGGCAAATAGCTGCCCCGCGCCACCAGTAGCCAACAACAAGTTCTTTGCTCGAATCTGTTGCACCTGCCCACTTGGGCTAATCACTTGGACCCCCACGCAACACCCATCCTCAATCATCAAGTCCAAGGCAAAGGTGTGCTCATGAAGCACTGCTGCTGTGCGCCGCACAGCAGCAACAAGCGCTCTCTCAATCTCGGCACCAGTTGCAGCGCCACCAGCGTGCACAACGCGAGCAACCGAGTGGCCACCCTCTCGGGCAAGCTGCAAATTTCCTCGATCATCGCGGTCAAACTCGGCCCCTAAAGCAATGAGTTCCTCGACCCGTCGCGGGCCCTCGTCCACCAACACCCGCACTGCGTCTACATCGCAGAGTCCCGCTCCTGCAGCCAAGGTATCTGCAAGGTGTAGATCAATTTCCTCTGCGTTACCCGATAGCGCAGCCGCTACCCCACCCTGCGCCCAACGGGTAGTGGCTAAATCAAGTCCGCCTTTGGTAATCACACCGGTACGCAATCCGTGCGTGCCCGCTGCGCGCACTGCTGCAGAAAGCCCAGCTACACCCGAACCAAGCACCAGCAAGTCAAGCGGCGGTGGAATCACGCGCTGATCGCAGGCGCAGAAACAGTTTGATCAAGCTCACTTAGATCAAGATTGTCGATGAGCCGCACCGATCCAAACCGAACTGCCACAAAAAACCTACTGCGCGCGTCGGCACTCTGAACAGATCCCAGCGTGTCAGGATCAACAATTTCTAGGTACTCCACCTGCCCGAGTGTCTGCGTGTTAATCACATCCAACATCGTTCCACGAAGACTCCTCACAGAAGTCTCACCACTGCTCAACGCTTGCGCAGCGGCGCGCAACGCCTGGGTAAGTACTGGCGCCGCTGCTCGTTGCTCGGGGCTCAAATACACATTGCGGCTAGACATCGCTAAACCATCAGACTCTCGGCAAATCTCACAACCGACCACCTGAACTTCGAATGACAAGTCGCGCACCATGGCCCTCACAATGGCAAGCTGTTGAAAGTCCTTCTTGCCGAAATAAGCGGTACCTGGGCCAACAATATTGAACAGCTTTGCAACCACTGTGCACATGCCCGCAAAGTGAGTTGGCCGAGCCTGTCCCTCCATCACCGATGAAAGCTCGCTCACAGAAACCGAGGTGAGCACGCCATCTTGTCCTAGCGGGTACATCTCTTGTAGCTCCGGCAAAAAGAACAGGTCGGCGCCAGCCGTTGCTGCAGTGCGGGCATCGCTTACCGCATCCCTCGGGTACGAGGACAAGTCTTCATTGGCTGCGAACTGCAGCGGGTTTACAAACACGGTGATAATCACCAGGTCGCACTCTGCAGTAGCGCGTTCTACCAATGAGGCATGTCCGGCATGCAAGTAGCCCATGGTCGGAACCAGTCCAATGCGTTTGCCTTGGCGGCGGCCGAGCGCTATCTCAGCACGCAGCTCGGCGATGGTTGTCAGAGTTTTCACCTTCTCAGCCTAGGACCCTCACTAGGGATTCTGCCCATTCACAAGCTCTTCGAATTGGGCGAACATATTTGTGTTCCGGCGGGAACCGATCAGAGTCCCGAACTCTCCCCAGGAGTGGTCGGGGCTCTGACGTGTTTTTTTTATGAACTCAGCCATCAGCCAACGCAGCGGCTTGATTCAACTGTGCAAGCTGGGTTGCAGTTGGCAACGAGTCCACAAGCTGGGCTGCACGCAACGCAAGCCCTAAGTAAGGCTGGCGTTCCTGTAGCGGCAACTCCTGCAGATGCTGCAACACTGTTGACCAGTCACCTCGAGCAACGGGCCCAGTGAGCGCAGTTGCAGGGCCAAGCTCAGCTACGTTATCGAGCGTGACTCGGGAAAGATCCAAGAACGCCTCGAGTGGCAGACCTAGCGGGGCAGCAATTGACTCTACTTGGGCAAGCAGTGCCACAAGGTGATTTGAGGCCAGCACCGCGGCAGCGTGATAGCGGACTCGATCTGCCTCTGCGACCTGCATAGTGCGACCACCGAGCGCTGTTGCTACCCGCATAACGTACGGATCGCCAGAAAGTGCAAACCACGCGCCCTGCAAGGCCTCCGCCCCGCGCTCGGCATCGGCAAGAGCAACAAGGGGATGAACAGAACCAGCACGAACTGCCGGTGCGAGCACCTCTAGGCCAAGCGATCCTGCGCAATGGGCCACCACCACTGATTCATCAACCACAAGCGAAGCGGCTACCGAGGCAACAACTGGGTCAGGCACACAGATAAGTACCAGATCAACTTGTTCGGACCTGACCCGAGACACGCCATCAGTAGTTAGGTCGGCGGCAAAATGTTGGTGGGTAACTAGCTCAACATTCCAACCCGCTTGGCCTAATGCAAGGGCGAAAGATCCGCCGGCCTTGCCAGCACCGATTATTCGAACCCGGTCGGCGCTCATTTGACTCAGAGCGGATCAACTAAGAGAACCGTGCCCTCGGCCAGGTTCAGTTCTTGTTCGGTCACTAAATCAGGCGCAAGTTCGCGCAAAGGTGCCAGCACAAACCTGCGCTGCTTCCATCGGGGATGGGGAATCGTCAATCGAGGTCCGTCTAGCACCACACCGTCCATCCACAAGATGTCGATGTCTAGGGTGCGGGCACCCCAGCGAACATCGCGGATTCGGTCTGAAGCTGATTCTATTCGGTGACAAATACCAAGCAATTGCTCGGGGCTCAGGGCAGTGTGAAGTTCTGCTACTAGGTTCAGGTACGCCCCTTGTTCGGGTCCACCTACTGGGTCAGTCTCATATAATGCAGACAGCGCTACCACATCAGGCAGCGAGTCGACGGCAGCCTGTAGATACGCCCGACGGTCTCCTAGGTTTGACCCCAGAGATAAGAACGCCCTGATCGGCGCATTCTGTTTCATCTCAACAGCAGCCGGTTCAGGAGAACTCATGTGGGTCGGCGACGTGTGATCTGCACTCCAGAAGAGGCCAAGTCATGCGGCACTGGTGGGCGAAGTTTTGCAACTGAGAGTTTTAGACTCTCGATGCGGGAATCAACATTAAAAACTGCGGTTGCAAGTTGTGCCGCGAGCCGTTCAAGTAGTTCGGGCTGAGCCGTCTGAACTGTTCGATTTAGCGAATCGCACACTGCGCCATAATCCACCGTGTCTGCCAGAGCGTCACTCAGCCCCGCGGCAGATAGGTCTAGATACAGATCAAGATCAATCTGAAGTGGTTGAGCGCGAACCCGTTCCTCGGGAAGTACTCCCACAATGCCCACTACTCGCAGGCCGTGAATAGAAATCCGATCGGCTGGTGTCAGCGAGTCTTGATCAGTCATCAGCTCAGCGCTGTTCGACTAGACGAGCCGCTTCACCAACTAGCTGTCGACCCTCTGCGCCAATCTGGCGGCCGGTGATGTGCTCAGTCATAGCTATAGCTCGCGGCGGCTCTGGAACCATCTCATTCCACACCAAGTATCCCGCAAGAAAACCGACTAGCCGATCAGAGAGCTCGTCTTGATGGAATAACAGTCTTTTGCGGTCGGCTAGCAGTTGCCGAAGATCTACATACGAACGCTGGAGATACTGCGGCAGATCCTCAGTATGAGGAAATGGCCAATGCCGCCAACGCACTGCGAGCTCGTCATAGCTATGCAGGTTGTTCGGTGCCGATGAGACAGAAATCACTAGGTCAAAACCCTGTTCACGGATCCAAATAATCTCTTCTTGGCGGCGAACTTTGCGGTGATTTTGCCCGAAACCACCCGGACGCTCACAAATCGCTAACTGGTCTTTGATGACCCAGTGAAAGTGACGAGGCTGAATACCCTGCGCCCACTTGCCTTTTGCTGCCATTTCGCCACCTCCTCCATGAGTCGGATCTTTCGAACCGAGGGTTTCTAAACTGCTGGAGAACGGATCGTAGGCGATATCTAGGTGGTCGGGATATTCCCAAAGAGTATTTTTACCCCTTGAACTGCAGATTCAACCTCATGAACTCGTACCATTTTCGCCCCTTGAATCATTGCCCACATGGCAGTGGCCAACGAGGCGTCCGACCTGTCTTCTGTGGTTGCTAGGTGAGTTTCACTCACCAAACCCGAAGATGATTCACCAAAAATCAGGGGCCCAAACCCGTCATCAGATCGGGCAGTAAGTTCGCCAAGAAATCTTTTTCGGCTAGCACCTACGACAACAGGGAACCCCTCTGCTACGAGCAAGTCAAGATGGGCGAGCAAAGCCAGATTGTGCTTGGTGGTCTTGCCAAACCCAATACCTGGATCAACCCAAACTTCTTGCACCCCAGCGGCTACGGCTAAGCCGGCACGCTGCACAAGAAACGCTCGGACTTCATCAACTACATCTTTATAGGTTGGGTTGCTCTGCATACTGAGCGGCTCCCCAAGCATGTGCATTGCAATCCACCCCACGCCAAGCTCTGCAGCAGTTGGCCATAGCGACGCAGTCACATCGTTGATGATTGTTACCCCAGCAGCAACTGCGGCTTGAGCGGTGGACGCATTCCTAGTGTCAATCGAGAGGCGAACTGAAGAGCCAGAAATTAGATCAGCTAGCGCCTCTACGACAGGTAATACACGCCGCTGTTCTTCCGTTGGAGCAATCGAATGTGCTCCTGGTCGTGTTGATTCACCGCCGATGTCGATCACTTGTGCGCCTTGGGCAATCATCATCACGGCGTGAAGGCGCGCATGTTCAACCAACTCATATGCCCCGCCATCAGAGAATGAATCAGGAGTCATGTTGAGCACCCCCATGACCTGCGCTCCTGCGGGGTCTGTTAGGTGTGCGTGGCTCAAGGCTACTGGCCTGTTCCAATGAATCGCATAGCCTCGGAACGGGCAGCGGCGTCGTCTCTAAATAGGCCACGAACTGAAGAAGTAACCGTAGATGCGCCAGTCTTTCTTATCCCCCGCATGGCCATGCACATGTGCTCTGCCTCGATCACAACTAGGACGGCACGCGGTGCCAACGTGGATTCAATCGCGTCGGCAATCTGCGCAGTCAGACGCTCCTGCACTTGTGGCCGGCGCGAGTAACCATCCACAAGCCTAGCCAACTTAGACAAGCCAGTCACACGGCCATCCACATTGGGGATGTAGGCAACATGAGCCTTGCCAAAGAACGGCACTAGGTGGTGTTCGCACATGGAATACATAGAGATGTCTCTCACCATGACCATCTCATCGTGGCCAGCATCGAAAGTAACTTTTAGATGCCGTGAAGGGTCTTCATGCAGGCCCGCACAAGTCTCTGCATACATGCGCGCTACACGCGCTGGAGTATCTAGGACCCCTTCTCGATCGGGGTCCTCGCCAATGGCAATAAGGATCTCTCGAACTGCTCTTTGGATTCGTTCTAGATCTACTGCCGGGGCCATCGTTGGTGCTAACGGCGTTGGATCTGGGATATTCAGATCATTCTCGGGCGCAACAACTCTTGCATAACTAGGCAAGTTCTTGGCGCTCGAACCGCTTGAAGATGACGTGTCAATCTGGCTCATGTGCTTGGGCCTTTCGGAAAAGAAACATGACCCAGGGTGGGTGCAGGTGAAACCTGTGACAGGTTACGACCTTATGGGTAGTTTGCCTTGTCAGGAGACTCTGCGCCCAGGGTTTCTGTGTGACCTAATCGATCAGGATTTGTCTGGTTCGTAAACTGCAAGGTAGCGAAGATTGCGGTATTTTTCGCCAACATCAAGGCCGTAGCCCACCACAAAATCGCCCGGAATAGTAAAGCCCACGTACTTCACGCCAAGACCCTCAAGGTCTGCTGCCTCTCTGGCGAGCAAGGTGCACACTTCAAGGCTGGCAGGGCCTCTCACCTCGAGGCTGCGGCGCAGGTACCTCAGGGTCAGACCAGTGTCGACTATATCTTCTACTAAAATCACATCACGGTCAGTGAGGTCTACATCAAGATCTTTGACTAGTCGCACCACGCCCGAGGTTCTGGTGGAGGATCCATAGGAAGAAACAGCAATAAAATCAATCTCTACGGGTAGGTCAATGGCAAAGGCCAAATCGGTGGTGAATGCATACGCACCTCTTAAAACACAAACCAAGAGTGGTCTGCGGTCGCAGTACTCCTCAGTGATCTGCGCCCCTAGTTCTTGAATCCGCTCAGCTAGTTGCTGCTCGGTGAGCAGCACTTTTCCAATATTTGGGTCCTCGGTCAGACGATGCTGGGCGGCGGCAGAGGGTTCATTCATGTGCTTCGACAGTAGCCGTTTCTTGCTGTGCTGCACACTGAAGCGACAACCGGCCCCCGCTTCGCCGAACACTCCAACCGCTCCCCACCTGACAACTGACCGCATCGCCAGAAGCAACAGCAAGAATGCGTGCAGTAGATGCCGCATTTGGGGGATACCCGATGTCTGTGCTGCTCAACCACCAAAGCCGAATCACCTCTGCAGCTAGTGCAGCTGGAAGTGCGCACAGACGCTGAGCATCCGTTGCGTCCTCAGTCGCTGCTAGAGCAGCAATCAGATCGGCCTGCTCTGCGGACAGGTCAGCTAGGCGACAAAGCAGCGGAGTCACGTCTCGCTGAGACACCTGATTGAGTAGCGGCAATACCTCATGGCGCACGCGGTTGCGCACAAAGCGAGGATCAGTATTGCTGGGATCCAGAAAGGGGCGAATCCCGAGTGTGGTGCACAGCAGTTCGGTCTCTGCACGGCGCAACCCAAGCAGCGGGTGTTGCGGTGAGCGCATGCCCGCAAGACCTGTTGGGCCTGTGCCGCGCATCATTCGAATCATCAGGGTCTCTGCTTGATCATCAGCCGTATGGCCAAAAAGTGTGTCGGGTGGCAGCACCCCATGTCGGGCTGCACGCGCACGAGCTTCTAGGTCTGAGCCTGGGTCGATCACAGCACTCAACGACACAAACGCAGCGCCGTATGTCGCTGCAAGCTCGGCCACCATCTGCGCCTCGTCGCAGGACCCTTCACGCAGGCCGTGATCAATATGCACTGCAGTCACCTTTGCAGAACTCGCCCTTGCAAGCACCAGCAGCGCTGTTGAATCTGGACCGCCAGATACAGCGCAGGTCAGGTGTTGCGGCACTCCCGATTGGGGGGTGGGAAATACACAGCGTTGCAGAAGGTCAGTTACAAGCTGTTCAGCAGCTTGGCTCACGCGGCCGTCACGGCTGGCCTCAACCGTGCAATCCACAGCGAAGGGTCTCGAATCTCGACCAAGGTTGGAAGGTTCAGCGGGTCTTCGAACGCTCGGTTTAATAACTCGGGCCCGCCCACTTTTTCTACTGCCTCGATAAAAAGTTCGCCCTGCTCGTACTGCGCCAATTTGGCCTCAAGGCCAATCAACCGTTGCAAGAACTTTGCGCCCAGATTCATGTTCTTGCGACGCGCTCGCAGCGCCCGAGCAAACCGGTCTGCAGAAGGGACTTGATCAAGAGCAGCTCGGTCCATGGTTACGTCGCCGTGCCCCTCGAGCAGGCTCATAAGCCCACCGACGCGGTCCATGGCTAGTCGCTGTTCTGGGCTTGCGAACAAAGCAACAACACCGCCTTCCTCAAGAGGATTCTTTCCGGTGCGTACACTGTCGGCTACGCGTCCGGCTGCTGCAAACAGACGTTTGGGGTCGGGTTCTGCAGCGCCCATTAACTCGGTTACCAAACCAAGAAAATAGGGTCGCAACCAAGGCACACCTGTGAACTGGGTGCGGTGAGTGACCTCATGTAATGCAACCCATAAACGAAACTCATCGGGGGGAAACCCGTGGCGTTTTTCTAGGCCCAAAATGTTTGGTCCCACGTAGTAGACCAAGTCTTGGTCCTCTGGGTTTTCATCCTCGAGTACCAGCAGATCATATTGACCAAGAACCCGACTAGACATCCAGCCCAAAAGTCCGCCAAGTTCTACTGCAGCTATTTTGCCACCGAGCGAGCCCGCCAACCCGCCGGCTTTGTCATCTAGATGCCCCAGCACGGGCCTTAAGAGTCGCTGATAACTCGCAAGGTTTGCTCGGACCCAATCAGTGCGGTCGACAACCTTGGCGCGTGCTTGGCCCGCAGCCGAAGTCAGGCCTGTTTCAGCCTCGACATACACCTGAGCTCGCTCAGTCATTTCGGCAAAATCACGAGCCATCCCCGCAGCGTGATAGGAGGACGCGAAGGGCTCGGTGCCGCAAACGCGTGTGGCCACTCGTTCGGCTAGAGCCCAGTCCACAGCGTCTCCCATTGGGTGAGGCCTAGCTCAGTTCTCTGATTTTGGATAACGGGTACTCGACACCTTGGTCACATAGAGCCCGATGATTAAGCCGAGCACAGCAACTGCTGATAATGCCAAGACCACTGCTAACCAAAAATGCCAGACCATATTCGCTGCCAACAACATGTGTGCATCTTAGGACTGCAGGGAGTGTCTGCAACAGCCCAGAACAGATCCTGCTGATTATCTGGAGCGTTGGGGCAAAGAACCGGCCTGATCTTGTGCGTCACGTGTGGGATAGAAATCCTGTTTGCGGATCCACTTCCCACACTGGTTACACCGACTCGCAGCGCCTGCGCACAGACCGCTGCAGTGACTACACCCCGTTGTGCTTGTCATGGTTTGCCTCCGTTGTTCGCCGAGTTTGTCCCGGCTGACTTTCTGTCTCCTCTAAGTAAACTTAAAAAATCCTCCAGACACAACGCGTAAAAACTGGTGAGGTGTCACACCTGTGAGTGCTCTTCGATAGATTCTTGGACTGCAGCAGCGCAGGAGAGTGCAGTCACCAGTTGTGATGGCCATCTTGGGGGTCTACGGGTGCTTGCACACCAAATGAGGCGCGCACGTCTGCGAGTTGTTCACCTGCCAAGGCAAAGTGGTCGGCCAAGGAGAAATCAGCTAGGCATTTCGCGCCGCGATCCATCTCTTGTCCGAGCAACTCGGCTGCTCCCGAAACACCAAGCTGCCCAGTCTCTGTAGCTAGAGTCCCCGCTCGACCAAACCCAGCTTCGTGCACTACGAGCGATGCCAACAATGCTCCGCTGTTCACTGCATTGTCATTCATGGCCCACTGAAAAGCACTGAGCGCAACCTCGCCTGGGCCAGTTGGCTCGATTCCAGCAATCACGTGAGTCATATCGTGACCCACATAGAAATGATTCATCGAATTTGCTTGCTGACCCGGCAGAGCAATGCGATGCCGACCGTAAAAGTCTAGAAACGCGCGGCCAAGAGAACCTGCGGGCAGTCCCTGAAAAGCCTCAAGCAGCTGCACCAATTCGGGTTCGGGTTCGACTGATACTTCCGCAGTTTCTGCAACTTCAGCCTGCAGGGAATGCTCTCGGCGTTCCTCCAAGTTGGCAGCAAGAAACC
>Ga0209284_10000423_pt1 | contig 69121 bp, 74 predicted proteins | sample FRY03_FD_187211 | JGI IMG/M metagenome (GOLD analysis project Ga0209284, IMG submission 187211) | Freshwater microbial communities from Lake Fryxell liftoff mats and glacier meltwater in Antarctica - FRY-03 (SPAdes) (version 2) | ecosystem: Environmental > Aquatic > Freshwater > Ice > Glacier...
AGATTATTGCTGACTTATTAGGTTTTCCAGAGTCGGAAGAAAATCTGTTGCGTCCCTGGTCACAAGCAATTGTAAAGATGTATGAATTCAATCCAACCGTCGAGTATCAAATTCAGGCCAGAGCCGCCGCCAGTGAGTTTGCCGAGTATGTCAAAAACTTAGCAGAAAGTCGCAAAAAAACTCCAAGCCAAGATTTGATTTCAGATCTTGCCATGGTTGAAGAAAACGGAGAAAAACTAAATATGCATGAATTAGTAGCAACTTGCGTGTTACTTTTAAATGCTGGACATGAAGCAAGCGTGAACGCTTTTGGTAATGGCATGGTTGCCGCGCTGCAGCGGCCAGATCAAATTAAACTGCTCCGTGATGATCCACATGGCATCACTAATACTGCTTTGGAAGAGTTCATGCGCTTTGATGCCCCGCTTCATTTATTTGAACGAACCGCAACGGCAGATACCGAAATTGGGGGAGTACAGATTCGGGAAGGCCAAAAGATAGCCGCCCTAATTGGTTCGGCAAACCGTGATGAAACCCTCTTTTTTGAGCCAGAAAGTATGGATTTAACGCGTGACCCTAATCCACACCTTGGTTTTGGCGCTGGCATCCACTTCTGCCTTGGCGCTCCCCTTGCTCGGTTAGAAATGAGCGTTTCACTTCCCGCACTTTGGGAAAAGTATCCAACGATGGAGTTGGCGGATGAAGTGATTCGTCGTCCTACCTTTGTTTTGCGCGGTTATGAAAGCGTTGCTATTTCCGTTTGATTTGGATACGACGATTGTGCGCCTTTTCTAAGGACGCTTACGGATGCAACCTTGATTCCAAAACTCATTGCGGTGACCGGATCGTGTCCACTTGCTAAACCGTAAGCAAAACTGCCGACGAAAGCATCTCCCGCGCCTGTTGTATCGACAACAACTACCTTAGGGGCCGTAATACGTGTCAATTGGCCAGTTACGTTAACCAAGACGGCGCCTTCACTACCAAGTGTGACAATTGAATTCTTTCCCGGTCTAAAACTTTTCAGGATCGCATCGCTAGTTGGTAGCTCGCCATGAAGTTCGCGAAACTCAGTTTCATTGGGAATAATCCAGTCACACAGCTCCAGCAGCTCTTGCGTTAACTCTTGAAAAGGGGCGGGATTTAAGATCGTGGTACATCCGCGGGCTTTGGCTGCCTGGAAAGCCGCGATGGTTACCGTTTGCTTAATTTCACATTGCGCCACAACGATCGCGAGATCTGCTATTTCAGTGATCGCAGTTACTGCTCGGGAAATTTCAATCTCATGGTTAGCCCCCGGGATAATGATGATGCGATTTTCGCCAGTGCCATCGACCCAAATGTGTGCCACCCCAGTAGGTGTATCGCTTTGATCGAGATATTCGGAATGAATCCCAACCTGGACAAAGTTATCGGTGATTGCGCCGCCAAAAACATCCTTGCCAAGTTTCCCGATAAAGTGAACTTCTGCCCCGCACAGCGCCGCCATCACCGCCTGATTAGCACCCTTGCCGCCAAAACCCGTGGTGAAAAGCTGCCCGGCAAGGGTTTGCCCGGCCTCTGGCAAAATATCGGCGTAAGCAGTTAAATCCATCATTGCACTACCGACTACTGCGATCACTGCTTTGCTCATACCGCTAGGCTAGTCCTTATGAGTAAAACCTCCATAATTCTAGATGTAGATACAGGTGTCGATGATGCCTTTGCGGTTTTATTTGCAGCTCTTCATTCCCAAATCAATTTGCTGGGCGTTACTTGCGTTGATGGCAACACCAATGTAGATCAGGTCGTTGCCAACACCTTAAAAGTTTTAGACGCAGCTGGTGCTGCCGATATCCCAGTAGCACGTGGTGCCGTTCGCCCGCTGCTTGGCAAAAGTCAGTACGCCGAATATGTTCACGGCGCTGACGGTATGGGGGATTTGGGGATTGCGCCATCGGCTCGAAAAGTTGATGCCAGATCTGCCGTTGAATTACTGAGAGATTTGATTGAAGAATCCCAAGATCCGGTAACAATTGTGCCGTTGGCACCCTTAACAAATATTGCATTGTTCTTACGCGCTTTTCCAGAAACTGCAAAGAAGGTACATCGAATTGTTTTGATGGGTGGGTCTGCCGCTGCGGGTAATGCCACCGCCGCCGCTGAATTCAATATCTGGCATGATCCAGAAGCAGCTGCCATCGTTTTCCAAAGTGGGGTACCGATCACAATGTATGGGCTGGATGTTTTTATGCGCCCCGGTATCAATCGCGAGCAAGCCCAAGCACTTCAATCTGCGGCCGAACCTGCGGCCCAGTTTGCCGGTGACTTAGCGTTAGCATTTATGGAACGGTTAGGAGTTTCGCCAGTGACGCTAGGGGACTATGGCGCAGTAGCAAGTGTGATTCGACCTGATTTATTTACAACGGAAATGTTTGATGTAGTTGTTGATACCTCCGCTGGCCCAGCGCGTGGTCAAACCATTGTTGATCGGCGTGGGGCATTCTTAAAGGAGTTAGAACCGCTAGATCTGGAAGACTCGGCAAAGGTGCGAGTGACCCTTGATCTAGATGTTGATGGGGTGGTGGATTTGTGGCTAAAGACCATTAATCCCTAGCCACGAAAGCTAAATTTAACTAGAGCCCGATCGGATGCCACACAGTTTTAGCTTCCATGAACGCCACAATTCGACCGGGATCATTTGATTTAAAGCTATGAATTCGCTTTAAGTTTTGGGCTCCAGCAACCTTAATAGCCACTGCTTGTTTTCCTGGTAAGCCAGAGATATCCATAGCATCAATATCCATGTGTGATGCCATCCAAGGTGCAATCTCATCCTTCTTGCCGGTTAAGATATTTACAACTCCGGCCGGAAGATCACTTGTTGCTAAAACTTCTGCAAAACTCAGGGCAGATAATGGAGCCCTGGTGCTGGCCAAAACAATTACCGCGTTTCCAGATGTAATGATGGGCGCTATGGCATCAACTATCCCAAGTAATGATGGAGTTTCTGGCGCAATTGCAGCGACTACGCCCATGCTTTCTGGAATTGTAAAGTTGTAATAAGGACCCGCTACCGGATTTGTTGACCCGGCAAAGGAGGCAATTTTGTCGGTCCAGCCGGCATACCAAACTAAACGATCAACGCAATCGCTTACCTCTTTTTCCGCCTTCGCCTTTGTGACGCCAGTTGAAATTATAATCTCATCAACGAACTGCGCACGCCTACCTTCCAGCATTTCGGCGATCCGATATAGAACTTGACCTCGGTTGTAGGCGGTGGCTTTATTCCAGCCAACTTGCCCAGCGCGAGCTGCAACGACTGCTTCTCTCAAATCTTTTCTAGAAGCAAGACAAGGGTTAGCGATAAACTTACCGAGTGCCGATTTAACTTCATAGGTACGGCCAGATTCAGTGCGTGGGAAAGCACCGTTGATAAATAACTTGTATGTCTTCTTCACATCGATGCGATTACTCATGTCCAACCCCCTTGAGGTAAGCGGCTAAGCCATGTCGTCCACCTTCTCGACCCCAGCCAGATTCTTTGTAACCACCAAATGGTGAGGTTGGATCAAACTTATTAAAGGTATTTGCCCAAACAACGCCAGCGCGAAGTTGCCCCGCGGCCCACAATGTACGTGAGCCTTTTTCGCTCCAAACGCCGGCCGATAATCCAAACGGGGTGTTATTAGCTTTTTCGATCGCCTCGTGTGGGGTCCGGAAGGTGAGAACTGAAAGCACTGGCCCAAAGATCTCCTCCCGTGCGATGCGGTGTGCCTGGGTGACTCCGGTAAAAATTGTTGGCGCAAACCAAAAACCTTTTGTTGGTAATTCACAGGTTGGGCTCCAACGCTGGGCACCTTCGGCATCACCAACAGCTGCTAATTCAATAATTTTTGCAAGTTGTTCCTTGCTATTAATTGCACCGACATCAGTATTTTTATCCATTGGATCGCCAACCCGAATCTTTTCCATTCGACTTTTTAATTTATGTAGAACTTCTTCGGCGACATTTTCCTGAAGGAGCAGGCGAGAGCCGGCACAACATACATGACCTTGATTAAAGAAAATTCCACTAACAATTCCTTCGACCGTCTCATCAATTGCTGCATCATCAAAAACAATATTTGCGGCTTTGCCACCAAGTTCTAGCGTCACACTTTTTTTAGTTGCCGCTACCGCGCGCGCGATTATCTTGCCAACCTCGGTCGATCCGGTAAATGCGATCTTATCGATTCCGGGGTGATTAACAATTAAGGCTCCAGTTGAACCATCGCCAGTAACAATATTGACAACTCCTGCTGGAAGTTCTGCTTGTTGGCAAACTTCGGCAAATAAAAGTGCGGTTAGTGGTGTGGATTCAGCGGGCTTCAAGACAACTGTGTTGCCCGCAGCCAGCGCTGGTGCAATCTTCCAGGCCAGCATTAGCAGCGGAAAGTTCCACGGAATTATTTGTCCGGCAACGCCTAGTGGCTTGGGTGAGGTACCAAGACCGGCATACTCAAGTTTATCGGCCCAGCCCGCATGATAGAAAAAGTGGGCCGCCGCAAGCGGAATATCGGTATCGCGGGATTCGCGGATTGGTTTGCCATTATCTAAAGTTTCCAACACGGCAAACTCGCGCGCTCGCTCTTGCATGATGCGCGCGATCCGAAACAAGTACTTGCCACGTTCTTTGCCAGACATTTTCGACCAGGTCGATGCGTAAGCCTTACGGGCTGCCTTTACTGCGGCATCTACCTCTGCCTTGCCAGCTAAGGCAACCTGGCTCAAAACCTCTTCCGTCGCTGGATTGATAGTTGGAAAATGCTTGCTGCCGGCAACAAACTTGCCACCAATGAAATGTCCGTACTTAGGCTTTATCTTCACGATTGTGCGAGATTCAGGAGCCGGCGCGTATTCAAAGTTCATTAATTTCTCCATTAATCCAGTGTCACATACTGCGGGCTAGCATAGTAACCATCATCCATTTTCATACGCTGCATTAATAGATCATTGAGCAAAGCACTGGCACCAATGCGAAATAACTTTGGATTCAGCCAATCTGGACCTACGGTTTCCTTGACCAAAACTAACTGCTTAATCGCGTCCTTCGTATTTCGAATTCCACCAGCAGGTTTTACGCCAATCCGAACTTGGGTCAGCTCATAAAAGTCTCGTACCGCCTCTAGCATCACTAAGACGACTGGCGCAGTCGCAGCTGGTGCTATTTTTCCAGTTGATGTCTTAATAAAATCAGCCCCAGCTGCCATTGCTAAAAATGATGCTTTCCGAACATTGTCATAGGTGACTAACTCACCAGTTTCGAAAATTACTTTCAGATGTGCCTTGTCACCACATACTTCCCGAATTGCGACAATCTCATTGAACACATCTATGTACTTACCGGCCAGAAAGGCGCCACGATCAATCACCATATCGATCTCAGCGGCACCAGCATCGATCGCATCCTGAGTATCTAGCAGCTTTACCGCCATTGATGCTCGACCTGATGGAAAGGCGGTCGAGACGGCAGCTACGGGAACATGTTGCCCGCCAATTAAATCAAGATGGGAACGCGCAACCTTCACCATGTCGTTGTAAACACAAACCGCACCCACACTTGGAACCGTTGCATCACCCGGGTCTGGGCGCACCGCTTTGGAGCACAGCGCTTCTATTTTGCCAGGTGTATCTGCCCCTTCGAGCGTCGTTAAATCAATCATTGTGATTGCGGTATCAATCGCCCATCGCTTTGAACTGGTCTTGATACTTCTGGTAGCCAGCATCGCTGCCCGCGCATCCGCACCAACTTGGTCAACCCCAGAAAGATTATTGAGATAACGCTTCAATGAAGCCTCGCTGCCATCGACTAAACCATAAAAACTCACGATAGTATTTCCTTTAACGGTGGTCGCAATTTATCCAAGATCATTTGCGCGCTCTCTGCATCTTTTTCAATAACTTCAATGTAACACTTCATCTTTGCTTCAGTTCCACTTGGGCGAATGATTATTCGAATCCCACCAGTTAGCCAAATTCGCAAACCTTCAGTTGGTGGTAGCCCATCTTCAGGTTTTGCCAAATCATCAATTGCGGTGACACTCCATCCCGCGATCTGCTTCGGCGGATTACTTCTTAAATCTCCCAGGATCATGTCAACCTGGGAAAGATCACTCAAACGAATTGCAATTTGTTCAGTTGCGTGGAAACCATGGCGAGCCCAAACTTCATCTAACAGATCTAACAACGTTTTCCCCTCATCAGCCAGATCAGTTGCGATCTGCGCCAAAGTTATTGCCGCCGAAATTCCATCTTTGTCATTTACGGTTGCGGCATCAACGGCATAGCCCAACGCTTCTTCATAGCCAAAGGTTAGATTTGGTATCTTTGCCAACCACTTGAAGCCAGTTAAGGTTTCCTGAAATTCAATATGGTAATGATTGGCAATTTTTTTCAGGATAGATGAAGAGACGATGGAGTTGGCAAAAACACCCTGCGGATTCTTTCGAGCGATAGCTTCGCCGAAAATCGCACCTAACTCATCGCCACGTAACATTCGCCAGCCAATAACCGGATCATTAATCGCGGCTGCGCATCGATCTGCATCAGGATCATTGGCAATTACTAAGTGTGCATCCCAATCTTTCGCAGTTGCCAGCGCTAAATCAATCGCGCCCGGCTCCTCTGGATTTGGAAATGCCACCGTTGGAAATTCAGGATCTGGGACGGCTTGTGCTGTAACTAAAATCGGCGCCGCAAACCCTGCTTTCGCAAATACCTGCTGGATTGTTTCGGTGCCGACGCCGTGCATCGCGGTATAAACAATTCTTAACTTACCTGGATTTGTGGCAAGGGCGGCGGTGCGGGCAATATATTTTTCGACAACCTCTTCCCCCAATATGATCCAATCTTTGGCTCGCGGTTGTGATATCAAAGAGGTAACCACCGCTATATTTTGTGCAATTGAAAAGTCGGTAGGTGGCACAATTTGGGAACCTCGATATTGGATTCCATCAACTGTTCCGCCAAGATAAACCTTGTAACCATTATCTTGCGGGGGGTTGTGGCTGGCCGTGACCATAATTCCAACATCACACCCAAGTTCATTGGTTGCAAAAGCCAAGACTGGCGTCGGCAATGGCCGTGGCAGGACATAAACTCGCATTCCAGCACCGCGCATTATTTCTGCGGTTTCAAAGGTGTAATCCTCTGATCCATGCCGGGCATCTCGACCTATGACTACCGAAGTTAAGTCACGTGCCTTCATGTAAGCGGCAATTCCAGTAGCGGCCCGACCAACAACGGCTCGATTTATGCCAGAGGGTCCGGGGCGAATTGGCCCACGTAAACCAGCGGTTCCAAACTGTAAAAACCCATTAAAAGATCGGCGAAGTTCAACTTCGTTATTTGTCATTAGCCAACTTTGCAACTGCGCAGCAGTGATCGGATCAGGATCATCGGTGATCCAAGCTTGAACTTCTTGGACAAAGGTTAGCTCCATGGCTTTAGAGTAACTTCGGAATTACCGCTTTGAGAAGTGCGCCCATGCGATCGGCAGCGGCCTTACCCGCGGCAATGACCTCTTCATGATTTAGTTTTTCGCCAGTAACGCCAGCTGCGGCATTGGTGACCAATGAAATACCTAAAACTTCAGCTCCGAGTGCGTGGGCAGCGATTGCCTCTGGCACCGTCGACATGCCAACCAGATCGGCCCCCATGGTCCGCATCATCACAATCTCTGCCGGCGTTTCATAGGTCGGTCCGCGCCAGTGGACGTATACCCCTTCCTGCAGCGATGAATCGGCTTGCTTAACTATTTCGCGCATTCGCTTGCTATACAGATCTGTTAAATCCACAAAGGTCGCACCAACTAATGGCGAGACGCCAGTAAGTGAAATGTGATCACGAATCAAAACCGGTTGTCCGACTTGGTAGGAAGTATTGATGCCACCGCAAGCATTTGTGAGTATGACAACTTTGCATCCAGCCTTTACCGCAGTACGAACGCTGTGAACTACAGGTTCGATTCCTTTTCCTTCATACAAGTGGGTGCGGCCCAAGAACACCAAGGCCCGTAATTTTTTACCATCAGCCTCAATTTGGTATGAGCGAACCTTGCCTGAGTGACCAGCAACAGCCGGTGCCAAAAATCCAGTTAGCTCCTCCGCCTCACATTCAAATGCGGGCGTACCAAATGCATCGATCGCGCTCACCCAGCCGGATCCCATCACCAAAGCAACATCGTGGGAGGCAATCCCAGATCTCTCGGCAATTTCGCGGGCAGCGGCAACCGCGGCCGCTAATGGATCTTGGTACAGAAGTTCGGTTTTGGTCATGCCTCAATAATGTCACAAAGATTGGTACCGCTGGAGACGGTGGAACCAATTACCGCGGTGAGATTTGAGATGATGCCAGCTTTATGTGCAGTTAATGATTGTTCCATTTTCATTGCCTCAATGACGATGATGAGATCATCGATTTCAACCCGGTCGCCTACTTCCACGGCAATTTTTACAACAGTTCCTTGCATCGGAGTTACCAAAGCATTGCCACCACCACCGCCGGCCATTGTTTGTTTTGCCCGGTGCCGCTTAACAACTGGTTTCGGAGCATGCACCAGAACTTCAAAGCGCTTGCCATTTACTTCAGTAACCAGGTATTCCGAGGCCATATATGTCACCTGCGGTGGCTCACCGGAAACAAATACTGGAATTTCATTTTTAAATTCATTTTCAATGTAACTGGTATAGACCTTGAACTCTTGGGTGAAAGCCGGATCGACTAAAATTGCCTGATGGAATGGAAGTGCGGTAGCAACTCCACCAATTTTAAATTCAACTAATGCACGCCTAGCCCGTTCGATGGCCTGTTCACGCGTTGCGCCAGTAACGATTAATTTTGCAAGAAGTGAATCAAAGTTTCCGCCAATTACGTCGCCAGCTTTGAAGCCTGCATCTACTCGCACACCTGGACCGGTTGGAATTTCCCATTCGGTAATTTGCCCAGGTGCTGGCAGAAATGATCGGCCCGGATCTTCGCCATTGATCCGGAACTCAATTGCGTGACCACGAATAATTGGGTCATCAAATCCCAACGCTTCTCCATCGGCAATCCGAAATTGCTCCCGCACCAAATCAAGACCAGAAACCTCTTCGCTTACTGGGTGTTCTACCTGTAACCGGGTGTTAACCTCCAAAAATGAGATTGTTCCATCTACTCCAACTAAGAATTCGCAGGTGCCAGCACCAATGTAGCCTGCCTCTTTCATAATCGCTTTGCTGGAGCGGTAGAGCTCATCATTTTGTGCCTGCGTCAAAAACGGTGCCGGAGCCTCTTCCACTAACTTCTGATGGCGACGTTGTAATGAACAATCGCGGGTGCTGACAACTACTGCATGTCCATACTTATCAACGAGGACTTGGGTTTCAACATGACGCGGCTTATCCAGATAACGTTCTACAAAACATTCGCCGCGACCAAAACCAGAGATTGCTTCTCGAACCGCTGATGCAAATAGTTCTGGAATCTCTGCCATCGTACGTGCCACCTTCAAACCCCGTCCACCACCTCCATGTGCGGCTTTGATCGCAACCGGCAAACCATGTTCTTTGGCAAAGGCGGTAACTTCCTCGTGGCCGGCAACTGGATCTTGGGTTCCAGCCACTAAAGGTGCGCCTACTTTTGCCGCAATCTTTCGTGCCGAAACTTTGTCGCCCAAAGTTCGAATCGCAGCTGGCGGCGGGCCAATCCAGGTGAGTCCGGCATCAACAACGGCCTGTGCGAAGTTAGCATTTTCCGAAAGAAATCCATATCCCGGGTGAACTGCATCTGCACCAGACTTTTTTGCAATCGCAATTAGTTTTTCAATATCTAAATAAGTTTGGGTTGCGCTAATTCCAGTAAGGGAAAAGGCAGTATCTGCCATTTGTACATGCAACGCGTTTCGATCCTCATCAGAATAAACTGCAACACTTTCTAGCCCATGATCTTGGCAGGCGCGAATTACGCGAATAGCAATTTCGCCACGGTTAGCGATAAGTACCCGTTTCATTTCATTTCCTTGGCTTGTGGCCATGAGTAACCAAGCTGGGCAAATGCTTTACGAACAAATGGCATGGAAATACCGACCACATTTGTGTAATCACCTTCGATGGACGGGATAAAAGGTGAACTAAAGCCATCTAGCGTAAATCCACCTGCAACATGTAAGGGCTCCTCCGTTGCTACGTAATCGCGGATTTCTTCATCGCTCATTTCGGCAAATGTCACTCGAGTTGTAATTCGATCTGATATTTCTCGATCCGCAGTCGTGTCTATGACGCAATGCCCCGTGTGTAAGAGTCCAGTTTTACCACTTACCTGGGCAGCTCGTTCTAGCGCAACTTCGGAAGTTCCGGGTTTCCCAAAGGAAACACCATTAAACTCAAAGGTGGAGTCACAGCCAATAATGATTGCTGGGTAATCGATTTGTTCCCGAACTGTATGGGCTTTTGTAATTGCCAGCGCTATCACCATATCAATCGCAGACATGGCATTGAAGAACTCCGTTTCTTCATCCACATCGCTGACGATGATTTTTGGGGAAAGCCCAGCCGACTCTAGCAATCGACGTCGGCTGGCTGATCTTGAGGCGAGCACAATTGTTGGCATAACTTAAGTGAACCTTCTTGTACCAAAATTGATTTGGCGGGCAAGTGGAACACGCAGTTGTGGTAGGCCATAAACGCTTCGTCTAATCGCCGGCGTAGTTTCTTGAGAATTAAGATGAGCCATGACGGCCTGGATTGCCATAACTTCATCCGGCGTCGGATTGCCTTTTGTAATATCAAAATCCATTAGAGTGGAATATTTCCATGTTTGCGGGCTGGCAAAACATCACGCTTAGTCTTTAAAGTTCGAAAGGCTTTTGTAATATAGGAACGTGATTGACTTGGTTCGATTACCGTGTCAATTGTTCCGCGCTCAGCTGCCAAATAAGGATTAGCTAAAGACTCGTTGTAATCCTTAATTAGTTCAGCGCGGCGAGCCTGCGGATCTTGGGCATCGCTTAACTCTTTCCGATACAAAATATTTACCGCACCCTGGGCGCCCATCACCGCAATCTCGGCACTTGGCCAAGCGAAGTTGATGTCACTCCCCAAATACTTCGAGCCCATAACAATGAAAGCACCACCATAAGCTTTGCGAGTAATTAGGGTAACCAGTGGAACTGATGCCTCGGCATATGCATACAGTAACTTCGCTCCGCGGCGAATGATTCCATCCCACTCTTGTTCGGTTCCGGGCAAGAATCCTGGCACATCGACTAAGGTCAAAATGGGGATATTAAAAGCGTCACAAAAGCGCAAGAATCGTGCGGCTTTTTCACTTGAATTAATATCCAGGGTCCCGGCTAATTGGTTGGGTTGATTAGCAATAATTCCAATTGACTCACCCTCAATTCGCGCAAAACCAACCACAATATTTGGCGCAAAAAGTGCATGAACTTCTAGGAATTCTCCTTCATCAACTAAAGCCTGGATCAGTATCTTCATGTCATACGGTTGATTTGGACTGTCTGGGATTAATGCGTCCAATGCAGAATCAGTGGCCTTAATCTGTAAAGTTTCAGTCGGTGGCAAATGCGGGGCCGCATCCATATTATTTGAGGGCAAGTATGAAAGCAGCGCCTTCACATAGTCGATGGCATCGGCTTCATTTTCAGCCAAATAATGGGAAATTCCGGTACGAGTGTTGTGGGTACGGGCGCCACCAAGTTCTTCCATTCCAACTTCTTCGCCGGTGACTGTCTTAATAACATCTGGACCAGTAATAAACATATGGGAAGTTTCATTAACCATCACGGTGAAATCGGTAAGTGCAGGTGAATAAGCCGAACCACCTGCGCAAGGTCCCAGAATCAATGATATTTGCGGAATCACACCAGATGAACGGGTGTTGAGTCGGAAAATTTTTCCGTAACCATTGAGCGAGGCAACACCCTCTTGAATACGAGCTCCGCCGGAATCATTTATTCCAATTAAAGGAATACCTGACTTCAAGGCAAACTCAGCAATTTTCACAATCTTTTCCGCATGCACTTCACCTAACGAACCACCCATAACTGTGAAGTCTTGTGAATACAGCGCGATGGGGCGGCCATCAACAGTTGCGGTACCAATTACTACACCATCGCCAAAGGGACGATTCTTCTCCATTCCAAACTGAGTTGACCGATGTCGGGCAAACTCATCAATTTCAGTGAACGAGTCGACATCTACTAGCATCGCAATCCGTTCCCGCGCGGTTTTCTTTCCCTTTGCGTGCTGCTTTTCCACAGCACGTTCGGATCCGGCGTTGATTGCTTCCTCAACTCGTTCTCGAAGATCTTCTATTTTCCCGGCAGTGGTATGCAGATCACGACTCATGGGCGTACGGTACTAGTCGTGGACAAAGAATCGTTAAGAAGTGCCCTCGATGAAAGGCAGATCAATCGATTAATTACGCAGTACTGGCGAGTAAAGGTGGTTGAACTCACGAGTACAACGCAAGGAGACTTAGTGAGCCAAGTAAATGCGGGTACCGCAAAAGTTGGCGATGTATTAGTTGCGAATTATCAGAGTGCCGGTCGAGGAAGATTAAATCGTACCTTTGAAGCACCACCAGGAACGGCACTGCTCTTCTCTTTTTATATTGAACCGCAACGTAATCGAGATGACTGGGGCTGGATTCCGTTGATCGCTGGTTATAGCGTTGCCCAATCACTTCATGCATTTGCGGCAAAAGTTAAATGGCCAAATGATATTTTGATAAACAACAAAAAGGTTGCTGGGTTAATTGCAGAAGTTGTTGGTGACGGTGTTGTGGTTGGGATTGGGATCAATGTCGGAATGCAAGAGGATCAACTTCCAGTAGATACTGCAACCTCATTGTTGCTCGAAGATGCCATCGAATTAACGCGCGATCTGCTTTTGTGCGAAGTTCTGGAGGAGTTTGAAATACACTTTCGGCAATGGGATCAAGGAATCGATGAGGTTAAACCTTTATACATACAACTAAGTGCAACTATTGGAAAAGCAGTAAGGGTGGAATATCCAGGTGGCGGCATCCATTTAGCTATCGCCGAATCTATCTCCGATATCGGAGCCCTAGTTTTAGATGACGGAACGCATGTGCAATCAGCGGATGTAATCCACCTACAATGAGCAAGTGAGTAAAACCTTTCCGACGGTAGGAATAATTGGAGCGGGGCAGCTTGCTCGAATGAGCATCGCACCAGCAACCGCGTTAGGGATTGACCTTTTATTACTCGCCGTTGACGCAAATGATTCTGGAGCACAAATCACGCAACATGTCGTAGGCGATTACAAAGATCTGCAAACGGTAAGAGAGTTTGCCAAAAAATGTGATGTTGTAACTTTTGAGCACGAGCTAATTCCGTTAAGTATTATTAAAGCGCTGGAGGCTGACGGTGTAGTCGTACGGCCTTCAGCTGCGGCATTTTTATATTCGCAGGACAAAGCTGCCATGCGGGAGAAATTGAAGAATTTTCCATCACCTAAATTCCAAGTTATTTCTTCAGCAGATGAAGTAACCGAGTTTCCAGTTATTGCCAAAGCCATATCGGGTGGTTACGACGGTCGGGGAGTTTGGAAAGTAGATTCGCAAGAAAAATTAAATGAAATTATGAAGCAAAGTGGCAAGGTGCTGATTGAAGAGCTAATTGATTTTGATTGTGAAATTGCAGTGATGGTCGCCCGCTCACCTCATGGACAAGCAACAACTTGGGCCCCAACGCAGACAATTCAAAAAGATGGAATCTGCGTGATGACTATTTCGCCAGCACCACGCATTTCGCCCGCACTCAGTGAAAAGGCACAAAAATTGGCGTTAGAAATTGCAGCCACGGTAGGTGTGGTTGGGGTAATGGCGGTTGAAATGTTTGTGAAAGGTGAGCAATTATTTATAAATGAACTGGCGATGCGCCCCCACAACTCTGGGCACTGGACCATTGAAGGTTCGCGAACCAGTCAATTTGAACAGCATTTGCGCGCGGTGCTAGATCTGCCACTTGGGGATCCGGCAATGACGGCGTCAATTGCCGTTATGGGAAATATCTTGGGTGGTGAAAAGATGGATATGTATCGACCATATCTTCATTTAATGGCGCGTACGCCTGCGCTTAACTTTCATTATTACAAAAAAGAGGTACGCCGAGGTCGCAAGCTCGGCCATGTAACTTTGCTTGGCCAAGATCTCCTAGAATTAACCACAGAGGTTTGGCATGCGTTGGATTACCTGAGCGGAGAGATCGATGAATGAGGTAGCAATCATCATGGGGTCAGATTCGGACTGGCCGACCATGGAAGCGGCTGCAAAAGTTTTGGAAAATCTAGGAATTTCCTACACAGTGGACGTTGTTTCGGCTCACCGGATGCCACTTGAAATGGTGGAATTCGCCCAACAGGCACAAGCAAATGGCTACAAAGTAATTATTGCTGGCGCCGGGGGCGCTGCCCACCTGCCCGGGATGGTTGCTTCTTTAACCCCGCTGCCGGTTATTGGTGTTCCGGTTGTACTTAACAATCTTGATGGAATGGATTCACTGCTATCGATCGTTCAGATGCCAGCTGGTGTTCCGGTAGCAACGGTTGGTATTGGAAACGCTAAAAATGCGGGCTGGTTAGCAGCGCGAATCTTGGGTGTAGCTGATGCAACCGTCGCTGGAAAAGTCGCTGATGGTTTAAAAGAGATCAATAAAATTGCAAAGGAAAAAGGTGTGAACTTAAACTCACGCCGAAATCATAAAACTGGTTTTTAAGCTCTAGCCTGATATTCAATGGCCGGGCAGCGATCCATTACAGTTAATAAGCCAGCAGCTTGCGCGCGCAAAATCGCCGTATGATCAATTACACCTAATTGCAGCCAGAGCGCCTTAGCCCCAACTGCAATAGCTTGATCAACGATTTCTCCCACTAATTGCGAGTTAACAAAACAGTCCACCACATCGATTGATTCTGGAATTTCAGCAAGTGTTTTGTAGCCAACTTCACCGTGCACAATTTCAGCACGCGGGTGAACCGGAATGATTCGGTGACCTTTAGCTTGCAATAACTTGGCAACGCCAAACGCTGCCCGATCTGGATTTTTTGCAAGACCAACGACCGCCCACGTTTTCATAGCGAGCAGGGCAGCAATCGTCTCCTCGGTATTAATCAGTACGTCCTAGCGCATGAAATTTCCAACCGGCATTTCGCCACATCGAACGATCTAACATGTTGCGTCCATCGATAATGATTTTGCTTTTAACAAGTGCTGAGATTGCTGCTGGATCAAGCTGGCGATACTCCATCCACTCCGTTAAGTGCAAAATCAGGTCAGCATCTTTAACCGCATCACCGATAACCTCTGCGTAGTGCAGATTTGGAAAACGCTTACGGGCAGGCTCAATTCCTTTTGGATCATGCACGACCACCGTCGCACCAGCAGCTTGTAGTTGCGCCGCAATATCTAGTGCCGGCGAGTCACGCACATCATCACTATCTGGCTTAAAGGTGGCACCCAAAACTGCGATTTTGTACTGAGTGAGATCTTCGGAAAGTTCACCGCGCACTACATCAATTACGCGTTGCCTGGCACGAAGATTAATGGCATCAATCTCGCGCAAGAATTCGAGCGCCTGTTTTGCACCTAACTCTTCGGCACGTGCCATGAATGCTCGAATATCTTTTGGTAGACATCCGCCACCGAAACCAATCCCTGCTTGTAAAAAGCGATTTCCAATGCGTGGGTCATAACCGATTGCCTTGGCAAGAACGGTGACATCGCCACCGGCAGCTTCACACACCTCTGCCATGGCATTGATAAATGAAATTTTAGTCGCAAGAAATGAGTTTGCGGCAACTTTTACTAATTCTGAAGTAGGTAGATCCGCGCGAATCCACGGCGTGCCTAAAGCAATGATTGGTTGGTAAACTTCTTTAAGAATTTCTTCCGCGCGATCGTTTGCGACGCCAACCACTAACCGATTTGGTGTCAAAGTATCTTCAACTGCAAAACCTTCTCGCAAGAACTCAGGATTCCAGGCAAGATCGGCTTGCGGCGCGCTGGTTGCAAGTTCTGCTCGAAGTGCTTGGGCGGTTCCAACTGGAACCGTCGATTTACCAACAACTAAAGATCCAGCTTTTAAAAATGGTGCAATTGCGGCTACCGCCGCTTTCACGTAACTTAAATCCGCAGCTAGACCATCTTTGCTTTGTGGCGTACCCACGCAGACAAAGTGAACATCAGCTCCGGCTACTGCTGAAAAATCTGTAGTGAAGGACAGGCGCCCAGTTTTCATTTCTTGCGCTAGCAGCGTTTCTAATCCGGGCTCATAAAATGGAAGTTTTCCACTTTGCAGGAGCGCTACCTTTGCCGCATCGGTATCAACTCCGATTACCCTGAATCCAAGTGAAGACATACATGCGGCATGGGTGGCGCCAAGGTATCCGCAGCCAACCACCGAGAGAGTTAAAGTCATAGGTGGGAGTTTACTTCAGAGCTCCACAAGGGTTTTCATCAGCGGTACGAGTCTTAAATTTATCGATCAGAGTTGGAGCGGGCGCGATACTGCTGGAAGCAGAAGGAAAAGGGGTTACCTCATCAATTAACGGCAAATCCTCGCGCAGCCGATTGAAAAGTTCTGGAGCTAATACCGAATCCCATATGACAACTGAACCCACTCCTGGCTCGCGGGCATTGGCGTTGCTCAGTGGAATTGTCAAGGTACGAACCTTACTCGCCGATAAGTTCTTCATTTGCTTTGCCAGCGTCAATAAATCACTTTGGTTTAATTCAGAATCAGTCTTTACTGTCGCGATAGCCGCATTGAAGAAGTTCACTAATTTGATTGGGTTAAGAAGTACACCAGTGCTTGTTACTTTTCTTAACACTGCGCTCATAAATTGTTGCTGACGTTGCATTCGACCAAGATCGCCCATGCCATCGAAATCTCGGGTGCGTACATATTTAAGTGCCTCGACCCCATTGAGCGTGTGCACACCTGCAGCCAGAACTAAGTGACTTTTTGGATCATCAATATCTCTTTTAGTACATACTTCAATTCCGCCAAGTGCATCAACCATTCTAGCAAAACCCGCAAAACCAATCTCAATGTAATGATCAATTCGGATTCCCGACTCAGTCTCGATCGTTTGAATCAGCAACGGAGCACCGCCAAAAGCAAAAGCCGCGTTAATTTTTCCTTTTGCCGCCGCAACCATAGTCTTCTTATTCAAAGATGAGACATGTTCTGGAATTGTTACTAAGGAATCGCGCGGGATGGAAATAATAGTTGCCATATCGCGTGCCTTTGAGATGTGAACTAGCAACATGGTGTCAGAACGAGAGCCGGGGGCGGTCCTGGCGTTGCCAACACGTAATAATCGCAACTGCGCTTTCGTAAGGCCGGCCCGGGTATCGGAGCCAACTAATAAGTAATTGAGAGCTTTATTGGGCTTGTCTGGGCGGGAGGTTAGCTTGCCAAAGGCATCGATGCGATCAATCGCCCCGCTAACCTGACCAAGTCCTAACCAAGAAAAGCCAGAAATTAGAACTACTCCCACAGATAGTGAGGTAATAATTCGAATTGACCGCGTTGATTTCACTAGTAGAGCGTACTTGAGCGATACCGTGTGCGGGTTATGTTGACATCAGCTAATGAGTTATATGGCCCACCGAGGCCGGAAATCTCGGTGATTTTGCCTATCCTCAATGAGGAGAAGTACTTAACGGCTGCTGTGAGCGCAATCCTTGCGCAAAAATTTGACGGTTCACTTGAAGTAATTCTGGCGGTGGGACCCTCGCATGATCAAACCATGGAAATCGCACAAGCCTTGCATGCGAGCGATTCCCGTGTTGTTGTAATAGAAAATCCAACGGGTCGAACAGCGGCTGGTTTAAACATCGCAATTGCTGCCTCCCGCTATCAAATCATCGTTCGAGTTGATGGCCATACAAGTATTCCGAATAACTATTGCCAGTTGGTATATCAATTACTTAAAGAAACTGGAGCGGTGAATGTCGGTGGTGTGATGGCGGCCGTGGGTGAATCACTTTTTGAAAATGGGGTAGCACGTGCGATGCGCAGCCCATTGGGCGTAGGCGCATCACGTTTTCATACAGGTGGCGGACCGGGCCAAGTAGATACCGTTTATTTAGGTGGCTTTAGAAAAGAGGCGTTACAAGCAGTTGGAGGATTTGATGAGAGATTTACCCGAGCTCAAGATTGGGAACTTAACTTTAGATTACGCCAAGCAGGCGGTGTAGTTCACTTTGATCCCCGACTCGTTGTAACTTATCGTCCACGTTCAACTATAAAAGCGCTGGCTAAACAGTATTTTGAATATGGCCGCTGGCGTCGAGTAGTCTCTAGGCGTCACCAAGGCACAATTAATTACCGATATTTAGCCCCGCCATTTACCGTCCTGGTAACATCACTTTCTTTATTACTTGGCTGGTTAATCTCTCCCATTCTATTTCTCCCAGCACTGGTTTATGCATTTTTTATCCTGATCGCTTCCACATTTATTGGTAAGAACCTGGGTGAAATTCTTTGCTTACCCACAATCTTGCTGGCAATGCATATTTCATGGGGGCTTGGTTTTCTTACATCACCGAAGTCGCTAGCCCCTGCGGTAACCTTGCATCCGTGAGCACTCCACTTCAGGTATACGAGCCATTTCGAGCTGGCCTGCCAAAGTTAGGCAAGTATTGGAAATCCTTATGGTCGCGCCGCACATTTATCACCGAATACTCAAAGTCTGAACTTCGAGAGCAACACTTTGACTCTGTTTTTGGTCAATTGTGGTTAGTGATAAACCCACTGCTGCTTTCAGCGGTCTACTTTATTTTGATCGTGATTATTGGCGGAGCAACCGATAGCGCTCGCTATGTTCACCTGACGGCAACACTTTTCCTATTTTATTTAGTGGCGAATAGTCTTACTGGTGGAGTTAAGTCCATTACCGCCGGTCAGCGGTTGATTCTAAACACCGCATTTCCTCGAATAATGTTGCCGATTTCAGCAGTTGTAATTGCAATCTTTAAATTTTTGCCGACGTTAATTGTGTTCGTGGTTATAAAGGCGGTAGTAGGTTCACCTTTTGCATTTGAGATGTTGTGGGCAATTCCGATATTGCTGCTGACAATATTTCTAGCCCTTGGTCTGGCAATCACAATTTCCTGCATAAATGTTTACTTTCGCGACATTGCAAACTTTTTGCCTTACCTGACCCGTACCCTTCTATATCTTTCACCAATCTTGTATGAAGCGGCATTACTAAAGCCAAGCTTGCGCATACTAGAAATTGTCAATCCACTATTTCCAATTCTAGATTCATGGTCGCGGGCGCTGGTACACGGTCAAGCACCGCAGCTTTCAAGCATGCTCCAAGGATTGGGTTGGGCAACAGGTATTTTCTTTATTGGCACCTATTTCTTCTTGTCGAGGGAGCGTGAGTTCGCTGTCCGCCTCTAATCTTCATAAGACAAATGAGATCGCCATTTCCATTCGAAATGTTGGCCTTTCCTACACCACTACCATCGATCGCAGACCCACATTAAAAGCGCGCGCCAAAGCACTTGGACGCGGAGCAAAGCAAACTCGAGTCGTCAGAGCATTAGATGATGTCAATCTAGATGTTGAATACGGCCATGTGATGGGTGTTATTGGCACCAATGGTGCTGGAAAGTCTTCGCTTATGCGATGTATCGCGGGAATTTTGCCACCAACGCAAGGCCGAATCGAAGTGTATGGATCAGTTAGCACATTGCTGGCACTAGGCGTAGGTTTTAATCCCGCTATGTCAGGTCGTGACAATGTGTTTCTTGGCGGATTAGCGGCGGGTGTGTCACGCACCGAAATCGCCGGACACTTTGATGAGATTGCAGATTTTTCCGAACTAGGAGATGCCATTGATTCACCTATGCGCACTTATTCCTCCGGAATGTATGCGCGCTTGGCCTTTTCAGTGGCAGCAATCGTTCGACCAGATATTTTAATCATTGATGAAGCCCTCAGCACTGGGGATGCAAAGTTCAAAGTAAAAAGCCTAGACCGAGTAAAAGAGTTACGCAGCGATGATCGTGCGCTAATTTTAGTAAGCCATGCGATGAAAACCTTAAGGGATACATGTAACGATGTAGTTTGGCTACATAAAGGCAAGATAATTCAGCGCGGGCAACCAAATGAAGTTATCGATGCGTATCAAGAATTTTTACATCTTGGAAAGAGTGCCGCAATCGATGAGGATGTTTAAGCCTTTCTTTCTCATACTTTCCATCACCCTAATTGGAGTCACGCCCATAAGGGCGGCTGAGCCGCCAATTAGTTTTCAGTTAAATGGTGCCGGGTTTGGTCACGGGGTGGGGCTAAGCCAGATAGGGGCGAGAGCAAAAGCTTTGGCGGGAGAAAGTGCCGCTGCGATTGTCAATTACTATTACAAAGATGTTGTAATAGCGACCTTGGATGATTCGAGAATACTTCGAGTAAATATTGGTCACCTACTCACAACTGCCAAAATGGCAACATTAACTCCAGATGCAATACTGCAGATCTTTAGTGGTGACATCGGTGATGCCCAAGATGTAGTGCCGCTGGCAACGGTTGCGGTAAAGAGTTCTTTAAATTTCTCGATACTTGGATCAACTGTTGTACCAAGTGTCGTTACCGGCAAGAGTATTTTAGGCCTACCTAGGAATCGAGTGTTCACGGTTCGCTGGAGCGGCACTAGATACTTGCAAGGGGCGGAAGGTGTTATCTCCTTGTCTCATACATCTTCGACGAAAAGGTATCGTCACGGACAGATGCAATTTAGAGCTGTGAAAGCGAAAACCCTCGGATATCGAATTGAGATTACAAACTCAATTCGATTAGCTGATGAGTATTTGTGGGGCGTAAGTGAAGTGCCCTCATCATGGCCAGCTGCCGCCCTCGAAGCTCAAGCCATCGCTTCTCGAACCTATGCTTTAAATAAGGCGGGTAGATACCGCAGCGCATGCGATTGTGAGATCTATGGTGAGATCTCCGATCAAAGATTCCTGGGTTTTGCAAAAGAGAGTGAAAAAAGGTGGGGTCAGTTTTGGAAAGCGGCGGTGACAAACACCGCCGGCCTTGCGATTACCCAAGCGGGCAAACCAATTGCAGCCTACTTTGGCAGTTCAACTGGGGGAGTTACCGAAAGAGCCGTAGATGCCTGGGGAGGTGAAAAGACATTTACCCAAAATGTTGCGGACCTAGCCAGCTTGGACCCAACTATGAATCCAAACTTTTATTCATGGGATCGCACAATCACCCAGTCAACAGTTGCGATGGCATTTGCCCTTCCCGATGTGATGCAACTAGAAGTCGTCACCAACACTACAAGTGGATCGGTTGGCCGAATTAAAGCTACATCTAGCACAGGTGCCACAGTCACTATCAGGGGCGAAACTTTTAGAAGTCGTACCAAGATTCCATCTGCCTACTTTGTTTTGGTCGGCGCTTTAGTTGACGTGCAAAACGTGGTTGAGCCCACCCCAACTCCCACTCCGTAATACAACTTCAAGTGATCCATCAAGTGAGTTACGGCGAAACAAAAGATTGCTCGCGCCAGATAAACTTCCGGCTTTCACAATCTCACCATCTGGCAACTTAACCTTTGCCGCTGCGGTGATATAGGTACCGGCTTCGATCACACAATTATTTCCTAGTGAGATTCCCAGCCCAGAGTTCGCGCCCAGCAAGCATTTTTCACCAATTGAAATAACTTCATTCCCGCCACCACTGAGCGTTCCCATAATCGAGGCACCCCCACCAACATCGGTACCGTCGCCAACAACTACGCCGGCGGAGATTCGTCCTTCGACCATTGATGTTCCAAGTGTTCCGGCATTGAAGTTCACAAAACCTTCATGCATGACAGTTGTTCCGGAAGCAAGATGTGCACCCAGGCGAACTCGATCGGCATCGGCAATGCGAACACCACTTGGAACAACATAATCCACCATTCGTGGAAATTTATCGACGCTGTACACAGTTAATTGACCGTAAGCTGCCTTTAATCTGGCACGGGTAATCTCAAAATCTGCAACCGCACAAGGTCCTGCTGATGTCCAGACAACATTGCTAAGAATTCCAAAGATCCCATCAAGTTTTAGCCCGTGTGGTTTTATGAGTCTATGTGATAGCAGATGTAGACGAAGGTATGCATCAGCTACATTTGTCGGAGCTTTTTCAATATCTATTTCTATGCTAACTATTTCCAGGTCAACTCTGCGGGCAACATCAGCTACTGCAAGAGCGTTTAGTTCGGCCGGTACGGTTGCTGAGAGTGTGGATAAGGAAGGTGACGGGAACCAAACATCCAAGGTGATTCCGTTGGAGATGGTTGCGATTCCGTGGCCAGATGCGATGGTTGTCATGCGATAAGACTAACGACTATCTTAGGAGCATGCGGATAGCGGTCTTTTGTTCTTCATCGCCAAATATCGATCACAAGTACGTAGAGCTTGCTTACCAACTTGGTCAAGGGATCGCCGCACACGCAGGCGAATTGGTTACTGGTGGCGGGCATATCTCGATGATGGGCGCGGTTGCTCGTGGTGCACGTGCTGCCGGTGGTAAAACCGTTGGAGTTATCCCGCAAGCGCTAGTGGATATCGAATTTGCTGATCACAATAATGATGAACTTCACGTAGTTCAAACTATGGGCCAGCGTAAACATATGATCACTGATATTTCTGATGCATTTATTACTATGCCTGGAGGAGCTGGCACCCTGGAAGAATTTTTTGAAATTTGGGTTGGAAATTACTTGAAGTTTCATGCAAAACCAGTCGTAATTCTGGATCCATTTGGAATTTATAACCCCTTACATGAACTGATTATTCATCTAGAAAGTGAAAAATTTATCAAACCAGGAATGCGAGAAATTATTCAGTGGACTACAAATATAGAAGCGGCGCTCGAGGCGTGTGGCGTATGAGAAGTAATCACATTGCAATGAGTCTTGTAATCAAAGCACCCATCGAAAGAGTTTGGGCCAGCCTTGCCGATTGGGAATCACAAAGCGATTGGATGTTGCAAACAAGAGTTAAGGTTACCTCTGAAATTCGAGAAGGCGTAGGAACATCGATCGCAGCATTTACCGGAATCGGAAAAATTGGAATCATGGACCATATGCGCATCACAACTTGGCAACCGCCTAACATTTGTGACGTAGTACATACCGGTTCAATTATCAAAGGCACGGGAAGATTTGAATTAACGCAGCTAGATTCAAAAACAACTCGCTTTGATTGGTCGGAAGAGATTGTGGCGGTGCGGGCACTCTTTTTGCTGATTGCGCCGGGACTCTACGCGGGAGTACGAATCTCACTCTTCGCCTTACGCCGTCAACTCCAGCAACCCGAGTAACCTTGGCCAATGAGCCAGCCATCCCAGAGTTTGTCGGATGCCCTCGCCTCATTACCGGAAGAAGAGCGAATCATCTTGCTAATGCACTATGTACGTTCTATCCCCGCCAGCGAAATTGCCGCAGTACTAGGGGTGCCGGTACGTTCGGTGAATGTGATCATTTGCCAAGGAAAGGCCAGATTGAGCGCGATTTTAGGCATTTAACCGGTATCCCGCGATTTCGCACTAATGCGCTTTGTGCGAGATACTTACGCCTTGCATTACTTACTTTGACCAACCAAGTTCTTTTAGAGGAGTCCCACATGGCAGCCATGAAACCCCGCACCGGCGATGGTCCAATGGAGGTTACAAAGGAGGCTCGTTCATTGGTGATGCGGATCCCGTTAGAAGGTGGTGGACGCCTGGTCGTTGAAATGAATGCCGAAGAAGCCAATAATCTCAGCGCCGCGCTTCACGCAGCGGTTGCGCTAGTCAAGAAGTAATTCCTATTCCAAGGCACTAGCCTTAACAATCATGTCTGCATTACCTACCGCGGCTCCGATCGACTTTAAAAGAGCCGCCCAGGCAGATTCAATTGCGATTGGTTTTTTCAAGAATTTGGATGCTAGCTTTGAATGCATCGGTTCCCTCACCCAAGAAATTGAAGAATTTTTTAAACTCGATCTGTTAACCGAATTAACTTTCTTTGCGCCGACTGGAAAAGCAGGCGAGCTCTTTGAAGTACCGGTCAGCGCAAAAGATACTAAAACTGATCGAATATTTTTAGTCGGCCTTGGTGATCAAAGCAGTACCGCTTATCGCACCGCGGGGGCCGCAATTGGTCGTAAAGTAAGAGGCAAGCAGATAACCGTATTCTCAACCCTTACCGATATTAAAGCACATTCGATTTCAATAGCACTTGGTGCTTGGGTCTGGAATCTAAAGAGTGATAAGAAAAAAGAAGAGCCAACAATTCTGATCGCAACAGAATCTGAAAAAATTGTAGAAGAAGCGGCAATAATTGCCAAAGCAATCTGCCGCGCTCGCGATCTGGTTCACACGCCGGCAAATATTAAGACTCCGGCCTGGATTGGAAAGCAGGCCGAAACATTTGCACAGGACACGGGCTTAGTGGTAAAAGTTCTGGCAGGTGCGCAGTTAAAAGAGTTTGGTGGCCTACGAGCAGTTGGTGGTTCATCGCCAAAGCCCGGCCCAAGAATGATTCAGGTGAGTTACCAACCAAAACCTAAAAAGAAACCAGGGACTGCTTTGCCTCATGTTGTACTTGTTGGCAAAGGCGTAACCTTTGATACCGGTGGAGTTTCGCTCAAACGTCCATATGACACGATGATGGCGATGAAAAGTGACATGGCAGGTGCGGCGGCAATTCTGGCAACCCTGACCGCAATTGAAGATTTACAACCAAATGTGCGTGTAACCGCACTGATGATGATGGCCGAAAATGCCATATCTGGAACTGCGCAACGCCCAGGTGATGTTATTAAACATTACGGTGGAACAACGGTCGAGGTCATAAATACCGATGCCGAAGGTCGATTGGTTTTAGCCGATGGTCTGGCATATGCCGACGCCAAATTGGATCCAGATTACTTAATTGACATTGCAACACTTACTGGTGCAGCTACCCTTGGTTTAGGTCGTCAATACGCCGCGATGTATACGCGAGATGAATCTTTGGCAATCGAACTTGCTCAAGCTGGCGAAAGATCTGGAGATCGTGTTTGGCACATGCCGTTAGTCGATGATTATCAAGAAGCGCTGCTCAGTGATATAGCCGATCTAAATCACACCGCCGACAAAGGTAAGTTTTCCGCTGGATCGGTAACCGCTGCTTTGTTCCTGGAACACTTTGCCGCCAAACGACGATGGGCGCATTTAGATATTGCCGGAACCGCACGAAGTGAAGTCGATGCCGGCGAAAATTCAAAGGGTGGTACTGGTTTTGGCGTTCGGCTATTAACGGAATGGATTACCTCACTGTGATGCGCATTGACCCACACACCTTTGCCGAAACCTTTATCCAAGAAGATCTTGTCAAGTCCCAGGCTCGAGCCAGAGGAATAGAATTGGCAACGACCGATGCCACTTCTGGCGTTGGCGCATTTTTACGGCACTTAGCATTTTCGTTACAGGCACAGGCTGTAGTTGAGGTTGGCACCGGTTCTGGCGTAGGCAGTTTGTGGTTACTAGATGGCATGCGTATCACCGGAACTTTGACATCCATTGATGATGAGATGGAGCACACCCAAATAGCTAAAAGAGCCTTTGCCGAGGCGGATATTGCCCAGAGTCGTTATCGATTAATTACCAACTCGGTGCTAGAGGTCATTTCAAAGCTAACCGACCGCGCCTATGACATGGTGGTATTTCGCCACAACCCGGAAGATCTCAGCTTTGTAATTGGCGAAGCTCATCGCATTTTGCGAAGTGGCGGGGTATTAGTTATTGATAATTTTTACGGTGGCGGCAAGGTATGTGATGCGGCCCAGCGCGACCCCCGCACAGTGGCACTTCGCGATGCCGGGAAAACGGTCAAAAATGACACAGAACACTGGGTGAGCAGCTTGATTCCAGTTGGCGATGGATTACTACTTGCGACTAAGTTGTAGCAAAATAGCGCCATGATCTTTCCTCGAAATAAGAATCTTGCGCCGGCTCCTTGGTGGCAAAGTACTCAAAAAAGCGCCAAAGGAAATGTGGTTCTCATCGCCCTCCTTGCCGGAAGTGTTGGCGGAATCCTTGGCGTAACTGCATCCGGTGCATCCTTGTTTAATCGAGTCAACTTAGTCTCCTCGTCCAGCACAATTGAACGTGCGCCGGATTCGGTTGCGGGTATCGCGCAAAGAGTCTTACCATCGGTTGTCTCAATCAGTACCAGATCTTTTTCAGGTGGCGGTACTGGTTCCGGCTTTGTAATTGACAGCGATGGTTTTATTTTAACAAATGACCATGTCATCAGCAGCGCGGCCGAATCTGGAGGCAGTATTCGAGTATCGCTCAATAATGGTTCTATATTTTCAGCTGAAGTTATTGGTCGAGATGCATCATATGATCTAGCGGTCTTGAAAATTAAGGCCTCTGGCTTGCGAGCTTTACAATTTGGCAATAGCGATGAAATTGCCGTTGGTGACACGGTAATTGCAATTGGTTCTCCGCTTGGCTTGTCGGGCACTGTAACTACCGGAATCATTAGTGCAAAGAATCGGGCAGTCACAGCAGGAGATTCCGGCAACGAAAGCTCATACATAAATGCTTTGCAAACTGATGCCGCGATCAACCCAGGAAATTCTGGCGGACCGTTAGTGGATGCAACTGGTGCGGTGATAGGAGTTAATTCAGCGATTGCATCCCTTGGCACCGACGCCCAAATAGGTTCAATTGGATTAGGTTTTGCGATACCAATTAATCAGGCGCGCAAGACCGCAGATCAACTAATTAAAAATGGCGTGGCTACCTACCCGGTTATTGGAGTTTCACTAGATATGAGCTACACCGGAGTTGGTGCCCGAATAGCGACCTCTGCCCGTGGCATTTTGGATGGGAGCCCAGCCCAAGCCGCGGGTTTGCGTGGGGGAGATGTCATCATCACTTTTGAAGGAAAGACAATTAATGCTCCGGAGGAGTTAATCGTTGCAGTTCGCGCTAAGAATGTTGGTGATCGCGTAACTCTTACCTATCAACGTGCTGGTGTTAACAAGACCACATCATTAGTACTAATAGCCGCACAGAAGTAATTGCCGTAGGCTAAAGATATGTTCTTTGACATAGGTGCAGGTGAGATCTTAGGCCTTGCAATTTTGGGCATGATGTTAGTGGGACCTGAACGCTTGCCAAAGGTCGCGGTAGAAGCTGCTAATTGGGTCAAAAAGATTCGTGTTTTAGCAACCAAGGCGACGGGCGAACTTCGCGAAAATTTGGGCCCGGGCTTTGAAGATCTACAACCCAAGGATTTAAATCCGAAAACATTTATGAAAAAGCAACTTTCTGGTTTGATGGATGAAGGCAGCGCAAAACCAAATGTCAAACGTCCACAAGCGATGATTGACCCAGATCTGTTATGAGTTTGCTTGATCAAGTTGGGCAAGCGCTAACGCAAGTCCAGGATCCAGAACTTCGGCGGTCTATCACTGAACTTGGTATGGTGGAAGATCTAACTGAATCAGCGGGTGTGATTTCAGTAAAAATCCTACTTACGATCTCGGCTTGCCCGATGCAGGATCGCTTACGTACAGATGTCACCGATGCCATTGCCACTGTCGTTGGCGTCAAGAGTGTCAACATGGTGTTTGGCGTAATGAGTGAAGAGCAACGCAATAATGTAAAGAAAATTGTCCGTGGTGGCAGAGAAAAATTTATTCCATTCGCCCAGCCTGACTCACTTACACGTGTCATTGGCGTTGCATCTGGTAAAGGGGGAGTGGGCAAATCCTCGGTAACGGCAAACCTGGCGGTGGCTGCGGCTAAAAAAGGTTTAACGGTTGGAATTCTTGATGCCGATGTCTATGGCCACTCAATCCCGCGCTTGATGGGATTGATGGGGCAACGCCCGACCGCAATTGATCAGATGTTTATTCCGCTCGAATCCTATGGCGTCAAGTGCGTTTCGATGGAGATGTTTAAGCCAGAACGCTCTGATCCGGTTGCTTACCGCGGTCCGCTGCTTCACAGAGTCCTTGAGCAACTTCTCTCTGATGCTTACTGGGGCGATTTAGATTTACTCCTAATTGACCTGCCACCCGGGACCGGAGATTTAGCAATCTCACTTGGCCAATTGATACCAACCTCTGAAATTATTGTTGTTACAACGCCGCAAATTGCCGCGGCAGAGGTGGCCGAACGTGCCGGCCGAATTGCGCATCAAATTCACCAGCACGTGATTGGCGTTATTGAAAATATGTCGGCTTTCCCATGTCCAACCTGCAACGAAACAATTGCATTGTTTGGCGAAGGCGGCGGTGAAGAAACTTCCCGCCGGCTCTCACAATTAGTGGGCTCTGATGTTCCATTACTAGGCAAGATTCCATTTAGTCCAGCAATTCGCACAGGTGGCGATGCCGGAAAACCGATTGTGGAAGCTGATCCAACTTCAGAGTCAGCAATAGTTCTTTCCGAGATTACCGAAAAAATTATGAAGCGAAGTAAGTCATTACTGGGAGTCCGATTGGGTGTCTCGACGTAATTCTTTTGCTAATTCTTGGGTTAAATCTGAAAGCTCACTTCGCATGAAATCACGAGTTGCGACTTCACCAAGTGAGTTGCGGAGCGCAGCAAGTTCGCGGGTTAAGTATTCGGTATCGGCAATTGATCGTTCATTCCGCGCCCGATCTTCTTTGAGCGAAATACGATTGCGATCTGCTTGCCGGTTTTGTGCCAGTAGGATCAGTGGCGCGGCATATGATGCTTGCAACGATAAAATAAGTGTTAAGAAAATAAAAGGATAATCGTCAAAGCGTAGATCTACTGGCGCAATGGCGTTCCATAAAACCCAAAACAGCACAAAAAATGTCATGTACACCAAGAAACGTGCCGTACCTAAGAATCTGGCAAAGCGCTCCGACAAGCGCCCGAAGGCATCCTGATCGAAGTTTGGTCGAATCGTACGTCGGGTCTCGCGTGGGGTATCCAAGCCATTATTACGCGCCATTTAGTTCCACCTAAAGATTCTCTGATTTAAATGAAACTGGTGATTTTTCTCGGTGATCATGCCGCCAATTTTCTGGCAAAAGATGATCGAGCACATCGTCAACCGTTACCGCACCAAGGAGGCGCTCATTGGCATCAACTACAGGCAGTGAAAGCATGTTGTAACTAGCAAGGTGGGAAGAAACTTCATGCAAAGTGGATTCAGGATTAATTCCCTTTGAATCGGTATCAACAATTGATCCAAGCAAAGTCGCTGGCGGTTCGCGTAAGAGTCGTTGATAGTGAACCACACCGATAAAACGACCAGTAGGAGTTTCAGTTGGTTGACGACAGATATAGATCTGTGATGCAAGTGCTGCTGAGATTTCCTTTTGTCGAACCGATGCAAGTGCATCTGCAACAGTTGAATTTGCAGTTAACACTATTGGCTCAGTCGTCATCATGCCGCCCGCAGAGTAATCCTCATAATTCATAAGCCGCAAAACATCCTGTGCATCTGCTGGTTCCATTAAATCAAGAAGTGCATTTGCACGCTCTTCACCAATTTCACGCAACAAATCTGCCGCGTCATCCGGATCCATCTCACCAAGAACATCTGCGGCGCGCTCACCCTCAAGCTCTGCCAAAAGCGAAACACGGTTTGCTTCATCCATTTCTTCAAGCACATCCGCAAGCCGCTCATCATTTAAGGCACTTGCAACTTCGATTCGCCGCTTTGGTGCAAGATCGTGTAAGACCGCCGCCAGATCTGCAGCGCGAAGATTGGCCAGAGTTGATAATAGATCTGCAACCTTTTGATTTTGTTCCGGAAAGGCAAAACCCCTCACATCTTCCCAAGCAACGGTAGAAGTCGCACCTTTACGCCGAAGGCCGCGGCCACGGCGCATAATGTGCACGCGCTTGATGAACCAATCTCCGGTTCGTGTTTGTTCCATGCCCATATCTTCAACGACGACTTCTTCACCTGATTCAATTAAGGTAATTGAGCGATCCAGCATTTCACCAAGTGCCAGGACTTCTCCGGTACGAGTTTCAAAGCGACGCATATTTAAAAGACCAGTTATGACAACGGTTCCACTTTCAATCGAAGTAACCCGGGTGATGGGTACAAAAACTCTCCGGCGCAACGGCACTTCTACAACTAAACCAAGAATTCGTGGTGGTTGATTATCGGTACGAAGGGTCGCCACCGCATCTCGCACCTTTCCTACTGGATCACCATTTGGGTCAAAGACCGCGGTACCTGCAAGACGGGCAAGAAATACTCGGTTTAGGAGATTGCCGCTCATGAGATAAGGGTACCTTTCTCCCATGAGCGCCGGCGAACCAATAAAGCTAAATCATCACACGGCAATACCAGCAAAACCAGATCTGATTCGATTGGGTATAGGAATAATCGGTATTGGCACATCTGGGCCGTTAATCGCCATGAGCACAATGCCAGTACTGGCATTAATTTTCTGGCGAAATCTTGGCGGCTCACTACTGACTCTGCCATTTGCATTCCGTCACACCAGAGATCGCGCCGGTGTGAAATGGGCAGTTATTGCTGGCGTGATTCTGGCGCTGCACTTTGTTGGATTCTTTTTGGCTATGCGAATGACATCGGTCGCCGCCGGCACCGCGTTGGTGGCCTTGCAACCAATATTTGCCGCACTCTTTGTGAAAGTTAGTGGCGGTCATATTCCATCTGCGGCGTGGCTTGGCATGATTGTGAGCTTGGTTGGTGTGGCGCTAGTTTCGGGCGTTGATTTACAAATTTCGTTTAAAGCCTTTTTGGGCGACATCGCTGCAATTATTTCGGCGGCGTTAGCTGCGGCTTATCTGATGGCTGGTGCTAAAGCGCAGCGAACTCTAGCAACTGCAAGCTACAGCTGTATTTGCTACTTTGTTTGTGCAATGACTGCACTACCAATGGCACTTATTGCCGGAAATGAAATCTTTACTTTTTCTAATAAGGAGTGGCTAATTCTTTTAGGGTTAATTCTTGGCGCACAACTTCTGGGACACTCCATGTTTAACTCTGTGCTAAAGCGAGTTTCACCAGCAGTTGTCTCACTAATTGTCTTTTTTGAAGTTCCAGTAAGTGCAGTCCTTGCACTTTGGTGGCTCGGACAAACCCCGCCACTTGGAATTATTCCTGGCATCGTACTTATTTTGCTTGGCTGTGTGCTTGTTGTCACTAGGACTAGAGTTAAAACAAATGATTGATCTACACACCCACACCACTTGCAGCGATGGCACTGACTCCCCACGTGAGTTAGTAAACAAAGCAATTGTGCAAGGCCTGGAAGTTTTGGGGGTTACCGACCACGACACGACTTCCGGTTGGGATGAGGCGGTTCGATCATTGCGCGGAACCCTAAAACTGGCCTTAGGTGCGGAAATTTCCTGTCTTACTAATGAGGGAATCAGTGTCCACATGTTAGCTCTGCTTTTTGACCCAAAGCATGAAGAGATGCAAACCGTTTTGGCAGAAACTCGAGATGGTCGCATGCCTCGAATGCGAAAAATGATTGAAAAAATGGCGGCCGAGGGATTTGATATCACGATTGCAGATGTTGAAAAAGCCATGCCGGCTGGCGCCACAATGGGCCGGCCCCATTTGGCAGATGCTTTGGTTGCCAAAAAAATAGTTAAGTCTCGGGAAGAAGCTTTTGTCGAGTTGCTTCACAATGACTCTAGATTTTATATTTCACACGCTGCACCGACGCCAGTGGAAGCAATTCAACTAATCCGAAGAGCGGGGGGAGTTGCCGTTATTGCGCACCCATTTGCCTCGCTTCGGGGGCAAATTTTAAAGGCAACCGATTTTACGGAGTTAGTTGCGGCTGGCTTAAATGGAATTGAAGTGGACCACCGCGATCAGAATCCGCAGGAGCGTGCGATGCTGCGGGTAATTGCCAGCGAGCTTGGATTGGTTTGCACCGGCAGCAGTGATTATCACGGAACCGGAAAACTTAATTCATTAGGTGAGAACCGCACCGACAGGGCACAATGGGAGAAGTTAGAAGCACAAGCCGATGCACGTAGGGTGGTTTCCGCATGAATGAGATTGGCGCAGTGACCTTTGCGGTTCAGTCATTTGTTACCCTTTTTGTGATCATGGACCCGCCTGGGGCCACCCCAATCTTCTTGAGTCTGGTTGCGGATAAGTCGGTTCGAGTTCGACGCATCCTTGCGATTCAGGCCGCCGGTGTCTCCTTGTTAGTGATCTCGATCTTTGCTTTATTCGGTCGGTTTATTTTGGAGTACCTAAATATTTCAATGGAAGCGCTGCAAGCGGCCGGCTCCTTACTTCTGTTACTAGTTGCACTCGAATTATTGACGGGCAACTCCAGCAAGGCTGGCGAGGATGCTAATTCAAATATTGCGCTAGTCCCACTAGGGACGCCGCTTTTAGCTGGACCTGGGGCGATTGTCGCCACCATGATTTTCGTGCAGCAAGTTGATACGCCGGCAATGGCATTTGGCTTGATTACCGCCGTTATCGCGGTTCACGTTGCAATAGCGGCAGCTTTAATGGCCTCCACCACGATCTTGCGCGTGATAAAAGAGGCTGGCGTTACCTTGGTGGCGCGAATAGCAGGGCTTTTACTAGCCGCGATTGCAGTGCAGATGCTAGTTGATGCGATCCGCATCTTTGTTGCGGCTTAACTATCCTTAAACTTTTTAGTCCGAACACGTGAGCGCTCAGTGCGTTGAATGGGTACTTCTTGCTTGATCGTTGTTGCCCTAGTAGGCGCTGACTTAATCACCGGCTTGGCCTTAACCATGCGGCCAGTTGCACCAGCTGGAATATTTAGCGTTTGGTAGAGATGTTCGGATGATGAGTAGGTCTCTTCTGGTTCGGCCAGACCTAACTCAAGAACGGTATTAATCATTTTCCAACGAGCTAACTCATCCCAGTCAACAAATGTCACGGCAATTCCATGGGCACCGGCCCGCGCGGTACGACCAATTCGGTGAATGTAAGTTTTTTCATCTTCTGGACATTGATAATTAATAACATGTGTAATTCCATCAATGTCGATGCCACGGGCTGCAACATCGGTTGCTACTAGCACATCTGACTTACCAGCTTTGAAATCACCCAAAGCTTTCTCACGCGCGCTTTGACCTAGATCACCGTGAATCGGTGCCGCTCTAAAACCACGCTCAATCAAATCTTCTGCCGTCTTTTGTGCGGTTCGCTTAGTGCGGCAGAAAACCATAGTTGGGCCACGGCCCTCGGCTTGCAGGATGCGTGCCAGCATTTCAATCTTGTCCAAAGCGTGGGCACGTAGAACATGTTGGACAATCCGAGTAACAACAGCACCTTCATCTTCGCTATCTTGGGTGCGAATATGAATTGGTTGATTCATAAAACGACGGGCAAGTGCAATGATGTCACCTGGCATAGTCGCCGAAAACAACATGGTTTGAGTGCGATTTGGTGTGCTGGCAAGCAGCTTTTCAACATCCGGCAAGAACCCCAGATCTAGCATCTCATCCGCCTCATCCAGCACCAGCCGGGCGACCTCTTTTAGTTTTAGCTGGCCTTGCCGGGATAGATCTAACAGGCGCCCAGGAGTTCCGACAACAATTTCGATACCTGCATGTAGCGCCTCTATCTGCGGCTCAAATGCCCGCCCGCCATATACCGCCAGGGTACGGATGCCGCGGTTTGAAGCGAGTTCTTCGATATCTCGAGCTACTTGGGTACAGAGCTCGCGGGTTGGTACAACAACCAAGACTTGTGGCATCCCCTTTTTTGAAAAACTTTCCCATTCCGGATCATGCGGTGCAATCACTCGCTCAATGAGTGGAATTCCAAAAGCCAAAGTTTTTCCAGTACCGGTTTTGGCCTGGCCGATGACATCGCCGTCGGCCAATGCGATTGGTAAAACCATCTCTTGAATCGCAAATGGCGCTAAAAAGCCATGTGCGTGGAGCGCGGCGATAGTTTGACTGCGCAATGGCAGCTCGGCAAATGTTAAGGCCATCTTAGAAAGCGCCAAGCCGGGCGGGATGCGCGTTTAATTTTGTGCTCATCCATGTACTCATATACACAATCCTATCGGCTTTAATTGCGAGGGAAACCTGAAATACCTCGCCACATCAGGTTGTGAACTAACTCAACTGCCTCTTGCCGACTGAGTTTGCTATCACGATCGAGCCAGTGACGAGCGGTAACTTGGGCATAACCAATCATGCCAACACCTAGCAGCATCGAGGCCTCTTTTGACAAGCCGGTGTCAATTGCTATGACCGCACTTGCGGCGGCGGCACAGTCATAGGTCATTCGACTGAGTCGTTCATGCACTTTTGGTTCTAAGCTCATATCGCTCTCAAAAAGCAGGCGAAATGCTTCCCCTTCTTTTTCAATGAAGGCAAAATAAGCTGCCACCGTTGCATGTACCCGATCCTTATTGTCTGGCGTTGATGCAATCGCTTTCTGAATTTCAAAAACTAAGGAATCGATGTGTAAATCTAAAACCGCTAAATAAAGGTCAAGTTTTGAGGGAAAGTGCTGATACAAGACTGGTTTCGAGACATTTGCCCGATCGGCAATTTCATCCATCGCAGCGGAATGGTAACCAGCGGCGGTAAAAACTTCCAGTGCGGCCGAAAGTAGTAACGCCCGACGCTCATCACGCGGCAGACGGGCTTTGTTAGTTGTGTCCTCGTTACTCATTAGTGCAATCCTAGGGCAGAATTACCATCCATGAACCGTCCATATGAAGGATTTCGCATTCTATTGGTGCACGCACACCCGGATGATGAAACCATTAATAATGGCGCCACGATGGCCCTTTATGTGGCAGGTGGTGCTCACGTAACCCTGGTGACCTGCACACGCGGAGAAGAAGGCGAAGTTTTAGTTCCGGGCCTATCGCATTTCGCAAGTAGCGAACAGGATTTACTAGGCGGTCATCGGGAAACTGAACTTGCTTTAGCAATGAAGGAACTTGGAATAACTGACTTTCGCTTCCTTGGTGATCCTGATGTGAAGTTTCGCGATAGCGGGATGATGGGAACCCCGGCAAATAACCGTCCTGATGTTTTTTGGCAAGCTAATCTCGCGGCGGCGGCTAATTACTTAGTTAAAGTTATTGAAGAAGTTAAACCACACATCTTGATTACCTATGATGAAATTGGGGGTTACGGGCATCCCGACCATATTCAGGCAAATCGGGTTGCAATGCGCGCTGCTGAGCTTGCGGATTGGAAGATTCAAAAGATTTATTGGAATACCATCCCAAAATCTGTGCTGGCTGCCGGAATTTCGAAAATGAAGGAAATTGGATCTGATTTCTTTGGTGCCGAAAGTGTTGACGATCTGCCATTTGCCAAAGAAGATGAGTTTGTAACCGCTGTAATTGATGGAAGCCAGTTTGTTGATTGCAAGTTAGCGGCCATGAAAGCCCACGAAACCCAAATATCAGTCGATGGCCCATTTTTTGCGCTATCAGATAATTTAGGTTTACAAATTTGGGGGGATGAGTATTACACGCTGGTCAGGGGTGAAAAAAGTGCGCCATTTGATTTACTAGGCCGCGAAACTGATTTAACTTCAGGTGTCATTCGCGAATGAAGTTTGTTTATGCACTTTTATTTGGTCTTGCCTTGGGCGCAAGTTCGGTATTTCTTTATAACTTGTACCCACCATTTGGCTTGGTATTTTCGATTGTGGCAACTTGTCTTGGAATTTGGGCAGCTGGTCGAAAGTGGGGAGGTCGCTCATACCGACTTATTGCCGCCATTGCGTGGTCGTTCGTAATCTTACGAGCTAGTTTTCCGGGCCTGAATCAGGAGTATTTGATTCAGGGCAACTCTTTAGGAATTTCTTTAATTAACCTTGGATTTATTGCAGTTATAATTTCAATTCTTACTCCGCTTTAAGACCAACTTTGTCCCTTAGGCGTGTCCTTAAGCACTAACCCTAACTCCTCAAGTTGCGCACGAAGCTCATCGCTATCACTCCAACGTTTTTCGCTTCTGGCCTGAATTCGATCTTGCAAAAGTTTGTGCATCTGGGGTGTTAACACTTTACGTTCAACTCCGGCCGCAAGTTTTAGGCCAAGTACCTGATCGGCATACAAAAAGATTTCTCGCTTGTTTACTAGATTACTTTTTTCAATCGCACGTAACCTGATTAACGCCTTTGGGGTATCTAAATCATTATTAAAAGCGGCTTCAACTTCGGCATCGACTTCGACATTAGTGGTGTCACCCCATAAAACTAATTTTTCCCGCCAGCGGTTGAGCGTTTGCGCTGCACTTGCAATTGCCGCCCAGGTCAGATCCATTTGCGAGCGGTAACGACTTTCTAGCAGGCACAGCCGAAGCGCAAGTGGATCAAAACCACGATCCACCACATCTTGTAGTAGCACAACATTGCCTGAACTCTTGGACATTTTGCGACCCTCAAAAAGCAGATGCTCACCATGAACCCAAATATCGACTGTTTCAGTGCCGGTGACGGCATTTGATTGGGCACGTTCATTTTCATGGTGTGGAAAACGTAGGTCAATTCCACCAACATGCACATCCACATGGTTATTCAAAAATGCCAAGGACATTGCCGAACACTCAATATGCCAACCCGGAAATCCAACTCCCCAAGGCGATGGCCACACCATTTGTGATCTATCACCTGCTAATTTCCATAAGGCCCAATCGGCATGAAACCGCTTTACGCCATCTTCGTTGTATTCATAGTTATGGCCTGGTTTTAAGGAAGAAAGTCGATTGCCACTAATTGCCCCATAACTCGGATAACTATGAGCATCAAAGTAAACTGCGCCATCACTTCCGAGGTAGGCACAACTCTTACTTAGCAACTGCGTGATCAAGGACTGCATAAGTTCGATGCTCTCACTTGCTCTTGGGTAGGCGGTTGCCGCGCCGATGTTTAGCCGGGCCAGATCTTTATGAAAACTCGCTTCATACTTTCGGGCAATTTCAAGTGGCTCAATCTTTTCGATATTTGCTTGCGTCAACAACTTGTCAGCTTCTTGAAAATCTTCACTCATGTGACCGACATCAGTAATGTTTTGAATTAAAGTAACTTTGCTGCCAGCAACTGAGAGTGTCCTTGAAATTAAGTCTGAGAGCAAAAATGTTCTTAAATTTCCAACATGGGCATCTCGATAAACAGTTGGACCGCAGCAGTACATGGAGGTCGAGCCATTGACACTAGCAACCGGCTGGAGTTGGCGAGATTGGGTGTCGTAGAGGTGAAGGGTCATTGCTTTGGTTTTACTTCGCGCCAGATAAAAATCTCATTATGAGAGAATTCAATCAGAGTTCCATGGCGGTTTCGTAAAGCGTGCGTGTTCTCAAGCCACCCGACAATATCGCGGAACCCGCCCGCGGGATCGTGTAAGCGAATCGTCACCCTTTTGCCTATGAGGGCGGCGAAGGATGATTCCAGCTCGGTTGCCATACGAGAACGATAAGCCGACTGGGTAAATCTCGCGCGCTACCTCTCGCACGCAATACAATGGGGATGACAACTTCGTTACCCATTTTGGAGGCACCCCGTGACCTATGTGATCGCCCAACCGTGCGTCGATGTGAAAGATAAATCCTGTATCGAAGAGTGTCCGGTGGACTGCATTTACGAGGGTGATCGTATGTTGTACATCCAGCCAGATGAGTGCGTGGATTGCGGCGCCTGTGAACCAGTATGCCCAGTAGAGGCGATCTATTATGAAGATGATGTGCCGGGCCAATGGAAAGATTACAGCAAAGTAAATACCGAGTTTTTCATTGAGATCGGCTCACCGGGTGGTGCCAGCAAAGTTGGCGTTACCGGGACCGATCACCCAACAGTTATCGCCCTTCCACCAAAGAGCGAGTAACAATTGCGTGCCCAGCTCCCAGACTTTCCTTGGGATGCATTAGCGCCGTATGGGGATAAAGCCAGATCGCACCCGCTAGGAATTATTGATCTCTCGCAAGGGACTCCAGTGGATCCAACTCCAGCGTTTATTCAGCAGGTTTTTCGAGAGGCCGCAAACTCACCTAGCTACCCGATAACCGCTGGTACACCAGAACTGCGTACGGCAATCAGGAACTGGGCGATCCAGCGTTTAGGTGCGACCGGAGAGTTTGATGTTTTGCCGTTAATTGGATCCAAAGAGTTCGTTGCTTGGCTACCAACCATCCTGGAATCAAAGCAAGTTTTAATTCCAGAAATTGCGTACCCGACCTATCACGTGGGCGCAGTTTTAGCTGGCGCGCAATCAATTCCAGTTGCAATTGCTGCCAAAGATTGGCCACATGCTGATTTAGCTTGGCTGAACTCGCCCTCAAACCCCACTGGACGTGTTCATAGCGCCCAAGAAATCAGGGCAGCCATCGATTGGTCCCGAAAGAACCAAGCAATCTTGGTATCGGATGAATGTTATTTGGAGTTTTATGACACAGCGCCAGCTGTTTCGATACTTTCCCAAACCGATGGTGACAACACAAATATCCTTGCCGTCCATTCCTTGTCAAAGCGATCATCGATGGCCGGGTATCGCGCCGCTTTCCTAGTTGGTGATGCCACACTAATTGCCCGAATTCGTGAGATTCGAAAACATGCGGGCATGATGGTTGGCCTACCAGTTCAAAAGGCGATGACCGTAGCCTTAGCTGATGATGCGCACGTTGCTAACCAACGCGCTATCTACAACCTTCGCAAAGTTGCTTTGCGTCCCGCGCTGCAAGCAGCCGGCTTTACGATTGAGTTTAGTGATTCCGGTCTGTACTTATGGTGCACCCGCAACGAAGATGCTTGGACCAGTGTGGCTTGGCTGGCCGAACGCGGAATTCTGGCAACTCCTGGCAGTTTTTATGGCCAAGCTGGTGCCCGTTATATTCGGATCGCCATGACTGCTACCAATGCCCAAATTACCGATGCTGCACAACGTTTAGGGGTCTAAATAATGACGGTTGCAATTTTGTTGGTAGGTGGCTTTGGAACCCGACTAATGCCACTCACCCGAAATACGCCAAAACCAATGCTTACGGTTGCAGGGGTTCCGGTAACAGAGCACCAGTTAATAATGGCTAAGTCGGCTGGAATCACCGAGATTGTTTTGGCGACCTCCTATTTAGCCGAACTTTTCATCCCATATTTTGGGGATGGATCAAAGTGGGGTATGAAAATTAAGTACGCGGTTGAAAAAGAGCCATTAGGCACTGGTGGTGCGATCCGGAATGCAGCGAAATTACTTGATACAACGGAATCTATCGTGATTCTTAACGGCGATGTCATAAGTTCGCATGATTTAGCCGAACAAATTCGCCAACATGAAGCTCATGATGCAGATGTGACTTTACATTTGACGCTGGTAGAAGATGCCCGCGCATTTGGTTGCGTGCCAACTGATGTTAATGGGCGGGTTACCGCATTTCTAGAAAAAATGGAAAACCCCGTGACCAACCAAATTAATGCCGGTTGTTATGTGTTTAACCCCCGTGTGCTTAGTTCAATTCCTTTGGATACTGTGGTTTCAGTCGAGCGCGAAACTTTTCCGCAATTAGTAAGTAACGGTGCTGGTGTTTTTGGTTATATCGAAAATGCATATTGGTTAGACATCGGCACCCCCCGGGCCTTGTTAAAAGCATCGATCGATATTGTTCAGCGCACTGCAGATTATCTGGTACGGCCGGGCAGCATTGTTGCGGCTACCGCGACAATTACGGGTGGAAGTTGCATTGGCCCAGATTGCACAATTGCGGCCGCGGCAACGATTGCTGGCTCTATTATTGAAGCGGGTGTCCAGATCGGGCCGGACGCGGTAATCACCAACTCATTTGTCGCAGCTGGGGCGCAAGTTGAAAAGGCGGCGGTAATCACCTCATCCTTTGTAACAATTGACGAAATTCTGCCCATTCCGCAGTAAGCAAAACCTAAGTCACGCGCTTGGCCCGGGTAGCGGCTTTTCGGCGCACTTGACATACTGGAGTTACAAGCGTGTAATTCACTCTTAAGCAGTTCTTTTCCAAGAGGGATAAGACTACGAAAGCTAATGGAGATTCGACCCTATGCCGATCCAAATCGCAGCCACGAACTCTCTGATCCCGACCTCCGGCCCAACAATCACACTCGCATCTGGTGAAAACATGGAACTCTCATGGCAAGAGCGCGCCTTGTGTGCCCAAACCGATCCCGAGGCTTTCTTTCCAGAAAAAGGTGGTTCTACTCGCGAAGCAAAGCGGGTATGTCTTTCCTGTGATGTTCGTTCCGAATGCTTGGAGTACGCACTTGCCCATGATGAACGTTTTGGAATTTGGGGCGGACTTTCAGAGCGCGAACGCCGTCGCTTGAAGCGCCGTTCTGCGTAAGGACACCTTCTCCTTATCTCATCTGAGATAGCGAGTTGTATTCATGGCTACCCAAGCCGAAGTAGATAAACATCGCGTTACCGCGGTTTTAGTTTCTCACAATGGTGCGGTTTGGTTACCTGAAGTTGTTGCGGCTCTTACCTCACAAACTCGACCGATTGATTTAATTACCGCGGTCGATACTGGTTCACATGATGCTTCAACTAAATTATTAAAATCAGCACGAATTCCTTTTATCACAACTGACCGCGAAACTGGATTTGGCCAAGCAGTTTCACTTGTTGTCGATAAATTACCAGAAGCAATTGAAAATGAATGGATTTGGTTAATCCACGATGATTGTGCACCAGCACCGACTGCGCTTACAGAACTACTAGCTGCAGTTGAAGATCGTCCACAAGTTGTAATGGTTGGGCCAAAATTATTAGGTTGGCATGATCGAACCCACCTACTTGAAGCAGGTGTGAGTATCGCTGGAAATGGCGCACGTTGGACTGGCCTCGAGCCGTTGGAGTATGACCATGGCCAGCATGATGGCAATCGTGATGTACTGGCAGTGAGTACGGCCGGCGCACTTATTAGACGAGATGTATTTGCTGAACTTGGTGGACTTGATCCGAATCTGACCCTGTTTCGAGATGATGTTGATTTTGGCTGGCGAGCCAGAGCGGCCGGCCACTCAGTACTCGTAGCTACTGGTGCAGTGGCATTACATGCCCAAGCATCGGCGACCGAGCGTCGAATCGTTGATGTTAGCGGGGCTTTTTTACACCGGCCACTTCTATTAGATCGTCGCAATGCTGCGTACGTACTGTTGGTTAACTCTTCTTGGTGGATATTGCCTTGGCTGATGATTCAATTATTAGGTTCGGCATTTGCCCGCTCGATTGGTTATTTGATTGTCAAACTTCCTGGCTATGCCGCGGATGAAATTTTAGCTGTTGCCACTTTAATTGTGCGGCCAGGGCAAATTCTTGCAGCGCGCAAAGTGCGTAAGAAACAACGGTTTGTTTCAGCGCGAGTAATTTCTGCCTACATTCCACCTCGCTGGTCACAAGTACGACTTGCATCCGAACATATTGTCGAAACTTTTCGCAGCAAAGTATTTCCGGAAGACAAATTAAGTGTCACATCATCTATTTTGGATACAAATGAGGATGAAGACCTACTAGTACCTGCGAGAGGAAGTAAATGGTTAAGTGTTATCAAGCGCCCAGAGGTCCTAGCATTTTTTATTTTGGCGATCATCACTCTCATAAATTCACGTAATCGATTTGGGGCGTTGGTTGGCGGCGCCTTGCCAATTTCACCTGAAGGTGCAACTGACCTATGGAGTTTCTATTTTAATTCTTGGCATGAAGTGGGAGTGGGGTCAGCTAAAGCGACACCTACTTGGGTGGCAATTATTGCACTCGCATCTTTATTCACGGTCGGAAAAGTTTCATTATTTATGACTTTATTTTTCTTATTGGCACCCATTTTAATGATGTGGTCCGCCTTAAATTTGTTAAGGAAATTAACGAAAAATTCTTGGATCGCAACACCCGCTGCATTTCTTTATGCAATTTCCCCAGTCTCAATTGCCGCAACGGGTTCCGGACGATTGGCAACGCTGGTCATATTAATTCTTGCCCCTTTTGTTGCGGGGGTGATCTATCAATGGGAGTCGATCGAAGCCTTAAGTTGGCGCCGGATATTTGCCATCTCACTTCTATTTTCGGTGCTTTACGCCTTTACTTTGCTGAGTTTTGTGATGGCGCTATCTGCCGCAATACTTGTTTCACTTACTGATTACTACAACGGGAGTCGACTCGCTGGCCGTGAACTACTTTTACAACGTCTAACTAAGCGTGCCGCCCTGGTTTTCATCCCCTTTTTTGTGAACCTACCTTACTCACTCGAGGCGATCGCCAAACCAAGTCGACTTTTAACCGAACCTGGCTTATTAATTCCAGGTAGTGGCGTGTTCCAAACATTGCTTGGAAACCCTGGTGTAGGTCTGCCGGTCTGGCTAATCAGCCCGATCCTATTAATTTTAGTCGTTTCGCTTTTTTCGGCCACAAATGCTCGCCGAATGGCCGAGTATGGAATAGGCCTGTTGGCTTTGGCGGTTGTAATTACCTCACTATCAATTTCAACTCACGGAAATTTCAGCGAAACCAGAATTTGGGTTGGTCCCATAATTGCCTTTGTTTCCCTCGCGGCAGTTTGTGCTGGAACTGTGTTGTTAGATAGCTTGCGCCAGACTTTGGTGTTAAGCCATGTTCACTATCGACATGTTTTGTCCGCACTTCTACTTTTAGCAACTATTTCCTACGCCGTATTAGCCATTAGTTGGTCAATCACAAGGGGTGCCGATTCGCTGGTGCAGGCTAATCGCGCAACTGTCATGCCAGCTTTTTTAAGTGTTGAAGCAGATACCAAAATTCTCGTTTTACGAGAAGTTGGTAGTCCAAATGATAAGCGGATCCAGTTCTATATTTCTCGTGGCAGCGATGTTTCTCTTGGCGAGCCTGATGTTCCACCCCTTCCAATTGACGCAATTGTTGAGGCGGCCCGTGGCTTAGTTGATGGGACTGGTATTACAAGTAGCACTACTCTGAGTGAATACGGAATTAAGTATGTCTTTGTTAAGTCCCCTTTTAATTCGGGAATCATTAGAGCTATCGATGGACTTGGTGGATTTTCTAGAACATCGGCTACTTCCTCCGGCGTAGTCTGGCAAGTTGTAGAACCAACAGGTCGGTTAATTTTTGTTGCCCCAGATGGTAAAAAAACGGTTTTGGGCACCGATGAACTTGGGATACCTACCTCGGTTCCAAAAGCTGGCACCCTGATCTTGACTGAAAGATACAGTCGATCTTGGCAGATCCTGCAAAATGGAGTTCGGCTGGAGCGCAGTAAAAATGATCAAGGTCTAACTTCCTTTAAAGTCTTGGCAGCGGGTGAGATCTCTGTGATCCATGATGGAACAATTCGTCGGGGCTGGCTTTCGCTGCAATTAATCTTGCTAGTAGTTGTATTAGTGATGGCGCTTCCGGCTGGGCGCCGTAAACGCGAAATCTCCGATAAGGAGCTGGCATGAAAATAGCTAGACCATTTAAATTTTTAGCTGCGCTGCTGATCGCGGTCGTTTTGACCAGCTTGGTCAGCGTCACAAATACTAAAAGTAATTATACCGAAAGTTTTCCAGCGGTGGTTTGTCCACCAACCCTGGTCGGGTTATCTTCGCAAATCTCGTTGGCTTCCAAAAAAACGCTAGCTCAGCCACTGGCAAGCCGAACAATTAGAACTGCGCCCGTGAAAGTTTTGCGGTTGCCGGTCCCGAAAGATTCCCTCGTCATTACCAGCGAAGGTGCAACCCCAGTAGTTTGGCAGAGCAGGGCAAACAGCTGGGCGGGCGGGGCATTGTGCACCGGACCGGCGCCAGCGCAATGGTTTGTTGGTGGAACTGCCGACATCACTAGCCGTGGTCGGTTAATCATAATTAATAGCGGATTAAGTGATGCGGTCGTGGAGATTCAAGCATTTAGCGAAAATGGTAAGCAACCACTTAAAACAATAAATATAAGTTCAAAAAACTTCCAAACGATTTCACTGGACTCACTGGCGCCAGGTGACAAAAAATTAGCGGTTCAGGTCAAGCCACAATCTGGTCGAATTAATTCTTTTATGATTGATGAGCAAGGCAAGGGATTGCGAGCACTGGGTGGTGACTTTGTAAATCCTGTTAATCGTGCCAGCAAATCACTACTCATTCCGGCGATTCCAAATAAATCCCTTAAAAAAGGGCAAAAGGCAACCTTCGGTCATACCTTTCGAGTTTTGACACCTGGTGAAGTCGACACCAATGTCACAGTTGAAGTTTTATCAGCTGACGGTGTCTTCACCCCGGTCGGATTCAACTCGCGGGCGATCTCAGCCGGCCAGGTGACCGAATTCATTTTGGCGCCAAATATCTCGGCTAGCGCATTTGCGATCAGAGTTAGTGCAACCGAGCCGATCCTGGCATCGGTGCGATCCTCCGTTGTACTTCCCGGAGGTAGAGATTTTCTCTGGAGTACACCAACTCCTGCGCTAACTGAGTTGACCACCGCGATTACTGGTTTAACACCATTGGTCGTGTTTGCCGGTGATAAAATCGATGTCTCATTAGCAATTACCTTGGTCAACGGAAAGGTGACTCGCGAAACTGTTACCGGAACTGAGATTGCAACTTGGCGGCCCCCGGCCGATACCCGCTCAGTTACCATCACCAAAGCAGGACAAGCAAATTTTGCCGGGGCATTGGTTTCTTCGGTAAATGGCTATGGCTATTTTCCAATCGCACCCGGAAGTGTTTTAACAAAGTCCCAGACCCCGGATTCAAATATTCGCGTCTTAACTCCTTAATGCTCCCAACTTTTCCACCGCTCGCCCACTAATCTTGCCGGTATGAGAACTCAAGGTAGCCGCGATTGCTCGCGCGCTGGTTGTAATTCAAAAGCCACCATGACCTTGACCTATGTCTATGCCGAATCAACCGCCGTTGTTGGACCTTTGGCAACTTTTTCCGAGCCACACGCATATGACCTTTGCCTGGTCCATGGCACCCGATTAAAGGTGCCACATGGTTGGAATGTAATCAAGCAAGAAATCACCGGGGCAGAAGCAGGTCCGACCGATGATGATCTAATGGCGATCGCCAATGCCGTAAGAGAAGTTGCAATAAAACAACCAACCACACCTACCGGAATTGTGACAACCCCGACTGGGCCGCAAATTGGTCGGCGTGGCCATCTACGTTCCATACCTTCCTAAGGATTTTTTATGGATATCGCACCTGGGGTTTTTAAAGCCTATGACATCCGTGGTTTGGTCGAAACCGAAATTGACTCTGACTTTGCATTTGAAACCGGCATCGCCTTTGCCAGATTTTTACAGATCGAACGTGAGCCAGGAACAATAATTATTGGCGAGGATATGCGACCATCCTCACCGTGGCTTGCTGATGCATTTTCAGCTGGGGTAACTTCGCAAGGAATGGATGTCATTCGAATTGGTTTAGCATCAACTGATTTGTTGTATTTTGCTTCCGGGAAATTGAGTTTGCCGGGCGCAATGTTTACCGCAAGTCATAATCCAGCCCCGTACAACGGCATAAAGCTTTGTCTTAGCCAAGCCCGACCAATTGGAAAAGAGTCTGGCTTAGTTACTATCGAAAAATTTGTCCGAGCAGGTTCACCCATTGCATTGCGAAATGTGGGAGTTGAAAACCACCGTAATATGCTGGAAGAGTATGTGGATCACCTGTTGACTTTGGTGGATCTTAAGCAGGTTCGGCCACTAAAGATAATCATTGATGCTGGTAATGGAATGGCTGGTTACACTGCACCCGCAATCTTTGCTCGTCTTAACTGTGAAGTCATTCCAATGTATTTTGAATTAGATGGAACCTTTCCAAATCACGAGGCCAACCCCTTAGATGAATCGACACTGACTGATCTAAAGCAGGCGATGAAGGACCAGAAAGCGGATTTAGGATTAGCCTTCGATGGCGATGCCGATCGATGTTTCCTAGTAGATGAAAACGGGGTGGCAGTTAATCCTTCCGCACTGACAGCATTAATTGCTGCGCGTGAATTAGCCAAGCACCCGGGCTCAACAATTATTTATAACTTAATTTCTTCTCGCACCGTTCAAGAAGTAATTACCGAAAACAAAGGGGTAGGTTTGCGTAGCCGAGTTGGCCACTCATACATCAAGAAGTTGATGGCTGAAAGTGGCGCAGTATTTGCGGGGGAACATTCGGGCCACTTCTACTTTAAAGATTTTTGGCGGGCAGATTCTGGTGCGCTGGCTGGCCTTCATGCTATCGCCGCCCTAGGTGAGGGCGAGCAGACAATGTCGCAACTCTTGGCACCATACAATCGGTACATTCAAAGCGGGGAGATTAATACCAAGGTCGACGATGTAGCAAAAGCAACCGCATTAGTCGAAAAAACTTATGACTCATCTGAGGTAAAAATTGACCACCTCGATGGCTTGACCGTTAATGGCGACTCCTGGTGGTTTAATCTTCGTCCTTCAAATACGGAGCCGCTCCTGCGACTTAATGTTGAGGCTGGCACCCAGGCTCAGATGGAGTCGGTCCGTGATGTGATTCTCGCTTTAATTCGTAGCTAACCACCCTTTTCCAATACGAGCTTTTCCCAAGAGGGCGGTAACCTATGCCAATAGTCGCCTAGCACAGTAGAGCCCTACGCCTTAGGTATCCAAACATTTCTTTGATTACCAACTAAGGAGATTTAAATGAACGTACCAGTAACCGCAACACTTCCAAAGCACGATATCGCAAATGCCGAACTTGCCGAGCAAGGCCGCAAGCGGATTGAATGGGCAGAGCGCAATATGCCAGTCCTTGCCCAAATTCGCGAGCGTTTCGAAAAGTCACAACCATTTGTCGGCGTTCGTATCGCAGCTTGTATGCACGTTACGACTGAGACCGCAAACTTGATGCGTGTTCTTAAAGCGGGCGGTGCTGAAATTGCATTGTGTGCATCTAACCCATTATCAACTCAGGATGACACCGCTGCCGCACTTGTACATGAGTATGGAATTAGTGTATTTGCCCGTAATTCAGTTGATCGCGATGGCTATTACGAGCACATCAATGCCGCGCTGGATATAGAACCACACCAAGTATTTGATGATGGCTGCGACCTCGTGAACACACTTCACACCACGCGCAAGGAATTGATCCCAAACATCACCGGTGGTTGCGAAGAGACGACAACTGGCGTTGTCCGGCTTAACCAAATGGCTAAAGATGGTGCACTTGAGTTTCCAATGATCGCAGTCAACGACACCGATACCAAGCACATGTTTGATAATCGTTACGGTACGGGTCAATCAACACTCGATGCTGTTTTCCGTTCAACTAACTTCCTGCTGGCAGGACGCGTAGTTGTTGTTGCTGGTTTTGGTTACTGCGGCAAAGGTGTAGCAGAGCGGGCCAAAGGCATGGGCTCCGATGTTATCGTTACCGAAATTGATCCAACTAAAGCCCTTGATGCAATGATGCAAGGCTTCCGCGTAATGCCAATGATCGATGCGGCAAAGGTGGGCGATGTTTTCATTACCGTAACCGGCAATCGTGATGTACTCCGAGATGAGCACTTTGCCCTCATGAAGGATGGCGCAATCATGGCTAACTCAGGTCACTTTGATATCGAAATCGATGTTGCCTGGCTAGAGCAAAACGCAACACAAAAGAATGTAAAAATGCGTCACCAAACAGATGAGTATGTATTGGCAGATGGTCGCCGCTTACTTCTTCTTGCCGAAGGTCGTCTGGTTAATTTAGGTGCAGCTGAGGGCCACCCAGCATCAGTAATGGACATGTCATTTTCGGATCAAGCGCTAACCGCTGAATACCTGGTGCGAGAGGCCAAGAATCTAAAGCCCGGCGTTCACAACGTCCCAACATATATTGACAAGGAAGTTGCCTCGCTTAAACTAATCAGCATGGGTGGACGCATCGATGTACTAACTCCGGCACAGGACATGTACCTCAACTCTTGGGAGCACGGTAGCTAATGACTTTAGTCATGGTCGTCGATGACGATCAGGATCTAGCGGAGATGCTCGGCATCGTTTTAACCGGTGCCGGCATCGATGTGGATCTAGTAAGCCGTGGTGATGAAGTGCTAGATGTTTTTCGTAACAACCCACCAGATTTAGTGTTGTTGGATGTGATGTTGCCCGGACTAGATGGCATTGAAGTTTGTAAATTAATTCGGGCAGAATCTATGGTTCCAATCGTCATGCTTACGGCTAGAGGCGATACCCAAGATGTCGTAAAAGGACTAGAAGCTGGCGCTGATGACTACATGGTTAAGCCATTTCGTCATCCTTCCGAGCTAATCGCCCGAATTAGAACTCGCCTACGTGGAACAAATGCTGGTATCGCAGGTCTACTAACAATTGGTGACTTGTCAATTGATGTGCAAGCGCACCAACTAACCCGTGCCGGAAAACAGATTCAATTAACCCGCCTAGAATTTGATTTATTGGTAGCCCTAGCAAAAGAGCCGGGTCGGGTCTTTACCCGCGATGCTTTGCTCAGCGAGGTTTGGGGCTATCGACACTCAACTGATACTCGTTTGGTGAATGTGCATGTGCAACGGTTGCGTTCCAAGATTGAACATGATGCCGAACACCCGGAAATCGTCATCACCATACGCGGCGTTGGTTATAAAGCTGGAGTAATGGGCGCTTCTTAATAATGAACCGAGTCTCTGGAAAACTGCGAAACTCTTTAGCAATCAAGGTAATTCTCTCTACCGTACTGCTATCTCTTGGAGTTGTCTGGGTCACGGGATCGGCGCTGAACTCTCAACTCGCCAAAGGTATTAAAAAGGTAAATTTAAACTCGGTGGTGGTTGAGGCTCGATCCACTATTTTCAGCGCCGAATATCGTTTCTTGCTGGCCCAAGGTGAAAGAGATGCTGTAGTTCAAAAGGTTGTCGATGATGTGATTAGTTCGGCAACCACCTTGACTTTCGATGAGAATACTCGAGAAGTGGTATTTCGCAGAAGCCCCGGAAACTCTAGGGAAATTAATTATGAAATCGCTTCCAATCTCTTGGACCCAACCTCGATTTCAGAATCATTGAGTAAACGAGTCCGCAAAAGCACGGATCTAGTTTATCAATACACCCAGATGAACTACGTAGTGGGTTCCAGGGTTCCAGGGATTGCAATCGGCAAAAGAGTTCAGATTCCAAATGCTGGTCAGTATGAGATGTATTTGGTCTTTTCTTTAGCAAATGAAAACAAAACCCTTGCCTTAATTAGCAGATCTTTGCTACTTACTGGATTTTTCTTATTGTTCTTAATCGCTTTAATTACTTGGCTAGTAGTACGGCAGGTCGTTAAGCCGGTTCGGGAAGCATCCCAAATTGCAACTAAATTTACTGCCGGCGATTTCAGGCAGCGCATGAAAGTTTATTCGCAGGATGAAATTTCAACCCTGGGTAATGCATTTAATGAGATGGCTGAATCCATTGAAAAACAGATCGCACGTCTGGAAAACTTGTCTCGAGTCCAGCAACGCTTTGTCTCCGATGTTTCGCACGAACTACGTACTCCGTTGACAACGCTGCGCATGGCATCAGAAGTTATTAACGGTGCAAAGGAGTCATTTGAACCAACAGTCGCAAGAAGTGCCGAATTGTTGATTGCGCAATTAGACCGTTTTGAACGACTACTTGAAGACTTACTGGAAGTCTCACGTTTTGATGCCGAAGTGGCAGTTTTGGAAGCGGTTGACTTTGATATGGTGCAATTAACCAAGCAATGCGCCGAAGATTTGGCGTTGGTTGCAAGTCAGCGCAAAACGCAGATCTATATCAAGTCAACTGAGCCGGTAATCATGATCAAAGCCGATAGTCGCCGGGTCGAACGCATTTTGCGTAACTTGCTAGCAAATGCAATTGATCACGCTGAAGAGATGCAAATAGATGTGCACATCGAAGCATCAGAGCATGATGTTGCAGTTGGAGTTCGAGATTACGGAATTGGTCTGGATGAGAACGCTTTACGGCGAGTTTTTGATCGTTTCTGGCGTGCTGATCCTTCCCGTGCTCGTATTCGCGGCGGTACCGGACTTGGATTGTCAATTGCGTTAGAGGATGCTCGGTTGCACAATGGTGAACTTGAAGCGTGGGGTCGCCCAGCTAGGGGGGCACACTTCGTTTTAACGCTGCCTCGCCAAAGTAGTTATGCGATTGAAAAAAGATTGATTGCCTTACAGCCGGTAGATTACATCGCATAATCTCCACATCTTTTGACCGACTTCTGGCTATGAATAAATTTCTGACAATAATTTCTTATGAAGATATTGCAAGAACTTTCCCAACTAGTTTTCCCCGCCCGATGTTTTGGCTGTTCCAGGCTAGCAACTTCAATTTGTGCAGCTTGTTGCGTCGAATGGAAAACCCATAGTTACCTAACAAAATTGGATAACTTAAATGTGTATTCGGCGGTTTTGTACACTCCAGTAGCGGCCAAGATCATTTTGTCAGCAAAGGAAAATGGTTTAGCTGGCGCAGATGAGTTGCTGATTCAGGCCATCATTGGGCTCATTGAACAGGCAAATCTAGCGAGCCAGCACTTTCGGCTAGTTCCGATTCCATCCAGTCGGCAATCGCAAAGAAGACGTGGCCGAAGTTTTATAGTTGACCTAACTAAGGAAATTTCTCACCGAACCGGAGTTCCAACCCTAAATTGCTTGACCTTGTCTGGCAAAGTCGCTGACCAAAGTGGACTTGGCCGAATTCAAAGGTTAGAAAATATGAGTGACGCATTTTCCATGAGGCGACCCGCTCGGGGTGAGCTTATCCTTATTGATGATGTGATAACGACGGGAGCGACCCTAAAAGCGGCTGCTAACGCCCTGAATTCGCAGGGTTTTCCGGCGCAGATAACTGCGATTACCGCCTGTGTTGCACAACCCCTACGATAAGGGATTGGAAGCGCCACCAGATCCAGATCAGTCAGAAAAACGAGCGCCGTACTGAGAGGTCATATTAATGCCAGCCTTCGTTGACAAGATTTTGCGTGCAGGCGAAGGTCGAATCCTTCGCGATTTAAGCAAGATCTCGGCCTTAGTAAATGCTGAAGAAGCTCGCTTTGTGGCCATGTCAGATGAAGAACTTCGCGGACAGACGACCAGTTTCCAAGATCGTTACGCACAGGGCGAATCTTTAGACGAGCTGTTGCCACAAGCTTTCGCAGTTGTACGAGAAGCGGCTAAGCGAACTTTGGGTCAGCGTCATTACGACGTGCAAATAATGGGTGGCGCCGCACTTCACAAGGGCAATATCGCGGAAATGAAAACTGGTGAAGGCAAGACCTTGGTTGCAACCCTACCTTCGTACCTAAACGCAATTGCCGGTCGGGGTGTGCATGTTGTTACAACAAATGATTACTTAGCAGAGCGCGATAGCGAATGGATGGGTAGGGTTCACCGATTCCTTGGTTTGAAAGTTGGCGTAATTCTTGCAAATATGACACCGGCCGAACGTCGGGAAGCATATCTATGTGACATTACATACGGAACTAACAATGAGTTTGGCTTTGATTACCTGCGCGACAACATGGCTTGGTCGTTAGAAGAGTGTGTCCAGCGCGATCATTTCTTTGCCGTTGTCGATGAAGTCGACTCAATTTTAATTGATGAAGCTCGTACTCCCTTGATCATTAGTGGTCCGGCAGACAAAGCCACCAAGTGGTATGTAGAGTTTGCAAACCTAGTTAATAAGTTGCAACGCAATGCGCATTATGAAGTTGATGAAAAAAAGAAAACTGTTGGAATTATTGAAGAAGGCGTAACAAAGGTGGAAGAGTTGCTACAGATCGGCAATCTCTACGAGTCGGCAAATACCCCAATGATTGGGTATTTAAATAATGCAATTCGTGCTAAGGAGCTTTTTAAGCGCGACAAAGATTATGTAGTCATGAATGGCGAACTTCTAATTGTTGATGAACACACGGGCCGCATGCTTTCTGGCCGCCGTTACAGTGAAGGGTTGCACCAAGCCCTGGAAGCTAAAGAACGCATCGAGATCAAGGATGAAAACCAAACTCTGGCCACTATTACATTACAGAACTACTTCCGCTTGTACGAAAAGTTGTCCGGAATGACCGGAACCGCATCCACTGAAGCTTCCGAGTTTCAGCAGATTTATAAACTTGGCGTGGTTCCGATTCCGACCAACCGTGACATGGTACGTATTGATTCATCGGACTTGGTCTACAAGACTGAACTTGGAAAGTTCGCAGCAGTTACGGCAGATATTGCCGAACGTTATCGAAAAGGTCAGCCGGTTTTGGTCGGTACGGTGAGCGTTGAAAAATCTGAGGAACTCTCATCATTTCTTCGCAAATCAGGGGTACCTCATGAAGTTTTAAACGCAAAGCACCACGAACGTGAAGCAACCATCATTGCGCGCGCCGGGGTTAAGGCGGCGGTAACTGTTGCCACAAATATGGCAGGTCGCGGAACCGACATCATGCTGGGTGGAAACCCAGAGTTCATGGCAGATTTTGAACTACAACGCCGCGGGATTTCGCCGGTAGATAATGCGGCACAGTATGAAGAGGAATGGCCAGCTGAGATTGCTCGGCAAAGAGCAGCCGTCGAAAAAGGGCATGAAGAGGTAGTTGAACTTGGTGGTTTGTATGTTCTAGGCACCGAGCGTCACGAATCACGCCGTATTGATAATCAGTTGCGCGGACGTTCAGGTCGGCAAGGTGATCCAGGTGAATCACGTTTCTACTTATCGTTGCAAGATGATTTGATGCGTCGATTTAACTCCGGAATGGTTGAGCGATTCTTAAATGCGGCAGGTCTCCCAGAAGATGCACCAATTGAGTCCAAGATGGTTTCTAATGCAATTCGATCTGCGCAAACACAGGTTGAAGCGCAAAACTTTGAGATGCGAAAAAATGTATTGAAGTATGACGATGTCATGAATCGCCAACGTACCGTTATTTACGGCGAGCGGCGCATGGTTTTAGAAGATGCCGATATTAAAGATCAAGTTGCTCAATTTGTTACCGATACGCTGTCGGCTTATATTCAGGCAGCTACCGCGGAAGGCTACGCTGAAGAGTGGGATCTCGAGACGCTATTTGCCGCGCTAAAAACTATCTACCCAATTTCATTTACGATCGATGAGTTAATTGAGCAGGTAGGTTCGCGCGCCGGCCTAGATGCTGATTTCATGATTGCCCTTGTTATTGAAGATTGCAAAGCTGCATATGCCGAGCGTGAAGCAACACTAGGTGAACCCGTTATGCGCGAACTTGAGCGCAAAGTTTTGTTGTCCGTGCTAGATCGTAAATGGCGCGAACATCTATACGAAATGGATTATCTACAAGAGGGAATCGGACTTCGTGCGATGGCCCAGCGTGATCCACTTGTTGAGTACCAACGTGAGGGCTTTGACTTATTTGCCGCTATGATGGACGCAATTAAGGAAGAGATCGCCGGTTTCCTCTTTAATATTGAAGTCACAATTGAATCTGCTAGCAATGAAGTCGATGCACCAGGTCTAGCCACTAAAACACTGCCAACTACTGGACTGCAATACACCGCTGCCGACGAATCAGGTGTGCGGACAACAGGTGAGGTTTCACGCAATGCACCGTGCCCATGTGGCTCCGGCAAAAAATTCAAGCGTTGCCACGGTGCTGCCTAACCCTTAGATTAGCTCTAGTGCGGTGCATAACCAGCGATGATCTAAACCCTCAAATCTAATTGCAACTACCCGAAGTCGCGGCCCATATCGCACAGTCACAGTTGCTTCCACAACTCCATCAAGTGGTTGGGTAATACGAATTTTACGCACCCTGCCAGCAACGTTTACCTTTCCACATTTACGTTGCAACTGAGCAAATACTAAGTAGTGGCACATTGACTGAACTTGTGATGCCGGACGCCGACCAGCCCAAATTTCCACGACATTATGAATGAAGCGCGGAAGTAGCTGTGTGATCTCGGGCAGATCAGCAGCCGAAGTTGGTTCCGGGGCAAACTCGGACTCGAACTCTTCCCCGAAAGTTGAGGCTATCAAGAACAAAGTTTGCTTTCGCAAAGGTTCAACAGTTATTGGCGGGCGAAACATTTCAAGAACTGGGTGCAACCAGTCCTCTTCCGGATCACTTGAAATCGGCGCCAAATTAATCTGGGTGCAAGTCGGCATTTGTAGGAATTCTGGGTTGTATTCACGTTGGGTACTCATGCCAGAAACAATTGCGCTTATGGGTTCGCAACACCTCATCATTGCAGACTAAAAAGTCTCATCCTTAAGTACTGGTGTGGACAAGCTTTCGGAAAGTGCTGCGCTAGGCAATTAAGTGCGCGCATGAGAAATAGAAAGAGTTCATCCAGCGCAAGATTGCCATTGGCAATTACCTTGATTGTTGCATCATTTGCTTCAGCAATCTTTATCTCAACTGTCTCCAACAAAGGGGAAGAGTATTGGGTAATAAAATCTGCCGTCATCACGGGCCATACCATTGAAGCAGCTGATGTTGGATTAACCCACCTGAACCTAAACTCGAGTTCATCTTTATATATCAATAAAGGGTTTCGACCAATTGGAATGGTAGCAACGAGGAACATAAGAATTGGCGAAGTAATTTCCACGACCGACTTGAGTTCGGCCATTGATGCCATGTCTGCAAGTGCCGTTCCGCTAAGTGTTAGAACCGTGGATATTGCAAAGGGGCTAACTATCGGTGAGGGGGTAGATATCTACTGGGTACAAGATTCACGAAATGGGGAAGAGGCAGTAGATCCAATTTTAATTCTTGGGGGAGTGACCCTTTTAACATTAGAAAATACCGATAACAGTTTCAGCGGTGAGGCTGCCCTAACAATCGCTGTTGAGGCAACGCAAGTTCTTCGAGTATTGAGTGCAACAACTCAGGGACGTTTAGTAGTTATACGTGCTCATGTCTGAATTGATGTTACCAATCGTCATCACCGCCGTAGCTGACCCAGCAGCCGAAGGCTTTATCGCCAGTACTTTGTTTGCCCAAGGTTGGAGCGTTGTATTTCGAGCAATTGATTGGGATTGCCTAGAAAGCTATGCGAATGAAAATCCAGAAGGTGCTAAGAACGCATTACTTATCTACGCCTCAGACCTAACGGATATTTCAAAGTTACGCGTGAATGAAATCGCACCAAAATTTCGCCAAATCATTGGTTTTGCTAGTGCCAACAACTCCAACCCAGAATTTGCCGAACTAAGCCAGGTCCCGGCAGCAGCGGGGGACCTAGTCACACTGGTGCGTGGATTTGTCCGGGCCCCGATGCTTCGGACTTTGGCCCAAATGCCACAGCCCTTACGCAAGGCAAAGATATTTGCGGTGGGATCAGCTGGAAGCCATACTGGATGCACCCTAATTTCGATCAACTTGGCGATGGAGTTAAGTAACTTAGGAAGGTCAACCTTACTGATCGAAGCAAATTTCCGGGCACCCTCAATTTCGGCAATGTTAGCGATGCGAAATATTGGTTCCGATTCCAGCTGGAAAACAATCGCGCCACAGCTTTCATTATATGAAATTACCCAAGATCAAGCCGGAGATGTTGATTCAGTCATGTCTCGGGCCAGTAATGAATTTGATTATGTGATCGTGGACATTGGTTCTATCGCTGGTTTATCAAATCGACTCACGGATCGCCGCTGGACTTCGACTATGACAACTTGGTGTTGTGATCAGGCCGATGAGCTAATGGTTGTGGCAAGATCTGATTACCTCGGCTTACTTCGATTGAATCAAGTTATTGAGTTACTTTTGCAGACTTCAGTACGGCCCAAATTAAGTTTTGTATTAAATCTGAAATCACCAGGAAAGCGGGGAGATTTGGAACAATCACGTTTCTTGGCGGCAACCACCCCCTTGAAGCCGCTTCGCGTTAGAACGATTACTAAGGATGCTCGCGCAGTCTTGGCTGCCGAAGATGAACGCGCTACCTTAATTGAGAGCAATGAGCGTTCGGCCGTGCGTAAATCAATCGCTGAACTGGCGAGTGAAATATCAAGTTAAAATCTAATACCATAAGCAAGTGCGTTCCTACCTACCGATTAGCCACAAAGATCTCGAACTTTTCCTAAACGCAAAGAGCTTTGCGATCGAAAGGTTGTATCTGCCAACCCCGACTTTCCTCGCAGAAAACCCGGATTGTGACGAGGAAGAGTTGGAGTATTTACTTTCGATGATGGCAGGTGAAAAAGCTCTAACTTTAAGCCCTTCGGAAACCGCCCCTGGTATTGTCTTGGCCCTTGAAATTCAAGTCGAACAGGTTGGCGAAAATCACGAAACCTACGCAACAGTTACCGGCCCGATTACTTGGAAACAAGTTCAATGTGCTCTTTTAGCCTTTCCAGGTGATGATGAATTAGTGTGGTTTGCCACCCAAGAAATCGAAATTTACCTTAGTGAGTGGAAGTAATTTGTTTCCATTTGAAAACTTACTGGGTGCTCGCACTACGGTCACGATTGATCAGGCACAGCGGCTGCGCGAGCTTGTCGCGGATTGGCAATTATTAGCTGATCTTTCATTTGCTGACCTAATTTTGTGGGTGCCAATAAGAAAAGATATCAAGATGTGGCCGACTGGACATGTAGCCATCGCTCATATCCGCCCAACTACTACGGCCACCGTTTTTATTAACGATGTGATTGGTGATGAACTCTCATGGGGCACCCGTTCAAAAATTGACGAGGCACTTTCTAGCGGTGAGATAGTTCCAGACTCAGAGCCAGAGCGAGTGGGTGAGCTATTGGTAAAAGAAGAGGCGATTCCGGTTACATTTGCTGGTCAAATAATCGGAGTAATTTCCAGACATCGAAATGCTGAGCACTTGCGCACCGCCGGAAAGCTAGAAATTAATTATCGCGAGATCGCCAATCTTCTATATCAAATGGTCGCCGAAGGTAACTTCCCTTATAGAGAAGTAGGCTCTTTATTTGAGCCGGTGCCACGTGTAGGAGATGGATTAATTAGACTAGATGTGAACGGTGTTATGTCTTTTGCTAGCCCTAATGCGAAATCAGCGTTTTCTCGTATGGGATGGCGTGGTGATTTGGAAGGCAAGAACCTAGGCGAGGCAGCCGAGCAAATTATCGGCGCTTCCCCCAATCCGCACGAAGAAGGTGTTCGCACTCGACTAAATGGCAAGGTTCTGCGGCGAGTAGAGATTGATAATCAAGGCGTGACAATTGATTTTCTAATACTTCCGCTAATTAAAGGCTCCGATCGAATTGGTGCGATTGTGCTCTTACAAAATGTTACCGAGCTTCGGCGCCGAGACCGTGAGCTGGTTACAAAAGATGCAACTATCCGCGAGATTCACCACCGGGTAAAAAACAACTTACAAACTGTTTCGGCCCTACTTCGTTTACAGTCGCGCCGAATCGAAGATCCGGCCGCAGTGGCCGCTTTAGATGAAGCGGTTCGAAGAATTGCCGCGATTGCTTTGGTGCATGAAACCCTTTCAAATAGCAGCGAAACGTCGGTGGCATTTGATGAAGTTTTGACAAGTTTGGTTACCCATTCTTTAGAACTAAGTCCGCGCATGGGCCAGTTAAGGATTGAACGATCTGGGCAACTTGGTTCGTTAGAATCCCGAATCGCAACACCGTTGTCCTTGGTTGTAACCGAGTTAATTCATAATGCGTTAGAGCACGGACTAGCTGTGTCTGGAACTCAGCTTCGAATAGAGTTACAGCGCTACAGTAATGAAGGAGTTGTCACAATTTCTGATGATGGAGTTGGCCTGCCGGCCGGGTTTGATCTACTTTCCTCATCAAATTTAGGATTACAGATTGTACGAACCTTGACTGAAAATGAGTTAAAGGGCGAGCTAAAATTGGAATCTACCCAGCAAGGAACTCAGGCAAGACTCCGCTTCCCACTTTAAAAGTGGTTTTGCTGCTCCATCTGACGTGCACGATTGCGTGCCGCCCGCCGCTTTAACGCCCGACGTTCATCCTCAGATAATCCGCCCCAAACTCCCGCATCCTGTCCACTTTCCAGCGCCCATGCCAGACATGGTTCTTTGACGATACAGCGGTTGCAAACTTTTTTCGCTTCTTCGATTTGAGTAATTGCCGGACCGGTATTTCCAACCGGGAAAAAAAGCTCTGGATCTTCATCACGGCATGCGGATTTATGTCGCCAATCCATGACGAACCCCCTTTGATTGCGGCGCAATCGATACTTAAACCTTTAACAGAAGATACGCACCACTGTGTGCGCAAGAGACCAATTCTCCACGGTGTGAGTGAGTAATACAAGGAGGTTTTGCAAGAGATTTTCAGATTTGGCGTGATTTATCTCAAGTGACTGGACATGATTCTAAGTTGCGCCTTTGTGCCGACAGTGGTGGCGTGAAACTTCGGCAACAAACAGCCAGCACGGCATGGAGTATCTGATGGTCAGCGCTGAGCAAGGCTTCGCTTCCTTTGCCGGGACTGCGGGTATTAATGGGATATGTGATGGAAAATCTGAGACTCTGCAGGATCTCGGAACTCGCTTTTGAGCCACTCTCTGCTTTAACGGAGCTGGCGAGTATCGTCGGCGGGGTTTACTGCCCGTTTACCTTGGTACTTTCGAAGAACCCCGAACAGGATTAGCAAAATCAGTAGCAAAATCAGAAATGGAACTCCGAGCCCGGCCACAAATTGGGTAATGCTGGACTGGATTCCGATGGCAAATGTGATTATTGGATCGGAACTTGTCTGACCATTGAAAACCCTAATTTCATAATATCCGTACCAGATTTCATAAAACGCTACTATCAATAGCAAAACGCCACTAATCCTGCCAATAAAGCCTTGCGACTTTCTGATGATTGCAAAAATTCTAGTCTCGGCCGTGGCCACCAGTAGCGCAAGGGTGAGAACTATTATTCCCATTCCTAGCGCGTAGGTGGTGAAGACCGTGATGATCTTCAAGGGGTTCATTGTGTTAATTGCCGCAGCTGTTATTGCAAGAAAAGGTCCAATGGTGCAAGAGAGTGAGACCAACGCAAAGGTGATGCCATATCCAACTTGTGACCACCAACTCTTTTTTGGCGCAATATTTGGATTCGCTAATTTTTTGAAGAAGATAGCCTTACCTAAAATTAATGGGATTGCTAAACCCAACAGCGCGATTCCAACAATAATTGTAATTATCGGTAAATACTTTGTCACTGAGTCGGCAATTGGCACAACCACAAGTGCAAAACCGCCAAAGACGCCGATGAAGCCAACTGTCATTCCTAGACTAAAACGTGTCGCGCGCAGGTAGGCCGAGGCGGTGCGTTTGCCGTTATCTTCACCGGTGATCAATGAGGTTAAGTAGGCTGGTAGCAAAACAAAGCCACAAGGATTGAATGCGGCCAGGGCACCGGCCAATAATGCCAAGGAGAAGAGATTAAAGGAGATCATTAGGATTTCTTAAGCAACTGCCTCGTCATTTTGAAGAGGTCAGATTTGGATAGAGCTCCAATCTGTCGAGTTAAGACTCCCTTGGAGTTCAAAAAAACAAAGGCTGGTTGTGCGGGTACTTTGAAATGTAACCAAATAGCGCCGTCGGTATCAGCCAGATGCGTGATTTTTGAGCTCTTGGTATCGGCCACAAACTGTTTCATGTCAGCAACCGGAGCCAGTCCGGCGACACCAATTACTTTTACTTTACCTTTGAAAGATTTTTCAAGTGCCACGATATCGGGGGCACCAGCACGACAGATGGTGCACCAAGGTGCCCAAAACCAGATGACGGTGGGTTTGCCGGCCAGCTCGTTTCCGATGAATTTTATATCGGTGAGCGTGGTGCCTTTAAAGGCATATACCTGGGCTACCTTTTTAGCTGCCTTTGAATGCTCGGTCGCGTTAACGCCGGTAGTTGAAATTGTCGAAAATAGCAGCAACAACCCAATCGCGGCCACAAGAGATTTCCAAGAACGTTTTGACATTGATTTCCTCCGGTCTAATAGGCTGCTAAAAAACGCTGCTGCCGTGTCGAGCGGTCTAAAACTCCCTTGCCTTTAGTGGCCGAGCTCATTCACTTTTTAGCGTGCCCCCGACAGGATTCGAACCTGTGCACATGCCTTCGGAGGGCAATGCTCTATCCCCTGAGCTACGGGGGCTCGTGGGGTGGTACTGGGCAAGGTTATCAGCGGGTGCAAAGAACCGTGCATACTGCAAGACTCTAGTCATGAATTCAACCGCTTACTTTGCTACTGGCTGTTTTTGGGGCGCCGAACGACGTTTTTGGCAGATGGCTGGCGTACTTGAAACCAGTGTTGGTTACATGGGTGGCGTTCGCCCAAATCCGTCTTACGAGCAGATCTGTACTGGCCTTACCGGCCACGCCGAAATGGTGAAACTGGTTTTTGATCCTGCCATCATCTCTTACCACCGGTTGTTGCAAGAGTTTTGGACGATGCATGATCCGACAACTTTAAATCGACAAGGCGGGGATATTGGAAGTCAATACCGAAGTTGTATTTATACAACCGATGACGCCCAGACCGCGACCGCGCTCGCTTCCAGAGATGTCTATCAAGCTGTTTTAACTGCGGCTGACTTGGGTGAGATTTGTACCGAAATTTTAAGTGCCGAAGGCGTTGCGTACTATCTCGCGGAGGAGTATCACCAAAAGTACTTGCAAAAAAATCCCAATGGTTATGACTGTCTTTCAAGTACCGGAGTGCCATACCCAGAAACTGTGGAAATCTAATGAGTGCACAAGATAATTCAAAAGAGGTTAGCAAGTATCCAGTAAAGATTGATGAAGCCGAACTTGCTAATCGAATCGACCCGCTGTCCTATGACGTATTGCGAAATGCCGCAACCGAGCGCCCGTTTACTGGCGAATACACCGACACCGACAAAGTTGGCGTTTACAAGTGCAAAGCATGTTCGGCTGAGTTATTTAGAAGTGAAACCAAGTTTCATTCTGGGTGCGGGTGGCCATCTTTTTATGCACCAACAAGTGCGGATGCAGTTGAGTTGATTGAAGATAGTTCATTATTTCCACGGGTTCGAACCGAGGTCCGCTGCGCATCATGTGGCTCTCATCTTGGTCACATCTTTACTGGCGAAGGTTATGAAGTTCCAACGGATGAGCGCTGGTGCATAAACTCAGTTTCTTTAATGCTAGAAGCGCGTTAATAAGGTAAACCACGGGCTTCATGAACACGCTTGATCGCATTAATCGGAAATTTCTGATCGACCTCTACTTGTGCAAGCCCCTTGATAGTTCGAGCCTTTGCTCCAGATACACCAATTTCGCGAAGCTGCTGATCAGTTAAGTTAAGCAACCGCTTAGGTGTAATTTCATTTTTACACAACTGCGCTAGCCGGGCATGAATAGTTTGGGCAGCTTTCACCGCCAATTGCTGGGAAATAACTGAACTTACTAATGATTGAAGGTGAGTCTCTTCAGAAATAGTGCTACCAAGTGTGCACAGTGGGCGACGTTCTATTAGTGGCACAAACTTTTTATCCAAAATTGCTACCTCGGCAACGATGCGAAGCATTTTTTGGGTGGAGTGAACTACCACTTACTTATTACAATGAGAAAGTCGGGTACTCATCTGTGACAAGTAACAATGCGTAACCCGCTACCCGATTCCAATAGGCAATTGTGCCGACTACACCTTCTGCGCAAAATTCTGGATAGTTACCGGTGCAAATAACACTTATCCAGGCAAAAAAAGTTAAGAAGGCGGCATAAATTACATAAGCAATTCCAACGACATATAGCGGAATAGCTAAGAACCATTTAACTAATGGCAGCCAACGGTTGAGCGCCTTTGCATCTACATCTGGAAAGGAAATGCTAACAACATTATTTTCTTCCAGTGATGGATATTCATCGGTAAGCAGCAACACATAGGCATCAACTCGCGTTTGTAGTGAAATTAACGCCGTATTGAAAGCAAGCAGATAACTGGGATATACCTGACGAAAAACAATGGCGAGTGCGACCGGCAGAATTAAGAAGCCAACTACAAAGTAACTGGAACCGTTGTCGGTGAAATCTGAACTAGCAGTGAAAGAGGAGAGAAAGATTGCCATCGGGACAACCAGGATGATACGAAATAGAGAGGTCAATCGGTTTCGTTCGGTCAGGGAGACATCGATCTGGGTCTGAATTTGATTGCTCATGCCGCTAAACCTACTCTCACAGCGGCACTGGAATTGGCTATTGCAGTATTCTCGCCATACTTTTGCAGACTGTTACAGTTTGTTGCAGAACTTACTTGGATTCGGGGATATGAAATGGCAGAGTTTTCTAAACTTACAACGATCGAACAACCTGTAACCTTGATGGGAGAAATGGCGGCTTGGTCAATCATGGAACGATTGCGAAAACCTGCCATTGATCCGCCTTCCTTGGTTTTGCCAACAACGCTGGTAGTACGAAATTCGACCAGGCGCTTAACCCCAGAAGAACAGACTCAGTAAAACTCAGTCCTACTTATCATTTGCCACTGGTAGCGAGTAGCCTTACCAATATGAGCGATCATTTGGTTAATGTTCCAGACCTTTCGGAGCTACAGACCCGTTCCAGCGTAAAATGGCGCGAGTATGCGAGCAATGTCCTGCCGCTTCCGGTCGCCGAGATGGATTTTCCGGTCGCCGAACCAATTCGAAATAAACTCATTGGAATGATTTCCTCATCAGATCTTGGGTATTTAGGACCAATTCCAGAGCTTGGATTAGGTTTTCAAAAATTTGCGTCGGGACGTTGGGGCTGGGAGTTAGACCCACTGCAGGTTCGGGCAGCTACCGATGTTGGAGTAGCGGTTGTCGAAATTTTACGTATTTTCACAAATCCAGGTGATTCAATTTTGCTCAGTTCACCGATTTATCACAACTTTTACCACTGGATAAATGAGACCAAGTTAAAGCTAGTAGATGTTGCATTTGAGCGCAACGGGGATGAGTCTAAAAATCCTTGGGAAATAAATTGGGATGGCATGGAAAAGGCTTATGCATCAGGTATTAAAGTTCATTTGCTGTGCAGCCCGCACAACCCGTTAGGCCGAATCTATACCGAAGCAGAACTTCTTCGAATCGTCGAGCTAGCCAAAAAATACAATGTGATTGTTATTAGTGATGAGATCCACGCCCCCCTTACTTACAAAGGCGAGAAGTTTGTTCCCTTTTTAGCCCTAGGGGCAGATGCCCAAGCAGTTGGAGTCACCGTAACGGCGGCCTCAAAGGGTTGGAATATCGCGGGTTTAAAGTGCGCAATTATTATTTCCCAAAATGCACAGATGAACGAAAAGTTGGCAACTATGCCGTTGGCAGTTCATTATCGAGCTTCATTGCTGGGAGCCTTTGCCACTGCGGTCGCATTTTCCGAAAGCGAAATATGGCTAGATACGGTCATCGCTCAGCTAGATGCCAATCGCTATCTGATAAAGGATCTGCTGGCTACCAAATTACCATCGGTGCGATACCACATTCCACAAAACAGTTACTTAGCTTGGCTTGATGTTGAGGCGCTAAACTTAGGCGAAAATCCAACCGCCACCTTGTTAAGTAGCGGCTTAGTTGCATTTAACGCCGGTCATACCTTTGGCAAGCAGTGTTCCCATTACGTACGTCTTAATTTTGCGACAAGTCCAACAATAATTACCGAAGCCATAGATCGGATCGCCAAGGCGCTTTAAATGTCAGTTAAAAAATATGATGTAGTTATTATTGGCGCCGGACACAATGGGCTGGTCGCGGCTACTTATTTAGCTAAGGCCGGAAAATCGGTACTGATACTTGAAGCCAATCTTGAAGAAGGTGGAGCCACCCAAAGCGTTCGAGCTTTTGCTAATTTTGATGCACTGATCTCTAGTTATTCATATTTGGTCGCCCTGCTGCCAGATAAAATAATTCAAGATCTGGAACTTTCCTTTGACGCAATTTCGCGGGAAGTTTCCAGCTATACGCCGTACGGTCAGAGTAGAGGCTTATACGTTTCCCGCAGTTGGGATGCCAAGACCGAGGAATCATTTCACCAACTAGACCCGACCGGCGCCGAAGGAGAAGCATGGCAGCGTTTCTATTCGGAAATCGCCGAGTTCGCTCAAAAAATAGCTCCCACACTTTTGCAACCTCTTAGAACTCGTTCCGAGCTTCGCGCTGAAATTGATCTACCACAAATCTGGGATTATCTGATTGAGCAACCAATAGCTAAAGTTATTTGCGATAGATTTAAAAATGATCTAGTTCGCGGGATCGTTCTTACCGATGCCCTGATTGGAACCTTCGCCTCGGCTTACGATTACCAAGCCAATATTTGTTTTCTCTACCACTTGATTGGAAATGGCACCGGCGAATGGAAAGTTCCTCATGGTGGAATGGGTGCCTTAGTTAAGGAACTAGTTCGCGTTGCCACCTTAAACGGGGTTGAAATCCGAACTAAAAGCAAAATTATAAAAGTTGACAGTAATGCGCAAGGAGTGAGCGTCACCAACGATGCCGGGGAAAGTTTCGAAGCCGACTACCTATTATCAAATGCGGCCCCACAAGTTTTAGCAAAACTTAGAAATAGGAACCCACCGAAAGCATTAGATGGTGCGCAACTAAAGATTAATATCTTGCTGAAACGACTCCCACAATTAAAATCAGGGTTCGATCCACGTTTGGCATTTGCTGGCACTTTTCATGCTAATGAAAGTTTTACCCAGCTCGAACAAGTTTATGCAGCTGCTAAATCCGGCGTAATGCCGGCAAAGATGCCAATTGAAATGTACTGTCACACTTTGTCTGACCCATCAATTCTTAGCCAGGAGTTACAAGATGCTGGCTTTCACACCTTAACCCTCTTTAGCCTGCATACCCCGGCTGCGCTATTTGATGAAGATCACCAGCTTGCCAAGGAGCTGGCCTTGGCCAGCGCCCTTGCCTCCTTGAATGATTACTTAGCTGAACCAATCCAGGATCTAATTGCCGCAATTGAAGTTAAAACGCCGCTAGATTTGCAAGCCGCTATCTCATTGCCACGTGGAAATATCTTCCACCGAGATCTGCACTTTCCGTTCCGGGAAGATGAGCACCCTTTACCTGAAACTACCAGCGCACCTTCCTGGGGAGTTGAAACCGATGACCCGCGCATTTTTATTTGTGGGGCCGGCGCGATACGTGGTGGGGGAGTCAGTGGAATTCCGGGCCATAATGCGGCGATGGCGGTGCTCGCAAACAATTAGACTTAAGCCATGACTCTACATCCTGAAACAGCTGCGATCACCGCCGGAAGGCCAGCAGCAGCCCCTGATGCTTCCCTAAATCCACCTTTGATTTTTTCATCCACTTATCATGCAGGTGGACCAGTCGCGTACGGCCGTTACGGTAATGAAAGTTGGAGCGCACTTGAAGCAGCCATCGGTGAATTAGAAGGCGGCGCTACACTTTCCTTCGCATCAGGCATGGCGGCAATAAGTGCAGTATTTTCAATTTTGCCAATTGCGGCACCGATCGTTGCCTCAGATCAGGGCTATAGCGGAACCATGGGATTGCTAAAGCAACTGAACACATCGGGGCGACTAGAAGTTCGTTTTGTTGATATTACAAACACCGATCAGGTAATTGCAGCGATGAAAGGTGCCGCGCTGGTTTGGTTAGAGTCACCAACTAATCCCTGCCTTGATCTGGCCGATTTGCCAGTTTTAATTGCCGCGGCCAAGAAGTCAGGCATTGGCGTTGGTATTGATAACACCTTTGCCACCCCGCTTGTGCAAAAGCCACTTTCCATGGGCGCAGATATTGTGATGCACTCGGTCACAAAGTATTTGGCCGGCCACAGCGATGTGGTGCTGGGATCACTTTCCACAAATGACACCGCTCTTTTTAATAGATTGGATGAAGCTCGTCGATTTAGCGGTTCTATCCCGGGTCCATTTGAAGCCTGGCTAGCGCTTCGAGGAATTCGCACCTTCCCAATTCGCTTTCGGGCCGCCGAAAGCAACGCGAAAGATTTGGCACAGCGGCTTGCCGCGCATGCAAAGGTAACCCGGGTGCGCTATCCAGGTTTCGGCGCGGTGATCTCCTTTGAGGTCGATGGCACTCCCGAGGAAACTGAGAAAGTTTGTGAATCGTCCCTAGTAATCACCCATGCAACGAGCCTGGGCGGAGTCGAGTCGCTGTGGGAGCGCCGGCGCCGCTGGACCTTAGAGAGCCCATCGGTTCCAGAACAGTTAATCCGACTGGCAGTGGGTTGTGAGCATGTGGATGATCTATGGCTAGATATCGAGCGAGCCCTCGGGAGTTTGTAGAGAAATTTTCAGCATTAGCGGGTATTTTTGTACTATGTTTAAATCAGTTCGCCGAGTAGTCGCCGCAGGCACCGTGACCCTTTTGGCCTTTAGCGCCGTTGGTTCATTTCTGTCTTGGATTGAACACCAAGAGGATTCGGTCGCCGATACCTGGGTCGATGAAGATGAACTTGAAGATGCCTGAAACGAAGTACATTGCCGGAAGTTGTAATATCGGAAAAGGTGAAATCAGAAGTAGGCAATTAGTCGGATTGCTTGGTTTGTTTTTTGCTATCTCAACTTTACTTACCTTCAATGCAGTTGACGCACCCAGAGTAGTTAGGCTGGGAATTTTCTTCCCACTGATGGTTGCAGCAATCGGGTTTTTCCAATCGCGCAACAAGTTCTGCCTAGGCTATGGTTTTGCCGGAACTTTTAACATCGGAAAATTAGGTGAGATCCACCGGGTAACGGCCAAAGCGGATCGAGCAGCCGATAGAAAAACTGCACTGAAGATGCTGGCTAAATCTTTTTTGCTCGCCGCCCTAGTAACCGGAGTGGTTTTGGCACTACCCTTCTAAGCATGAAGATTCTTATTCATACTCGCAATGCAGATTTAGCAGAAGATTTTAGAAGTATCGCAGAGGAAAAACTAACCAGCATGGAGCGATTCAACGTCGTGATAGATCGCGTAGAAGTCGAAGTTCTTCATGAAGCAAACCCACATCAAGGAAAACGCAAGCACAAAGTAGTTTTGACCTCACATGGATCTGGCCCATTGCTTCGTGCCGAAGCCGCTGAATTTAATGACTTAGCCGCATTTGATACTGCGGTCAAAGCCTTTGCTCTACAGATTAGAAAAATTAATGAGCGAGCCAAAGATTATGATCGCGACACATTGCGAAAGATGAAAACCGGTATTTAAACTATCTCGCTTCCATCTTTGCGGGTCGCGGTAAGACTTGCTACCGCGGTAATAATTAGTGCCACAACAATTACCCCTAAGCTCGCTTCGATCGCAACATGAGGAAGTTTTATACCTGCAATTTTATGGATACCAACTCCGTGGAAAGCTTCAATCACCATCTTCAGGCCAATGAAAGCTAAGATAAATGAAAGACCCTTAGATAAATAGACCAGACGTTTTACTAGCCCCTGTAACAAGAAGTACAACTGGCGCAGTCCCATAAGTGCGAAGATATTGGCGCAGACAACGATATAAGGATCGCGGGTGATTCCAAAAATCGCTGGAATTGAATCGAGGGCAAAAACCAAGTCGGTAAAGCCGAGTGAGATCAAAGCAATTGTAAATGTAGTTGCACCCTTTGAGCGCAAATACTTGGTAATGCGATCCTCCTTCCACTCTTTGTCATGATCATCCTCTTTCACAAGTTGATAAGCGGTATAAATAAGGAAGGCGCCAAAGATAAAGAAGGCACCCGAGAATTTTTCAATGATTGCACTACCCGCGGCGATAAAGCCACCCCGAAGCACCAGGGCGATGATGATTCCTAGCAGTAGAACTAACTGTTGTTTGGTCTTATCGATTTGCAGGCGACCTAAAATAATTACAAACACAAATATGTTATCCACGGACAACGCATACTCCGTCAACCAGCCAGCAAAGAATTCTTTTTGCGAGTTTGTATCAGTTGTCCAATTTGATAGGAAGTAACCAAAAATTAAAGCGGCGGCAACATAAATAATTGACCAAATTCCGGCCTCTAGCATGGTCGTCTCTTTATGGCGCCGAATGATTGCAATCGTTAGATCTACGATTATGATGGCGGCTAAAACACCGAGTGTAATTAGCCAGGTCGCCGTAGATTCCATATTTGTATTGTGTCAGTTAGTGTTGCACCCAGATGGTTGAAATCGCGGGAATAGAGATTTTTCCAAACCAACCATCGACTGCTCCCGCGCTCATAATTAATAACTTTCCAGTGAACTCAATCTCAATGTCCTTATCCGCCAAATTCATGAAGATTGAAACATTACCGCGTCGATATGCCAGCAACTCTGTTCCATACGGACCAATGCGGGGCGCACTGATCCAAGTTATTGCACCGGTTGCTATTAAATGACGCGCACGTAGCGACAGCGCACTTCGATAAAGATTTAAGGTGCTTTTTGGATCACCATTTTGTTTTTCAACGGTTAATTCAACCCATGAATTCTGCAGCGGTAACCAGGGTTGACCTGCCGTAAATTGAAATGGTGCGGCTTTGCCAGACCATGGCAGTGGAACTCGTGAACCATCTCGACCCTTTTGCGCACCGTTGGTACGCCGGTAAATTGGATCTTGCCGAGCTTCATCTGGAATTTCGCCATCTGGCAAGCCAAGTTCTTGGCCTGCATATACGTAACACGATCCGGGTAAACCAAACACGAATAACGCTAAGGCGCGGGACTGCAGATCGCCAATCCGTGATGCCACACGTGGTGAGTCGTGGTTACTCAAAGCCCAAGTTGGCAGGGCGGGCACAGTTGCCATGAGCTCAATGGCGTTGTTGATGACATCAAATAGAAATTGTGCATCAAAAGGGGCATTAAGCAGATCAAAATTAAACACTTGGTGCAGTTCATCGGGTCGGACATATTTTGTGGCATTGACTAGCGGATGTACCCACACCTCAGCTACCGCCATCACTTCCCGGTCACCGTAAGAATCAAATATTTTTCGCCAATTGCGATAGATCTCGTGCACACCTGGTCGATCAAAGTAAGGGACAGTTGGCAGTAGTGCAGATCGCTTTTCATGATCCATGGGGACATCGAGGCGCAATGCATCGCTTAGGCCTTGTGGGTCGTGATGATCGGCTGCAACATCTTCTTTAACTAAACCATGCGCTACATCAATCCGAAATCCATCAACTCCAAGGTCTAGCCAAAAGCGCAAGGTTTTTTCAAAATCTACTGCAACTTCGGGGTTATCCCAATTTAGATCTGGTTGCGAAGAATCAAA
>Ga0209284_10000427_pt1 | contig 68781 bp, 47 predicted proteins | sample FRY03_FD_187211 | JGI IMG/M metagenome (GOLD analysis project Ga0209284, IMG submission 187211) | Freshwater microbial communities from Lake Fryxell liftoff mats and glacier meltwater in Antarctica - FRY-03 (SPAdes) (version 2) | ecosystem: Environmental > Aquatic > Freshwater > Ice > Glacier...
AGTTGAAAAGAATGCAGTCAACGATGAAGATTTTTAAAGATTATGTTTATGTGAGTTCGAAATTACAAAATATGATAAAAGAATCTGGTATGGAGGATTTTAATATTTTGTATTATTTGAAAGAATTTGAAGAAGAAGATAATGGAGAAGAAGAAGTTGAAGATTTGGATTTAGATTTGTTTGAGGAAGAAGAAATTGATGAAGAGGAGGGTTTTGAGGAGGAGGATTTTGAGTTCGAAATTGATGGGGAGGAAGTTGAGGAGGAGGAGACCCCACCCAGTGAAAAAGAATTTTCACGAACCCGCCCCGAGGCAGGTTTTTAAGAGGAAAAAATAGGTTAAAGGGTGTAATTGAGTGCAAAGAAGCACACCCTTAATTCCGCAAATTTAAGATTAGGGGGGGATAAGAAAATAAGAGACCATAATAATTAACATATTTATTTAAATAATAATAACAATATTTGCATATTAAAAAGTGTCAACCTACATTAGTGTAAGACAGAAAATAAAGAGACCACCCCGTCAGACTGCGTCTGCCACCCCTCCATAAAGGGGAATTTAAGAAAAAAGTTAAAAAAGGGTGTAATTGAGTGCAGGATTTTGGGAGGAGAAAAGAGAATATCTATTTTTATTTGGTAATATTTAAAAGGTATTATTAAATAAATGGTTTTGAGACCCCACCCCGTGAAAACGAATTTTCACGAACCCGCCCCGAGGCAGGTTTTTAAGAGGAAGAAATAGGAAAAAGGGTGTAATTGAGTGCAAAGAAGCACACCCTTAAACACGAAAATTTAAGATTTAGGGTGGGGGTAAGAAAATAAGAGACCATATTAATTAACATATTTTTTTAAATAATAATAACAATATTTGCATATTAAAAAGTGTCAACATATATTAGTGTAAGACAGAAAATAAAGAGACCACCCCGTCAGACTGCGTCTGCCACCCCTCCATAAAGGGGAATTTAAGAAAAGAAGTGAAAAAAGAGGGTAACTGAGTGCAGGATATTTGAGAGGAGAACTCAGCCTTAAACACGAAAATTTAAGATTAGGGAGGGGATAAGAAAATAAGAGACCATATTAATTAACATATTTTTTTAAATAATAATGACAATATTTGCATATTAAAAAGTGTCAACATATATTAGTGTAAGCCAAACCGAGGCAGGTTTTTAAGAGGAAAAAATAGGAGAAAGAGGGTAATTGAGTGCAGGATTTTGGGAGAGAACCCCACCCTAAACCTCCGCAAATTTTAAGATTTGGCAGGAAATTTAAGAGTAGGAAGACGACCCGCCGGTCGTCTCTACAAAATAGAAAAAATAAAATACAGGGTAATTGAGTGCAGGATTTTAATAATAATTAGGTTTCTTCCAATCTTACAATTATTATTCTAATCAACTCTTGAAAATTCTGATAGAAAGTGAAATTCAATTTCAGGGTTTTTGTCAATTGTTTTTTCTAAAAGCCAAGAGGAATCTGCAAAAAATACTGGTAATCCATCTTTATCTTTTGCAATATTCTGAGATTTGAGTCTAATAAATTCATTCAAAATTGCTGGATTATTTGAAGTAATCCAACAAGCTTTGTAATAGTTTAGTGGCTTAAATTTACAAGAAGCACCATATTCGTGTAGTAATCTATATTGAATTACTTCAAATTGCAAATCTCCAACTGTACCAATAATTTTAGTGGAACCCATATTTTGTTCGAATAACTGAGCAACGCCTTCATCTGTAAGCTGTTCAATTCCTTTTGCTAATTGTTTGGATTTTAGTGGGTCAGAATTGATTAATTCTTTGAAAATCTCTGGCGAAAAGCTTGGAATACCTTTGAATATTAATTCTTCACCTTCTGTTAGAGTGTCCTTTATTTTAAATGTGCCAGAGTCATAAAGCCCAATTACATCACCTGGAAATGCTTCATCTATAATATTTTTTTCGGAAGCAAAAAATGTAGCTGGAGATGAAAATCTAATTGTTTTTTTTAATCTTGGATGATAATAAAACTTATTTCTTTCGAAAGTCCCAGAGCAAATTCTCAAGAATGCAATTCTATCTCTATGTTTTGGGTCTAAATTTGCGTGTATTTTAAAAACAAATCCAGTAAATTTATTTTCATTTGGCTCTACCATACGACTATTACTCATTCTCGGTAATGGTGAAGGAGCAATCTCTAAACACGTATCTAATAATTCTCTTACACCAAAATTATTAATTGCACTACCAAAAAATACTGGTGCTATATTAGCTTTAAGATATTCTTCTTTATCAAATTTATCATAAATAACTTCCACCATCTCTAATTCTTCTTGAAGTTTACTGATATAAGTATCAAGTTTAGATTTTATAACTGGGTCGTTCAAATCATCAAATTTTAAAATTTTATCATCATCTTCTACTTTTGTCCTATTCGCAGAAAATAAGTTTATGTTTTTTCTATAAATGTTATAAACACCTTTGAAAGTGCTACCTCTACTTATGGGCCAACTCAATGGACAAACCTTAATATTTAGTTTCTGCTCAATTTCGTCCAAAAGTTCAATCGAATCTTTACCTTCTCTATCCATTTTATTAATAAAAACGATTGTAGGGGTGTTCCTCATTCTACAAACTTCCATCAATTTTTCAGTTTGTGCCTCAACTCCTTTTACACTATCAACGACTAAAATCACGCTATCAACAGCGGTTAGTGTTCTATAAGTATCTTCAGCAAAATCTTTGTGACCAGGTGTATCCAATAAATTAATTCTAAAACCATTGTAATCAAAAACCATAACTGCCGTAGAAACAGAGATACCTCTTTGTTTCTCAATTTCCATAAAATCGGAAGTAGCTGTTTTTTTAATTTTATTTGATTTTACTGCTCCTGCAGTCTGAATAGCTCCACCATATAACAAAAACTTCTCTGTTAAAGTAGTTTTACCTGCATCAGGGTGAGATATAATAGCGAAAGTTTTGCGTTTATTTATTTCTTCTTGTAGATTCATAGTTACATAGAGACGAGTAATTGAAAAAAAATTGAAAAATATGTTTTGTTCCTAAATTTAACAATGATATCTGTTATATCATTGTTAAATTCCACACAAATAAATTATCACAAAAATTATCAACTATCAATACAAAAGAAGTTAGAAGTGTAATAAATCTAATATAATCCGTCATAAATAACAATTGTTATATCGAGATTGAAAAAGTGGAAATAAGTTTAGTCATTTCATATTTCTTAGCGATTTTAGTGGGCTTATTATTAGGTGCGTTAGGTGGAGGTGGGTCAATACTTGCACTGCCTATTTTCGTTTATATTTTGGGTATAGACCCGATTCTGGCAACTACATATTCATTGTTTGTTGTTGGCATTTCGAGTTCAATTGGTGCATTTAAAAGTTTTAAAAATAAATTAGTTGATTTTAATGCACTTATTTATTTTGGAATTGCGTCTGTAATTTCAGTCGTTATTACAAGAACATTTATTTTAGATTTAATTCCAGAAATAATAAGTTTGCCTTATATTTCTCTAACCAAAGGCAAGTTTATTATGTTATTATTTTCGGTATTGATGCTTGGTGCAGCAATATCAATGATAATAAACAAAGATAATGGTAAACCAAAACAAGATTTAATGCTAAGCAATCCAACTGTTTTTGATAAAATAATATTAGTATTACAAGGTCTTTTTGATGGACTAATAACTGGTTTGGTTGGAGCGGGTGGTGGCTTTTTGATAGTACCGACCTTAGTTTTAATTTCAAAAATCGATGTTAAAATTGCTGTTGCCACTTCACTTGCAATTATAAGCATAAAAACTATCATTGGATTTATAAGCTCTTACAAAACAGATACTAATATTGACTTCACTTTTCTTATAATATTTACTTTAATTGCAATAGTAGGAATCGTAATTGGATTAAAGTTGGCTACAAAAATTAAAGCAGAACAAACAAAAAAATATTTTGGATATTTCTTAATAATAGTTTCTTTTACCATTTTTTATAAAGAATTTATTAATTAAAATAACCAAACCACTTAAAAGTAAAAACTAAAACAACAATAATTTATATTTACAACTACAAAGGATTTAAAATGATTATCAAACAATTTTACGATTATGGCTTAGCCCACGCTTCTTATGTTATTATTTCTGGTAATGAAGCGGCAACAGTTGACCCAGCTAGAGACCCCAAACCTTATCTAGATTTTATCAAAGAAAATAACGCAGAACTAAAATATATTATAGAAACTCACCCTCACGCTGATTTTGTAAGCTCACATCTTGAGTTACATAAATTAACTGGAGCTAAAATTTTAGTAAATTCTCTCTTGGGTGCAGAATATGAACATCAAGTATTTGATGATGATAATGAAGTAAAATTAGGGAAAATCACTCTAAAAAATCTTCATACACCTGGTCATAGCCCAGATAGTAATTCTATTTTGGTAATTGATGAAAATGGCAAACAGCAGTCTATTTTTACAGGTGATACCTTATTTGTTGGAGATGTGGGTAGACCAGATTTAAGAGAAGATGTTGGGTTTATAACAAGTAAAAGAGAAGATTTAGCCAGAGATATGTATTACTCTACTCGTAATAAGTTAATGAATTTACAGAGGAATGTAATAGTTTATCCTGCACATGGTGCTGGCTCATTATGTGGAAAAAACCTTTCTAATGACTTGGAGTCAACAATAGGAAAAGAAATTGAAACAAATTATGCCCTCCAAAATTATGATGTTGATACATTTGTAAAAGTATTGACAGAAGACCAACCATTTATACCAAAGTATTTTGGTTATGATGTTGACTTGAACAAAAAAGGTGCTCCAAATTATCAAGAAAGTATAAATTCTGTAAAAAGAGAAGATATTTTTAATCAACTAGAAAAAAATATTCTTATCATCGATGCACGCCCACAAGACCAATTTAAAAATGGTTATTTCCAAGGTGCTATAAATATACCTAACGACTTAAAATTTGAAACTTGGGTTGGTACTCTTGTTTCACCAAACGAAAAGTTTTATTTAATAGCTGAGAACTCCGACGAAAGAGAAATATTGATTTCTAAACTTGCAAAAATAGGGTATGAATTTAATATAGAAATTACTTATTCTGGATTATCAAATAAAAACAAATCTATAAAATTAATTGATTTAGAAAATTTCAAAAATAATATAAATGATTATAATATTATTGATGTAAGAAATTTTGGTGAATATAAAGATGGTGCAATAATAAATGGCTCGCAAAATTTCCCTTTGCCAAATCTAAGAGAAATATATAGTAAAATTGATACTACAAAACCAATTATTGTGCATTGCAAAGGCGGCTATCGTTCTGCAATTGCAACAAGTATAATAAAAAATAATTTTCCAGAAAATGAAGTTTATGATTTATCTTTTGCTATTGAAGAATTTAAGTCTTAATTTTGACATAGTTAAGTTTTGAAATTTGTGAAATGTTAAGAGTTTAGAGCATAGAATGGGAAATAGCAAAAATTTGTTTACTAGAAATAATGTACTTAAAAACAACATACTTAAAAATAATACACAAAAAATAAATATATTAAAAGTTATTAAATTAAATAACTCAAAGAATATATTTATTATCCTTTTTATATCTCAATTATTTTTTTCATTTGAGTTATACTCACAATTCATAAATGAAGAATATTTAATTGAAAATTTAAAACAATTATCATCAAGTGAATTTAAAGGGCGAAAACCCACACAAGAAACATTTAGAACTGTCCAAGATTATTTAGTTACAAAATATAAAGAAAATGGACTAAACGACATTACTAACAATTATGAACAAATCTTTGATTTGCCAACTCATTATTCTTATGATGGGTCCTCAAGTTTGAGTTTTAATATAATTATTCCAAAATTAGGTGTTCCAATTGAGAAAATCAAACCAAGAATGAATATATTAACAAACGGTGTAGATTGGTCTCCAATGAGTATGTCTAATAACGGAAATTTTGAAGGTGAAATTGCATTTTTGGGCTACGGAATAAGTGCCAAAGACCTAAAATATGATGATTACGAAGGAATAGATGTTAATGGTAAAGCAGTAATTATTTTGACTGACTCTCCTGATGGAGATAAACAAGACTCAAAATTTAAGCCTTTTACTCGTTATTCTTATAAAATCAAAAATGCTTTTGAGCACGGTGCCAAAGCTGTCATTTTTCTAAAAACTCAAGGTGATTCTGCTAATGTTTTTATGCCACTTGAGTATTTTGAGTACGGAGAAAAGAAAGATATTTTAGTGCTACAAGGCAATAGAACTACAATTTCTAAATATTTTCCTAATAATGCTCAACTAAAAATTGTAGAAGAGAAAATAAATACAGACAAAAAAACAAATAGTTTTATTTTGGCTAATTCAACAGTTGATATAAAACTGAATTTAATTGTAACTTACACTCAAAGTTCAAATATTGTTGGTTTTATTGAAGGTACAGATTCCAAGCTAAAAGATGAAATTCTATTAGTTGGAGCACATTATGACCATCTCGGCGAAGGTGCAATGAATTCATTGGCTAATTCATCTTACGGCAAAATTCACTTCGGTGCTGACGATAATGCATCAGGCACTGCTGCCATAATTTCAATTAGTAAGTATTTTAATGAAAATAAACCTAAACGAAGTTTGATGTTTGTACTTTTTACTGGAGAAGAATCAGGCTTACTTGGCTCTAAATATTTTGTCAAATCCGAACTTATGACAAAATATAATATAGTTTCAATGATCAATGTTGATATGATTGGTCGTTACAAAGATAATATTCTTGTTGGTGGAGTTGGCACCGATAAAAGTTTTACTGATATAGTAAATAAAACTAATGAAAATTATAATTTCAAACTAAACTTAGAACAAAGTGGAAAAGCTCCAAGTGATAGCGAAACATTTTATCTAAAAAACAAACCTGTACTTTTCTTCTTTACCGGTATTCATGAAGATTATCACACTCCAAGAGATACATTTGATAAAATAAAAAAAATAGAATACGTAAAAATCACAAATATGATATTAGAAGTAATTGACAAAATTACAAATTTAGAAAATAGTTTAGAATTTATTAAAGTAGATTAGAATTAACAAATATTCCTTTTTATATTTATAGTCTTTACTTTTCTTTAATTAATAAATTCAATGCTAAATAATTTAAACCTAAAAAATCAACTAAATTTAGATATTAATTTTGATTTGCGTTCACCTAACACGATAGATGAAAAGTACCCTTTGGTAATATTTTCACATGGTTTTAAAAGTTATCGAAACTGGGGATTTATACCATTCCTTTGTGAAAAACTAAGTAAAAATTATATAACAGTTAATTTTGATTTTTCTTTAAACGGAGTAATTGACCAAGAAAAAGTAGTTTTTGACAGCGAAATCTTTAGAAAAAATACCGTAACACAACAAATATCCGACTTGAATTTATTAATAGATTATTTAGTTGAAATATTGACACCAACTACATATTTTAATGGTGAGATTATATTAATAGGACATTCTTTGGGGGGTGCGACTTCAACTATTTTAACTAAAACAAGAAAAGATATTAATAAGATTATTTTGTTGGCGTCTATATCACAAATTAATCGAAATACAGATAGACAAAAAGATTTATGGCGACAAACTGGTTATATGGAGTTGACAGCACAGCCTAATAATCAAAAACTCTATTTGGATTATACTTATCAAAATGATAAAGATATTAATTTTACTAAAAACGAAATAATTGAAAATGTAATAAGTTTCCAAAATCCCATGCTTATTGTTCACGGAAATCAAGATTTCACTGTAAAATTAAACGAGGCAGAAGATATTTATAATAGTAGAATTAATGCGGGTTTAAAAGATATTACTAAATTACTGATTTTAGAAAAATGTAATCATACATTTAATGTTAAATTAAAAGATAGTTATTCAGTAGAAAATAGTGATAATAATCACGAAAATAATCTTATTTTAAAGGAACTAATTGAAAACTTGGAAGTTTTCTTACAAACTAATGAAATTAAATAATTTATATTCATTGTTTACAAATCAAAAATTTGTAATTTTAGATAATAATTTTACTATAAATCAAAATTTTAAAAAATATAGAAAATTTGTTAGTATTTTAAGCTTTAGTTTTGCACTTAATTCGTGTGAAATTTTTGTTATTGGTGGAAAAACTGAAATTATTAAAGAGAAGAAAATAATTAATACAGATTTTAAAAGTAGTATTGGTACATTAAACTTATTTAAGTTAGAAGCAGATAATAATAATCATTATGCTATGTTGGATTATATTTCAAGTGAAAATAATTTGTTATTGGCTATTGAAAAGTACGAATACAAAGATGAAATGGCTCGTTTAACTAGAATAATTAGAAACAAACCAATAACAAACGAATTAAATGACACTATAACAAACTATAAAGAAGATATAACTTTAGAATTTGATTATAGTAGTAATTATAAGTTTATGATGAATAGAATTCAAGACAAGTGGTATATTTATAATTATGATAAAGTTATAATTAATAATTAAATAAATCTATTATTTGATTGAAATCCAAACATTTATTTAATTAACATCATTTATAAGAATAAAATATAGATGTCATACAAATATCTTGCTTTATTATCGGGAATACTATTAAGTATATCATTTCCACCTTCTTACAAAATTGATTTAAGTTTTCTGTCGTTTATTTCCTTCCTTCCACTATTATTGGTACTTAATTCATCTAATAATTACAATTTTATTTCTTTCAAAAAAAAGCAAAATTTTGCTGAAACTAATAATGAGAATAAAAGTTTATTTTTAGTGCTTTATCTTACTTTTCTAATTTACCATATTGGAGTAAATTGGTGGATTGGATCTTTCCAAAAGCAAACTGACCCTTATTTATTAATGTCCGCAATTTTATTGAGTATATTTCACCCTTTCTTTTTTATGGTTCCAATAAAGATATATCTAACACTCAAAAAATTAGCTACTGATAAAAATTTAAAATTCAAAGAAAAAATACATTTTTTATTCCCATTTATTTGGGTTGTTTTTGAATGGCTACATGGGGAAACAGAATTAAGTTATCCTTGGATTACATTGGGTTATACACAAATAGAATCAATTAATTGGATACAATTTATAGATATAACAGGAATATGGGGAGCAAGTTTTATCATCTTAATGATAAATGTTTTAATTTACGATTTATATTCTAATTATATAAAGACCAATGACAATACATTCGATATAAAAAACATAATTACGTTTTTCAATTATAAACGAAATACAATATTAATACTTTTATTTTTTGTTTTATCTCCTTTTATTTATTCTACTTATCAATATTATAATTTTAAATTTATTATTGAACAAACAAAAAATGTTAATTCAAATAAAATTGATAAATTAAATAATGTCAAAATTGATAAAAACTATATCAACTTTGGAGTAATTCAACCAAATATAAATCCTTGGGAAAAGTGGGCTGGTCAAGGAATGGAACAGATTAGTAATCATTTGAATTTACAAGATAAATGTATTAAAACTCTTAACAATTCTATTAACCAAAATGACAAAATTGATTTATTTATTTGGAGTGAAACAGCAATTCCTTTTATTGATATGAGTGTAAATTCTAATCGTAATATTGATGTATTAAAACAGGACATTGTTAAAAATAAGTATAGTTTATTGACTGGCTTTACAGACATCAAAATATTTCCTTACGGTATCAATAAAACAATAACTGCACGCCCATATTTTGGCGAAAGTTATTATGAGCCTTATAATTCTGCAATGTTAATAAATCCAAAAGATTTAGACAGTATTTCTACTGATAATTTCAGAGAAAAAAACATTTATCAAAAAATGAAACTAACTCCATTCGCAGAAAGATTACCTCATTCGGAGCTTATTAGTTTTGCACAAAATTGGTTTACTTGGGGTGTTGGAATATCATCCTGGGGTATCGGAACTAATCAAAAAAACCTTATTTTTGAAAACAACAAAAAAACTGCTATTATTGCTCCTATTATATGTATAGAGTCAATTTATCCTCGTTTTGTATCAAATTTTGCTGAATTGGGTGCCGAAATATTTGTAATCATAACAAACGATGCCTGGTATAATGGTACACCAGGACCAAGGCAACATTATTTGATTGGGGCTGCAAGAGCCATAGAAAACAAAAGATTTTTAGTTCGATGTGCGAATTCAGGTGTTTCAGGTGTTATCTCACCATTAGGTACTTCTATATATGAAATTTCAACTCAAACCTCTTCATTTTTTAAATTTAAAGTTCCAAAAATCCATAAATTAACTTTGTATTCCCAATACGGAGATTGGTTTCCATTTCTTCTAATTTTATGTGTTTTGGGAATATATATTTATTTAAAGAAAAATTAAATCCAACAACCAATTCAACATATTATTATAAAATATTAATAAATATAGTATAAATTAATTGCTTTTTATGTAATTATTGTAATTATTATCAAAACTTGTAACAAATTGATAAATAATTTGTTATAAGTTTAAAAATATGTTATATTTATAATTATATTTATATTTAATCGTATAGTATTTATATTGACAATAACTATCTAATAATTAATGAACACAAATAATAAATACACATTTAAACCTAAGTTTTGTTTTTTAATAATACTTACTATCATATTGAGTGCAACTACATATCAAACAAATTCGCAATCTTTCAAAAAAGTAACAAAAGAAGTGGGTTTAGATCATAATTCATTTGATCCAATGATGATGGCTTCTGGCGTTGCTATTTTTGATTATGATAATGATGGTTTGGAAGATTTTTATATGGTTAGTGGTGTAAATATGGACCACTTATACAAAAATAACGGAGATGGCACTTTTACGAATGTTACCAAATTAGCTGGCTTAGAATTTACTAAAAGTGTCAGAAGTACTGGAATTACTACTGGTGATTATGATAATGATGGTTATAGAGATATCATTTTGGGTACTGGTGGTAATTTGCCAGAGATTTTACTCAAAAATAATGGAGATGGTACATTTACAGATGTTTCTAAAATTTCTGGTATTACTTCTAAAACCTTTTCATTCTCATTGACTTTTAATGACTTTAATCAAGATGGTTGGTTAGATATATATGTTGGCAATTACGGACCAGCACCAAATGAGCCTGGGTTACCAAATGTATTATACCAAAATAATGGAGATGGCACATTTACAGACGTTACATCTATTCAGAAAGTTGGCGAAAAAGGCTGTACCTTAGCAACAATATTTTCTGATATTGATAATGACCATGATTTAGATTTATTAGTTGTAAATGATTTTGGATTAGTTCAGGGTGCCAATGCTATCTATGAATTTGATGCAAATCAAAATTTATTTAAAAATATTAGTTTTTCATCTGGATTTAATACTCCAATTTATGGAATGGGTATCTCACAAATTGATATAAATGAAGATGGCTATTTTGATTATTACTTAACAAACATTAGACATAATGTGTTAATGATAAATCAAAAGAACAATACTTTTTTGGATAATGCCAGAAACTTAGAAATGACTTTTCCATTTATACCTAAATCTTTTAATCCTGAATTCGCTACAGAATTAGAATCAACAAGTTGGGCAGCATTGATGTATGACTATGACTGTGATAGTTATATTGATGTATTTGTAACAACTGGACACGTTCAAACGCCATTCAATTATAATGACCCCGATAAGGTATTAAAAAATATTGAAAACAAAACATTTGAAGATGTTTCTGATGAACTTGGTTTTAATTACACCGAAAGAAGTCGAGGAGCAGCATTATTTGATTTTGACAACGATGGAGATATGGATATAGTTGTCAATGTTGTTAATTTAGTAAAAGATGGTACTGGTAGATCAATTTTTTATAGAAATGATTTTCAACATAATAATAATTGGCTAAAAGTAAAATTAGTTGGAAGTACAATTAACAGAGACGCTTTCGGTTCTAGAATAAAAGTATATTTCGGTGATAGAAGAATGTTAATGAAAGAAGTTGATGGTGGTGGTGGAATATATACATCTCAAAGCTCACAATACATTCATTTTGGTTTAGCCAAAAACCCAAAAGTAGATAGTATAGAAGTCATTTGGTTAGGTGGCGAAACAAAAACTTTCAAAAATGTAAATACCAATCAAACAATTATTATTGTTCAAGATTACAAATCAATTGAAAATATTACTATTTGCAAAGGTAGTGAATTTTTAGGTCAAATTATAGATAAACCAACTACTGTAGAGAAAATATTTACTGCCAAAAACGGAGCGGATAGTATTGTAACTTATAATGTTCAAGTAATAGAGCCTGCTATTAAAAATATTGATATGTCAGTTTGTGTTGGTACTGTATTTAATACTATAACAATATTGAACGATACTTTAATTACCGAAAAATATTTAGCATTTAATGGTTGTGATAGTTTAGTTAATTTTCAAATTAATACTTTGGCTACACCAACTTTCACAGAAGAAAAGAACTTATGTTATGGCGAAAACTTTAGAAATATCCCCCAATTCAAATCTAATACTTTCATCGAAAAAATAAAAAGTGAAGATATTTGCGATAGTGTTTATATCTGCTACTTGTACGTAGAAAATAAAAATGAAACAAATATTATTTTTTATTTAGACGAAAATAGGTTATATCAAAATAACTATTATCCTATAGATACTACCTTAGCTTTTACTTTCCAAAGTTATAAAGGTTGTGATAGTACAGTCAATATTTCACTCAAAACTCCTTTATCAATTGAAAATAAAGATAATGAAGTATTTGATATTCAAGTCTATCCAACTTTGATACAGTTAAACGAAAATTTATTTATTGATATTAATATTGAAAACCCTAATTTCTCAAATAATTTATTACAGATTAATATTTTTGATATTTTGGGAAGTAAAATTTATAACGAGAATAAAATCGTTCAAAATGGATTTAATCATTTTGAAATATCTGAATTTCAAAAATTAAAAAATCAATTGAGCTCTAACAATTATCTTTTAAATATACAAATTAGAGATATAAATAGAAATTTTTTGCTCAAAATATTAAAATAAAAATATTTAACTATTTCCTTATTACAAAGATTAAAAATTATGGTAAAGAATATACTTTTCAATGAATTCAAAAATAAGAATTGCTTTAAAATACAAAGTAAAATATTTATTATTACTTTATTAGTTGTCTTCTCAAATAATTTATTTAGTCAAAATATTAAGTTAAATGATATTACTAAAATTGTAAAATTAAAACATTCTGCATTTGACCCAATTGGAATGACTGGTGGTATTGGAGTTATAGATTTTGATAATGATGGATTTGAAGATTTGTATTTTACCTCTGGACTGAAAAAAGATCTTTTATACAAAAATATGAATGGCAAAACTTTTGAAGAAGTAACTGTAAATAGTGATTTCAATATCACTGGAGGATTATTGACCAGCGGGGTAGCCATCGGAGATATTGACAATGATGGTTTAGATGATATTATAGTAGCGACAGGAAATAATAAACCTGACTTAATTTTCATCAATGAAGGAAGCGGAAAATTTAAAAATATTTCTCTAATAGCTGGTATTACAACTAAATCTTTTGCTTCTTCTGTTACTTTATTTGATATCAATAACGATGGATTATTGGATATTTATTTCGGTAATTATTCTCCAAGCCCAGGTGAACCTTGCCACCCTAATATTTTATATATAAATAAAGGCAATAGAAAATTTCAAGATGAAACAATAAAGTGGGGACTTGAAGACCCCGGTTGTACACTTGCTACAATGTTTACTGACATTAATAATGATGGTGTTTTTGAATTATATGTTGGTAATGATTTTGGAAATTTATATGGACCAAATAAACTTTTTGTATTTGACTCTACTCTTAATAAGTATATTGACAAGGCAGCCAACTTTGGTGTAAGTGATAAAATGAGTAGTATGGGAATATTTAGTGGAGATTATGATAACGATGGCTTTTTTGATTATTATTTATCAAACATAGATTCTAATAAATTTTATAAAAATATTGCTGGACAGAAATTTTCTAATATTACAGTTCAATCAAAAACACACATAGAAAGATATTTTGATACTACTACAAATACATTTATTTCTCCAACAAGTTGGGGTGGTGGATTTGTTGATTTAAATCACGACTCTTTTTTAGATTTAGTTGTTGTTAATGGAAATTTATTAAGTCCAAGTAATTTCCCAAGAGACAGTAATAAAATTTATAAAAATCTTAAAAATGGACAATTTGAAGATGTCTCAAATATAAGTGGATTTAATAGCTCAAATAAAAATAGAGGTTTTGCATATTTGGACTTTGATAATGATGGAGATATTGATTTAGTTACAGCTGCTGTTGTAATTGCAACTCAAAATACCACGAATTGCGAATTTTATGAAAATGTCCTGCCACTGACGACAAATACTAATTGGTTAAAAATCAAATTAGTAGGTTCTTCAATAAACAGAAATGCTATTGGTAGTAAAATTAATTTATTTATGAATAACAAAATTTATAAAAGAGAAATTCACGGTGGCGGAGATACTTATTACTCTCAAAATACACTAACCCAACATTTTGGTTTAGCAGAGAATACAAATATAGATAGTATCGAAATTATTTGGAGAAGTGGTGAACGTCAAATCTTAAAAAGTGTGGGAGTTAATCAAACTTTGAAAATTATTCAAGATTATTTTAATATTGTTGATACAAATGTTTGTAGAGGTACTATTTTTAGAAATAGAGTTATAAACAAAAAAGAAAAGTTTAATTTTACTTATATAGCTAAAAATGGAGCGGACTCAATTGTAACATACAATATTGATATTAGGGAACCAGTTTTGAATGAAATTATTTTAGAATTTTGTGAAGGTGATGTTTTGGAAAATCAAAGATTAGAAAAAGGTTTTTCAACTGAGAAGAATGGCGTATCTTTTACTGGCTGTGATAGTGTTTATCGTAGGGTAGTCAATGTCTCTGCTGCTCCCAAAGATACAAAAAATATTGATATTTGTTATGGAGAGAGATACAAAGGTGTTTTTTATAATCGTGATATTAAATTAGAAGAAAGAATTAAAAATAACGAAGGTTGTGATAGTTTAATTACTGTAAATATTAAAGTGTTACCTTCACCAAAATTTGAAGAAATTAAATATGTTTGTAATGGCTACTTGTATTTTGAGACAAAACTCACATCAGATACAACTATAATTGATTATTTCAAAACAGGTGCTGGCTGTGATTCTGTTTATGTAAGAAATTTTAAAGTTGAACCTATGAGAAAATTTGAAACTAATATCTCAATCAATTATGGTGAATATTATGAAGACAACTTGATAACTAAAGATACTTCCATTGTAAAAAAAGTTAGAACTGATGCTGGTTGTGATAGTTTGTATATTATCAAAATCCAAATGATTACAAGTATTTCTTCTGAATTTAATAATAATGAAATTAAAATTTACCCTAATCCGTTTGAAAATAGTTTAAATATTGATTTGACGCAGTTATTTGACCAAAATAATGGAATAATCGAAGTTAAAGAATTAAAAATTACGGATATTTTAGGGGAAACAATTCTTAAACAAAATGGAATAATTTACAATAATAATATTATTTCCATAACAAAATTAGAAAGTTTAAATAAAAATCAAGTGTACTTTTTAACACTAAACATTAATAATAAATTTTATACATTTACTATTTTTAAAGAATAAATAAAGACAATAAAATAAAAAAAACAAAATAAAGTTAACAAAAAAAAAATGCTAAAAATTAAATTAATAAAACTATTTTCAATCATAATATTAATTATTTTATCATCAATCAAAATACAATCACAAGTATTTGATGATGTCGCCCGCCCGTCTGGTATTAATCATTTTGCTTTTGACCCTATGATGATGTCTGGTGGAGTTGGAGTAATTGATTATAATAATGATGGTTTTGAGGATTTATATTACATTGGTGGACTTAGACCCTCAAATTTATTCAAAAATAATGGAGATGGTACATTTACTGATGTAACTATAGAAGCCAATCTTAATAACAATAACAATAGGTCTAAAAACGGTATTGCAATTGGAGATATAAATAATGATGGATTATCCGATATTTTTATAGCTACAGGTTCTCGACAACCAGATTTATTATATTTAAATAAGGGCGATGGTACTTTTGAAGAAATTTCTGAAAGTGCTGGTATAATTCAAAAAACTTTCTCAACTTCTGTTACATTCGTTGATATAAATTTAGATGGGTATTTAGATATTTATGTTGGTCAATTCGGTGCATCACCTGGTGAGCCTTGTTTACCAAATAAATTATATATTAATCAACAAAATAATACATTTTTAGATAAAACTTTAGAATATGGATTAGAAGATAGTGGATGTGCTTTGGCCGTCTCTTTTTCTGATTATGATATGGATGGAGATTTAGACTTATTTATTGGTAATGATTTTGGATATCTACATGGTGGCAATAAATTATTAAAAAATAACTACCCAGAAACTAAATTTGAAGATGTTTCTAATTTCTCAAGTTTTAATCTCAAAATAAATTCAATGGGTGTAATTTCAGGAGATTATGATGCTGATAATGACTTCGATTATTTTATTACAAATATTGACTCAAACCTATTTTACAAAAATATAGGTGATGGAAAATTTAAAAATGTTGCCAAAGAGATGGGATTAGAAATTGGACAAGTTCCACAAACTGATGAAAATTTCAAAGTTACTGCTACAAGTTGGGGTGGTTCTTTCACAGATTTCGATAATGATACAGACTTTGATTTAGCTGTAACTAACGGACACGTAGTTAGCCCTAATAATTTTATAGATTATGACAAATATTACAAAAATGATGGTAAAGGAAATTTAGTAGAGTCCTCATTCGAAGTAAATTTTAATAATGCTGAAAGAAATAGGGGTATGGCTGTTTTGGATTATGATAAGGATGGTGATATGGATGTTGCAGTTGCTCATGTAAGTGTAATCAACAACTCTCCACACAGATCAAAATTAATGAAAAATACTCTTCCTACCAATGATAATACAAATTGGATTCAAATTAAACTTAAAGGTGTCGTTGCTAATAGAGATGCTTATGGCTCCAAAATATATGTTTATGTAAAAGACAAAATTATGCTTAGAGAAACTCATGGTGGTGGTGATACTTACCTTTCTCAGCATTCAAATTTTCAACATTATGGTTTAGGAAATAATAAAAAAATTGATAGTATAGTTATTCTATGGAATGGTGGTGGCATACAAGCAGTCAAAAATGTAAATGCCAATCAATTTATCGTTATAGAACAAGAATTCGACAACACTTATAATGTTAATTTATGTAAAAGCGAAACTTTCCAGGGTAAAGTAATCGAAAACTCACAAAAAATAGTGAATAGAATTAATATACAAAATGAAAAAGATTCAATAGTTGTATTTAATTTAATTGTATTACAACCAAGTTTTTATGAAGAAAATTTATCTATTTGTGAAGGTAAAAACTTTCAAAATATTAACATAACCAAAGACACTACTTTTGTTTTAAGTTTTAAAAATTACTTAGGTTGTGATAGTATTTACAAAGCTAATATTAGCTTAAATCCTTCTCCAAAAGGTGAAAAAGAAGTTTCTGTTTGTTTTGGTGGTGAATACAAAGGAAATAAATATTTCAAAGAAACTACGATTACTGAATATGTAAAAAATGGTATTTTATGTGATAGTATTTATTCTACTAAAATTTCGATTAATGACGCACCTAAGTTTGAAGAAAATATCAATTTATGTTACGGTGAAACTTATAATGGTCAAATTTACTTTAGAGATACTATAATTAGTGAAAATATTAAAATTAATAAATTGTGTGATAGTGTTATTATTAAATATATTGCTGTCAAAGAACAAACAAAATTTAATGAAGTGGTATATCTTAACTCAGGAGAACAGTATAGGGGCAACGCTTATCAGAAAGACACTACATTGACATTTGTATTCAAAACTCAAGGGAAATGTGACAGTACGCATTATATAAATATTAGAATTTTGACCAGTGTTAATGATAATTTCCCAAATCTAACTAAAAGTGAATTGAAAATTTATCCAAATCCTAATTCAGGTGTATTCAACTTAGAGTTTAATTTAGAAAAGCTAAACATCAATAATATAAGCAAAGTAAATATAAAAATATTAAATAATATTGGACAAGTTATATTCAACTCTGACTTTAAAGATAATTATTTATATGAAAATAATAAAATAATCTTGAATATTGATTTAAATGAAAGACAAAAAACTAAACTTTCTAAGGGATTTTATTTACTTGAATTACTAATTAATAATCAAACATACAGTATAAAATTTATAATTGATTAGTATATTATAATTTATTTAATTTTAATTCACTGTATAGATTCTATATAATAACATCAAACAATAATAATACAATTCAAAAACAAACTCTCAAAAATTAACCAAAAAAAAATCCTACATAATGTTACATAGGATTTTTTTGTTAAAGTACAAGTAAGATAATTCTAATTTATTATTTAGTTCTGTTATCTTATCTTTTATTTCTTAGTTTCATAAAGTGAATTCAAAAAATCAAACCATTCTTTGTAATTTCTTATATTATTTTGTAAGCCAGTAATAGAATGACCGCCACCTTCAAATTCAACTATTTTAAATGGTTTATTGTATTTTTTTAGACTGTCCGCCATAAATCTGCTACCTTCAATTGGCACTCTATTGTCATTTGTGCCATGAGTAAGTAATAATTTACCTTTTAGTTTATCAGCGTGGTAAAGTGGACTTCTATCTCTTAGTTTTTCTGCTTCTGTAGCAGGGTCGCCTGCCTCCAAAGTAACCCAATCAGGGATATTACAGTGGTTGTAAAAATGTACTATATCAGAAAATCCAGCATGGCTTATACCAAATCCCCAATCAAATGTAGATTTAATTCCATTAATTTCCCCTGGGAAAGTCAAAATACGCATTGTAGCATAGCCACCATGACTTCCACCCTGTACGCCAATTCTTTTTGCTGGGATATCTAATTTTTTAGAAATGAATTGTGCTGCATAATTTATATCAATTATTTCATTACCACCCAAATCTTTATCATTCAAAGCTGCAAAGTCTTTTCCAAATCCAGTCGAGCCTCTTGGAGACGGGCTAAAGTAATAAATACCTGCTTCTGCTAATATATGTTCTCTATTATTATAAACATTATTTCCACCATAGAATGATTGTATAATTACCATTTGTTTGTCCTTTGGTAATGGATTTTTAGGTTTGTATAAAAATCCGTGTAATATCCTATTTTTACCTGTTTTTGGGTCAATATCAAACGTTGGGAATTGAACTCTTTCGACATTTGCATTAATAATTTTTTTCATTAGTTTCTTTGGCAAATCAATATAAGTTCTGAATTCAAATTTATCCAAATTAATTGTTAATTCATCAATTCGAAATTTATTAACAGCAGAATTTGTTGTGATTAATAATTTATTTTTTTCAATATCTGAAATTGTAAGATTTTCAGAAACATTTTGTTTCAAAATCTCTTTGCCATCTTGTTCTAATAAATATATTGTTGATTCGATAGGAGATGAAGTAATGATAAAAATCTTTTTTTCGTTATTTATCTCTACTATTTCTGCATCTTTTACATCAATTTCAAAATTAGTAATTTGCTTATTTTTTTTGGTAATTATATTATAAGAGTATAAATTATTATATCCATTTTCATTTGAAAGATATGCGAATTCATCTTCATTTAACCATTCACCCAAAATTTCTGGGAAACTTCTTGATTTAGTTGCGTCAGTAATAATTTCTAATTTATTTGTTTTAAAATCTACATAAGCAATATTTCCATAAGTTCTATCGGTACCTTTTAAAACACCTGCTGCAATACCTTTGTTTTGAGGTTGCCAAGACGGAGTACTCCAAGTATATCTGAAGTTCTTATTATCCTTATTGATAACTTTTTCTTTTCCAGAGTTTATATCCAAAATTCTTAATTCACTCAATCTCTTATCCAAATCTCCAAGTCTAGCAATATAAGCTATTTGCTTTTTGCTACTATCCAAAGACCACCCAAATATGTAAGGCACATTTGTTAATTTATCTAATTGTTTATTTTGAGGATTTAATTTATAAATATTCAAAACTTCATCATTTTTTTCGTCACCATTCCAATACAAACAACCATCATTTGGATTAAATTTTATCCCCCATACATTTCTTTTTGAAAAATCTATATCAGAAATATTTTTCCCCTCATCAAACTTAGCATTTTCAACTAAATTTGTTTCTAATAATTGAGTAGTAGAGTCTAATTTATAATAGAAAATTTTACCCGCTTTATAAATTGGATTAATTTCGGTATAAGGAAATCCTTCGAAATAAGGTTCTAAATCTATTTTTCTTCCTTGAAAATTAATGATGTTATTGTTTATTTCTTCTACTTCTTTATTTTTATTTTTTGCTTTCTCATCACAAGCAGAAAATAAAACAACAATTAAAAACAAGCTAAATATCTTTATTAAATTCATTTTATACTATTTAATTTTATTGAAAAATTTATTTATTTATTAACTAATGACACAAAAGTTGTCAAATAATTTTTACTTGTTTAAATAATATAAATTAAAACTCAAAAAATAATTCTATAATGGATAATATGCAGTCAGAATTCTATAAATTAAGTAAACACAAAAATGAATACGAAATCTCTAATAATGAGGTTAATAGAATAATTGAAATGGCGTGGGAAGATAGAACTCCATTTGAAGCCATAGAAATTCAATTCGGGTTGAAAGAAAATGAAGTAATTCAGATAATGAAAAAGAATTTAAAAAACAGTAGTTACGTTCTATGGCGAAAGCGTGTCAAATCTCGCCCTATGAAACATCTTTTAAAATCTATGATAGCAACAACAAGATTTCAAGCAAAAATTCACAACAAATTATATAAAAATCCAAAAAGAAAATAAATAAAAAAAATAAATTATTTTAAATAACTTTTAACTGATTATAATTTTAAACTTAAAAAGTAACATAAAAATATAATCAAAACAAAATCAAATCATCTTCGTAATAAACTTTTTCAAAGTATAGTCCATTTGCAGGAGCTAATCCAAAACTGAAATTCCTATTCATTGATTTAAAATTCTTCTCAAATTCAGCAATATCTAAACCTCTATAATTTGCTGATAACATCAATAAATTTGCAACAAGATTTCTAACCATACTATAAACAAAACGATTTGCCTTAATTCTAAATTCTATTCTATTTTCATCTAAGTTCTTCCAATAAGCAAACTCGACATCACAAATATAATTTGCTACATCTAAATTCACTTTCGAAAAAGTAGTGAAATCATGTTTACCAATCAATATTTTTGAAGCTTGATTTAATAAATCTATATCAATATTTTTATTATATTTAATAAATTTATTATGCTTGTTGTTTTTAATTTGAAATTCATAATTGCGAGTAAATGTATTATTTTGATTTGAACAGGTATAACTATATTCTCTTGCAATTGCATCAAATCTTGCGTTAAATTCAAAATCCAAATAGTTTGAATTGATTATAAATATATCTTCAGGTAGAAAATCATTAAAAATTTTTGTGAGTTTTTCTTTAGGCACTTTTAAATATGTATTCTCAATTTCATTTATATTTATTGAGACCAATTGGTTTTTGGCGTGGACACCTGTATCTGTTCTACCAGAAATAATAGATTTAGGTTTAAATTTAAAAATTTTTTGGAATGCTTTATCAAATTCACCTTGAATAGTCCTTTTATTTGGTTGACTTTGCCAACCATTAAAACCACTTCCATCATATCCAAAAGAAAATATTATTGTCTTGACCATTTAACTATATAAATTACTTTAATTACTTCTATTGATTACATTAATTACATCATTATTCTATTTTCGTATATTCTTTTTAAGTTTCAAGTAACTAAAAGTAACAAACAATAACATACCAATTAATACTAATATAAATCCAACTAGAATATATAATGTGATATTAAATTCATCTTTATTTTTTTTGGATATTATTATTTTTATCCAAGTTCAATTTTATTTGCATCTCTGATATAGTTTTATTGAAATTATTAATAGAGATGTCCTCATTAATTTTATTATATTCTTCTAAAGCTTCATAAGCTTTTCTAAAATCACCTGTTTTGAAGTAAACTATATGAAGATAATTTAACCCAGTTTTTTTGATTGTCAGATTTTTTATCTCTTCAGCAATACTTATACCTTTTTTTAGGTGTGCAATTGATTTGTAATAATCAGCAAATTTGAATAAAACAAATCCAATATTTATGAAAATATCAGCTTGTTTATTTTTGTTTTCAGTTTTTAAATAATAGTCTTTTGCAATATTATAATTAGCTATACTTTTTATTATGTCTTTTAATTCAAAATAAGTTTCTGCTTTTGATAAATAATTATCACCAATTTTTTCAAATTCAGAGTTCCTATTTAATAACTGAATTGAAATATCAAACATATCCAAAGCATTTTTGTATTTTTTCTGAATTTTGTAAATTTGTCCTAAATAATTCAAATGATCTGTAATTAATAAAGAATCTTTATTTTTAATGGTATTATTAATTGATAAATTAAAAAATTCCTCTGCTTCAATTAAATTATTCGTCTTTAGACACAATATACCATAAAATTTATAAAGTTTATTGTTGATATTTGAGTTTAAAGCAATTTTATTCTCATTTTTATCAATATCATATTTAATTTTATTTAAAATTTCTAATGATTTTTTAAAATTATTTATATCTAATTGATTTTCAGCTAATTTTAATAAATATAAATGCTTCTGATTTTCATCTTCAATCTTGTTGATAAACATCAATGACTTATTAAGAATAATTGTAGATTTCTGAATATTATTATTCTGATAACTTTTTGCCAAATTGAACAGAATATCAACTTGATTTTCCATATTTTGACTATATTGTATCAAATTTTCTATTTCTGCATCTATAGAATCCACACTATTCTGGTTTAACAAAAATAATTCTGTCTTATCTCTTATAGAATCTAAATCTAACTCTAACTCTTGAGAAACAAGATTTAAATGATTTAGATTTAATAAAAAAAATGCTATTATTAAAGATGAAATATTAATTTCAAAAATATTAATTGACTTGTATTTCACTAACAAATTCTGTTTTAAGATTTGCATAATTTTAATTTAGAGATTGCCAAAATAATTGATATTTTAAATATAATATATTGATTTAGAAATTTAACATATTACTCTATAAGCGAAACAAAGTTACACAAATAGCGTATTGCCATAAAATTAACTATTGTGATAAATAAATATTAAAAACAAAATCAATAAAAATAAAATCAAAATAAATACTTACAACGACTTTTCAAATGAAAAATACTATAATTTCTTTTTGATGAGTTTTACTATGATTTTTTCAATTTATATTATTTCTTGCGATAAAATCATATTAAATAATAATACAAACTTCAAGAATGCAAATTACATAGAAAAAGTTTATAATTTTGAAGATAAGTTTGAAAATGTAATAATTAATGGGAATTTTGAGATTGAGTTTGTAAAGTGCGATTCACAATATGTTGTCGTAGATAATATTATCGAACATTCCTTTTCACAAATAAGACCAATAATTAATCTAAAAAATGGAGATTTAATAATTAATGAGCTTAATAATAAAATCGAAAATAAACATATCAACTCATATAAATTTGATGATTGCTCCAATAAAGACAATTTAAAACTAAATAAATCAAAATTAGCTAAATCAAAATTAGACAATTCAAAATTAGCTCAAAATAAAATAGATAATATTATCAAAGAAAACGATAAACAAAATAATAAACAAAAGCTCAAACTAATAATTTACACTGATAGAATAAACAAATTAAAAGTAACTGGTAATTCAAAAGTATATTCCAATGAAACCTTTAATTTAGATTCGATGAAGTGTTTTATTGAAGGTAATTCATACATTAATTTTAATATTGTTTCTAATAAATTCGATATTTATTCAAACGGAAATTCTTGCTTTATTTTAAAAGGAAAAGTGCTAAACTTGAAGATGGATATAGTTGGAAATGAGAATATTAATTTTAACGAATTAAATATTATTAATTCTGAAATTAAAATTGCTGGAAATTCTAATGTGATTTTAAAAGTTGAAGAGAAACTAAAAGCTGAAATTTTGGGTAACGCTAAAATAATATTATTAAATAATCCAAAAATAGTTGAGTCTGATATAACAGGAAAAGGTTTTATTCGTAAATAAGAGAATAAATTTAATAATATAAATTAATAATCACTCATCCTTTACGAAAAAATATGACTTTGTTAAATTCAAACCAAGATGATTTAAATATAATAACAGATTTAGTTGATAATATAAATTTAGAAGAATTTGATTATGAATTAAATAAAGAAAAAATCGCTCAATTTCCACTAAAAAATCGACACGAAAGTAAACTCATAAAAGTAGAAAATGTTAGAAAAAATATTTCTCATCATAGATTTTATGACCTGCCCAACTTATTAAATGATAATTCTTTATTAATTAATAATAATTCTAAAGTTATTCAAGCACGAATATTACTAACTAAACCTTCTGGTGGAAGAATTGAATTTTTACTTTTAGATTGTATTTATCCTTCAAATGACCCACAAATAGCACTAAAAGAAACGTCTCTTCTTAAGTGGAAAGTTATAATTGGTGGAAAAAAAATAAATGTTGGTTTAGTAATAGATACAATCTATGAAAATAAAAAGATTAGTTTCACAGTATTAGAAAAAAATCAAAACGAAGGTGTTATCGAAATCTCAATAAAAAATATTGACGATACAATTAATACTATCACTTTTGGTGACATCTTAGAGAAAATGGGCAAAATACCACTTCCACCTTATATGAATAGAGAAGTAACTGACGATGATAAAATTAGTTACCAAACAGTTTATGCAAAATACGAAGGATCGGTTGCTGCTCCTACTGCTGGATTACATTTTAATGAAGACATAATCCAGAAATTAAAAAATGAAAAAAATATAAAGGTAGAGTCAGTTACTCTACACGTTGGTGCTGGTACTTTTAATCCAATCAAAGATGACTCGATCGGTTCTCATTTGATGCATACCGAAAAAATAAATGTTAGCAAAGAGTTAATTTCCAAGTTAATAGACAATATTAATCAAAAAAATGATATTATTGCAGTTGGCACTACTTCGATTAGAACATTAGAAACGCTTTATTGGGTTGGGGCAAAGCTAATATTAGGATATAAAATTAATTTACATAATTATGATTTTAAGTTGCTTGGACAATGGGAGCCATATTTAATTGATGAAAAATTAAAAGTAATTGATAAACAAATTTTTGTAATTGAAGCTTTGCAAAAAATAATTGATGAATTAGAAAACAATAATTTAGATAATATCAATGGAGCAACTCAATTATTAATTATCCCAAGTTATAAATTTAAAATCGTAAATGTGCTTATAACTAATTTTCACACTCCGAAAAGTACTCTTATATTATTGGTTTCTGCATTCATTGGTAAAGATTTATGGAAAAGTTATTATAATGAAGCATTGAATAATGATTATAGATTTTTAAGTTACGGTGATTCTTCAATACTGTTTTTAGATAAATGATGTCAAAAATTTAAATTTAAAATCGAAAAGCAAAACTAAACAAGCAAAATAAACAAAGAAAAAAATATGAATGAAGTTTTTAATTTGGTATCCAGTTATCAACCTGCAGGCGACCAACCAAAGGCAATCGAAGAATTAATAGCTGGATTGGATAATCACAATAAATTTCAGACTTTGTTAGGAGTTACAGGCTCTGGTAAGACTTTTACAATTTCTAATCTTATTAAAGAAACTCAAAGACCTGCTTTGATTATTTCACCTAATAAAACTTTGGCTGCTCAACTTTATGGGGAATTTAAAACATTTTTCCCAAATAATGCAGTAGAATATTTTATTTCATATTACGATTATTATCAGCCCGAAGCTTACATACCTAAATCAGATATGTATATAGAAAAGGACTTTTCTATTAATGATGAAATAGATAGATTAAGATTAAAAGCTACTTCATCGTTGGTGGAAGATAGAAGAGATGTAATAATTATAGCTTCGGTAAGTTGCATTTATTCAATCGGACAAAAAGAAGACTTTAAAACTATGTTATTACCACTTCGAGTGGGTATGACAATTGCTAGAAAAGAGTTAATAAGTAAGTTCGTTGATTTGTATTATACAAGAGACGATTTTGAATTCAAAAGAGGTACATTCAGAGTTAGGGGAGATGTAATTGATTTAATTCCAGCTTCAGAGTACAAAGAAGGTATAAGAATCGAGATGTTTGGAGATGAAATTGAGGCTATTTCTTATATTGATGTTTTTTCTGGTAGTGTAAATGCAAGAATGGACGCTACTGTAATTTATCCTGCAAAATTATTTGTTACAACCGAAAATCAGCTTTCAACAGCAATGGTTAAGATAAAAGATGAGATGATTGAAAGAACAAGTTTTTTGAGAGAAATTGGCAAATTTGACGAAGCAGCAAGATTAGAAAGCAGAACTCTTTATGACTTAGAAATGATGAGAGAAGTTGGTTATTGTTCTGGTATTGAGAATTATTCAATGCACCTTAGTGGCAGAACTTTTGGCGATAGACCACATTGTATTTTTGATTATTTCCCTGAAGATTATCTCTTAGTTATAGATGAAAGTCATATAACAATACCTCAACTCAGAGCAATGTATAATGGAGATAGAGTAAGAAAAACTACATTAATTGAACATGGGTTCAGGTTACCTTCTGCAATCGAAAATAGACCACTTAAATTTGAAGAAATTGAAAATTTAATGGGACAGGTCGTTTTTGTGAGTGCTACACCTGGTGATTATGAATTAGAAAAATGCGAAGGAGTTGTTGTTGAACAAATCATTAGACCAACCGGCTTATTAGACCCAACAGTTGAAGTAAGACCAATTAAAACACAAATTGATGATTTATTATACGAAATTCGATTAAGAAGTGAAAAAAAAGAAAGGGTATTAATTACTACACTTACAAAAAGAATGGCGGAAGATTTAACTGATTATCTAACTAATCTTAATATCAAAACTGCATACATTCACTCCGATGTATTAACTTTGGATAGGGTGGAAATAATTAGAAAGTTCAGACTAGGTGAATTTGACGTCCTAGTCGGAGTTAATTTATTACGAGAAGGATTAGATATGCCAGAAGTTTCACTTGTCGCAATTTTAGATGCTGACAAAGAAGGTTTCCTAAGAAGTGATAAGTCATTATTACAAATTGCTGGACGTACTGCAAGAAATGTGAATGGATTAGTTATTCTCTATGCTGATAGAATTACTAAATCTATGAAAAACTTAATTGATGAGACACAAAGAAGAAGAGAAATTCAAATTGAATATAATAAAGAGCATAATATAAATCCTGTTACTGTTTTCAAAACCATTGAAGAAATTATGAATACAACTTCAATTGCTGATGTATCCGTAAGAAACGCTGAAAGAAAAGAAAGAATGGCTGAAGAATATGCCCTAACCCATATTAAAGAACCTGTTTATAAATATATGACAAAAGACCAAAAAGATGACTTCTTGCAAACACTTTTTGATGAAATGAAGAAAGCTGCAAAAGAATTAGATTTCGAAAGGGCAACCGAACTTAGAGATGAAATTGCAATTATTAAGAGCACTATGAATATCTCTGAAACTTTAAAATCTAAATAAATTTTAAGTAAAAATTTACACAAAACCAATATTTAATTATATAAAACTAAAAAAAGAAAAGAGTAATCTTTTCTTTTTTTAGTTTTAATAATTCTATCAACAAACTTAGTTGTTAATTAATCTTGAAATAATCCAACTTTTAAATTATTAGCCTTATAAATTTCTAAACCATCACAAATCACTTTACCGTCACCAATTATAAAAACTAATCCTCTGTTAATTACTCTTTTAATATCAATTCTATAAACTACTTTTTGAGCATTTGGTAGTACTTGTCCACTAAATCTCACTTCTTCAACTCCCAAAGCTCTTCCTTTGCCTTTATGACCAACCCATATCAAATAAAAACCGATTAATTGCCAAAGTGCATCTAATCCCAAACAACCAGGCATTACAGGGTCAGCTACGAAATGACAATCAAAAAACCAAAGTTTTGGATTTATATCTAATTCCGCTTCTATATAACCTTTGTTATATTCTCCACCTTCTTCATAAATATTTATAATTCTGTCAAACATTAACATAGGAGGTAAAGGTAATTTCCCATTTTCTAAACCATATAGCTCGCCCTTGCCACATTTGATTAATTCATCATAATTGAATGAATGTTGTTTCTTTATTGTTGCTTTATTTTCTTCTAACATTATCTTTCCAAAAAAAAATATTCAAAGTTCGTATTTTAATACATAGAATTTAATTAAAAATAATTTATTTTAAGAATAATATTTATTTTAATTTTTCAACGTTGTTATTTTAAATATTGAAATTCTTTCAAAACTAATATTTTCTATTGCAGATTATACCACTCCAAAACACAATTAATTATGTACTCTATTTGTATATCAGTCAATTCAGGATAAATCGGTAAACTAATTAGCGAGTTCGCTGCCCAGTTAGTAATTTCTAAATCATTTTGGTAAATTGAAGAAAGACTCTTGTAGGCTTCTTGTAAATGAATTGGTATTGGATAATGCAGTCCCGTACTTATTCCTTTTTCATTTAAATAATCAATTAACGATTCTCTTTTTAAGGGAATATTAATACTTAATTCATATAAATGAAAAATATGAGTAGAATTTGGATTTATTTTTGGTATAACCAAATTATTCAAATTTTTAAATTTGTTATTGTATTTTTCCGAAATTTCATTTCTTTTCACATTCCAATTATCAATCAAATTTAATTTATAACTCAAAATTGAACCTTGGATACCGTCCATTCTATAATTATAACCAATTTCAGAATGAACATACCTTTCCGTTTGAGAGTGATTTCTTAAAGCTTTTATCCTTTTGTAATAACTTTCATTATTAGTTACTATTGCTCCACCTTCACCGAATGCACCTAAGTTTTTCCCTGGGTAAAAACTAAATGTACCAATATCTCCAATTGTGGCAACTTTTTTGAATTTAACATTTTCATTTCCATCGCCTAAATTACATTTGTATTCTACTCCAATTGCTTGTGATGCATCTTCAATTAAAAATAAATTATGCTTTTTGCATATATCACTTATTTCATTTAAATCTGCTGCTTGACCATACAAATGCACTGCAATTATAGCTTTTGTCTTATTCGTTATTTTTTCTTCAATTTTCTTATAGTCTATTGTATAATAAGTTTCATCTATATCTACAAAAATTGGGGTAGCTCCGACATAACTCACAGCCCAAGCAGTAGCTATAAATGTATGAGAGGGAAGTATCACCTCATCACCAATGCCAATATCTAAAGCTAATAAAGCTAAATGTAGAGCAGAAGTACCACTATTAACACCAACAGAATAATTTACACCTAAATAATTGGCAAAGTTAGTTTCAAATTCGTCAACATATTTCCCTGAAGAAAAAGCAGTATCATCTATAACTTTTTTAATTATTTCGACGTATTCTTCTTTATTTGGTAATATCTGTGATTTTAGGTCCAAAAATGGAATTTTCATTTAATTTATATTTTTATATATTTTTTAATTATTGAGTTTAGTTTAACAAAAGAAGTTTAATTTTGTAAAATATTACTTAACAAAGTTGATTTTAATAGTCAAATATTCAAAAAGCCATTAATTTTTTATTTTTTAAATAAAATTAAACTCAATTAATCAAATGCAAAAAAAATGTTATAATTTTTATCTATTAAATTTTATATTAATTCTCTTTATTTTTAACCATACACTACTATCTCAAAATAATAAAGATAAAATTTTAGCCAAAGACTCTTTGATTATTGAAAAAGTAAATAATTATTTAGAAGAATATTTAGCATTAGAAAATTTCAGTGGTAGTATTCTTATATCAAGAGATTCAAATATAATAGTTGAAAAAAGTATAGGAATGGCTAATTATGAATTTTTGATACCAAATTCTTATAAAACAAAATATAGAATAGCTTCTTTATCAAAAGCTTTTACAGCTGTTTTGATTTTGCAACAAGTAGAAAAAGGAAAAATAAAGTTAGAAGGTAAAATCAGAGATTATATTAGTTATTATCCTGCAAAATATGGAAATGAAATTACTATTCACCAATTACTTACACATACTTCTGGAATAATTCATTATGAAGGTATTAAAAATTATTATTCAAAATATGGACAAGAACAGTTTTATTCTAAAGAATATTTAAAACTGTTTTGGAACCAACCATTACTTTTTAAACCTGGTACTTCATATCAATATAGCAGTTTTGGGTATTTTGTTCTTGGAGTAATACTACAAAATGTAACTGGAAAGTCTTATGCAAAACTGTTAAAAGAAAATATTTTCGAGCCCTTGGGACTTCAGAACACAAGTGTAGAAGACCATATTTCTATTTTATCAGAAAGAGCTAATGGTTATGTTTATAATAACTATGTATTAAATAATAGCAGATACTATGATTTTTCAAAATCAATGGCAACTGGTGATATTATCTCAACTATTGGGGAACTAAATAATTGGTCTTTAGCTTTAAATTCAAATGTATTATTATCTGAAAATTACCTTAAATTATTATTTAACCCAAATAATTATGGTTATGGTTATGGCTGGTCAATCAAAAAATATTATAGCAAAAATAATGGTGATAATACAAATAGTAATGAACAAATTAATTATGCAGTTCACTCTGGTTCAACAAGAGGATTTGAGTCATATATGACAAAATTTCTAAATTATGGATATACAATTATAATTTTGTCAAATTTATCTAATTCCAAACTAAATAAGATGAATGAAGAATTTTTGAAAATTATAATTGGTGATTTTTAATTCTTTTCCACATTTATGTTAATAATAATATCGGTTTGTGGATTATATGTATATAAATAATCAACAAATTTAACAATATAATTAATTTTAAATTGTTTAAGTTTGAAATTGTATTATAAGAAATTTGAAATAATTTATTTTTTTAAAATTATATAAAATTAATTGATAAATGATATATAAATGGGACAAAGTAAATGAAATTAAAAGAGAAAATTACATTATTTTTGATATTATAATCGAAAGTAAAATCAATGCAAACTCTGGGAAAGTAGCAAATTTCACAAAAATACTTTCTAAAGATTGGGTGAATATAATTCCTATTACTCAAGAAAATAAATTTGTTTTAATTGAACAATATAGACACGGTACAGAAGAGTTTACCCTTGAAGTACCTGGTGGATTAATTGAAAAGAATGAATTACCAATAAATGCTGCAAAGAGAGAATGTATTGAAGAGACTGGCTACTCGTCAAATTCGGAAGCAATACTAATTGGTGAAGTAGAACCAAATCCGGCTTTTATGGACAATAAATGTTATACATTTTTATGGGAAAATTGTAAATTAAATAGTTTGCAAAATTTAGATGAAAATGAAGAAATTAAAGTTGTTGAATATTCTTACGATGAAATAATTAAAATGGTTAGAAATGGTAAAATCAAACATTCAATTGTTTTTAAATGCACTTTACTTTTACCATTTATATAAGAATAACTAAACTAATAAATAGAATAAACTTAAAAAAGAAAATTAGAATATGGGAAAAATAATTGCAATAGCTAATCAAAAAGGAGGAGTAGGGAAAACGACTACTTCTGTTAATTTGGCAGCAAGTTTGGCAGCATTAGAAAAAAAAGTTTTATTAATTGATATTGATCCACAAGCTAATTCTTCTAATGGGGTTGGGATAGATTCCAAAAAAAATGAAAATACGATCTATGAAATTTTAATTGATAATTTGGACCCTAAACTAACAATTTTAGATACTGAATTAGATTATTTGAAATTAATTCCATCTCATATTAATTTAGTTGGTGCAGAAATTGAAATGATTAATTTAGAGAATAGAGAGAATATACTAAAAAAAGCTCTCTTGACTATCAAAGATGATTTTGATTATCTAATCATTGATTGTCCACCTTCTTTGGGATTATTAACTCTTAATTCTTTGACTGCAGCAGATTCAGTCTTAATTCCAGTGCAATGCGAATATTATGCTTTAGAGGGTTTGGGGCAACTTCTAAATACTATATCTATTGTTAGATACCATCTAAATCCAGGTTTAGAGATTGAAGGTGTTTTATTAACTATGCACGATTCTCGTTTAAGATTATCTAATCAAGTTGTTGATGATGTAAAAAGTCATTTTGGAAAAAAAGTTTTTGATACACTAATCACCAGAAATGTAAGATTATCAGAATCACCATCTCACGGTAAACCGGTGTTACTGTACGATGCGATTTCACAAGGTTCAAAAAATTACTTATCACTTGCATCGGAAGTTATTAATAGAAATTTGTAAAAAATAATTATTAAATGTTCTAATTATCAAACAAATTATCAAACAAATTAATATTTAATTAATTCAAATAAAGTAAATATTATATAACATTATTATCGAATAAATAAATTAAGAATGGCTAAAAAAGAAAATATAGTAGAAAAAAATAATAATGAAAATGATAAATCAGATTCAAAGGAAATTTTGCAAAATATTACAAAAAATAAGACTTCATTCAAAGGTTTGGGAAAAGGGCTCGGTGCATTAATTAGAGAAGACCTCGAAAAAGATGATGCTGGGCACATTATAACTAGCAAGAAAGATAATAAACAAAATAATGAAGTGGATTTTGATAATAATGGAAACAATTTGATTGATGTGGATAAAATCATTACAAATCCTTTTCAACCAAGAAAAGAATTTAATGAAGATGCCCTTGAAGATCTAAAAAACTCTATTCTTCAACACGGGGTAATCCAACCAATATCAGTCAGAAAAGCACTGAATGGTTATGAATTAATTGCTGGGGAAAGAAGATTAAGAGCAACAATCAAAGCCGGACTCAAAAAAATCCCTGCTTATGTTCTTGATGTCAGAACTGGCACTGAAATGTTGGAAATTGCTATTATCGAAAATGTTCAAAGAGAAAACTTAAATCCAATTGAAGTCGCTTATGGTTATCAAAGATTAATCGAAGAATGTAACTTTACCCAAGAGCAAGTTGCTGTCAAAATGGGTAAAAACAGATCTACTGTTACCAACTTTTTACGACTGATAAAACTTCCAGAGAAAATAAAAAATTATATTAGAAATAATAAAATATCTTTTGGTCACGCAAAGGCTCTATTGAGTTTAGATTCAAATGAAATAATGTTGGAAGTTGTTGAAGAAGTTATCAATAATGAATTATCGGTAAGAGCAACAGAAAACTATATAAAAAATTACGATCAAAATAAAAAAGATTTATTATTTGAAGACAAAAACAAAGAATCTAACAAAAGCAAAATAGAAAACAAAACTACTCCAACAAATCCAATTATTATTGATTTGGAAGATAGATTAAGACATATTTTTGGTACTGAAGTTAAAATCAAATCAAAAAATAATGAAAGTGGAAGTATTGAAATTGATTTTTATTCAAAAGATGATTTGGATAGATTAATAGAACTTTGGGGAAAGTTAGAATTGTAAATTAGAATTATAAAACAGCATTAATTAAGTAAATTGAATTGAATAAATTAGAATTTGAATATAAAATAAGAGTTAGATATGCAGATACTGACAAAATGGCAGTAGTTTATAATGCTAATTATGCTAAATTCTTTGAAATTGGTAGAACAGAATTAATGAGGAATTTTGGCTTGCCTTATGCGAAAGTAGAAGAAAATGGTTATCAACTACCATTAATTGATATTTATATTAAATATCATAAACCTGCCAAATATGACGATGAAATTTCTATTATTTCCAAATTAACTATGGAAACGTCAGCCGTTGTTAAGTTTGATTATTGTTTAAAAATAAATGATGAAATTATTACAACAGGTTGGACAAGACATATTTTTATTTTAGAAAAAACCCTTAAACCGACAAGACCTCCAAAAATGTTTTTAGATATCATTGATAAGATTCTATAAAAAATACTTATCAATTGAATACTTATTACATAGTTGGTATGAAGTAAAATCTTTTTTTATCTATATATTTTGTATCCATTTTTAAATCATAAAGTTCTGAGATAGATTCTTGATTTAAAATAGATTTATCGCCGTTCAAAAACACTTTACCTTTTTTTAGTAATAAAAACTCGTCTGCAAAATCTAATGCAAGATTAATATCATGAACTACCCAAATAATCCCAAAATTATCATTTACAAATTTTTTACAAATATTCATCAGTTGGTAAGAACGCCCTATATCTAAATTCGATGTATGTTCATCAAGAAACAAAAATTTATTGATATTTTCATTTTTATTATCATTATTATTTGAATCATTATCGAAAAATTCATTATCGTAAGCTATTTGTGCCAAGGCTCTTGCTATATGTACTCTTTGCTGTTCTCCACCAGATAAATTAGTATATTCTTTTTCGATATATTCTTCAATTCCGACATCTTTAATTGCCTGAATTGAAATATCGTAATTGATTTTAGGGTCAATTTTATTATAAGGTGTGCGACCCATCATAACGATATCAAATACCTTAAAAGGTACATTAAGGTTTGATTTTTGAGGTACAACACTTCTAAATTGAGATAATTTTTGTGGACTTACTTTTTTTAAATTAATATTATTAATAATTACATTACCACTATAATTATCTAAATATCCAGAAAATATATTTAATAAAGTTGACTTTCCTGCTCCATTAGGACCAAGAATTGCTAAAATTTTATTAGTTTTTGCTTCAAATGAAACATCGTCTAAAATAATCTTTTTATTTCTATTAAAACTTATATTTTCAACTTTTAACAAAATACTTTTATTTATAGGAGTGATTATTTTATTTATTTATCAATTGGTAATATAACAACCAATTATACTATATCTTCTTTTATATAATTTTTTAAATTTTCTCTTAAATATTCAGAATAGTATTTTGGTAATCCAGGGATATACAAATCCGAACCTTTTGTTCCAGCAGTATAAATAAAAATGGAGGCAAGTTCAAAAAACCTTTCTATTATATTTTGCCTTAAGTCAATATGTTGAATTCTATTAAATGGAACAGTAGTTTTGATTTTTGTAAAAATCCCCCTTTGTAATTCGATTTCATTTTCTTTAATTTCAAATTCCCAAAAATTATAACCTACAAATATTACAATTAAGTTGTAAGTTACTAAAAATGTAAAAATTAATAAAGGAAATATAATAATTGGTATATTAATAGTGGAATTTAAATTATTTTGTATTATATCATTAATAAAGTCATTTAGAAAAACTATATCCAATATTAATAATAATATAAACAAAAACAAACTACTTCTAAGTGAATATATAATCCATACGTATTTTACATCAGGGTTTAATTTCATTATCTTTTATTTATAAATTAGTTACACAATTAGGTTACAGACATTACAATTTGATATAATAACAACGAAAATACATCAAATATCACTTAAAATTTATAAAATGTGAGTAAATATATTTTAAAAGTATATAATAAAACACTAATTTACACGGTTATTATAAAGTTTAATATTTAATTTTTGTAATTATTATAATTATTTAATAACTGAAAAGCAGTTAAAATCAAAAATAGAAATAAAAACTAAATAAATCTTTATAATTTCAACTATAATCAAAAATTTACTTACAAAGGTAAAAATTATGTCTCAAAATTCACCAGCTTTTAATGAAGCTGAAGCACTAAGAAGTAATTTCTCTTTAGAAGAACAAGGATTGTTAAATGCGGGCACTGTATATTGGAATTTACAAGCTACTTCACTTTATGAAGAAGCAGTATTCAGAGGTGAAGGTAGAATTTCAAAAGGCGGTCCTTTATTAGTAACCACTGGAAAACACACTGCACGTTCTGCAGAAGATAAATTTATAGTAAGAGAACCAAATTCTGAAAGCCATATTTGGTGGGATAATAATAAAGAAATTTCAGAGACCAATTTTGAAACTTTATACAATAGAGTCAAGGCTTATATTCAAAACAAAGATTTATTTGTTCAAGATGCTTTTGTTGGTGCAGACAAAAATTTTGCAATTCCAATTAGAATGATTACTGAAGACGCTTGGCAAAGTTTATTTGTTCAAAATATGTTTATTAATCTTAAAACAAAAGAAGAATTCTCTAAACATTTACCTGAATTTACTTTGATTGCTGTTCCAGGTTTCAAATGTGTTCCCGAAATAGATGGAACAAGAACCGAAACTGCTATAGTACTTAACTTTGCTAAAAAAATAGCAATTGTTGCTGGTACAAATTATGCTGGTGAAACTAAAAAGACATTTTTTACAGTTATGAATTACTTCAAACCTCTTGAAGGCGTGATGTCAATGCATTGTTCTGCTAATGTAGGCAAAAGTAATGATGTAGCTTTATTCTTTGGATTATCTGGAACGGGTAAAACTACTTTATCAGCAGATCCAAATAGAAATTTAATCGGTGATGATGAACACGGTTGGTCAAATAATGGCGTTTTCAATTATGAAGGCGGCTGTTACGCAAAAGTAATAAGACTTTCGGCTGAAGCAGAACCTGAAATCTTCAAAACTACTCAAACATTTGGTACTGTTCTAGAAAATGTTGTTTTAGACCCAATTACTGGTGAAATCGACTTAAATGACGACTCTTTGACTGAAAATACTCGTGCTTCTTATCCTTTGGAACAAATTCCTAATGCTGTTCCAGAAAAAATGGTTAATGCACATCCTAAAAATATTATATTTTTAACTTGTGATGCCAACGGAGTTTTACCTCCAATATCTAAATTAAACGAAGCACAAGCACAATATCATTTTATTAGTGGTTATACTTCTAAAATTGCAGGAACAGAAAAAGGATTAGGTAAAGAACCTAAATTAGCTTTCTCTGCGTGTTTCGGAGCTCCTTTTATGGTTCACCATCCTTTCTTTTATGCTGATTTATTAAGTCAAAAAATGAAAGAGCAAAATGTCAATTGCTGGTTAGTGAATACTGGATGGGTTGGTGGAAAGTATGGAGTTGGTAATAGAATTAGCATCAAGCACACAAGGAGCGTTTTAAATGCTGCTTTGAACGGACAATTAGACAATGTGGAATTCCATATTGACCCAGTTTTTGGTTTTCAAATACCAAAAGAAGCACAAGGTGTACCTGCAGAAATTTTAGAACCATCTAATTTATGGTCAAATAAACAAGAATATAAAGAAGCTTGTTTAGCATTGGCTCAAAGGTATGTTGATAATTTTAAAAAATATGAATCTGGTGTATCTGATGAAGTTAAAAATGCTGGACCCAAAATCTAAATCTAAATTTAACTAAATATTATAAGTTATATTAAATTATTTTGTTATAAAAAAAAACGTGAGTGTTAAAAATACTCACGTTTTTTATTTAAGTAGATAGGAAAAGTAAATTATTTAAAAAAAATTACTAAATTAGTAAAATTTTATTAATTAATAATTAATTATTTTTTTAATTTTTTGTTTAATATTTGACATTTAAATGAGTATTTTCATTGTTTTAACAATTTGTTCACTTCTGATTTTAGCTTATATTTTTGATATAAGTGCTTCCAAAACTAAAATCCCATCGGTAATATTACTTTTATTGTTGGGCTGGTTAGTAAGACAAATTTCAAATATTATGTTTTTAACTATTCCAGACCTAACTCCAATATTGCCAATTTTAGGAACTATTGGATTGATTTTAATTGTTTTAGAAGGGTCATTAGAGATAGAAATAAATGAATCAAAATATTTATACATAACCAAATCTTCAATAATTGCATTGGTACCAATGTTGATTTTTAGTCTTGGATTAGCTTATGTATTTTATTATTTTGGTAATGTTTCATACAAAATTGCATTGACCAATGCTATCCCATTTGGTGTTATTAGTAGCGCTGTCGCAATCTCTTCTGCTCAAAACTTAAATAAAGCAAATAAGGAGTTCATTACTTATGAAAGTAGTTTGTCTGATATATTTGGAGTTTTATTTTTTAATTTTATTACCTTAAATAAAGAAATAACAGGACAATCAGTAGGAAACTTTATATTAGAATTAATTGTCATTCTACTCGTTACTTTAATTGCTACTCTTGGATTAGCATTTTTACTGAATAAAATAAAACACCACGTTAAGTTTATTCCAATTGTAATTTCAATAATTATGATTTATGAAATATCAAAAATATTTCATTTACCTGCTTTAATATTTATTTTATTGTTTGGTCTATTCTTGGGTAATATTAATGAATTGAAAAAAATAAAATATTTTGATAAGTTGAAACCAGATTCGTTGATCAATGAAGTACATAAATTTAAAGAACTTACCATTGAAATTGCTTTTTTAGTAAGAGCATTATTCTTTTTGTTATTTGGTTATTTAATCGAAACAAGGGAGTTGTTAAATACATCTACAATTTTGTGGGCATTAGCAATTACATTTAGTATTTATGTTTTAAGATATTTAGCTCTCAAAATCAATAAAGTAAATATTCAACCTTTAATATATTTAGCACCCAGAGGATTAATTACTATTTTACTTTTTTTATCAATACCGGCTGATCAAGAACTATTTTTAGCAAATAAATCCTTAATTATTCAAGTAATAATTTTAACTGCATTATTTATGATGGTAGGTCTTATGTCTCATAAAAAAATTAGTGAAAATAATGAAATTGAATTGAAATCATAAAATAACAGATGATTGTGTTTTTCTGAATAGATACTTTTTATATTTTATTAACTCTTTTTCAAAATACAAGATGACAAATATTAATTATAAATCCAATTATAAAAACTTAAATTTAATTTTATTATTTATAGTATTTATATTATCTATTAATGTTATAAATTCACAAATAATTATTAATGAAGTTTCATCAATAAATTACAATATACTTTTAGATGATGATCATTCCAATGAAGATTGGATTGAACTTTATAATCCCACAGACTCTTCGATAAATATAAAAGAATTTAGAATAAGCGATAAATCAGATTTTCAAACTGCTTGGGTATTCCCAGACACAACTATTGCACCACATAGTTTTATAATTATTTTTGCAAGTGATAAAAATAGAGTGATAGATGATAAATATATCATTGAAACAAATGGACAAGGAATTTATTACTGGGTAAATCCTGAAGGATATACATATATATACAAAGAACATGAAGGTGATTTTGAGGCAAAGGTAAGAATACACAACTTTGAAAATGCTGATTATTTTGCTAATGCTGGCATAATGATTAGAAATAAAATTGATAATGAAAGTAAATTCATATCTTTTAATTCAAGAGAATATAAAGTATACCCCGATATTATTACTTCCTTTCGTGAAAAAAACAACCAACGTATAATTGATTATGATTATTCTATAACAAGGGTTTTTCAATATCCAGATATTTATTTATATATCAAAAGAATTGATAGTATATTTTATACAGAATTTAGAGATATAACTGATTATTTAATCAAGAGAGATTCAATAATATTAATATTAAATGAAGATGTTTTTATAGGAATTCAAGCCAATTCTCGTAATATGTCTAAAACTGCAAAAGTATATTTTAGTGATTTTAAAATTAATAACGAATTGCAAAATTTTGATGAATTTAAATTTGTAGAATTTAATGTAGGAGAAAAAGGGAAATTTTATAAAAATAGTACCTTACACAGTGATTTTAAATTATCTGACAATGGTGATAATATTTATTTATGGGATAATAAAGGAAATATTATTGACAAAGTGGAAATTCCAATTTTAACCAAAGACTATACATATTCAAGAGAAAATACAGACACAATTTCTATTGAAAATACTTTTGGGTTTAGTTATCCAACACCTAATAAACTCAACTCTGAAATCTATTTAGGCATTACAGAATCACCAATAATTAATACCCCAGATAATTTTTTTAGTGATATAGTCCAATTAAAAATTACCTCAACAGATGATTCAAAAATTTTCTATACCACAAATAACGATAATCCAACATTAATATCAAACGAATATATTTCTAAAATTGATTCAGTTAATTATATTATATTAAATAATTCTACAGTTATAAAAGCAATAGCTATTAAAGAAAATTATTTACCATCTAGAGTAGTTACACATTCATTTATAAAAAATTATAATTCTAACTTGAATTTGTTATCTATCAGTATGAATAATGATGAGTTGTATGACAACTCAAAAGGTCTATATTCAATCTATAAGAATTATGAATTTATTGCAAATGTTGAGTTTTTTGAATCAAAGAAAAATATTTTGAATCAAAATGTTGGGATACAATTACATGGTGGGTTGAGTAGGGAATTTAATCAAAAATCTTTTAGACTTTATGCTCGAAATGAATTAGATAAAGGTGGGTTTGAAAATATAAAATTTAATAATAATCAAATCAAAAATTATGCAATTGATAGACTTGTTATCAGAAATAGTGGGCAAGACTATTTTTCTTTAAAGATGAGAGATGCTCTTGCTCATCAATTAATCAAAAACCTCGAGAACTTGGATTATTTAGACTATTTACCAGTAAATGTATTCTTGAATGGGAATTATAATGGATTCTACAATTTGAGAGAAAGATTTGATGATAATTATATTCGTAATAAATATAAAGTAAAAAAAGAAGACATAAATTTATTAGGATTAGGAACATTAACAAAAAATGGTAATGGATTAATATTTGAGCAACATTTTAATGAAATTATTAATTTATCTGCACAAGACTCAAATTTTATAAATTATACAAATGAAAGAATTGATATAGATAATTTCTTAGATTATATTTTTGTAAATACATTTTTAGCCCAACATGATTGGAATGGGCAAAATATATTTAAGTGGAATATCAAAAACGGGAAATTTAAATATCAACCTTATGACTTAGATTATACCTCTGAGATGGTAGAAGGATATGCAAAAACAAATATGTTTTATATTATGGACAATTACAAAGAATATGAAATATATAAAATATTCTTTAAACTAATGGAAAATGATTCATTAAAAAATAAATTTATCGTAAGAGCTTTAGACAAAATAAATACTACTTTTAGTACAGAATTTATTCTAAATGTAGTTGATAATATGAAAAACAATATTATCAATGACGTCAAATTACAACAAGAACTTTTTCCTGAATCTATTCTAAATTGGAATACTTCTATTGATTCTCTTATTTATTTCTTTAAAGTGCGACCAGAATTATACAAATTACATCTTACCGAGTTTTTTCGCTTAAAGAATAATTATAAAAAAATTGAAATATTAACTAAAAACCAGTCTATTACTTTAAATACTATAAAATTTAATAATGATTTTAATGGTGAATATTTGTTTGGTCAAAAAATTAATTTATCAGTAAATTTATCACTAAATAAAATATTAAGACATTGGGTTATCAATGATACAATTATCATTAAAGCCAACAATATTGAGTTGTTAATCGAAAATAATATGTTTATCGAACCAATAATAGATACTTTAATTGAAAATAATGAAGTAGCGAAAATTGTAATAAATGAGATAATGTATAAGTCACCAGATGAGTTTGATGATAAAGATTGGATCGAACTTTATAATAACACAGAAAATGATTATACTCTTGATAATTGGCAATTATTTGATAGTAAAGAGAATGAAGAATTTACTTTTCCAATCAATACTACAATTAAGTCTTATGATTATTTAATCGTTACAAGAAGTAATGACAATTTTATTAAAATCCATCAAAATTTAGATAATAAGATAGGGGATTTTAAATTTGGTTTGGGAGAGGTTGACCAAGTTAGATTATTTGATAATAATAAAACACTAATCGATTCTGTTAGCTATACTTCTTCAACACCTTGGTACCCAGAAACTAATGGGCAAGGACTAACTTTAGAGCTAATAAACCCAGACTTCGATAATACTTTAGCCGAAAACTGGCAACCCTCACTTGTTAGAAATGGTACACCAGGCAAAAGAAATAGTATCATATCGACTATAAGTAGTGGTGAAAATAAATCTGAAAGTTATATTTATCCAAATCCAAATATTGGGATTTTTAAATTTAAAATAAATAATTTGTATAACTTACTTGATACAAAATTTAGAAATCATAATTATTCTAAAATTACAGTTGAAGTAGTAGATATTATGGGTATTAAGTATTATGAAAGTGAATTAAACGAATTAATTAAAGACAATAGTATTATTGATTTGGATATTAATATGTATGATAGTAATTTGAAAATTTATAAAGGAAGTTATTATTTGAAATTATTAAAAAATGGAAAGACATTTTTAATAAATAAATTTATATTAACAGAAAATTAATTGTATGTAAAGAATGTAACAAAAATATATTAAAATAAAAAAAGAGATTAATTTAATTAATCTCTTTTTTTATTGTATTTTATGTTTAGCAACTTTTAAATATAATATTGTATAAATATCATATAATAATTAAAGTTCTCTTTTACTATCAGGATTTAATCTGAAAGTTAATTTACCATCTTGTATTTCTCTCATAGCCAAAAAAGTTGGTTTTGGTAATTTATCAAATTCTTTACTGATTGTTAATTGGTCGTAATTAATCAAGTCAGAATCATCTGCAGTTGGTATAACATCTGCCATACGAGTGTTTAATTCATATTTAATATCATCATTAATTTGTCTTGATCTAAATCCCATAGCTACGATTGACTGATAAATTGAACCCTTAGCCGATTCACTCATTCTAATTTTGATTGGATTTACTATGTATTTTTCCACAAATTACCTTGCTTTTATAAGATATATAACAATAAACTTTTTAAAGACTACAAATATAACTAAAATAAAGTATTTTTACAAATATTTTGACAACTAAAAAGATGGCACAATTATATCAATCAAATTAATTTATTAAAAAAACATTTAAATTTGATAAATTTTCTAAAAAATAAGTTCTTTTGGATTTTTTTTTTTAAATTAAAAGTTATTATTTGACTCAAATTAAAAATTAATTATTAATATTGAAATTGTAATTTTGAATATGTCAAATATTATAATTTTATATTAAATTTATTTATTACACTTGTTAGTTATTCATAATCTACTATGACTAAATTATATTATTCAATAAAAGAAATTAGTGATTTAGTTGATGAAGAGCAACATATTTTAAGATATTGGGAAAAAGAATTTACAATTCTCAAACCCAAAAAAAATAAAGCTGGAAATCGTACCTATACCCACAAAGATTTGCTAATCATACTTAAAATCAAAAGTATGATCAGAGAAGAACACCTTTCTCTAAAAGAAGCCAAAGAGAAATTCAAATCTATTAAAATAAATGATTTGCTCGAAGAGACTGATGAAACAAGTAAATTATTAAATGTTGATGATACGAAAAATACTATAAAAACTGAATCAGTTGAAGACATTGAAATAAATAAAATAAAATTATTAAATGTAAAAGAAAAAGAAGTGGAAGTAGTAGAAGAATTCTACATTGATAATTTAGATAAAAGTATAATTAAAGATGAAGATAATGTTGAGATTAATGATGTAGAAAAAAATGAATACTTAATTGACTTTAATTTTGATAAAAAAATAATATTAAAAAATCATCTATTCGAAGACTATGAAGAATTTTCTGTATTTGATGCAGATAAATATAATGAAATCAAAAATTCAAAAAGTCAAAAAGAAAAAGAAGACCAAAATAAAGTAGTCGATTTCAATTATGAACAAAATGAAAATAACTTAAAAAACAATATTGATGAAGATGGAATAGTTCTGAGTTATGATTCATTAAAAAGTTTAATTTTTATTTTGAAAGAAATAAAACAATTAATAATAAAATAATTTACTCATTATCAAGATTTATTTGCATTATTGTAATATAATATATAGCATTAATCTTAATATTTGAAACATATAAAACTATATATCGTAAGTACTCTTAGGATTAGATTAGTATTATATTTAAATTGATTTACTTGTGAAACATTTAATCAAATGAATCTTATTTTATGTTCATTTTTAAAAATATTGATTTTAAAAACTAATTAAATTAATTTGATTAGTGATAAATAGCAATTAATTATTTAATAATTTAGAGGCGTTATGAAAAAAAGTAAAAATATATTAATGGTAATTATGGCATTCATTGCAATAAATACTATTTTGATTGCTGCTGGACCGAAATATAATTACGAAATGAAAACCATTGGCAACCATGAAGATGAGGTTTTGGGTGTCTTTGTTAATGAAGATGATACCAAAGTAGCGACTTGTTCTCTCGACGAAACAATTAAACTATGGAGTATTCCAGATGGTAAACTGCTAAAGACCTTTAAAGGACATTTAGGCACAGTTAATAATCTTTCATTCTCAGGTAATGATAAATATATAGCAAGTGGATCTTCTGACCACACAGTTAGAATTTGGGACGTAGAGACAGGTGAACAAATAAAAGTTTTAAAAGGACATACTGACCAAGTAATCGGTGTATATTTTAGTCAAGATGATAATAGTACGTTTATTGCAAGTACATCTTTTGACAAAACTGTAAAATTATGGGATTTCAAACTCGGTACTGAGATTAAAACATTAAGAGATCATACTTTGCCAACTAACAACGTTGCTTATAGTTATGATGGCAAATTTTTGGCTTCTTGTAGTGATGATAAAACAATTAAAATATGGTCAACAGACATTACAACCAAAGATCCACTTCAAACTCTTTTGGGACACGAAGCACCGGTATTAACTGTTTTATTTAGTTTTGACAGCAAAAAATTGGTTTCAACTGATCAAGAAGGATTTGTAAAAGTTTGGGCAATGCCTTCAGGTCAATTATTAAGAACAATAAAAGCACATGATGACTTAATTCAAGATGTTTCGTTTGCTGAAGATAACAGAACAATTGTTACTGGTAGCTTAGACCAAAAAGTAAAATTATGGGACATAGAAACTGGTAAAGAATTATACACTTTTAATACAAAAGTTGACGTATGGTCAGTAGATTTAATTAGTGATGCAAGTATAATAGTACTTGGTTGTAATGATGGTACTGTTAGATTTTTAGTTAATAACACTGGAAAAACTAAAAAATAATGTAATTATATCAAATTATAAATACAAAATATTCCCTAAAAACTAAAAATTAACTTTAAATCAAAAAATATAAAATAATATATGTTTGTATATTATTCCAAAATAGAGGTAAAAATGAAATTAAAGAACTTTAAGAAAAACAATCAGCATAACAAATTCTTTATATACTTATTTGTATTTAGTTATCTTACACTAAATACATATTCGCAAGGATTCGTAACTTCAGTTGTTTCTTTGACTGGTAGCGTTGTCAATGAAATTACAAAACAATCGGAAACAGTTTCAATTACTGTTTTTGACGACAACGGTGAAAAAGTTACAAGTACACGTTCTATAGGTAATGAAAAAGGCAGCTATTTTTTGACTGGATTAAAAACTGGTGAAAACTACACTGTAAGATTAAAAAAGAAAGATTTTCTAGATGAAGTATGGAAATTCTCTGTTGCAAAAGACGGAAAATATGTCGAAATGTCTCACGATTTTTTGATTAAACCCAAAGAAGTTGGTGTTCAAATTCCATTGGCTGTACCACCATTTGAATATAGTAAATCTAAATTAAGATTTGGTTCAGAATTTTTATTAGAAGATCTTAAAAACACTTTGATGTTAAATGATAATGTATCTTTCCAGATATTATGTTATCCTGATAATAATGATAACCCTGCTGAAAATCAAAAAACTACAGATGAAAGAGCTGCAGCCTTACAAACTTATTTTGTAGCAAATGGTATAGCATCAAGTAGAATTACGGTTATGGGTTCTAAAAACACTGACCCTAAGAATCCACCTCCAACTGGTAAATCAGCTAAAGGTAAGAGATATATTGGTGCTTCTTATATAAAATTAACAAGTATTTAATTATTAGTTAAATTATACAAACATTTTTTTAAATTATGTCTGAAAAAGTATTACAAGTAAAAAGTGTAACAAAATCTTACGGTGAATACAAAGCAACAAATAATATAAGTTTTGATGTGCTCAAAGGTACTGTATTTGGATTATTAGGTCCAAATGGAGCCGGTAAGACTACGTTAATTAGACTTATTAATAATATTTATGCACCTGATGAAGGTGAAATATTAATATTTGGTGAAAAGTTAAATCCAAACCACCTCAATAAGATGGCATACTTACCTGAAGAAAGAGGTTTGTATAAAAAATTAAAGGTTATTGATCAGTTAGTTTACTTTGGTAAATTAAAGGGAATGTCCACAAAAGATGCTTCTTTTAAAGCTAAAGAGTGGCTAATTAGATTGGAAGCTAATGAGTGGATTAATAAAAAAGTTCAGGAACTATCAAAGGGAATGCAACAAAAAATTCAATTTATTGCTGCTATTTTACATAATCCACAGTTTATTATTTTAGATGAGCCTTTTTCTGGGTTTGACCCAATTAATGCAGAAGTACTAAAATCTATTATACTTGACCTAAAAAATGAAGGTAAAACTATTATTTTATCTACACATTTGATGGAACAAGTTGAACAACTTTGTGATGAAATTGCTCTTATAAACAAAGGCAAGTTAGTATTATCCGGAAATGTTAGAGAAATCAAGCAAAAAAATAAATCTAATCTATATTCTCTTGAGTATGATGGTAATAATGAGTTTATCAATCAACTAAATGAAATTTCAATAATAAACAAATATAATAATAGAATTGATTTTAGTATAAATGAAAACATTGAAGTAAAATCATTAATTAATAAAATTAATAACCTCACAAATATTATTAAATTTGAACATTCCGAACCTAAATTAAATGACATTTTTATAAATGTTGTTAAAAACAGTAATATTTAATACCCTTTTTATTCAAGTTTTAATTTTATTTTTATATTTTATGAAAGAAAATAATAAATATAGCTCCAAAATATGGACAATAGTTACTCACGAATACTTTAGCAAAGTAAAGTCAAAAGGGTTTATCATTGGCACTTTTTTGGGTCCTTTGTTTTTTATTATTTTAATTGGTATTGTAGTAGTAATTAATATTATTTCTGTTGACGATACAAGTAAAAAGCTTGCTATTGTTGATAAAAATGATTTAGTTGCCTCTGAATTAATCAAATTAGATACTGCAAAATATTTCAAAATAGATAAATCACAAACTGAATTAAATAACTTAGTAATTAAAGGTAAAATAGACGGTTATGTAATTATCAATGATGATATCATTAATAAAAGTGAAGCTACAATTTATTCAAAAGGTGGTGGGGGAAGTGGTTTAGTTACCTCCTTAGAAAATAATCTTGAAGAGATAATCAGAAAACAAAGATTGTTGAATTCTGGTATAACACAAGATATAATTACTTTCATCGATAAGCCAACTATTGTTAATACGCAGAAAGTAACTGAAAAAGGTATCGAAAAAGACTATACCGAAGCTTTTGCATTTATAGGCTATCTGCTCGGATTTGCTATTTATATATTGATTTTTATTTATGGTAGTTTTGTTTCGAGAGCAGTAATTGAAGAAAAAGCTAATAGAATTGTTGAGATTATTATTTCTTCTGTCAAACCTTTTGATTTAATGTTTGGTAAAGTTTTAGGTATTGCTTTTGTTGCATTGACCCAAATTACGACTTGGATAGTTTTATTTGTAGCATTTTCTACAATTGCTGGTATAGTTGCAACAAATATAATTGGCGATAATTTTACAGAAAATCTCAAAGATAAAAAATCAACTCAACAATTGCAGTCTAATATTCAAAAAATGAATATGACAAAGGAACTTACTCCTAAAAAAGATTTGGAAGAAAGTGAAGCACAACAAGTCAAAATAGCTAAAATGCTTCAAAATATACCAACGATTTCTCCAATGTTATTAGTTGGATTTGTGTTTTATTTTTTAGCAGGTTATTTTATTTATTCAACTTTATTTGCTGCTGTTGGTTCTGCTGTTGACCAAGAATCAGACGCAGGACAATTGCAATTACCTGTATCAATGCCTGTGATTATACCAATACTTGTTATTCCACAAGTTATGTCTAATCCAGATTCGACATTCTCAACAATTATGTCATTAATACCATTTTTTACTCCAATTCTTATGACTGTAAGAATAGCTGCAACTACTGTACCTATTTGGCAAATATTATTGTCAGTTGTTTTATGTGTACTGACTTTTTTGGGTGCATTATGGGTATCTGCCAAAATATATAGAATTGGAATACTAATGACTGGCAAAAAACCTTCTTTCAAAGATTTGTATAAATGGATTAAAATTAACTAAATTCAATTGATGTTAAGTATATTTTATAATTACACTTATTTTTTATTTAGATAAAATTTCTTTAATGCTTTACCAGTATGTGTTTCTAATTTTGAAATATCATCTGGTTTGCCCACGCCTACAATCTTGCCACCATTTTTACCAGCTTCTGGTCCTAAGTCAATTAACCAGTCTGCTGATGAAATTACATTAAGATTATGCTCAATTAAAATAATTGTATGACCTGCTTCAATTAATATGTTGAAACAGCTCATTAATTTAGAAATATCATAAAAGTGTAATCCTGTAGTCGGCTCATCAAAAATAAATATAGTTGGAAAATTATCTTGTGTTCCTAAAAATGTGCTTAATTTCAGTCTTTGTGCCTCACCACCAGATAATTGAGAAGCCGGTTGACCTAATTTTAGATAACCTAATCCAACATTTTGTAATACTTTTAATTTTTTAATGATTTTACTTACATCAGCAAATAATACTGTAGCTTCATCAATAGTCATATTCAAGACATCAACTATATTTTTATCTTTATAAGTTACATTCAATACTTCTTTTTTGTATCTTTTCCCGTGACATACTTCACATTCTAAAGTTACGTCTGACAAAAATTGCATCTCTATTACTTGCTTGCCTTCTCCTTCACAAGCCTCACATCGACCACCTGGAACATTAAATGAAAAATGACCATCTCTCCAGCCTAACTGTTTTGATGCCTGTGTGTTGGCAAACAACTGCCTAATATCGTCAAATACTTTAGTATATGTAGCAGGAGTTGACCTTGATGACTTACCAATTGAACTTTGATCCACAAATTCAATGTTCTTGATATTCTCCAAACCACTTAATTTATCATAATTTTTATTTATTTTAATTCCTTCGCTTAGTTCTTTAATTATACCATTATAAAATATCTCTCTAATTAAAGTACTCTTACCAGAACCTGAAACACCTGTAATTGTTGTTATACAATTTAATGGGATTTTGATTTCATCAATATCCAAAAAATAACCCATTGGTTTTGTCAATGTTACAAATTCTTCTGGCATTCTGTGATAATTGTTAAATTCTAAATTAAATTTACCACTCAAATATTTCCCTGTCAATGAACTATCACTTTGGAGTAATTCTTTATAAGTGCCTTCAAATGTAATTTCACCACCAAACTCTCCGGCAAATGGACCCATATCTATTATAAAATCAGAATATTCCATAATGTCTTCATCGTGCTCTACAACTAATACTGTATTGCCAAGATTTCTTAATTTATGCAATATATTGATTAATCTGTTAGTATCTCGTGAATGTAAGCCAATACTCGGCTCATCTAAAACATATAATGTACCAACTAAAGATGAACCTAATGCAGTTGAAATATTAATTCTTTGCGCTTCTCCGCCAGACAATGTATGAGTTAATCTATTTAAAGAAAGATACTCAAGTCCAATATCTATTAATAGTTGAGATCTCCATTTTAATTCTTTAAGTATGTGTTTTGATATTTCTTGGTCAGTTTCACTCAAATTAAAATTATTGATTACTTCTAAAAATTCATCAAATTGTAAGTTTACTAATTGTGGAATATTATATCCAGAAATAAATACTTGTCTTGCTGATAATTTTAATCGTGAGCCATTACAAGTCCTACAATTAATATAATTTTGATATTTATTTAAAAACCTATAACTATCATATCTATTATTTGATGAACTTAAATCTTCAAAAAAATTATCAATCCCAATAAATTTACCAAATCCATCCCATATTGATTTTTTTTCATCTTCTGATAAATCTTTATAAGGTATTTCGGTATCTATGCCATATTTTTCTGCTTCATTAATTAATACTTTTTGATTGTAACTATGAATATTTGTATTCAAAGTTCCAGTAAAGGGATGAATTGCTTGCTCTTTTAATGATTTTGATTTATTTGGTATAACTAAATCTGGGTCAATGTCTAAATTAGTTCCCGAACCAGAACATTTCTCACATGCTCCAAAAGGAGAATTGAAAACAAATATCCTTGGGTCTGGCTCATCATAAATAACTTTTGTTTCGTTACATTCAAATCTATTACTATAATAAAAATCTTTATTGTTAGATATATCTCTAATAGTTACAACTCCATTCCCAAATCTAAAAGCACTTTCGATAGATTCAGTAAGTCTGGATAAATTTTCAGTATCTTTTTTGTAAACTAATCTATCAACTAAAATGAAAAAATCATCATAATTTAGTTTTTTTGTAGGGGGATTTACTCCCAAATCTATCAGTTCATTATTTTCTTTTAGAATAATTCTAAAAAAACCGGCATCAAAGTATTTTTTCAATTCTTTTAAAACATCAATGACAGTTGATCCAAGTTCAAATAAAATAAATAACTTTGTACCTTCTTCTAAAAAGTCCAAATGTTTGACAACTGAGTCAGGTGTATCTTTTTTGACTAATAGTCCAGTTTTTTCATCATAAGTTTTCCCAATTCTACCAAATAACAATCTCAAATAATCATAAATTTCAGTATTTGTCCCAACAGTAGATCTTGGATTTCTATTGGTGGGTAATTGTTGTATAGCAATTGCAGGTGGTAATCCAATTATACTATCAACTTCTGGTTTATTCATTCTTTCCAAAAATTGTCTAGCATAAGAAGAAATAGATTCAACAAATCTTCTCTGTCCCTCAGCGTATAAAGTATCAAATGCTAAAGTTGATTTTCCAGAACCAGAAACTCCAGTTATAACTGTAAATCTATTTCTCGGGATTTCTACACTTATACCTTTTAAAGTATGTAAGGTTGCATTATTAACTTTGATAAATTTATTAGAAGGTCTAATTTCGTTAGATTTTTGTAATACCTCAAATTCATCACTTTTAATAAGTTTTATCTTATTTAAAACGCTCTTATTCTTATTAGATACTGGTTTAACATCTAACTTCTCTTTTTTCTTAACTTGTTTGCTTCTAATTTCGATTGTTGTTTTTACAAGTTTTTTCATTTTAAATTAATTATTTATTTTATCTTTATTTATTTTATATTAGTTTTGTATAAACGAAATATTTTGATTTAATATTTGATTAAGTCAAAAAAATATTTAATTCTTTACTTTATCAAATTAATTAACCAAACAAAATGAGTTACGAAAATCAAAGAAACAATTATAAATCTGATTATAATAAAAATTCAAATTATAAAAGTAATCAGAACACAAATTATAATTCTAATAAATCTGATAATTACAAATCAGAAAATAGTAAATTAGAAAAAGGTAAATCAGAAAGTGATAATTTTGATTTAGATGAAAGTCAAGCGTACATTTATGGCAGAAATACTATTTTGGAAGCTTTAAATGAAAAAGATAAAATTTCTAAACTATATATTCAATTTGGTACTGAAGGACCTAACATTGATAAAATATTAGCTTTGACGTACAAATACAAAATTCCAAGTGTTAAATATGATAAAAGAAAATTTTTGGATTTAGAAGCTAAAATCAATGCTAAAAATAATTCTCAAGGAGTAATTGCATTAGTAAATCAAATAGAAAATGTCGAATTCGAAGAATTATTTGATAAAGCTTTGATTGATGAAGAATTTCCATTAATTATTGCCTTAGATGAATTAAAAGACCCACACAACTTTGGAGCAATAGCAAGGACAGTCGAATGTTCTGGTGCTTATGGTATTTTATATCCTTCGACTAATTCTGTTCAAGTTACGCCTACTGCAATAAAAATTTCAGCAGGTGCTTTGTTAATTACTAAAACATCGAAAGTTAATTCTTTGAAAAATGTCTTAGAGTATGCCAAAACGTTAGGTTTTCAAATAATTGGCTCTGAAATGAATAGTGAGAAAAAGTATTATGAAATTGATTTTCGCAAACCAACAATATTAGTAATTGGTAGCGAAGGAGAGGGGATAAGACCGAGTATTAAGAGTTTGTGTGATGAAGTAATTAATATACCATTGAAAGGGAAGATAAGTTCTTTGAATGCATCGGTTAGTGCTGGTATTATTTTGTATGAGGCTATGAAACAAAAACTTTAAGTAAATTATATAACTAATCAAAATATTATTATTTGATTAAAAACAAAAAAAGTCTATCTTTCGATAGACTTTTTTTTGTCGGAGCTACAGGATTCGAACCTGTGGCCTTCTGGTCCCAAACCAGACGCGCTACCGGGCTGCGCCAAGCTCCGGTGAATATTTGCTTTATTTATTTAATTGCTAAATAAATTAGATTACAAAAATAATACAAAAAATCAATATATGCAAGAAAAAAATATTAAGATTGATTATTTTTTATAAACAATGAAATTCTTCTATCTCTTTTTTTGATTGCAAGTGAACGTAAGTCTTCTATTCTATCAGCTTCATCCATAATTTCTACACCTAAAATAGTTTCTAACACATCTTCCATTGTTATCAAACCATCAAACCCACCATACTCATCAATAACAGCCATAAGATGTTGTTTGTTATTCAAGAATTGATCTAATGCTACATCTAACTCTACATTTTCTGGAATGAAATTTATAACTCTCATAAATTCTCTTAATGTTATGTTAGTTTTTCCAGATAAAGCAGCTTGTAAAATATCTTTAGATAAAATATAACCAATCAAACCTTTATCCAATGATTCACCTTCCCAAAGTGGAATTCTTGAATACATTTTTAAACCATTATTATTAAGCACTTCTTCTATAGTTTTATCAGCATTTAAACTAAATACAACTGTTCGAGGAGTCATTACATCAGAGACAAATACTTCTTTAAATTTAATAATATTTTTTAATATTCTATATTCACTTGAATCAATACTTCCTTCATCATGAGCAGACTCTACCATTGCATCTAACTCTTCTCTGGTATCTTCGTCTACTTTTCTTCCACCAATTTTTTCAGCCAATAACTGTAAAAAACTCATTAGCGGTGTATTTATCTTTGCCAAATAATAAAACAAAGGTAAAAACTTAATTACCAATATATTTGAATAACGAATCCCTAATGAATAAAATAGATATCTGAATATAATTAAAAATGGGAGCGTTAGAATTAGTATTAAAAAAGATAGTTGATAATTAAAAGTAATTATATTTAAGAAAGAAATTGAAGATGAGACAAACATAAAATAGAAAATTAACTCAAACAAGTAAAAAGCTTCAACTTTTTCTTGATAAAAGTGTTTTAAATAATTTACTTGTTTAATTTTATTTGATGATTTACCTATTTTATTCTCATAAATATTGTATTGTGAAAAATGCAATATTGATGATATAAATGCTGTAAAAAATCCAAAAAATAAACTTACAAGTGAAGTTATTACTAAAAATATACTCTGATTGAAGGCAGGACCTCTTGATTAGTGTTAAAATGTTAATTAATTTAAAAATCCAACTTAAAACTAAGATTAAATATATGAATAAAATTTAATCTTATCTATATTCTTGGTCAATAATATTTATTCTACCTGGATAGGGGATATTACCCAATTTTGTTTTAAATGTTGGCTTAGCATCTAATTTTAATAAAGTTGGCTTATTTCCAACTCCACCTAAATTTAATACTAAATTAATGATTTGTTCATAACTTTTATCATTATAAAATCTCATTAAGTCTAAGTTTATATTAATTGGTATCTCTTCTGTATCATTATTTGCTATAGTTATACTTTTCGAAAAAATACCTGATATAGTCTTTTTATTTTCTAAATACAAATCCCACTCTAAATTTGTCAAAGTAATTGGCAAACTTTCAGTATTGTTAGTATTATTAACTGAATTTGGATTTTGTACTGATACAATTAAATCAAAAGATGCTGGAAGCTGATTATTTTTGTAAGCATTACCCAATAATAAACCATCTTTTAATGAGAAATCCGAAATTGTTCTTTTGTTAGATATTAAAACATTACTAAGATTAAAATTATTTACTTCTTTTAATTTAAATTGCAATGCTTTTAGATTATTAAAAGTTTTGTATGCTTGTTCTAAGTTTGAACAAGAACTAAATAAAAAAACAAAAACTAAATTTACTACTAAAATTTTTATTAATTTCAAGATTTGTTTTTACCTTTATTTGTCAACTATTTCTAATTCATCTAATAAAGTTTCGTATGATTTACCAGAAATTTCACCACTCAACACTTTTTTAAGTGTAGCTTTTAAATTTAATGAATCAATTTGAAAAATATTTAATGTCGTTAATAAATTAACTTTAGCAATTAATAATTTTTCTTCAATTGGTTTGCTAAGGAAATCATCAGCACCAGCTTCAATAGATTTTAATTGATTTGTAACATCGTTTAATGCCGTTACTATAACAACAGGTATATGCTTGGTATGTTCTTGTTCTTTGATTCGTTTAACAGTTTCATAACCGTCCATACGAGGCATCATAACATCTAAAACTACTGCATCAGGTAATCTGATTTCTAATTTTTCTAAACAATCTATACCATCATAAGCCTCAGATGCATCAAATCCATTTGCTTCCAAATATCTTCTTAATAACTTTGTGGTTATTTTATTATCATCTACTACTAATACAAATGGTTTTCTCATTATTTTCCTAAAATATAAAATTTAAAGATTTAAATTTATTATAATACATTTAGTTTATTTTATTTAAGCAAATATATAATATTTTTTTTTAATTTCAAATAAAATATTAAATAACTAAAAAATTACTATATAAAATTAATTGAAATAAATGTTAATCAAATACAGAGTCTTCGATATTTTCATTGATTGAATAATTATAATTATATTTAATTACAACAAGTTGCATATCAGACCTAACAATTTTTGGTAACTTAACTCCTGCAACAGTTATATATTCGTCAATATACTTTATAACATTAATTGGACCTTGTGGAGTATCTTCAAGACTTTCCACTTTATTCAATAGAAAAGTGTTTTTATTGAAATAATATTTTCTTTCAGATTTATCTTTATAAATAACATTTAGTACAATATCATTATCTTTAATTCCCATTACTTTCAAATCTAAATCATAATCCAAAAATTTTGTCTCAACAAACATTTCAGCTTCTAACTTTAATTTTTCCAAAACAGGTCCTTCTGCATCAATTTTACCTTCACTATTACCAACATAACCAGATTTTCCATTATATTTGAATATTTGTGTATCAAAAGCTAACTTTAGAGTTTGAGCCATTTTATTAGGAAATTTTCTGTATTCTTCAAAAGTACCTGGTACTTCCTGCCCACTAAAACTCATGTTAGCTTCACCAGTCGCTGTAATGGTTTTAATTTTACTTATGGCATCTTCACCACCCAATGCAATTGTATATTTTTTAATTAATTCTTTTGTACTTAAATCAATTTTTTCATTTGCAAATACTGGATTAATATCTAAATCATAATCATAAACATAACCAAATTGTTGCAATGATTCTTTAATTGATTTATCACCCACAACAATTATATAAGCATTCTTAGGATTCATATATTCGTTTGCAACTTTATTCAGGTCATAATTAGTTAAAGATTGATATCTTTTATGTATTGTTTTTAATAATTCTAATGATTTATTATTCAAAACATAATTTTGTAGAAGATTTGCAATATAAGATGAGTTTTCAAAACTCATAAAATACATACCAATTCTAAATTTTTTGATTAAATCAACTTCTTCACTGCTCGGCACTTCATTAGCCAAATTTCCTACTTCATTCAAAATTACAGATATAGAAGAATCTGTAACATTTGTTCTTACATCAGAACCACAAGCGAATTTATTTGTACTAACATTACCACTTTGACCACCCATAGGTGAATAAGTGTAAGAGTATTTTTCTCTTAATGTTTTAAATAATCTTCCTGCAAACCCAGAATGAATTACGCCAGCAGCAAAAGTTAAAGCTTCATAATTTGTAGAATTATAAGGAACTGTTTTAGTTACATATCTTACTGCAGATTGAACAGATGCAGGTCTCTCAACAAAATATACTCCAGTAGCCATAGATTTTGGTTCTGGTATTGTATATTCAGGGATTTCTTTTTTAGACCATTTTGACAATAATTTTTCTAATTTCTGAGTTAATTTATCAATATCAAAATCACCTACAATAGCTAATGTACCATTGTTTGGTCTAATAAAACTCTCATAGTAATTTTTCAAATAATCAGTTTCGATTGAATTGATAGTTTTTTCAGATGATATTTTTGCATAAGGATGATCTTTGCCATAAACTGCAATATTTGACATTTTTGCAGCCAACGAACCAATATTCGACTTTTCACTTTTAAGTCCAGCCAATGCTTTAGGTACTAATTTTTCTAATTCATCATCATCAAATGCAGGATTTAGCATAATGTCAGCTAAAATTTCTAATACTTTATCTTGATGTTTAGTTAAAGTAAATGCTGATATGCTAAAATAATCTAGACTTGAATTAGCCGAAATGTCTGCACCAATGCCATCTATAGTTTCAGCAATTATCAAAGCAGATTTAGATTTAGTGCCTTTTGTTAGTAAAGTTGCTGTAAAATCTGCTACATCTGGTTTAGATTCTGCAACTTTCCCGCCTTTAAAAACAAAATTTAGATTTAATGTTGGTTGCTCTTTATCTTCAATGAAAAATATTCTTAATCCATTAGATAATGTTTTTTCTTTGAATTCTGGAAAAGTAAAATCTTTTGATTCTAGACTTTCAGGTCTTTTATTCATATCAGGAGTTTGAGCTATTGTTTCTGTTTGACTATTGATGATCATAAGACCTATAAATAAGTTAATAGTTAAAAATTTTAATGATTTGATTTTTTTAAAATTGATGAAATTTAAATTCATTTTTATACCTTGATGAAATTTATTATTTTGAGAAATTAAAATAAAGTAATAAAGAAGTAAAGTTACAAATTAGTAGGCAATAATATTTGGTTTATTTAGATGACTTTGGTAAATAATTCAGAACAACTCTTTTGTTGTTGCCCAAATATTTTTTAGCTACTCTTTTTATATCTTCTTTAGTTACTGCAAGATATTTGTCAAGTTCTGTATTTATCAAATTGGCATCACCAAAATAAGTTTTATACCTTGCCAAAGCCATTGCTTTATTTAAAGTATTTTTGTTAGAAGTAATCGCTTCAACTTCTTGTATATTTTTTGATTTTTCTAATTCTTCATTAGTTACACCATTTTTAATAACGTCATTAATTTCTTCATAAATAGCTTCTTCGAGATCTTTAATGTCTTTACCTGGTGTTGGAATTCCTACCAATAAAATTGCACCTGAATTTTGTAATGACAACGGATAAAGTGCTGTTTGTACAGCTAATTTTTCTTCATCAACTAACTTTTTGTACATTCTAGAACTTTCGCCAACTGCCAGAATATTTGTTAATAAATTTAAAGAGTAATAATCATCTTCACCAATTTTAGCTCCTCTATATCCAATAAATAAACCTGGTAATTGAGCTTTATCATCAATAACGTCTTCTCTGTATTCAGTAGTTATTGGATCTAATTTGAAAGGTGCTCTAATTGGGTCAACTGCTTTTGTGTGAAAACCAAAATATTCATTTACATATTTTTTGGCATCACCAACATTAAAATCACCAGAAATTACTAATACACCATTGTTTGGAACATAAAAGTTATCATAAAATTCTTTGAATTCTTTGACTGTTGCTTTCTCTATATGTTCTGCACTTCCGATTGGAGTCCATGAGTAAGAACCATTTTTGAATAAATTAGACATCATTTTTTCTAACATAGAGCCATAAGGTGCATTTTCGTATCTAACTTTTCTCTCTTCTTTTACAACGCCTCTTTGAGTTTCAACTCCCTCTGCTGCAACCTGTAAACTTCTTAATCTCGAAGACTCTATCCAAAGAGCTAATTTTAGTTCATTTGAAGGTAAAGTAAATTTATATACAGTCTCATCAAAACTTGTATGAGCATTTAGTGTACCACCCGCTTCATTTACATATCTATCAATTGTTGCTCTTGGTATATGGTCAGTGGCTTCAAACATCAAATGTTCAAAAAAGTGTGCAAATCCAGTTCTATTAGGATTTTCATCTTTCGAACCAACTTTATAATGAAGCACCGTAGAAATAATAGGGGCAGATTTATCAACATTATAAATTACAGTTAGTCCATTTTCTAAAATTTCTTCTTCAAATTTAATTGTTTTTGATTGGGAATAAACTTCTGTATTACTTGTCATTGATATTAATATTAAAAATGTTACGAATTTAACTATTAAAGTTAATTTATTATTAGATTTACTCATAAATCCCTTTGAAAAATATTGAAAATTTGTTTCTATTATAATCTTTTTATACAAAAACTATAAACGTCTTAAAAATTGTTTAATTTGTAATTAATTGCTTTTACTTAATAATAGTTATTAACGATTATCTAAAATAATTATCTACAACTGAGTTATAACAATGGATTTGCCACTAAATATTAAATTTAATTTTAATGAAGTATTATCCTCGTTTACTTCATTGTCTTCAATTATTTGATTAATTATTATAGATATTGGAGTGTTCTTACTAATTTCAAAATCACCACTTATATCATTTTTGATTATCAAATAAAGTGGAATATCTTCAACACTTTCAGCTATATTAACTCTAAACTTTTCAGATTCTAATTTATAGATATTATCATTTTCATTTGTAATATGGATATACTCTTTGTATGCTTCTAATTGTGTTTTATCAAAAGATGAAACAAAGGTAATATCTTCTAAAGTATAATTTTTGTCTTCATTGACCGGGAAATCAATAATAGTTAGAGAAAAAATAAAGTTGTTCAAACTAAAAATCAATTTATCTTTTGAACGAATATCTAATGTTAGTTTTAATTTATTTAGTTGTTCAATAACTTTTTCAAAAATTAGATTATTTACCTTAAACTCAAAGAAATAATTTGTCGCTAATCCTTTTTGTCTGTTATTTATAGAAAAAATAATATCATCAATAATAAATTTATTGTATGATTTATTTGTTTCTAACTTTTCTATTCCCAATACTTCACCAAATAATATAGAATCTAATTCTATATTATTCGTGAAAAGTGTAATTTTTTTAAATGTCATTTTAATTTTATTAATTAATATCAAATAAAAATTTCAGAAGCAATTTTTCTTGAAATTTCAAAATTATCAATATTTATGTTGTGTTTAATATTTTTTTCTTTCAAATACTTAATCAAAATCTCAGTAGCAATATTACCCACCAAACCATCTTCAGCAAAAGGGCAGCCCCCAAATCCATTAATTGCAGTATCAAACTTAGTTATACCACCACTTATAGCAGCATCAATTTTTGAATAGCTTGTTTCATAAGAAGAATGAAGATGAAAACCAATATTGAGCTTACTAAATTCTTTTTTAATAAAATTTGCCATTCCAAAAATTCTTTCATCATCGGCGATACCAATTGTATCTGCTATTGCAAAGTTTGCAATACCAATTTTATTTAATTTATCGACCCAATTACCAACTATATCAAAATCCCAAATGTTACCGCTACTTTTGTTATCGTAATTATTCCCAAATCCCATTGAAATATATATATTCAATTCTTTATTTGTATTGATTAATTTATCTTGAGCATTTTTGATAATTTCAAAAGTTTCTTCAATTGTTGAGTTTGTATTCTTTAATTGAAATGTTTCAGAAATAGAAAATGGATACCCAATATATTTAATATTCTCATTATTTAATGCTAAGTCAATTCCTTTTTTGTTTGCTGCAATAACTAATAAATCAGGTAATTTGATATGTGTTTTATCATTAGTTTTAATAATAGTTTTAGCATCTGAATTATCAAATTTAATTTTATTTAAAACATCTTGAGTATCAGCCATTTGCGGAACTGCTTTGGGGCTAACAAAACTTCCAATATCTAACGTATCAAACCCACAATTTAATAATGAATTAATATATTTTACCTTGATGTCAGTAGGGAATATATTATGATATCCTTGCATTGCATCTCTTGGACATTCAGTGATTTGTATTTCTATCTCTTTCATCAAATTGTATTTTATCTTTATGTTCTTTAATTAATTTTATACTTTAATTACTTTTATATTTGACAACTAAGACGGTCAAGTCATCAAATTGATTTACATTCTGACTAAATGTTTGAATTGATGAAATAATTTCATTTCGTATATTTTCTGAATTTAAATAAGCTTTACTTTTGAATACCTTCATCAAATTTTCTTCTTCAAATTCTTCGTTGTTTTTATTTCTTGCCTCTATAATACCATCACTTATTAATAATAAAACATCATTTTCATTTAGTGTGAACTTGTATTCCTCTAAATTATCTTGAAATAAATTATTATAATTCATACCCAACACTAATCCTTTGGGTGTTAGTTTCTCAATAGTTTGAGAATTAAATCTAAATAAATATAAAGGTATGTGTCCAGCTCTCGAATAATTACAATTTCCATTTAAAATATTGATTCTTACTATACTTGATGTAATAAAGGAGCCTTTATTTATATTCTGTGATATAAGTTCATTGGTTTTGATTAATATATCTCTCGGTGATAAATTAAACTGGAATAAAGTCCTAATAATCCCTTGTACTTTGGACATATAAAGTGCAGCAGATGTTCCTTTGCCACTTACATCACCTATGACCAATGTTATTTCTTTTTCTTCATTTTCAGATTTTTCATTATACAAATAATCAAAGAAATCGCCACCTACCTCTAATGCAGGTATCGAAATAGCTGAAATGTCTAAGTTTTCAATTTTTGGTTGCTTTTGTGGTAGTGAATTTAATTGGATTTTTCTTGCAAATTCTAATTCTTGTTGAATTCTTTTACTATCTTCCATTTTTAGATTTAATATAATTTTATCTATTACAATCGAAATCTGATTAGTAAAAGACTCAATATACTTTAATTCATCAATATTATATTTCTCTTCTGACTTTTTATCACCCAATGCTACAATTCCAAATAAACTATTTTCATTTCTGATTGGGATTATTAATTTGACTTTACATTGTTCAAATATATACTTCAATTCATTCGTTAAATCAGTAGTTTTAATTGGTACTTTAACATTAATAAAATTCTCAATTAATTTTTCACTCAAAGAAATCACATATTGTCTTAAGATATTATCATTAATTCCAATGTAATGTTGAGCCAAAATACTATTGTTATTAAATAAAATCAAAGAAGATTGCTGCACTTGTAAGTATTGAGTTAATTTAGATAATGCTTCTTTGGAAAGTATTTCAATATTTGAGTTAGAATTAAATAATACATTAAACTCTTCTGAAGAAGACTTATAATCTATTTTTACTTTATTAAATCTCAAATCTAAATATGTTTTTACCGACTTATTTATTTTTCTTAGAATTATAAAAAAGACCGTAAAAAATATTAATACTAAAATCTTTGAATAAATTTTATAATTTTTATCACTCAAAGGAGAACCCAATACCTCAATATATGAACCCGAAAAGTGAAGATTAGGTATAAAAAAATCAGGAATTGAAATGATATATAAAAATAATATAGTTAATATTATAGCAATTGTTCTCCAAAGATATAGAAGCGAATAATATTGAATATTTCGTTTGATTTTTACAGAAATATCATAAGGTTTGTATTTAAAAATAGAAATCCAATAAGAAATTGGAATAATTACTACTCCCCAAAAGCTTAGACCAAAACTATACTCTTGGAATCTAAATATATTAACTATCGAATCAAATAAAAATAATAATATATATATAATAAAAGTGAATAATAATATTTTTGATTCTGACCCAAATAATTGTTGATTTTTTATCTTAGAAATTACAAACATTACCAAAATCGAAACAATGATAATAATGTCTGATAACAATCCGCTAAGATTATAATAAGTGAAAGTAATATCACTAACTTTTAGATAAATTGAAATCATTAATGAAATTAGTTTTAAAATCACAAAGAAGATAAATATTTTTTTTGTAACTGTACTTAGCTTATTTTCCTTTGGAAAATGAATTAAAGTAAATAAAATTAATAGAGTAGAAATATGATTTGTTAGGAGTGAATATATGGTTTTTAAAAATTTGTAATAAACATTAAATACTAATTCTATACCAACAGTATTTATATCAATAAATGTTTGGCTAAAACATAATAAACTTATACCAACTAATACTGAATAATTATTTTCAATATTCTTAAAGATAAAGAAAGCACCAGTAAAGATTAAAATTAAAGCAATTAAAAGTGAATATATATTTACAAATTTAATTCCAAATCTAACTAATTCTAATTTTATATTCAAATATTCATTTTTTCTCAGAATTTCATAATTTATCGTTTCTCCACTGATTTTCGAAAGTGATATTTTACTCAATGCGACATCATTATCAAATTCTTTACCATCAACTCTAACGATCAAATCTCCAATCTTCATACCACTTTTGTCAGCCACTCCGCCTTTATCAATGTATATAATGATTGCTAATGATTTTAAGTATTTAAATGAATTTTCTGGTATATCACTTTTAAGTATTTTAATTTTTTCATTTTGTAGGTTGTCAACATTCAAATAAATTAAATCTAATGTATCGCTGGCATCACATTTTGATATTTCATCATAAATATCCTCAACTTTCTTTGTCTTAATATTATTGATTGATAATAAAATATTACCTAAATCTAATCTTGATTGATTATTTGTATTATATTTTGGAATAGTTGAAAATATATTCTCTCTGATATATATTTTCGATTGTGGAGTTACGTATAAATTTCCATCATAAGGCATAGTAGCAAAATCAATAAAGTCTTTAAGTGTTATAAAGATTGCAATTATTATTATGAAAGATAATATATATTTTTTTATAGAATTAAAATTAAACATATTTACAGATTTATTGTCTAAATTAATAATGCATTCAAATTATTATTGTATTAAAACACTAAGTTTATTTACAAAATGGTTACAAATTATTTACTAATTTGAAAAAATACCCAAAAATTCTCTAAATTACTTATTATGTATTGACAAAATTAAAAATAAAATTACGATAAAAATTAAATTTAATTATAGAAATTATAATTAAATTGTAAGTAAACAAAAAAAAATATAAATTATTTAAAAAATGTTAGAAAAAAATAAAGTTAAAACTGAAAGAGAAATTGGAATTGTAATTTCATTTTTTACCAAAAAAGATAATAGAGAAAAGTCGTTAAGTAAACTTGATGAATTAATTTCTCTTGCAGAAACAGCAAACATTGAAATTGTTGAGAGGTTTTATCAAGAATTAGTGAAACCAAATAGAGCTACATTAATTGGTAAAGGTAAAGTTGCGGAATTAGCTGAATATATTAAAGAAAATAAAATAGATATTATTATTTTTGACAATGAACTAAGCCCGATGCAACAAAGAAATCTCGTAAAAGAATTTAATAATACTGTACTTGATAAAAGTGGATTAATTATTGATATTTTTGTTAAAAGAGCAAAATCTAATGAAGCCAAAATCCAAGTGCAGCTCGCACAATTAAAATACCTATATCCAAGACTTACAGGAATGTGGACTCACTTATCCAAACAAGCTGGAGGTGGAAGTGGTGGTACCTTTACCAAAGGTACAGGGGAGACACAAATTGAAACTGATAGAAGATTGATAAAAGAAAAAATTTCATACTTAACAGATAAATTAGAGCAAATCTCAAAACAAAATACTCAACAACGAAAAGGACGTGAAAATATACTGAAATTTGCATTGGTGGGATATACCAATTCTGGTAAATCTACATTGATGAAAAATCTTACTACAAGTGACGTATATATAAAAGATGAGCTTTTTGCGACAATTGACACAACTACCCGAGTGCTAAAAATGAATAACGGACAGGATACTTTGTTAAGTGATACTGTCGGCTTTATTCAAGATTTACCTACTCATTTAATCGCATCATTCAGATCAACACTTGCCGAAGTTAAAGAAGCAGATTATTTATTACACGTTATTGATGTTTCTGATAGTGATTTTGAGAATAAAATAAATGTCGTAAATGCAACCTTAAAATCTTTATTTGTTGTAGAAAAAAGTATAATTATGGTTTTTAACAAAATTGATAAATTAGAAAGCGATGACTTTTTTATTCAATCTTTGAAATCTCAATATGAAGATTCTGTTTTTATTTCTGCGTCCAATAATATAAATATTGATACAATCAAAGATTTGTTGCAAGAGAAATTTGATGAACAAAATATTATAACAAAAATATTCCTAAAATACTCTGAGATGCAGTTGGTATCATTCATCTATAAAAATTCGGAAGTACTCGAACAAAAAGATAATGAAGACGGCTCTGAATTTACAATTAAAATTAAACCAAAAGACAAATCTATAATTGAATCTAAATTAGGTAAATTAAATTTATAATTATTTTATCACTACCTAATTATCAATACTTTTTCTGTGAGTGATTGGTTCGGTGTCTGTAGCTCCAAAATGTAGGTGCCGTCTGAGAAATAACGGAAATTTATATCGAAAGTTTGTTCAAAAATATCGTCCCCAACTATAAAAGTCAATAGTTCTTTTTTACTACCAGTAATTGACGTCAAAAATAGTCTGTGTGTGCCTTTTTCAGCAGTGCTAACACTTACCAAAATATTGTCAGTCGCTGGGTTGGGCGTTATATTTAGTTTTGTCAAGTGTCTGAATTGAATTATTCTCAAATTTTGGGTACAAACGCCCACAATCTTAATATTTCCATCAATTTGCTCAACATCAGTTTTTGGAATATTATGCTCAAAGTCTATGACATTTATAGGATTATCAATAAACTCACTTAAGAAAGTTTTACCCAAAATAGTAGCAATAATATTCTCGCCTTTTATAATATTTGTCGTCCCAGTCAATTCCACAACTCTTTTATTATTAATAATTGTGGTCGTAAAGTTCGGTAAATAGACATCTAAATTGATTTCAAAAGTCATTTTATAAGTCAAAATAAACGGATACATCAAGTCATCTCTGCTAATATTAAAAGTAAATGGCAGTTCCACATCTTCCAAGCCAGCTTCAGTATCAATAGTAGGAGCAATGACTTTAGCCTTGTATCTGAGCGAATTTACACCTCGTCCAACTAATAATATTGTCGCAGTTGTATCGCAATCTCCACCAAAATCTACGACTATTTCGCCAGAATAAGACTTCTCATCTGTCGGCTTAAATACCATCTCATTTGTTTCCATATCATAAGTAAAATCCCCTTTAATTTGCATTTCTACTTCACCAGGAATATTGAATTTTACTCTTTTTTCTGCTCCAATTTCTACATCGCCAAAGTCGTAATTCGTGAAATCTAAGTTATATTCTTTTGGATTAACGAATATAATTTCAATATTATTTACACTTACACAACCATTCAAATCAATTGCTGTAACTGAATATACACCACTATTTGTTACTGCGATTTCTTTTGTATTCTCGCCAGTTGACCATTCATAACTCGCAAAATCTTTATTCGTACTTAATGTTACTATTTCACCAACGCAAAGTTTGCCGGTGGCTGTAATTTCAAATTCTTCTGGAGTAAACTCAATTACGTCAATTACTGACGAAGATTTGCAAAAATCGTCCAAACTTATCTCAACGGAATATCGCCCACCTTGGCTGATTATTATACTCGAAGTTGTGGCACCAGTTGACCACAAATATGTATATTCAATGCCCTGTGGCTCGGCTGTTAGAGTGATTTCTCTGCCCTTGCAGAGCATATTATTCTGCACTATATTGCACTCTAAATTCGCATTTACTTTGATTTCTATCTCAGCAGAATCTACACAATTAGAAAACTTGTGTGTGATTACTACTCTATAAACTCCAGACTTGGTTACCGTAATATTTGGGACAGTTTCGCCTGACGACCACTTAAAAAATAGGTCGTTGGAATTGATGCCACCGCTCGCTCTTAGCTCCACTTTTCCACCCTCGCAAAAAGTTGTCGGTCCAGTCGCAGATATAGACGCAATCGGCTTCTGTCCAAAGGTAACTGTTACGCTTTTGCTTGTTTTGCAGCCGTTTGTGTCCGTTACAGTTAGCGTATATACGCCATTAATTGTCGCAGAGATTTCGGCAGTAGTGGCTCCAGTATTCCATAAATAAGTAAATGTAGTAGGGAAGTCTCTATCACATCTCAATTTAACGGCACTACTCCCACACTCCTCTCCAATTTTCAGCACATCAAATTCTGGGGGTGTTGCATTTTCTATTGTAATAGTTTGGGTAGTAGAGCATTCAAATTCGTTTGATACTGTCAATGTATATTCGCCTTTTTTATCAACATCAATACTTTTTAAAGTGTCTCCATTACTCCAAAGATATCTATAACTTCCTGGAAAAACTTCTTTAATAGTTAATTTAATATTTGAGTTATTACAAATATAATACTTATCTTTAATTATATTAAAATAAGGTACATCATCAATCCTAAGTGTTGTAAAACCAGTAAAATATTTTGTTTGATTCTTATCATAAACCTCAACAGTGTATAATCCCTCCATACCTTTATTATTTATTATTAATTTTGGATTTTGCTCATAAGAAATAAAATTATTAGGTCCAGTCCATTTATAGATAGTATCAGTTAATTCTCTTAATACATTTGCAGTTAAGAAAAATTCAGAACCAAAACATACTTTTTTTGTCAATTCAGTCTCTACTTCATAAAATTGAGATGTCATCACTTCGAATGGATAATATAAATTATTTGTAAATCTGTATGTTATTCCTGTTAAAATACTTTTATTTGTTTTATTCGTTTGTTTATAATTATAATCATCTTTTATAGTAAATAAATCATAATTCTTAATTCCTATTTGACTTCCAATTTCAAATTGATCATTAGTTGAAATAAAATATATATTCTTATCCGGACCCAAAAATGATGTCAAATATATTGTATTTATTGACTTCACAAAATCAAATTTATTTATTTCTTTTATTAATTCTCGTTTTACCTCATCATAATTATATTTATAAATGTATTCATGATTTACAATAAAAAAAGATTTTGATTTTGCTGAAAACTCAATATCAACTACAGAATTTAAAATATCATAATCTAATTCATCATAATAATATTCCAATAATACTTTATTTGAAACTTTGCCTGTATTATTATCAAAATTTGCAATTGTTGGATTAAATTTAGGGGATTTAGGTTTATTATTTGGGTCTTTTAATAAAAGGTCTGAATTAGTAACAAATGCTAAATATTTTCCATCTGGACTAATTTTTGTGTAATTAAGATAATATAAATTATAATAATCTAATGTTCGAGAAACATCATCACTTCCCAAACTTGAAAATGTATTTATTTTTCCTATTTCATTTTCTGTTATCAAACTTGCTACGTATCCATTATTTTTAGAAGTTCTTACAATCCATAAATCTTTCCCATTTTTATGATGAGTAATATCAAAACTATAAGTAAAAAATTTATCAAGTTCTATGTTTTTATCAACCATTGTGTAGGTATTTAATACAACATTATATTGAATTAAACAGTAATTTAGTAAATTATTTAATGGATTTACATAAAATAATAAATATTGATTTATATTGCCAGGTCTTTTAATATATAAGTGTCTTACAGTATTTATTCCAGTTTTATATTTAATAATAAAACCTAATGTATCGAATGCATTTGTTTCACCAAAAAGTATATCACTATTACTCACTAATTTATTTCCTTTAGAATAAACTCTATTTTCTGATGTATATAATAATTTATTGTAATTTGTATCGCTTAAAGATGAATAATTCCCAAAAAGAAAATTTGGAGAATCAATATAATTACTTCGATATTTTTGGTTTAGTGCTTCAATATTAAACTTGTTGCCATTTTTTACAAAATTAAAACTTCCTATGTTATTCAAATAAAAATTTGTATAAGTCTGAGCAATTATATTATCTGTATGAATAAAAATAAAAACCAAAAGAAGCATAAAATGCTTACCTTGGAATAGATTAAAATTATATTTTCTTTTTCATAAATATCCTTTCGTTATTTTAAAACACCTTATTAATTCAACTACTTAGTTAAACTTCAATATAACTAAAAAAGTTTTTATTTACAAAATTATTTTTACGTTGTATTGAAAATATTACAAAATATAAA